>Ga0210385_10000087_pt1 | contig 103184 bp, 81 predicted proteins | sample IncBWH26OmetaG_FD_160107 | JGI IMG/M metagenome (GOLD analysis project Ga0210385, IMG submission 160107) | Forest soil microbial communities from Barre Woods Harvard Forest LTER site, Petersham, Massachusetts, United States - Inc-BW-H-26-O ... | reverse complement strand
TTCGCTTCACGCAGGCAAAATTCGATGGCGTGTTTGGGGAAGCCGAAGTCGTGCTTCACGCGCGAGAAGCGCTCTTCCTCGGCCGCGGCCACCAGTTGGCCGTCGCGCAGAATCGCAGCGGCAGCATCGTGGTAATAACAGGAAATGCCAAGAATGTGCATGAGCTATTGCCTTTGGGCCCAGCTCATGTCGTGGACTTCAGCGGGATGCTCGATCCAATTCGTGGGGCGATGCTTGATTCGCAAGGGATCGGAAAACAGGCGGACCACCAGACCAAAGGGCAGGACCGCGATGGCATAAATAATCGTCAACACCACGCGCGCCTGGAAATTCCCGATCTTGTGGGCCAGGCGCTTCCATGCGTTCCAGAGAGTTTTCAGGTTTTCGAGAAGAATATTGGCCATAGCAGCGCGATTCGCCTAAAAAAGGGCGTAGACGAACGGCGCGAGTGCCGAGCTTTGTCCCAGAACGATAAGAACGGCGGTAAAGAGCACCACCAGGATCACCGGCAGCATCCACCAGCGCTTGTTACGCGCAAAAAAGGAGAGCAACTCTCCCGCGATGCCGAGCCGGCGCGAAGCCGTGCTGAAAAAACCCATGAAATCTCCCTCAGTTGCAAATTGGACTGGTGGCCCAAACTACTAATTTATCACACGCGTCACCACGCGGCAAAGCGCACTTAGGCCTGGTAGCGTAAAGATTCATCATATTGCCTGGGCGTTTTTACGCTTCAGGGGGGATCGCGAGGTGAAACCGGAGAACTCGGAGGAGAGCGGAAGCCCTCTTTACTCCGCCGCCTTTGCCGCAAGTGCCTCAATGACGGCGATGTTCGGCAATAGGTCCGCCGACAGAGAGTGCCTTGACTGCAGATAAGCCGTCGCGTTGTAGGAAACCCAGGTTTTACCAGCGGCGTCTTCTGCCACCAGAATCTTCAGCGGGAAATCGAGGGCCACGCTCGGCGCCGCCAGCATCAGCGGCGTCCCGGCTTTCGGGTTTCCAAAAATAAGCAGCTTGGTGTTCGGCATTTTCAAACCTGCGCTTGCCGCTTCGCCGCTGTGATCCACCACCACGAACAATTTCACGCCCTTGGCCTGCAAAATTCCCTGCAGCTTGGCCACGGTTTCGTCTACCGGGCGGTTGCCAGGTATCCGCACAATTCCGTTTTCCATGCTGCTCGCCATCGAATTCTCCCCCATCATAGATGCATGAACAACCGCCTTTGGATTAGCAAAAATCAGGTAACTGGCCATCACCAGTCCCAGAATCACCAGGGCCGTGGCCACCCCAATCACCAATCGCGGGCTGCGCAAGAAAAGCGACTCTCCGGCTTGCAGTTGCTTCAGCATCCGCAAATGGCGAATCGTGGAGAGCAGGCATACTGAAACGCCCATCAGGATAAGCGCGATCCCGATCCAAAGGGAGACCCCATACTGTTTCACTTGAAAGTCCGGCTGCAGGTGATTGAACTCCTGGAGAAACAGCCCGAAACGCGCCAGCACAAATCCCAGCCCCATCAGCGCGATACCCGTCCGAATCCACGCAAGCACCGTGCGTTCCGCGGCCAGATAATCCGTTGCGCTGCCCCCCATCGGAACCCTCCCCCCTCTTTGCGAAACCTGGGCAACATAGCTCGCGGGTTCTTGAATGTAAAGGGTCTCCGTCGCTCTGCGGTCTCGTGCCCAAATGTAAAATGGCGGGAACAGAACACCGGTGCGCGGTGTCTGAAACAATGTGTTCCTTTTCGGCGTATCTTCAGGGCGTAGGCTCGCTGCTTGGGTTCGAGTATGCGTGCCGTCCATCTCCAAGAGGAGCGCCGTCCATGTCCGTGGGGGAACTCGGGCCTCGCCGTCCCGAACGCCGCAGGGCGCCTCGCTACGCGTATCAAACCAGCGTCGAAATCGAGTGGGGTTCCGCTCGTCTGAAGGCCCGCACTCGCGATATCAGCGTTGGCGGCATGTTCATCGAATCCGAAGACATCCTGTGGGTCGGGGCGGGCTTCCGGGCGCGACTCGTCTCCGATCGTTCCGTATGGCTGGAATGCTCGGTCAAGCGCGTGGAACCGGGGCTGGGGATGGGGGTGACGATTGCCGTCCCTGAAGATCCAAAGGCCCACCCTTACCAGGAAATCCTCGCGAAGCTCGCCGAAAACGGCTAAGGCTTTATAATATTTTCATGACCCATTGTCTGGATTGTGGCTCGGAACGCGCCAGCGATCAGTGCCCGGTCTGCGGATTGACCTCCGCCGCCGCGGAACTTGTGTTTCGCCGCCGCCTGATCCGCCAGATGACGGTCTTTCTCGCCGGCTCGCTCTTGTTCCCCTATGTCAGCCAGATCTATGCCCCGTTGGACATTGACGGCATGCTGGTCTTTTTTGGACTGGTGTTTTTCGTCGCGCTCACGCTCGCTATCGTGTTGGAGAACCGCGCCCGCGCTCGCAAAGAAATCGAAGTCCTGCGCCATCTGTTCACCGGCCTGATTCCCATTCCTTTCATCCTTTTGACCGCGCTCGTCCTGAACGGGCGGCTGGACTCGCCCAAAAACGTGGTATTTCACGCTTCCGTTGTGGAGAGCCGGTACCAGATGAAGGGAGTAGTGCGAGGCACGCGGCGCCTGTTTGTGCCCTCGTGGCGCGCGGGGCATCGCGTTGAGAGGTTGGCCGTCGATTCCGACGATTACGATCGCTTCCGCCCCGGCGATGCCGTCAATGTCGGCGTCGCGCCTGGCGCGCTCGGAATTCCGTGGTTTTATGGAGTGTACCGCAGGTCGGATTAAGGTTTGTTGCGGGATGCTCAGTACAACGGTTCACGATTAAGCCCGAGCGGAATCTGCAATTCCAGCACGTGGCCGTTTTTCCCGAAGCGAAACGTCACCCGCTGCATTGACCCGATATTGCGTTCTTTCCACTCCGTAACTTCGATCGGCTTATCCGGGATGTCGGCATAGGACCATTCGGCCGAACCCCCTTGCACACTGATTTTCTGCGGATCGATGTCGTACACCTCTTCGTCCGCAATTTTCACCAGCATGTAGCGTTTCCATAAACGCACCAGCAAAATGCCCTTTTTCTCCGAGTGGTAAATGTTCCAGGAGTTCGGCGCCTGATCGTTGAAGCGCACGATCGCAAACTGCACCGATTTCCACGTCACCTTTTTCGGCGCTTCTGTCTGCGCAGTCGCCAGACATGGCAGAAAAGCGTAAGCGAGCACGACTCCGAACATGCGCGCATTTGCCAACGATAGAATATTCACTTTGCGAAACCCCACATGTGCCCCGGCGTGCCCCCTCACACAAGGCGAAGTCACCCCTCGCCAAGGCTGCTTTCAGTCCTGTCATCTTCGGAACGCGTAAGAGCAGTGTACGACAGGTGCGTCACAGCGGAAAACGGCGACTCAATCCCGAAGGCGGTAAGAATTCAAGCGACCAGCTTTTACTCTGTGGCTGCATTGGGCACTTTTGAGGAGGAGTTGGGGGGAGATACTCGCTGATGAAGGGCAACACGGAAGGTGCGATCTGGATGCGTACTATATGCCGCTGCTCTGGCGCAATCTTCCGCATTAGTCTTCCGCCCGCCCCACGTTGCGGGCGCGCAGGGCTCTGCGTCAGCCTCTTTCAACTAATCGAACCGATCACGCCTCAGGCGTAGGTGTTCAGCAGGGTCCCGGATGTGTCCGGCGCTCCGCCACCTACCACGGAGGCTTCACTCAACTGCGCCTCGGTCTTCGCGATTTTCAAGGCCGCATCTGTATTCTGCGGCGCGGCAGCAGGAGCCTGCCCACCGGAATCCACTAACCTCTGAAGAAGGTCCGCTCCGTTCGCCTGGGAAATGCCATTGACGGCCATTCAGCCTCCTCGACGCACGCATAGAGCGTGCATCTGACTTATCGGCTGACTCTCGACAAACTTTATCGCCATTAGAAAAATTTTATTCTTGCCCTTGCGGCTATAATGTCCTGCGATGCCTATCCAACGCCGGCTTTCCACTCGCCTCTGGGGTACCGTCAAGCGGGTCTTTCCGCGTTGTAGCATGATCTCTCAAGCCATCGCTTTTAATGTTTTCCTGGCATTTTTCCCCACGTTGCTCCTGGCTGTTGGCCTGGCTTCCAGCTGGATCGGCAGCCGCACCGCGCTTCTGGACGCCATTCGCGATTTCACCGCGTTTCTTCCCCCGGGCAGTCAGAGTATCGTGGGCGATTTCTTGAGCCGGCGCGGCCCCGACCTCTGGAAATTCGCCCTGCTCGGCTGGGCCGGCAGCCTGATTGGCGGCTCGCAGGTGATGAAACTTCTGATGGATGGAATTCACTTGATATACGGAGATGAAGACAACAGCAGTTTTCTCCGCCGCCAGCTACGCGGCCTCTTGCTGCTTCTGATTACCGTTGCGCCGATTCTCATGGCTGGAATTCTGGGTGTTTTCGGCCGGCCGTTGCGCCACTGGGTAACCGGCGTCATCGGCACACACAATGTTGTGAACGGGATCTGGCTGGTGTTTTTTCCACTCGTCGCCATGGTGTTGGCCATGCTCGCGCTTACGGTGATGTACTGGGTCGCGCGTCCCAAGGAAGAGAGCCTGCAGCGCGTGCTGCCCGGCGCCACGCTGGCAACCCTGTTGTGGTGGCTGGTGAACGTCGTCTTCGGCTTTTATGTTCGCCGCGTGCCGTACAGCCTCGTCTACGGAGGCCTGGCAGCCGTAATCGGGCTGCTCATCTGGATGCAGATTTCCGCGGTGATCGTTTTCCTGGGAGCCGCGTGGAACGCCGAAACCGACGAGATGCGCGCAAACTGACCCCGTTCGAGCAATGGTAAGTCTATGAAGCCCGTCCAGGTCATCAGCTACTCCGGCTACAAAGCTGACGAATCGCCTCGCGCTCTCAAACTCGGCGACGCCCTTCTGCCCATCGCCCAAATCGAAGACCGCTGGTATTCCCCCGGCGAAACCTTCTTCCGCGTCCAGACGCAATCTGGCGACCGCTACATCCTCCGTCACATCGAAGCGCAAGACACATGGACCCTCGAGGGCTTCCGCAGCCAGCGCGTTGACAGGTTAGCTTAGCGGGCGGGGGAAAGTGATACACCCCTCACCACTGCACTATTTCGGTGCAACCAGATTTTGCGTTGTGAGGGGTGGTCCCACTGCCCACATGTCCGGTCACGCAACTTCTTAGGAGTTGGTCGCCGACGAATGCCTCTTGATGAGCCCAACAATTAGAACGGATAGGGGCGTGGCTCAGAAATTTTATCCCCTAATTCCTGAACGTCGCATCCAACCCCCGAACCAACTCTGCCTTTGGGTGGCGATGGGTGCTCTGAGTGAAGCTAAAACAAAGAAAAAGCAGCAGATCGCCACACAATTGTTGATCCGAAGTCTGGTACGACAGAACGTCAAATGTAGACAGTTTCAGCACTCTACTTAACTTCCCCGGTTCGGCGTCACGGGAGCCGATGGTCGCGAGATCTGATATCCAAATTTGGAGGATTCAAATGGGACGAAATGTTGCGGACGTGTTGTGGGAAATGCTTCAAAAGGCTGGCGTGAAACGCTGCTATGGCATTGTTGGGGACGCTCTCAATCCCGTCATCGATGCCCTCCGCCGGAACGGAAAGATTGAGTTCATTCACGTGCGGAATGAAGAGTACGGCGCCTTCGCCGCGGTTGCAGAGGCCTACTTGACGGGAAACCCAGTTGCGGTCTGCGGCACGGCCGGCCCCGGCGTGACTCACCTGTTTAACGGTCTGATGGACGCCAGGAAAGAAGGCGCCTCGGTGATTGCCATTGCGGGTGACGTCGAATCAAAGCTGATCGACACGGCCTCTCTTGAAGAGCTCAATCCTTACAAGTTTTTCGATGCCGCCGCGCTCTACATCGGCCGCGTAGTGAATCCGGAACAGGCCCGGGCAGTCTTCAACACCGCCATCACCACTGCCGTGATCGACCGCGGTCCCACTGTGATTTCGCTCCCCGGCGACGTCGCGGCCTCCGAAGCGCCGGAGGGAATGCATGCCGCAGCGATTCCTGCCAAGGCTGTCCTTCGTCCTGCCGAGGCGGACCTGGAAAAGCTCGCACGCTTGATCAACGAGTCAAAGACGGTTGCCATCTTTGGCGGTGCAGGCTGCCGCGACGCGCGGAACGAAGTGCTGGCGCTGGCCAACAAGCTAAAAGCGCCTGTCGGATACTCCTTGCGCGGCAAGCAATGGCTCGAGCACGACAACCCCCACGCCACGGGCATGACCGGTCTCATCGGCTACGGCGGAACGTACAACGCGATTCACGCCGCCGATCTGCTCCTTCTGCTCGGGACAGATTTTCCGTTTTCCGAGTTTTTGCCGAACGGCAACGTCAAAAAAGTCCAGATTGACACGAATCCGAAGCACCTCGGCCGCAGGACGGCCCTTGATCTGGGACTTGTTGGAGACGTGCAGGCGACGGTCGCGGCCTTGCTGCCAAAGGTGAGCGAGAAAAATGACACCAACTTCCTCGAAAAGCACCTTGCGCAAACGCGAAGCTTCGGCGAGTTGCTAAATCATTACGTTGAGAAAGGCCCGGGCATCAAGCCGATTCGCCCAGAGTACCTCGCCGCTACATTAAGCGAGTTGGCTTCCGACGACGCCATGTTTTTCGCCGACACGGGAACGGCTTGCATCTGGATAGCGCGGCACATTAAAGGCGGCGCGAATCGCCGGCTCTTCGGCTCCTTTTCATGGGCATCGATGGCCAACGCCGTGCCCAACGCCTTCGGCGCACAATTGGCCTACCCTGGCAGGCAGACGATTGCCCTCTGCGGCGATGGCGGTTTCACGATGCTCGCGCTTGGTGATCTGGCCACTCTTGTACAACGCAAGGCGCGCGTCGTGCACATCATCCTCAACAACGAATCGCTCGACTTCGTGAAGATCGAGCAGCAGGAGGCGGGATTCGTTCCCTTTGGAGTGGACTTCAAGAATCCGAATTTCGCGCGCGTGGCCGAAGCGATGGGCGCGAAAGGCATCCGTCTCGAGGAACCCGGCGACGTGAAAGACGCTCTCACGGAAGCGCTGGCCTACAAGGACGGCCCGGTCGTCGTCGATGCGGTTGTAGACCCCTTCGCGCTTTCGTTGCCGTCGCATGTGCCGCTCCACGCAGCCAAGGGTTTCACACTGAGTCTCGCCAAGCAGGTGCTTGCAGGCCGGTTCGACGATGTGATCAAGACGATGGAACGCAACGTCCGTTTGGTTTGAGCCGTGATCCTTGTAGTGACCCTGGAGGCGTTAGTTGCAGCGCGGACGAGGTTTTCGCGAGTACTTCACGGCTAGTCACGCGGATGGAGATCCTGGATATGACTAAACCGATTCTGGTGGTGACCAGCCGTTATCCGAAGGAAATTGAAGACCGCATCGACCGCGACTTCAACCCCCGGCGAAATCCCAATCACTTTCCTTTCGGCCAGCAGCAGTTGCTCTCCGCGACCGAAGGGGCCGACGCCCTGTTCATCACGCCGGCGGACCGCTTGGACTCCGAGTTTTTCCAGAAAGTCTCGCCAACGATAAAAGTCATCGCCACGTATTCTGTGGGTTTTGAGCATATTGACCTGGAGGCCGCCGCTCGCAGGAAAATTTCGGTCGCTTACACCCCGGGTGTCAACCATGAAGCAACGGCCGACATCGCCATGCTGCTTCTACTTGGCGCTTCACGTCGCGCTTATGAGGCCCAGGAACTGGTTCGAACGGGAGCGTGGAGGCCCTTGAGTCCCGACATGCTCTTGGGTTGGCAAGTTGGGGGCAAGATCCTCGGCATTTTCGGAATGGGCCGCGTGGGACAAGCCCTGGCGCGTCGAGCGCGGGGATTCGGAATGAAGATTCACTATTGCGACGCTTCGGAGTTACCCGCGGAAATCGCCGGAGACGCCGTCTTCCACAAGGATCCATCAAATCTGCTTCGTGTAAGTCAGTTCTTGACCCTGCACGCTCCGGAAACTCCTCAGACCCACCATTTCTTGAACTCCAAAGCTATAAGCCTTCTGCCTGCCAGTGCCATCGTAGTGAACACTGCCCGCGGCGGATTGGTAGTCGATGACGACCTCATCGCTGCTCTCAAGAGCGGGCGGGTCGCCGCCGCCGGACTCGACGTATTTGAAGGCGAGCCAAAACTCAACCCGGAATATCTCTCGCTGAAAAATACATTTCTATTGCCGCATATCGGCAGCGCCACGATCGAAACCCGGACAGCAATGGGCATGCTGGCCCTGGACAACATAGACGCTGTCCTCGGCGGCAGCCCTGCGCCCACCCTCGTCCAGTCCTAGGAGCGGGTCGATAGTTTCTTAGGCAAGATGCAACTGCACCGAAATGGGCACCCGCCGGGGGTGCGCCACTTTTCCTCGCCCTAGGCGCTACCCCAGCATCGCGTTGACACCCTCAAAACCCGCGGCGTATAGTCAGTTCATCCCACCCGCGCGAGGCGGCCTACAGTGCGTCTCTACATGCCGATTTTCTTCAGGACGCGAATGGGGGCAAGGGAAGGGATGAGCCCGCGTTTGCTTTATCGTAACCCACTGTGCCGCCGTGTGTTTTGGCTTGCCTTGACGATTTTCCTGTCCGCAGTGATACCGTCAGCGCACGGTCAGGACCCCGGTCCGGCAGCTGCACCGGAAAAACCACCTCCTGCAAATCCGCAAGACGCCAAGCCCAAGGCAGACAACGCCTCCGAAATTTCCCAGGTGGATTCCGCGGCCACATTTAAGGTCCGCGTCAATCTCGTCCAGGTGCGCGTGATAGTCCGCGATTCCTCCGGCAAACCCATCGAAAACCTCAAGCGTGAGGATTTTCTGCTTTACGATCAGGGCAAGCTCCAGAACATCAGCAATTTTTCCGTGGAAAACGCTGAAACCCGCTTGCAGCGCGCCACCATGGCCGCGAAAACCCAGGAAGACGCTGCAATCCCCGGCGATACATCTGCGAATAAGCCCCCGGTTCTCCCGCAACGCTTCGTCGCGCTGGTTTTTGACGACACGCACCTCTCCCTGGAAGATGCTACTTGGGCCCGCTCACAGTCCGGCCGCTTCCTCGATTCCACCGGCGCCACGGATCGCGTGGCCATTTACACTACTTCCGGGCAGAACAATCTCGAATTCACGTCGGACAAAGCGGCTCTGCACCGTGCCATCCTTGGGGTGGTTCCGCGCCCAGTGTTGGGGCAGGGGATCGGTTCGGACTGCCCGAATATCACGCACTACATGGCCGATCAGATCGTAAACAAGAATGATCCCACCGCCGCCGCTGTAGCCATCGAAGACACCATCCAGTGCCTCTTCAACGGAGACGAAACGAAGACCTCACAAGCAAACTCGGTTGTGCAGGGCGCCGCGATTCGCGCACTCAGCGTCGGCGACACGGAAAACCAATTCACCTACCGCCACCTCGAGGATGTTCTTCGCCGCTTGTCCAGCATGCCCGGCGAGCGCCTTCTCCTTCTCGTATCTCCGGGCTTCATTCTCACCACATCCTACCTCGACGAATCCAGCATCATCGATCGCGCCAATCGCGCCAACGTGGTCATCAACACGCTGGACGCCCGAGGCCTTTACACGCCCGACTTGCTGGGCGATATTTCCCGGCCATCTACAGGCAGCCCCCGCACCGCAGGATTGGAGGCGACGTACCGCCTCTCCGCCCAGCAAGAACAGGACTATGTTTTGCGAGATTTTGCCTACGGCACCGGCGGCACCTTCTTCCACAACTCCAATGATCTTCAGGGTGGTTTGCAGCTCGCCGGACTCGCTCCCGAAGTTTCCTACGTTCTCGCGTTCTCGCCCCTGAATCGTAAGTGGGACGGCCAGTATCATCTGATCCGCGTTGAACTCGCGAAGAAATCGAAATTGACTATCCAGGCTCGCCGCGGCTATTACGCTCCCCGCAAGGTGAACGATCCTCACGAGCTGGCGCGCGAGGAAATTCAGGATGCCATCTTCTCTCAGGATGAAATCAGCGAAGTTCCACTTGATCTCCAGACCCAATATTTCAAGAACGAAGCCGAGGGCGCGCGCCTCAGCGTCGTCTCCCGGCTTGAGGTAAAGAACATGCATTTCCGCAAAACGGAAGGCCGCAGCCAGGACGAGATCACCCTGGCCACCGCCATCTTCGATGAAAACGGCAATTTCATTACGGGCGGAGAAAAAACCGTGCAGATGCGCTTGAGAGACGCCACCTACGAGCGCCTCGCACACACCGGCCTCACCGTCAAATCCAGCTTTTCCGTAAAGCCCGGGCGTTATCTTGTTCGTCAGGTAGTTCGCGATTCCGAAGGCTCGCAGATGGCTGCGCGTAATGGCGCCGTCGACATTCCGTTTTAGGGAGGCAATCATGGCCATTAAACCCGTGATTAGGACGAAACATCGGTTGCTGATCGCTCCCGCTCTCCTGGCTCTTTTCGCGTTTCCCACGCTGCTTCGCGCGCAATCTCCAGAGCCCGCCAAGCCGGAGCCCCCGGCGCAACAACAACCGATCGCCGCGGCGCCGGTGATTCGTGCGGAATCCCGCGTGGTGCTTGTGGATGCTGTCGTGACCGACAAGAAAGGGAACTACGTCCACGATCTCACTCAGAAGGATTTCAAGGTTTACGAAGACAACAAAGAACAGGCCGTAACCAGCTTTTCCTTCGGCAGCGATACCTCCGGCCCTCTCAACGCCCAGAAGCGCTACATGATTCTCTTCTTCGACAATTCCTCCATGGCGCCTCCCGACCAGATCCAGGCCCGCGCCGCCGCCACCAAATTTATTGGAAAAGACGCCTCGCCCGATCGCCTGATGGCCGTGGTTGATTTCGGCGGCAGCTTGCTGGTCAGGCAGAATTTCACCGCCAACGCCGACTTGCTCACCGCCGCAGTGAGCGGAGTTCGCAATCCGAACATCCAAACCAATGGTCAGAGCGCCTCGCTGGCGAATCCCGTCATCGTCGCCTCTTCCGGTCTCTCTTCAATCAGTGATGCGGAAGGCGATTTCGGCGCCCGTACCATGCTGCTGGCGATTCGCAGCCTGGCGAAAAATCTCCGCGCTGTTCCTGGCCGCAAAATGCTGATCCTATTTTCGGCGGGGTTTCCATTGAACTCCGAACGCATGTCCGAACTCACGGCCACCATCGACGCGTGCAACAAAGCCAACGTTTCCGTCTACTCGCTGGATGTGCGCGGCCTGGTAGCCCCGGCGCTTCCGGGTTCCACTGGATTGCTCAAGCAGCCGCGTCAGCCACAGTCGGACGCTGCATCCACTCAGGCCAGTTCCCAGCGCCCCAGACTCATACTGGCGAGTTTCTCCCCGGCAAGCGCTCCCGATCCGCAAAAGCCCGGCGGGGGCGGTGGAGGCGGCGGTCATTCAGGCGGCGGGACAGGCGGCACGGGCGGCGCGCCCTCAGGTGGCACAGGCGGCGGCAGCAAGGGCGGCGCACCCGGTGGCACCACCGGCGGCAAAGGAGGAGGAGCCCCCGTCGGAACAACGGGCACTGGTACTCGTCCGGTCAGTTCTCCGTATAACAGTTATTACAACAATCCGAACACAGCGCCGCGGACGATCTTGCCGCAGATGCCCACCTCGGCTACAACCAACCAGCAGATTCTGCAATCCCTCGCCGACGGCACCGGGGGCTTCTCCATTTACAACACCAACGACCTGCTCGGCGGACTCGACCGCATTTCCCGCGAGCAAAACGAATTCTACTTGCTCGGCTACGTCCCGGCGACGAGTCCTGAGGGCAGTTGCCACACCCTCAAGGTAAAAATGGACCGCGGTGGCTTGCAGGTACGCTCGCGCAGCGGCTATTGCAACGTGCGGCCCGTCAATCCGCTCGACGGCCGGCCCATCGAAAAACAGATGGAGCTGCAAGCCGCCGGTACCCAACCGGGAGCGATCCACGGTTCGCTGCAAGTGCCCTTCTTTTATTCCGCACCGAATGTGGCGCAAGTAAGTCTGGCGATGGAAATTCCCGGCGATTCGCTCATCTTCAACAAGGAAAAAGGAAAGTATCACGCCAACGTCAACGTCCTCGGCATTGCCTACAATCCGGACGGTTCTGTCGGAGCGCGCTTCAACGACACGCTGAATCTCGATCTCGAGAAGGACGAGTGGAAGGAATTCACCAAGCAGCCTTATCGCTATCAGAACCAGTTCGATGCCGCCCCCGGCGCCTACAAGCTTTCCGTGGTGCTCAGCTCCGGTGGCGACAGTTTCGCCAAATTTGAAACGCCCCTGAAGATTGACGCTTACGACGGAAAGAAATTTACGCTTGGCGGCGTGGTCCTCTCCAAAACCATCCTGCCCGTCGACCAGATTCCCACCGACGTGGACGCCACCCTTCTGGAGGACCGCACGCCGATGATCGTGAAGGGTATGCAGATTACTCCGGCGGCAAACTACGCGTTCAAACAATCGGACAAAGTGGTCATCTACTCGCAGGTGTATGAGCCGCTTCTCAAGGCTGACTCTCCGCCGCGGGTCGTGGCGGGCTACAAGATCCTCGACGCGTCCAACAAGCAGGTCTTCTTTTCCGGCCCGATCCCGCTCGAGGAGTACATGCAGAAGGGCAATGCGGTCGTCCCTTTCGGCTTCGTAGTTAAAGTAAAGGACCTGCCGCCGGGAACCTATAGGCTCGTCCTGCAGGCCGCCGACGGCGCGCAGAATCAGGCGCCGAACCGCGAGGCTCAGTTCACCGTCGCCAACAATTAGATTGGAGATAGATTTGTCCTCCCGGCCGGAGGCCCGCGCCGTTTGCGGGCCGTAGCGGAGAGACCAGGGCAATATGTTTGGATCTCGCAAGACCTAAGACCTGCCCTCAGTCTCCCCTCTATCCTTAAGCCACACCGCCACTTAGCCTAGCAACTTTTGTCATCTCCGAGGGTTAATCTAAACGATATGGAAACGTCCCCGCGCGGTATGTCTAAGCTGGTTTCGTCGGGCTTCCGTCCCCAAGTCCGGCTGACTCCCCGAGCGCTCCTGGCGTGTTTTCTCTCTCTGACCACCCTCTCATCGCTCGGAATCGAAATTCCCTCCGCCAACGCCGCCGAGAAAAAGTCCAAGCAGGATCCTGTTCTAAAAGGGCTTCCCATCACCGACCTCACCCCCGATGAAGCCATTCTTCACGCGCTCAACCGGCTCGCCTATGGCCCGCGCCCCGGCGACATCGAACGCATCAGGCAACTCGGGCTGGCGAAGTGGATCGATCAGCAACTGAATCCCAATTCCATTAATGACTCCGCTGCCGAAGCTCGCCTGGAGATTTATCCGACACTTAGAATGCGAAGTTCGCAGCTCATCGCCGAATATCCGAATCCGAAGCAAGCCGTGAAACAGGAGCAGCGAGCGCAAAATCAGAATGCGAACCAGCAGCCCGGGGCCGCTGCCGCCGGGGTGATTGCCCGCGACATGCAAGCGAAATCGCCCTCGCAAGATCCCGTGCAGCAAACGGCCCAGGGGGCGGATGCGGCCATAACGGCCATAGCGCAGGAGATGGACTCTTCTTCTTCAGCCTCCAAAACTCCTGAGCCGTCTGGCCCCCCTGTGTCTCCTTCAAACGCCGACGCACCCTCACCCATGAAGCTCGATCCCGCCACGCGCGGCGCTTCCCAAAGAGATCCGCTCGGCATGGATCCCAACGCCGTGCCAAGAGCAATCTCCGACGACAGCAAACGCCCCCAGCGCGTGGTGGAAGAACTCGCCATGGCCAAGACGTTGCGTGCGATTTATAGCGATCGCCAGTTGCAGCAGGTGATGGACGATTTCTGGCTCAACCATTTCAACGTGTTCGCCGGCAAGGGGGAAGTGAAGTGGTTTCTCACCTCCTACGAACGCGACGTGATTCAGCCGCACGCCTTCGGCAAGTTCCGCGACCTGCTCACCGCCACCGCGCAAAGCCCGGCCATGCTCTTTTATCTGGATAATTTTCTCAGCGCCGATCCTAACGCCGCGCAACGCGCCGCGGCCCAGCGCGCCATGCGGCAGCAAATGCGCCGCGGACCCTACGGCTACCCGCCGCGCCCGCAACAGCAGGCGCAGAACAACAAGCAGCAGCGCGGCCTGAACGAAAATTACGGCAGGGAGTTGATGGAGCTCCACACGCTCGGCGTCGATGGCGGCTACACCCAGAAAGACGTGACCGAAGTCGCCCGCGCATTCACCGGCTGGACCATCGAAAAGCCCCGCGAAAATCCGCAATTTAAATTTGAGGAACGCCTGCACGACCCCGATCCGAAAATCGTGCTCGGCAAAAAGATTCATGCCGGCGGCATCAAAGACGGCGAGGAAGTGATCGCGCTGCTTTCGAAGAATCCGAATACCGCCCGCTTTATTTCCACCAAGCTCGCGCGCCGCTTCGTTTCGGATACACCGCCGCCCGCGCTCGTTGACCGCATGGCCAAGACTTTCCAGAAATCCGACGGCGACATCCGCGAAGTTCTTCGCACCATGATTTATTCGCCGGAGTTCTGGTCTCACGACGCGGTTCGCGCCAAGGTCAAGACGCCTTTCGAACTTGTGGTCAGCTCCGTGCGCGCCCTCGGCACCGACGTGGATACGCCCATGCCGCTCGTCGGCTGGGTCGGCCGCATCGGTGAGCCTCTTTACCAGTGCCAGCCTCCCACCGGCTATTCCGACAAGGCCGAAACCTGGGTCAACACCGGCTCGCTGCTCAATCGCCTGAATTTTTCGCTGGCCCTTGCGGGGAATAAAGTACGCGGCTCGCGTAGCGACGTAAGCGCGCTGCTCGGCACCGATTCCACAAGCGATCCAAAGGCCACACTCGATCGAGCCGTACAGGTTTTCCTGGGCGGCCAAGTCGCTCCCAATACCGTGGACACACTGCAAAAGCAGCTGGAAAATCCCCAGGTAGTCCAGGCCAAATTGGACGACCCGGTTAAGCAGGTGGACCTCGGCGTAGTAACAGGCTTGGTCCTGGGCGCGCCCGAATTCCAGCGCCGCTAATTTTGAGTGCGGGAGCAAAGCTCTCGCTTTTACGGTGTAAGCCCTGAGATAGTGCTTTGGGCTGTTATAGAGGTGACTCGATGAACGACAACTGCTGCGAAGGCCCCCGCCCCGCAAAATTCTCCCGCCGCTTCTTCATGAAGCAAGGCGGCATCGCTCTAGCCGGCCTCAGCACCATGCCGGCATTCATCCAGCGGGCGGTCGCCTCCACTCCGTCATCTGGAAAAAAGCAGCTTGTCGTTCTCTTCCAGCGCGGCGCCGCCGACGGCCTCAATATCGTTGTCCCCTTCAGCGAACCGAACTACTATCGCCTGCGCCCAACCATCGCCATTCCTCAGCCGAAGCGCGGCGGCGGGGATGCCGCGATCGATCTCGACGGCTTCTTCGGTCTCCATCCGTCGCTTGCTTCTTTCGCGCCGCTTTTCCAAAAAAATCAACTTGCCATCGTCCACGCCGCCGGTTCGCCCGATCCCACGCGCTCTCACTTCGACGCGCAGGACTACATGGAATCCGGCACGCCTGGCGTGAAAGCCACGCAGGACGGCTGGCTCGACCGCGCCATCGGCACGATCCCCGAAGAAAACGCTTCGCCCTTCCGCGCCGTCGCCATGGGCCCGAATCTTCCGCGCATGCTGCAGGGAGGCACCGGCGCCATCGCCATTCCCGACCTGCGCCAGTTCAAAGTGCAGTCGCAATCCGCCGCGATGGCCAACGTCGCCGAAGGCGGCTTTGAAGCGATGTACGCGCAAACCGTGGATCACGCGCTGCACGGCACCGGAACGGAAACGTTTGAAGCCATCGACATGCTGCGCAAAATCGACACTTCGAAATTTCCGCCTGAAAACGGCGCCGACTATCCGAAATCTCCCGTCGGCCAGCGCCTCCAGCAGATCGCGCTGATGATCAAGGCGAATATCGGCCTGGAAGTGATGTTTCTCGATTGCGGCGGCTGGGACAATCACGTCAACGAAGGCAGCACGCAAGGGCAACTCGCAAACCTGCTGCGCGATTTAAGCCAGTCGCTCGCGGCGTTTTATCAGGACATGGGCGACCGCATGGGCGACGTGGTGGTAGTCACGATGAGCGAATTCGGCCGCACCGCAAAGGAAAACGGCAATCGCGGCACGGACCACGGCCACGCCAACTGCATGTTCGTGATGGGCGGCGGCGTAAAAGGCGGCCGCGTCTACGGCAAATGGCCCGGCCTCAGCGACCACCAACTCAACGAAGGCCGCGACCTCGCCCTAACCACCGACTTCCGCTCGGTAGTAGGTGAAATCCTGACCAAGCACCTCAGTGTCAGCAACCTCGCCCCGGTTTTCCCCAGCTTCGACAACAACCCCAACCATTTCCCCGGCCTGATCCGCTCGTAATTTTGAGTGCGAGAGCAAAGCTCTCGCCTTTACGGACTAAGCGTCACCTCAAAATCATCCGGAATCTCCAACCGATCAACCGGAAAAGAATGAACCGCCCGATAAAACGATGGTGTCGCTCTTCTCTCAAACCAACCGGCCGAACACCAGGGATACGCACTGGCACTAAACGCGGCCCGGTGCCGCACCGGATTCTGGTGCACGTAATTCAATCGTGCCAAGAACGACTTGTGAAACGTAACTCGAGACTCCCAATACTGGAACCACACTTTTCTTGCGCGGATGCCATCCAACTGATTGATTTCCATCGCACTCTTCGAATGAAGTTCCCGAATAAGTCCCTTCAGATTGTCGTCTTTCTGCGACTCACCCAAAAAGTGATAATGGTTGGGGAACACAGCCCAGGCCTCCAATCTCCAGTCATAGGACTCGGCCAGTTCCAGAAGTAAATTTGTAAGAAATGTCAGCGCCTCGCTGGTTTGGAATACCGGGAGTTTCAGGTAGGTCCCTGCGGTGACCATGTACGCACCTGCTGCGGACACCCGGTGGGCTGGGCCATGCGGCCAATCCCGAACTCTCTGTGGCTGATGGTCGCGCAGCGACATTTTGAGTGCGGAGGCAAAGCCTCCGCTTTTGGGGCGTAATTCTATACACCAAAAGTAATGTGTCAAGGTAATACCGGACGCATGCGCTCCGGTTATGCTCCGTAAAAGCGGGAGCTTTGCTCCCGCACTCAAAAGGTGCGCAGCACCTGTCACCATTCGAACGATTGGGCCCCACCCATTCGAACGCTCCAAAATGGAATCGCACTAAACCCTGCCAGATGTTCCAGTTTCGCGCTACCAGTAACCACTTAGTATCGAACCTTAAAGTATTACTTTAAATGTCGGCGCGCCGACATTTTCAATCCCCAAAGCAAGAGGGGCGGCCTTTGGCCGCCCCTCTTTTCTTCATTCTTGAACTTAAAACTGACAACTATGAACTAAAAACCCTCTCGCCTACGCCGCCGATCCGCGAATCCGCATTGCGTAGAACGACCGGTACACGAAAGTAAACGACACCACGAAAAACGCCGCCGACAGAATGTGCGTCAGCGTGCTCCCCTGCGTCGTCGTCAACCGTACCGCAAGCTCCACCGCCAGCAAGCCGAACAGCGTGGTGAACTTGATCACCGGGTTTAGCGCCACCGAAGACGTGTCCTTGAACGGATCGCCGACCGTGTCTCCCACAACCGTCGCGTCATGCAGCGGCGTGCCCTTCTGCTTCATTTCCACTTCAACGATTTTCTTGGCGTTGTCCCACGCGCCGCCCGCATTGGCCATGAAGATCGCCTGGTACAAACCGAAAATCGCAATGGAGAAGAGATAGCCGATGAAGAAGAAAGGCTCGAGGAACGCGAACGCTAGCGTCGCGAAAAACACCGCGATGAAAATGTTCAGCATGCCCTTCTGCGCATACTTCGTGCAGATCTCCACCACTTTCTTGCTGTCTTCCACGCTGGCTTTGGTGACGCCTTCCAGTTTGATGTTGGCCTTGATGAATTCCACCGCGCGATAGGCGCCCGTGGTCACCGCTTGCGTCGAAGCGCCTGTGAACCAGTAAATCATCGCGCCGCCGGTAATCAGACCGAGCACGAAGGGTGCGTGCAACAGGGAAAGATGGTTGACGTTTGTGGTCAGCCCGTTGGTCAAAGCCATGATGATGGAGAAAATCATCGTCGTCGCGCCCACCACGGCCGTGCCGATCAGCACCGGTTTGGCCGTCGCCTTGAACGTGTTGCCCGCGCCATCGTTCGCTTCCAGCATTTCCTTGGCGTATTCAAAGTTCACGTCGATGTTGTAGTCCTTCTTCAGTTCGGCCTTGATGTTCGGCACCTGCTCAATCAGCGAAAGTTCGTAAACCGATTGCGCGTTGTCCGTCACCGGCCCATACGAATCGACCGCGATCGTCACCGGCCCCATGCCCAGGAATCCGAACGCCACCAATCCGAACGCGAAAACCGCCGGCGCCAGCATCATTTCGCCAAGCCCCATGTTGCTGATCAGGTAGCCGAGCGACATCAGCAGCACCATTGCCAGCCCGATGTAATACGCCGAGAAATTTCCCGCCACGAATCCGGACAATATTCCCAGCGACGCCCCGCCTTCTTCCGCCGAAGTCACCACTTCTTTCACGTGCCGCGATTCGGTCGAAGTAAACGCCTTCACAAGTTCCGGAATAATGGCGCCCGCCAGTGTTCCGCAGGAAATAATCGTGCCAAGCTTCCACCACTGCGAAGTGTCTCCGCCGATTTCCGGGATGATCAGCTTGGATACAACAAAGGTCAGCCCGATAGACACAAACGAAGTAATCCACACCAGCGAAGTCAGCGGCGCTTCGTAATTCATCTTGTCCGCGTTTCCATATTTCGCCTTGGCGATCACACCGTTGATGAAATAGGCCGCCGCGCTGGCAATCAACATCACCAGGCGCATCACGAAGATCCACACCAGCAATTGCACTTGCAGCGTCGGACTCTTCACCGCCAGCAATATAAAGGTGATCAGCGCCACGCCGGTCACACCATAGGTCTCGAATCCATCTGCGCTGGGGCCGACGGAATCGCCCGCGTTGTCGCCCGTGCAGTCCGCAATCACGCCGGGGTTGCGCGCGTCGTCTTCCTTGATCTTGAAGACGATCTTCATCAGGTCGGAGCCGATGTCCGCAATCTTCGTGAAGATGCCGCCGGCGATGCGCAGCGCCGCAGCGCCCAGCGATTCGCCGATGGCGAAGCCGATGAAGCACGGGCCCGCATAGTCGCCCGGAACGAATAGCAGGATGAAGAGCATCATGATCAATTCCACGCTGATCAGCATCATGCCGATGCTCATGCCCGCTTCAAGCGGTGTGTGATAAATGGGATACGGCTTGCCGCGCAGGCTGGCAAACGCCGTGCGCGAGTTGGCAAACGTGTTCACGCGAATTCCGAACCACGCCACCCCGTAGCTCCCCGCGATGCCTACGAGCGAGAACAAAATGATGATCGCCACGCGAACGGCTTCCATCTTCAGCAGCACGCCGAAATAAAGGACGATCACCGCGGCGATGAAAATTTCCAGCAGCAGCAGGAATTTCCCCTGCGTTATCAGGTACGTTTTGCACGTTTCGTAAATCAGTTCCGAAATCTCGCGCATTGAGCGGTGCACCGGCATGTTCTTTAGCCGCGTGAAAATCGTCAATCCGAAGAGCAGCCCGAACACGCAGATCACAATTCCATACAGCAGCAACTGGTGCCCGTTAATTCCGAGAAACGACACCTGCGATAAATCGGGAAGTTTCAGGTTCGCTTCTCCCCCCGCTTCTTGCGCGGACAGCAGCCCGCCGCCGAGCAGCAGCGATGTCAATGCCGCCGCAAACTTGTTGCTGATTCCAAGACCCGTGGACTTGGCCACGTCCGGCAAAACGCTCATGAACTTTCCTCCAAACATTCCTTTTCTCCTGGCGCTTTACCTCTGCCGCTGCCGGCCTGCGCCCTTGTTGCCGCGAAACTTTACACACCTGTCCAATCCAATCAGGAGCCTGGCGATCCCTAACCTGGGAGCGAACCAGCGTCAGCGCGAGTCATTCCCTCCGATTTCAAGGAAATCCCGCGATTCAAACAGGACGGGAACTCTTCCACCCCGGCGCAGCTACCCCTCAGACCCTGGGCGGGTCAGAACCACCCTGGCACTACCCTTTGTGCCGCGCACTAGGGAAGACGGAAACGATGTTTTATAACATTTAGCTAATAGCCGGTCAAATTTTTTGGCATAGCTGGAAGAGCTTACTCACCCTGTATCCCCCTGATGAGTTAAGCTCCGTTTTTGCAACACTCCATCTCTCCGAAATGGCTTGCGGCCGGTACCAGTGGTAACATGTGGAGCTTACTCAGCCCTTGCAACTCCAATCGGAACAGGCGAAGAACGACCTAATGACACGCGAATCGACCGGGACCTCCACTGCACTCCATTCTGATGCCTCTTTACGTTTTGATTGGACCAAATCCGAGGTCCAATTCATCTATCGCACCGCACTGCCGGACCTGCTGTTTCGCGCGCAGACGATTCACCGCCAGTTTCATCCCCCGGATCGCGTGCAGACCTGCCAGCTCATCTCCATCAAGACTGGCGGCTGCCCGGAAGATTGCGCCTATTGCCCGCAAAGCGCGCACTATGATGCCGACGTCGAGCGCCAGGGCCTGCTCGATCCCGAGCACGTGATCTCCGTTGCCCGAGATGCCGCCTCTCGCGGTGTCACGCGGTTTTGCATGGGCGCGGCGTGGCGCGAAGCTCCCAACGGCCGCGAGTTCGACAAAGTTTTGGAGATGGTTCGCGGCGTTTCCGCGCTCGGCATGGAAGTTTGCTGCACGCTTGGCATGCTCACCGAAACTCAGGCCGTGCGCCTGAAAGACGCGGGTCTCACCGCCTACAACCACAATCTCGATACCTCGCCGGAATTTTATGGCTCCATCATCACCACTCGCGTTTACGACGAGCGGCTCCGCACACTCGCGGCCGTTCGCAAAGCGGGCATCACCGTCTGCTGCGGCGGCATTCTGGGCATGGGCGAAAAAGACACCGACCGCGTAGGGCTGCTTCACCAGTTGGCTACGTTGCAGCCGCATCCGGAAAGCGTTCCCATCAATATGCTGGTGCGCGTCGAAGGCACGCCGCTCGCAAACATGCCGGCGCTCGACCCGCTCGAAATGGTGCGCGCCATCGCCACCGCGCGCATTCTGATGCCGGCTTCACGCGTGCGCCTCGCGGCCGGCCGCAAGCAACTTTCGCCGGAAGCGGTTACGCTTTGCTTCCTTGCCGGCGCCAATTCGATTTTTGTGGGCGAAAAACTTCTGACCACGCCCAATCCCGGAGCCGATGAAGACGAGCTCCTGCTTCAGAGTCTGGGAATGAAACCACTTGAGCCGCATGCCGTCTGACGCCCTATCCGCGTGGAAAGCTCATCTGCACCAGGGGTTGCGAGGTCTTGAGGCCCGCAGCCAGCGCCGCAGCCTGGCCGAAATTCGCGGCGTTAATTTCTGCTCGAATGATTATCTGGGCCTCGCGGAAAATTCCGAGTTGCGGGCGGATGTGGCCGAAGCCGTGCGCGACGCCGGGAAAATCGGCGGCACAGGCTCGCGTTTGCTCTCGGGCCAGACCGAAGAGTGGCGCGAACTTGAGGAGGCATTCGCGGAATTTGTCGGCACGGAGTCCTCGCTTTTTTTCACTACTGGCTACGCCGCGAATCTTGGCCTGCTCGCGTCGCTGGTAGGGAAACGGGATGTCGTTTTTTCTGACGAACGCAATCACGCCAGCCTGATTGACGGCATGCGCTTGTCCGGCGCGCGCAAAGTCATCTATCCTCATCTGAACCTGAACGCACTGGAGGACGCGCTTCGCCGGGAGGCCAACGCCCCCTGCCGCAGGCTGATCGTGAGCGAAAGCGTTTTCAGCATGGACGGAGACATCGCACCCTTGGTCGAACTTGCCGGTCTTGCCGAAAAATATAACGCGGCCCTGATCCTTGACGAAGCCCACGCCACCGGCGTCCATGGCCCCACAGGCCACGGCCTTGCCGCCGCCGCGGGCATCACCTCCAAAGTTCTTGCGATCATTCACACCTGCGGGAAGGCCCTGGCCTCCGCCGGTGCGTTTGTCTGCGGCCCTGCGGTTTTGAAAGAGCATCTTTTGAATCACGCGCGCACGTTTATTTTTTCCACCGCCCTGCCACCCTATTTCGCCGCACAAATCAAGACAGCGATGCGCCTTGCCGAAGGCATGAACGAGGAACGGGAGTCGCTCCTCCAGCGAGCCGCTGAGTTTCGCGGGGCGTTGCAAGCGGAAGGCTTCGACACCGCCGGCGCCGCCAGCCAGATTGTTCCGATCATCCTTGGAGACAACGAAGCCACTCTTGATGCCGCCGAGCATCTTCAGCGCGAAGGTTTTGCCGTTCGCGGCATTCGGCCGCCGACAGTGGCCGAGGGCGGCTCGCGCCTGCGCCTTTCGCTTACCACGCGCATTTCGCAGCAAGAGCTTTCGCGGCTCGTTCGTTCGCTCGTCGCCTGGCGCTCTCGCCAAACTTCACTTGCTCATGTGAGGCACGCATGAGGCGCCATTTCTTCATCACCGGCACAGATACGGGCGTGGGCAAGACGACTCTTGCCGCATTGCTCTGCGCGGCGCTGGATGCGATTTATTGGAAGCCGATCCAGACCGGCACGCTTGAAGGCTCCGACCGCGTAACTGTGATGCGCCTTGCGGGTATTGGCACCGACCGCACGCTCGATGAGGTATACAAATTTGTTCCGCCCGTTTCGCCGGATCTTGCGGCCCGTTGGGCGGGCGTGGAAATCGATTTGAACCGCATCACCTTGCCGTCGAGTCTCATGAATGACTGGCTTGTCGTCGAAGGCGCCGGCGGCGTTCTCGTCCCGATCAATCCCAAACAGTTCATGTTGGACATGATGGTGAAGTTCAAGCTGCCGGTCATCCTCGCGGCCCGCAGCGGGCTGGGCACCATCAATCACACCCTGCTGACCCTTGCCGCGCTACACGCCGCCGAGTTGCCCGTTCATGGCGTGGTTCTGATCGGCGACCAGAATCGCGAAAACCGCGAAACGATCGAGAAGTTCGGGCACGTCCGCGTCATCGGCGAAATTCCCAAATTGCCGAATCTTCACCGCACCGCGCTTATGCAGGTCTTCCTGAACCACTTCGACCGCTCAGCCTTTGCGCAATGAGTTCGCCGTTGCAAATCTGGCACCCGTTCTCCAACTCCGTCGTCGATCCTCCGCCGCTGCATGTCACGAAAGCCGAAGGCGCGCTGCTGCACATTGCCGACGGCCGCCAGATTATCGATGCCATCTCCTCCTGGTGGGTGAATCTGCATGGCCACGCAAATCCCAAGATTGCCGCGGCCATCGCCGCGCAGGGCCGCAAACTCGAACACGTGATTCTCGCGGGCTTCACTCACGATGCGGCCGAGGAACTCGTCGAGCGGCTGCGCAAATGGGTTCCACGCGAACTGACGCATCTTTTCTTTTCCGATGACGGCTCAACCGCAGTGGAAGTCGCGCTGAAACTTGCCGTGCAGCATTTCCAGAATCTTTCACGCCCTGAGAAACGCGAAATCGTCGCGCTCGAGCACGGCTATCACGGAGATACGGCCGGCGCCATGTCCGTCAGCGACGAATCGCCGTTTACGCAGCCGTTCCAGTCCATGCGGTATCCGGTGCATCGAGTTCACTCCGCTTACTGCTATCGCTGCCCGGTAGGCTTGAAGCGTGAATCGTGCCACATTGAGTGCGTCCAGAAGCTGGAACACTTGCTGGCGGAGCGCGCCGAAAAAATTGCGGCCATCATCGTCGAACCCCTGCTTCAGGGTGCGGGCGGGATGATCGTTCATCCGGTCGAGTTCCTGCAGAAGATTCGCGCGCTTTGCACGAAGCACGACGTTTTTCTGATCACCGACGAAGTCCTTACCGGTTTCGGCCGCACGGGAAAAATGTTTGCCTGCGACCTCGCCAACATTTCGCCCGACATCATGTGCGTCTCCAAGGGCATCACCGGCGGCTTCCTGACGATGGGCGTTACTCTGTGCACCGACCGTGTCGAATCCGCTTTTCGCAGCGAGAATCGCCTGCACTCCTTTTATCACGGGCATTCTTACACCGGGAACGCGCTGGCCTGCGCCGCGGCGAACGCGAATCTGCAAATCTTCGACGACGAGCCGGTGTTCGACCGCATTCGCGGCATCGCCAAAATTCACGCCGAACGTCTTGCGCAACTCCGCGATTTCCACCAGGTCGGCGACACGCGCCAGATTGGCGGCCTCGGCGCGCTCGAATTGCGCGTCGACGACCCTGGCTATCTTTCCGGCCTGCGCCCAAAGCTTTACAATTTTTTCCTCGAACGCAACGTCCTGCTTCGCCCGCTCGGCAACGTCGTTTATGTTCTTCCGCCCTATATCATTTCGCCCGACCAGTTGCACCGCGTCTACGACGTGATCACCGAAGCGATCCAGACTCTTCTCTGACTCGCGGCTCACGTCTGCTAAACTGATTTTCACTTTTCGGAGGCTTTCTTGCCTTTCCAGCTCAACACCTGGAAACAAAAAATCGTCGGCTTTGCGGGAGCCCTCGGCGCACCGGGACTTTTTATTATTTCTTTTCTCGACTCGTCGGTTCTCACCTTCCCGGTGATCAACGATCTCCTTCTGATCGAACTTTCAATTGAGCATCCCGCGCGTATGCCGTTTTATGCATTGATGGCGGCAACTGGCTCGGTGCTGGGTTGCGTGTTCCTGTATTTCATCGCACGAAAGGGAGGGGAAGCGTTCTTTCATAAAAAGGCCGGCCACCGGGCCGCGGCCATCCGTCACTGGGTGGAAGAAAATGGATTCGTGGGGATGCTCATCGCCGCGCTGCTGCCGCCGCCTGTGCCGTTCAAGATTTTTGTGTTTGCCGCGGGCGTGTTCGAAGTTCCGCTCTGGAGTTACACATCGGCGATCACGCTGGCCCGCGTCATCCGCTACTTCGGCATCGGCTATCTGGCGGTCCGCTTCGGCAATGATGCCCTGCCGTACCTGAGGGGCCACAAACTGGAAGCGGCCGTCGTGATCGCTTTATTCGTCCTTCTCAGCTACCTGATTTCCCGGGTCGTCCTAAGGCACAAACCCCAGCAATCCACTTAGTATCTTGTGGCACAGCCATTCCTGGCTGTGCGTTTCGTTGGGGATTTATCTGAAGCATGGCTTGGGCTACCAATCGGTTCCAATCAATCACCGCAGGTGAACTTCGCTCGCCCAGAGCGTCTGCTGGTCAGTCACTCGCCCTTTTCGGTCCAGCAAAATTCTCGCCGCGACTGCAAACCGCTTTTCATCTTCCGCGGAATCGCGTAAGTCGCGCAGCACCACTTCCGTTCCGTCTTCAGTTGTCCCTACGCTCGCCCTCGGGAAGCGCGCTGCCCGCAAAAAGTTCTTCGTCGCGTTCGTCTGCTGAGCCGCCTCCAACGCTGGAGATTCTCCCGGTTTGTGCATGCACGCACCACTCTCCGGATCGAATCGCGTGCCTTCCGTTGCCGGCACACTTAGGGTGCAAATCTGCGAATCCGTCTCCACCACTCCATGCCAGTTCAAAAGAGAAACGGGGTCCGCAATCGCAGCGAACCGCCGCGGCGATTCGCCGCGGTAAGTGTGGGCATCCAGTTGCGCAACGGCGGTTCCGTGCAACGTTGCGCGGGCCCCAACATAAATCAGCACCAGCACCAACGCCGCAATCGCGCCGTTGTGTCCGCGGGGCGCCCTTTCTTTTGCCCCGATTTCCGACCCGACCAGCCCAAACAGTTCCGGCAACAAAATTCCGGCCAGCAGGATCGCCGGGATCCACATGTCCACCCCAGGCAGCCAATCCCAGGCGAATCGCGTCTCGCGCCAAGGCCACAGCAACGCCACTCCAGCCGACGTGCACAAATCCATCAAAACATGCACCACCGCCGCAAGCGTCGCGGCCACAAGCAACGCGGCAATTCCCCCATCCGCTGTAGCGGCCGCCTTCTGAGGCGCGTTTTCTGCGTCCCGGATGGGTTTGCGGGACGGGCCGCCCTTCATCCGCAACAATCGCGCACAAATCAACGCCGCCCCGATCACCACCGCCGTTCCCAAAATCGAATGTGTAATTGTGTGTCTGATGGAAAGATACGCCGCCGGCCCGACAAGCGTGGAAACCAGATCCAGGTCCGCAATCGTCCCTGCCAGCACCACGCCTAGCACAAACCACCACGGCCGCCGCGGGAAAATTCCCCGCGCCAATGCAAACGATATCAGTGCATGTGTGGCAGGGTCCACGGTCAGGTTTTCAAAGGAGAAACAACTGTGCTCCCGACTTTCCCCCGGGGCACAAGCAACTTTAACGCTTTCGGTACGATGGAAAATTCCACAGGCAACCGCGCCAGCGGCTCTCCGTCCACCTGCGCGTAGACGGGATTCGCGTCCAGCGGCTCGCATACCAGCGTATCCGCCTTCCAGAAATGCACGTCTTCTTCTTTGCGCAGGTTGCCCATCCACAGTGTCGGCAGGTAGCTCAGATATTTCAGACCGCTCTGCGTGGTCAGCGCCATCACCTCAAACTGATCCTCAAACAGATCCGCCTGGTCCGTAATCTTGAACGGGCCGCCGTAATTCTTCGTCCGCCCCACCACGACAAGTGTCGCCTCCATCTGGCGTTCGCCGGTGCGCACGCGGAATCGTGGGAACGTATATCGCAGCACCTCGCGCGCGCCCTGCCACCAGTAGGCCAGAATCCCCACGCGCGCTTTCAATCCCAGATCGACGGAGTACACAATCATCCCGTCCGGCCCGCAGCCGGAAAGGCTCAGGAAATAGCGCGATTTTTCCGGCTGCTCCAGCGGCTTCGCCAGGCCCAGGGCTATCTCGCGCACGTCCGCGTTCACCAGGTGCCGCGCCGCGCCCGGAATATCCCAGGGAAGGTTCAGTTCTTTTGCCAGGACATTCGCCGTCCCGCCGGGCAGCAGCGCTAGCGGCACGCGATGGCCGTTCTGTGCCGTCGCCAGGCCATTCACGATTTCATTCAGCGTCCCATCGCCTCCGCACGCGATCACCAACTCTCGCCCGTCGCGCGTTGCCTTCTGCGCAATTTCCGTGGCATGCCCTGGCCCGGTTGTTTCCGCCAGTTCCGCAAGAATGCCGTTCTCCGACAGGAATTGCCGCGCCTCGTCGATCAAGCGGCGCCGCGCGTTTCCGCCGCTTCCCGCGTTGGGGTTGTGGATCAGCAGAGCGTTGCTAAATTGCATATCCATTGTTCAAGGCACCTGTAGTGGCCGGTCTTCAGACCGGCCAGCATCCTCCGCAGAAGAGACATTCTAACTGGAAACTCATTGCACGGCAGCCGCCAATCTGCGCTGCCACCGGAATTTCACAATCATTTAGATGAGCCGGGAAGGCCTCCCGATGTAGTGGCAGGTCTTTAGACCCGCCACCGACCACCTATATAATACGGAGGACTCGACCCCCATCTGGCGAGGTCCTTATGGCAAAGGCGGAAATGGCGAAAACATCGATCCCGGCGCTGCGCAAAGAAGCGGAGGAACTCCGCGAAAAAATTCGCCGCCACGAGTATCTCTATTACGTCGAAGACGCCCCGGAAATTTCCGACGCCAAGTTCGACCTCTTGATGAACCGCCTGAAAGAGATTGAAGCCGCGCACCCGGAACTCGTCACGCCTGATTCGCCGACGGTTCGCGTTGGCGGCGCGCCGCGCGAGGGATTCACCACCGTCCGCCACGCTCGCGCGATGCTCAGCCTGGACAACGCGTTTTCCTACGACGCGCTGAGGGATTGGGATCGCCGCGTCCGCGAAGGCAGCGGCAGGGAAGACATCGAGTACATCGCCGAGCACAAGTTCGACGGCCTGAGCATTTCGCTGCAATATGAGGACGGCATGCTGGTGCGCGGCGTCACTCGCGGCGACGGCACCACCGGCGAAGACGTTACGCCCAACGTGAAGACGGTCCGCTCGATTCCACTGCGCATGGATGACCCCGCCGTGAAGAAGCTGAAGCTCCCGAAAAGCTTCGAGGTGCGCGGGGAAATCCTGATGACCCGCAAGGCCTTCGAGGCTTTGAACCGCCAGCAGGAAGAGGCCGACGGAAAGATTTTTGTGAATGCGCGCAACTCGGCAGCCGGCTCGCTCCGCGTGCTGGACCCCTCGATCACCGCGCAACGCAAGCTGGATTTTTTTGCGTATTACCTCTACGTGGATGGCAAGGCGCCGTTTGCGAAGCACTCGGATTCGCTGGAGGCGCTGAAGAAGCTGCATTTCCGCGCCAGCGACGACTGGAAATGCTGCAACGGCATCGAGGCCGTCATCAAGTATTGCGAGTCGTGGGACGCAAAGCGCGAAAAACTCGCTTACGAAATTGACGGCGTCGTCATCAAGGTCAATTCGACGGCGCTGCAGAATGAACTCGGCTTCACCGCCAAGGCGCCGCGCTGGGCGATTGCCTTCAAATATCCCGCGCGACAGGAAACCACGGTCGTGAACGACATCATCGTGCAGGTTGGCCGCACGGGAACGCTCACTCCAGTTGCGGTGCTTGAACCCGTGCAGGTTGGCGGCGTCACCGTCAGCCGCTCGACGCTGCACAACATGGACGAGATTGAGCGCCTTGGCCTCCACATCGGCGACACGGTTTTGATCGAGCGCGCCGGCGAAGTGATTCCGCACGTCCTGAAAGTGGTGAAGGAAGGGAAGAACCGCCGCGCGTTCCATATGCCGGCGAAATGCCCGGAGTGCGGCAGCGCGATTCACAAAGCCGAAGGCGAGGTCGCGTATCGCTGCGTGAACGCCGCATGTCCGGCGAAACGCAAGGAATCGCTGCTGCATTTCGCCGGCCGGCACGCCATGGACATTGACGGCCTCGGCGACAAAATCGTCGATCAACTGGTGGACAAGGGCCTGGTGAAAGACGTCGCCGATCTGTACTCGCTGAAACTCGATCAGGTCGCCGACCTGGAGCGCATGGCGGAGAAATCCGCGCAAAACCTTCTGGACGAAATCGCGGCTAGCAAGAAGCAGCCGCTTTCGCGCTTGATCTACGCGCTGGGAATGCGCTTCGTCGGTGAGCGCACGGGCCAGTTGCTCGCTGAGAATTTCGGCTCGCTCGAAGAGTTGGAAGAAGCCAAGCCCGAAGACCTGGAAAAGGTGACCGAGGTCGGTCCCAAGGTCAGCGAAAGCATCGTGGAATTTTTTAGCGAGCCCGCCAACCGCAAGCTGATCAAAAAGCTGCACACCGCGGGAGTCCGCCCCACCGCCGAAAAACGCGAAATCAAAAGCCAGAAATTCGCCGGCAAATCCTTCGTCTTCACTGGCGCACTCGAGCGCCGCAGTCGCGAAGAAGCCGGCGAACTCGTCCAGCAGCATGGCGGCAAGCTCAGCGGCTCGGTGAGCAAGAAAACCGACTACGTCGTCGTCGGCGCAGACCCCGGCTCCAAATACGACAAAGCCAAGGAACTCGGCGTAACCATCCTCACTGAATCCGAATTCGAGAAGCTGATCGGCCTGAAATAAGGACAGTTGCTTGGCTATCCATCCCGCCACGGACAACGATCGCGACGCAATCTGGGCGATTCTCGAGCCGATGATTCGCAGCGGTGAGACCTACACCCTTCCGCGCGACATGAACAAACACCAAGCCCTCGAATACTGGTTCGCAGCCGATAAAGAGACCTTTGTGTGGAAGGAAAACGGAGCTGTGCTGGGGACCTATTTTTTAAAAGCCAACCAACAGGGCGGCGGCGCACACGTGGCAAACTGCGGCTACGTCACCGCACCCGCCCAGCATGGCCGCGGTATCGCCCGCCAGATGTGCCTCCATTCGCTGGAGCGAGCAAAGGAAAGAGGCTTTCGCGCGATGCAGTTCAATTTTGTCGTCAGCACCAACGAGCGCGCTGTCAAGTTGTGGACCAACCTCGGTTTTGAGATTGTCGGGCGGCTACCTTTTAGCTTCGAGCATCCGAAGCTGGGATTCGTGGACGCGCTTGTGATGTATCGCAAAGTTTCGTAGATCTCTCTGTAGTGTGATAAACACAATCTGTGAATACATCACCACGATAATACGAGAGTTGCCTAGATGGATGACCGGACCGACTGGGAAGCCGAGGGATTTAGAGAATCTACTGTAAGACGCGCCGCCACATTCCTGCGTTCCGTCATTCCGCTGGATCCCACACAACTCCTTTTTCTAATGGGCGCGATTCTTCTTCTTGTTGCGACTAGGGTTTCCTGGCGACCCTATACGCCAAGTCACAGTGGAGCGGTCAATTATTGGGAGCACTACGGTTCTACAGTCGTTGGCAACCTCGTGGTGCTTGCCGCAGGACTGACGGCGCTCTACGCCTGCTTTTGGCCGTTGCGCAACCCCGTACGAAAGGTATTTTGGGCAGTTTTGGTGGCCGGACTGCTCGGATTGCTATTCCACCTCTGGAAGTTCTTTGATTTGACCGTCGGAGAGCGCTCTGTTCTAGATACGCGTAACAGGATGTGGGAAATGTTTCCCTGGGTGAAGCTGAATACCCCAAATCTCCCGACTGGTTTCTTTATTCTTGCCCTCGGCTTGGGATTAGTTGCGGTGTATCTTTCCCGAATGGCATTGCAAATCGGGACCCTGCCGTTGGCGCTTTCAAACGTGATCACCCCTAATGAAGAAGAGCGGCAATCATGGTTCCGCGATAAGCTGGTTCTTTTTGTACTTATCGGAGTCTTTGGCTTTCTGGCCTATCTTTCCTATTTGCTTGCAACGCTGATATGGAAATTGCCGCTGGCGTATGTCAACACTCGCTTTACCGGTTACGTTTTCAGCCTAGCGACCGCGCTGCTGGACGCCGGACTTCTTCTCGGGTTTTCCATGTACGCTCTCGGAACGCGGGGCAGAACCGCCGCACGATTGTCGTTGAAAGTGCCGGAGCTGCGATTTGCCGCAATGGCCTTTTTGTTGCCTACCGTTGCATATGCGCTTATACCTGCCGTGCACTTTGTTCTTGATCGCAGACACTGGGCAGCGTATGACTTCGGCAGGTTTGGTCCGCCCCTGTTGTCTACGTATTTTGACTTAAGCGGGCTTGGACAGCCCTGGATCGTCTTTTTGTTGTTTGGCGCATTTACGGAAGAGATTATCTTTCGGGGAGTCCTACTGCCAGACTTTATCCGCCGATATGGACTGCACCGAGGCATCTTCTTGACAGGTATCGGGTGGGCCGCAATTCATTTCCGGTCCGATTCCTACACCAGACTTTCTGTCTTGGACGTATTCCTCGTGATTTTCGTGAGAATTATTCTTTGTCTCGGTATGAACTATGTTCTGGCTTGGATGGCCCTGCACTGGAGGTCCATTGTGCCAGCGGGAATTGCTCACACGGTGTGGAATATGCTTGTTCTTTCCGACGTGTCTGATCGGAATGAGACGCGATACATTGACTGCGGGCTTTGGCTGATGATTGCTTTTTGCCTGTTCCGATTCTGGCCAGTTGTGCAACAAGAAAGCGACGCCGGGATGGAAGCACCCAATCTTGAACCGGCCGTCTGAAACTCCGGAAATCGCGATACAATTGAAAATGGCGGGTGAGCTGGATGATCGCTGGCCTGGTTCGCGGAAGCGGGCTGGGCGGGAGGAAAGTCCGGACACCGAAACCGCGCAAGCGGTGTGGGCAACGCGCCTGGTAACGCCAGGGGAGCTGTTGTAGCGGCCGCCTTCCGAGGCGGGCGCCGTGACGGTTCACGGACAGTGCCACAGAGAATATACCGCCGGCGGTGCGACACCCGGTGATAGCCCGGAGGAAAACCTTCGGGATGTCTTCATGGTTCGCGCGCAGGTAAGGGTGAAAAGGTGGGGTAAGAGCCCACCGCGGCGTCAGTAATGGCGCTGGCATGGCAAACCCCGCGTGGTGCAAGACCAAATAGGAGGGGAGGGCTGGCCCGGCCCGCTGAGCAAGCGTTTCTGCGAAGAAACGCGCTCCGTTCCGATTGGCGCAAGCTAGTCTGAGCGAGAACCCTCGGGTAGGTTGCTGGAGCCGCATCGCGAGGTGCGGCCTAGAGGAATGATCGTCGCGGCGCGCTGCTGCAAAGCAGTGCACCGAACAGAATCCGGCTTACAGGCTCATCCGCCGCTTTTGAATTTCGTTTTTCGCTGAACCTCATACACGACGAATACATTTTTCACTTGCTTGCCGCGGCTCTACTCCGGAATGGGATTGGAAGTTCACTGAACCACTTACGGGGGCGGCGGTCCAAGACAATGAGGCGGTTCGTACTTTCACCAAACAAGCCCGCCTTAACTGTTACCCAAATTAAATGTTGCCGGCCGATTTTGCTTGCACGGAGGAAGAAAGCCTCTGCCGCGCGTAGTTGCTCCAAGGACCCACGGGGTCCAGTTTCAGGTATGCCTGCCAATGCTCCCGGCCTTCGGCAAATGCGCCCAGTTTTTCGCAGACGTAGGCAAGATTGTACTGTGCATCGGGATAGTCCGGGTCGAGCCGAACGGCCTGCCGCAGGTGTTTGCGAGCCGTGTCGACATCCCCCATTTCCTCCAGAACGCTTCCCAGATTAAAGTGCGCCAGAGCGCTATCGGGTTGCGCAGAAATTGCACGGCCGAAATATTCAGAGGCCTTTTCGAAGTTTCCATTCTCGTAATGCAACGTCCCGCAATTGAGCAGCGCGTCGATCTTTGCGGGATCAACGCGCAACGCACGATCATAGGCATCCATCGCTTCGGTTCTTGTCTTTTTGTCGGCTTCGTATTCCAACGCCAGAGCCAGCCATTCGTCTGCGTTGCGTTCGGCGATGACGCGAACTTTTTCATCGAGGTCACGCGTCTCGAAATTCAAGACAAACTGGCCAGACAGGGGTTCCAGCCGGGTCCCGTGGCGTTCCACGAGGACATCTTTTCCGTCAGAAAGTATGCGAAGCTCCGTAAGCGGCGCCTGGACCTGAACGAGCTTCTCCCGGAGGGCGGCCAGCGCTCGTCGTAAGCGATTCGCAGGTACGCCTTCTTCAACCAATTGTTTTACAGTGCGCAGGCCGATCAGGTCACGGAAATCGTAGAAGCGGGTCTCTTGTTCTTTTTGAGGAGATACAAGGCGCAAACGGTCCCAATAGTCCAACTGCTTCGCGGTCAGGCCAAGGATGCGCTGGACGTTTTCCGGGCTGAATCGATCGGTCGCACCCATTGAGGAATTAGCCGGCTACTTTCTTTCCTGCCCTCTTTTGCTGAACAGAGATAGGCTGCACGGCTCGAGAGGGAGGCTTTTTGCCTGCAGGCACAGACGCTGCTTCCGCCGAAGTCACGGCGGGCGCCGCAGCCGGAGCTTTCTTCTCCGCGAGGCTCTTCTTGAGAGCTTCCATCAAATCAATGACCGGGGCCAGATGCGGTTGGGCGACTTCCGTGACTTGCTGGCCCTGGAGCTTGGCGGAGATCATCGCTTTCAGATTTTCCTGGTATTCGTCCCGGTATTTCTGCGGCTCGAAAGGAGCGGCAAGGCTTTCGATCAGTTGTTGCGCGAGCTTCTTTTCCTGATCCTTTATTTCGATCTTGTCTGTGGGAACAGACTCCGCCGCGCGAATCTCATTCGAATAGAACATCGTGTGCAGTGTCATTCCTCTTGTGCCGGGCCGCACAATCACGATGTGCTCCCGCTGGTGCATAGTGAGCTTGGCGATGGCTCCGTAACCGGACTCTTCCATAGCCTTCATGAGCAACTGGTAGGCTTTTACGCCGGCGTCTTCAGGGCTCACGTAATACGATGAATCGAAATAGAGTGGATCCATCTCGCTTAACTTCACGAATTCCAGAATTTCCATAACGCGGGCGGAGGCAGGTTCGATTTTGTCGAGTTCTTCTTCGCTGAAGAGAACGTATTGATCCTTCTCGTATTCATAACCCTTTACTATCTCGGACCGCTCCACGTTCCGGTTGCAAACCGGGCAAAACAGCGGCTGCTTGAGCCGCGAATGGCATTCCTTGTGGAGCTGGTTGAAACTGATTCGTTCCCCGCGGGCCGCAGCAAACATGCGTACCGGCATCGAAATCAAGCCAAATGTGAGGTGGCCTTTCCAGACAGTCGTGGCCATGCGAGATCTCCTTTGCCAAGACAAGGGATTGGGCCCGAGTCCTGTTAGGTTAGACGTCTACCGGATAAGAAGCAAGACGAAATCCCGGCCAAAAACCCAAAAAGGCAATCCTGTCGGACTGAGAAAAGTCTGGGATAGAATGCGTCCGTGGCCAAGCTCGAAGAATATCGGCGCAAGCGGCGCTTCGACCGGACCCCAGAACCTTCGGGTGAGCCGCAACCCGTCCCCGGGAAGGTTCTGGACCAGCCCTCCCCAGTCGCTAAACCCGCCACGGCGGGCAGGCGCACACGCCTGCCAAAGCCGAAACTGCCGCAGCTGGAAGTTCGTCCCGGGGCCGAGCACGGAGACACCTTCGTGGTTCAGAAGCACCGGGCGACACGGCTGCACTACGATTTCCGGCTGGCGATCGATGGGACGCTGAAATCGTGGGCAGTGCCCAAGGGACCTTCCCAGAGCCATGGCGACAAGCGGCTGGCGGTGCAAACGGAAGATCATCCGCTGGACTACGCCAACTTCGAAGGGAAAATTCCCGAAGGCAATTATGGCGCCGGAACGGTAATGGTTTGGGACCGCGGGACTTTTCATGTCGAGGGCAATCTCGCCGCGCTGAAGCAATTGGAAAACGGAGAAATCAAGTTCAGCTTGAACGGGGAGAAACTGCGGGGCAGTTTTGTGCTGGTGAAACTGAAGCAGAGCGAAAAAGGCAACGAATGGTTGATGATCAAGCATAAGGACGCAGCCGAAGATTCCTCCTGGAACATCGACGACCACGATGGTTCCGCCCTTACGGGACGCACGCTGGAAGAGATTAAGGAGGAGCTGCCTCCTAAACGCCGGCAAATCCCCATTCAACCGGTTGAGTTGCAAGGCGCACGCAAGGGTGCAATGCCGTCTCGCGTGGAACCCATGCTCGCGACGCTTGCCGGCCAACCCTTTTCCGATCCCAACTGGCTCTTTGAGATCAAGTGGGACGGCGTCCGCGCGCAGGCTCGAATCGAGAATGGCGCCCTGGCGCTGCGTTCGCGTAACAGTATTGACATCACCAAACGCTATCCCGAGCTGACCTCTCTTCCCAATACCCTGGCCGCTCGCAAAGCAATTCTTGATGGAGAGATCGTCGCTTTGGATGCGCATGGTCACAGCAGCTTTGAACGCTTACAGGAGCGCATGCACGTGCGCGCTCCCAGCGAGAGCCTTGTCGCGCAGATTCATGTCGTTTACTTTGCCTTCGATCTTCTCTACTGCGATGGATACGACCTTCGCGGGGCCCCGCTTCTCGAGCGCAAGCAGCTCCTGCAACGTTTGCTTTATACATCCGACCGATTTCGCTACGCGGACCATCAGTTGGAACACGGGAAAGAGTTGTTCGCACTGGCGGAACAAAATGGTTTGGAAGGGATCGTCGCCAAACGCGCCGACAGCCCTTACGTTTCCGATCGAAGCCCGTACTGGGTGAAGCTGAAGATTTCCAAGACCGTTGACGCGGTGATCGGAGGCTGGACCGAAGCTCGCACCTCCGCTCTTCCCTTTGGCTCGCTGCTGCTGGGCTTGTATCAAGGCAATAAACTTCGATTCATCGGACATGTTGGCAGCGGATTCGACGCAAAGAAGCTCGCGGAATTGAGCAGCAAGCTGAGAGAACTCGCTGCTCCGGCTTCGCCGTTCGACGCCGTGCCCGAAACCAATGAAAAGCCAACCTGGGTCTCTCCTGCTCTGGTGGCGCGTGTCAAATTCAGCGGATGGACTCAGGAGAACGCGCTGCGTCATCCCGTTTTCCTGGCCCTTCGTGAGGACTCGCGTCCCACGGATTGCCAATGGGAAAGCGAGGTTGCCCCTGCTGATTCACCTGCCGCCCCTGCCGTAGTTCGCGCGCCCGAGATTGTCGGCCGCGTGCTCGGCACAAAAGCCGAGGTCGAGAACGAATTGTTCAAGGGGCGTTCGGAAACCGTCACGATCGAGTTGGATGACAAGCGGCTACGTCTGAGCAATCTGAACAAGGTCTATTTTCCAGAGTCAGGCCACACCAAGCGTAACCTCCTGGCGTATTACTACCGCATGGCGGATTTGATCCTGCCCTTTCTACGTGATCGGGCTTTGGTCTTGCGACGCTATCCCGACGGAATCAAGGGCCAGGCTTTCTTTCAGAAAGATTTGCGCGAGGGAGTGCCGGACTGGTTCAAGACGGTTCCGGTGGATTCCGACCATCGCGGCGAGATAATTCATTACGCGACCGCTGGCGATCGCGCTTCGCTGCTATTCTTGACCGGCCTCGGTTGCATTGACCATAACCCGTGGTCCAATCGCCTCGACGACCTCGAGCATCCCGACTACTTCTTCTTCGATTTGGATCCATCGGACGGCACGGAATTTTCTGTCGTCGTCACCATCGCTCGAGCGCTCCATGAAAAGTTGGAAGAACTGGAGCTGGCAAGCTTCTTGAAAACTTCGGGTGCTACGGGGATCCACATCTATATACCTGTCGAGCCTGTCTACACTTACGAGCAACTGCGCACCTTCGGTGAGATCATCGCGCGGATGGTGACTACTGAGCATTCGAATCTGGTCACCCACGAGCGCATCGTTGCCAAGCGCCCGGCGGGCCGCGTGCTGATCGACGTGCAGCAAAATGCCCATGGGCGTCCGCTGGCTGCCGCATATTCCGTGCGGGCATTCCCTGAAGCGCCGGTTTCCACTCCCATTTTGCCCGGTGAGCTGCGCCCCAGTCTGCAGCCGGCGAATCTAAACATGAAAACGATCTTTGCGCGACTAAAAGAGAAGGGTGATCTGTGGCGTGATTTCTGGAAGCAGCGCCAAAGGTTGGAGGGGGCCATTGAAGCTTTGAGCAGCCGCATACCGCCACGGGGGAAAAAAACGTCTTGATCATTCACCGGCATTGCCTTTTCCCCGTATCGCAGCTGTGATTAAATGCCAAACCAAGGGAGGTTCGCCATTCCTCACAAGGGTCAACTTCGTGTGGGCACTTCGGGATATTCCTATAAGGAGTGGAAGGGGAGTTTTTACCCGGAAAAGCTGCCGGACCGCGAAATGCTGAGCTTCTATGCCGGACAGTTCAAAACGGTTGAGATCAACCATTCTTTCTACCGCATGCCGACGGAGAATCTGCTTTTGCAGTGGGCGAAGAGCGTTCCGGGAGGATTTAAGTTTGCTTTGAAGGCAAACCAGCAGATCACCCACATCAAGAGGCTGCGCGGCTGCGAAGACACGCTAAAGCGTTTCCTGGAGGTGGCTAGCGTGTTGAACGATGGCGACCACCTCGGCCCTGTTCTTGTGCAGCTTCCACCCAATTTCAAATTTGACCAGCCGCTGCTCGAAGATTTTCTAGCACTTCGCCCACCCGCGTTTTTGTTCGCTTTTGAAGTGCGTCACCCATCCTGGTACACCGAGGAAACTTACGCCGTCCTTCGCCGGCACGGAACGGCGCTTTGTTTAGCCGAGACAGAGAAGGAAACGCCTCTGGAAGTTCTTACAGCCGATTTTGCTTATGTGCGCCTGCGGCGTGAAAACTACACTGCAAAGCAATTGGAGGCTTGGAGCAAGCGTTTTGAAGAATGGCTTCGCAAGGGAGTGAACGTGTACGCCTACTGCAAGCATGAAGATGCCGGCAAAGCGCCGGCCTACGCACATGTGCTGCTGCGTACAAAAGAAAATTGAGCAACGAGCCATTTGGGGCCGAATATGGGGGGACAATGAAGCGTCGTGAAGCGCTGCGTCTGATGGGAGCAGTAAGTGTTTTTTCCGTGCTGTCGTCGGATTTGTTTGCGGCCACGTTGCGTGCGCAGCTTGCGGAGAACAAGGCCGGAGTCCTTCGCACGCTCTCGCCCGCGCAAAATGACATAGTTGTGGCGATGAGCGACGTGATGATTCCCGCCACCGATACTCCCGGCGCGAAAGCCGCGAAGGTAAACGAATTTATTGACCTGATTCTGACCGAGTGGACGACTGACGAGGAAAGGAAAGTTTTCCTGGAAGGATTGGCGGAAGCCGACCGCCGTGCGAACGCGCTGTTTGGCCACGGCTTTGCCGCCGCCGTTGCGAACGAACAGGCAGTGATTGTGCAGGCATTCGACGAAGAGCTGGCGGCGCAGCGAAACGAAAAATTGCCTGAACAGGTTCGCCCGTGGGAGCGTACGCTGGTGCTTCCGTTTTTTGCGCAGATGCGACGGCTAACCCTGGTTGGTTACTACACTTCCTCGATCGGGCAGGAACAGGAACTCAAAGTGGAGATCATCCCCGGAGCGCTGCACGGTTGCGTGCCGGCCAAGTCCGAGGTCAATCAATGAAGACCGTGAAGAAGCCCGAGACGTTCGACGCGATCATCATCGGTTCCGGAATGACAGGCGGTTGGGCGGCGAAAGAGCTTACGGAAAAAAGTTTGAAGGTGCTGGTGTTGGAGGCGGGTCGGCCGATCGAGCCTGACCAGGACTACGTCGAACACGTTCCGATCACCGAGATGAAATTCCGAGGCATGGGGAATCGCAGGGAAACATTAAAAGATCAGCCGATTCAGCGGACCTGCTACGCATGCGACGAATGGGCCAGCAAGTTTTTTGTGAACGACACAGAAAATCCCTACACGACGGATCCGGGCAAGCCCTTTGCGTGGATCAGGGGACGACAGGTTGGCGGCAAGTCCATCCTTTGGGCCCGGCAATCCTACCGGTGGAGCGATCTGGATTTTGAGGCAAACGCGCGCGACGGACTTGGCGTCGACTGGCCGATTCGCTACGCCGATATCGAGCCCTGGTACAACTACGTGGAGGACTTTGCAGGGATTACGGGCCAGGCGGAGGGCTTGTCGCAACTGCCGGACAGCCACTTCCTGCCGCCGATGGAGATGAATTGCGCGGAAATCGCCGTGAAGGAAGCGATGGCGAAGCAGTACGGGCGTGACCGCGTGATGACCATCGGCCGCTCAGCGGTGTTGACGCAGACGCACAATGGCCGCGCCGCCTGCCACTATTGCGGCCCGTGCCATCGCGGTTGCATTACGCGCTCTTATTTCAGCAGCGTGAACGCCACGCTGCCGGCCGCCGAAAAAACCGGGCGGATGACGCTGCGGCCCTTCAGCGTGGTACACAGCCTGATTTTTGATCCGCAAACACGCCGCGTCAGCGGGGTGCGCGTGATTGATGGCCAGACGCGCAAAGCGCTGGAATTCCAGGGGCGTATTATTTTTGTTTGCGCGTCGGCGCTGGAATCCACTCGAATTCTTCTGAATTCCGCGACGCCAGAATTTTCCAGCGGCCTTGCCAACAGCAGCGGGGAACTTGGGAAAAACCTGATGGACCACATCATGGGCGGCGGGGCCGACGGAATTATTCCGGGTTTTCTGGACCGCGTGCAGTTCGGAAACCGCCCGAATGGCATCTACGTGCCAAGATTCCGCAATGTGTCGAGCAAGGAGAAAAATTTCCTGCGCGGCTACGCTTATCAAGGCGCGGCGGAGCGCGACGGCTGGGAACGCGGCATTCACGAGACCGGATTCGGCGCCAGCTTCAAGAGCTCGCTGCGCAAGCCGGGCCCGTGGAAGATGACTTTCCATGGCTTTGGCGAATGTCTGCCGAACCCTGCCAACTTTGTCGAGATCGACAAAGAGCGCGTGGATGCGTGGGGCGTGCCGGTGCTGAAGATTCACTGCGAGTGGCGAGATAACGAGAAAGCGCTGCTTCACGACATGATGATTCAGGCGGCGGAGATGCTGGCCGCGGCCGGAGCGGTGGAAATCGAGCCGTATGCGCCGTACAACCCGCCGGGCTTGACGATTCACGAGATGGGGACGGCGCGCATGGGAGCTGATCCGAAAAAATCGGTACTGAATGCCCACAACCAGGCGCATGACGTCAAAAATCTGTTCCTTCCCGATGGGGCATGCATGGCTTCGTCTTCGTGCGTGAATCCTTCGCTGACTTACATGGCGCTGACGGCGCGGGCCTGCGACTTCGCGGTTTCGCAGATGAAAAAAGGCGAGCTGTAGTCTGCACTTGATGCCGCGGTAGATTCCAAAAACTCGGGAGAGGTGTGGGAGATGGCTAACGAGGAAGCGGCCAAAGCGGGTGTCGACGTGAAACTGGTGATCCGGAACATTGGCGTGCTGCTGAGCGGGGATTTGCAGCGGCCCATTCTGGATGCGGACACAATGGTGGTGAAGGATGGAAAAATTACCGCGATCGGGCGCGAAAAGGACGTGGATACAGAAGGCGCCGCGCGGATGATTGACGCGAATGGCACAACGCTGGCGCCGGGATTGATTGACAGTCACGTGCATCCGGTAGCCGGCGATTGGACGCCGCGGCAGAACCAGATCGGGTGGATTGACAGTTGCCTGCACGGCGGCGTCACCACAATGATTTCCGCCGGCGAAGTGCACATGCCGGGCCGCCCGAAAGACGTGGTCGGCGTGAAAGCCATGGCGATTACGGCGCAGCGCGCGTTTGCGGCGCTGCGGCCAAGCGGCGTGAAAGTGCTGGCGGGCGCGCCGGTGATTGAACACGGAATGGTGGAGGAGGATTTTCGCTCGCTCGCGGAGGCGGGCGTTCGCTTGTTGGGAGAAGTGGGGCTCGGCAGCGTGAAAGACGGGCCGACGGCGCGGCAGATGGTGGCCTGGGCGCGCAAGCATGGGATGCAGAGCACGATTCACACCGGCGGGCCGTCGATTCCGGGCTCGAGCCTGATTGATAAGGACGTGGTGCTTGCGGCGGACGTGGACGTGATCGGGCACATCAACGGAGGCCACACGGCGCTGCCGGACGCGCAGATTCGTTCGCTGTGCGAGGAATCCTCGCGGGCGCTGGAGATTGTGCACAACGGAAATGAGCGTGCGGCCTTGTTTACGCTGCGCACGGCAAAACAGCTGAAGCAATTGCATCGGGTGATTTTGGGAACGGACGCCCCGGCCGGGTCTGGCGTACAGCCGTTGGGGATTATCCGCGTGATTGCGGCGCTTTCGTCGGTTGGAGAGATTCCCGCTGATGTGGCGTTTTGTTTCGCCACCGGCAACACAGCACGGATGCGAAATCTCGATAGCGGATTGATCGAAGTGGGTCGCGCGGCGGATTTTGTTTTCATGGATGCCGCGCAGCACTCGGCTGGGAAGACTTTGCTCGAAAGCGTGCGGCTGGGCGATTTGCCGGGGATCGGGATGGTGATGATTGATGGAGAGGTGAAGAGTGAGCGGAGCAGGAATACGCCCCCGGCGACGAGAGTGCCAAAAATAGTGAGGTGAGCATTATGCGTGATATTGACGAGATAGTTCGCAGAATCACTGACTTACACCCATCGGTAAAAGCTCGCCAACTTCGAGTTTCACATCCCGGTCACGATGATGACGGGGTCTGGTTTTTTGAGCAGCCCGGTTGCTCATTCGAGGTACAAGCCGAGTCGAGCAACGGCACGTGCCCATTTCTGGTGGAGACTGACGAGAGCGACATTCGGTGTACGACTCAATCAGTGAGAGAGACGATTGAGACCATCATTCGCCTGCTTCATTTGAGTGCTTAGATACAACGGAGCCGAAACAACGAATAAGTTGTCGTTCAGCGGCTAGCGGAGGCCGTCATCTCCTTTGATTTGATCTTTAGTCAGGCCGCCTACGCGGGGGAGCGGGCGGCCGCTGTCGGTTACCGCGATGGCCACAAGGATTTCGTTGGCGCGGGGCGCATCGTTCACGCGAATTTCCATTCCATCGAAGTGGCTCCGAACGAAGGCTGCGTCTTTGTGTCCCAGGGGGATGTCCAGAGCGACGCCGGGGCCGCCGCGTTTTTTGGATGAGGGAATCAGCGCGGCGCCTTTGCCGAGCGCTTTTCGCACGGGCGTGCCGAGTTTTGGATGAAGAATGGCGGCCGCGTGTTCCAGTTCGCCGTTTTCGCCGACGGCCGCGGCCTTGCCGTAGCTCTCTGCGGCGGCACCGGGAATGCCGAGTGCTGCGACGGCGCGCTCCGTCAGCAGCGCGCCAAGTTCTTCGCCGATTTCCATGAGTTCCGTTAAGTCCTCAACGTAGCTCCCCGCGAACGGGTTTTCGATTACCGCCGCAGCGGCGGCGCGTCGCGCCGGCGGATTCACTTGCTTGCCCATTTCGCTGCGAGTTTCTTCGACGAAGGTGATGATTTTTCGGATTTTGCTTTTCATGGGACCTTTGTCTGGCACTGAGACATTCTTTCTTGACTGATACTCGGCCAAAAGCGCCCGCCTCAGAAGGCGGCCGCTACAACTGCAAACTCATCGCAGGCCGTCTTGTCCTTTGATCTCGGAAGCTTTCAGGCCGCCGACGCGCGCGTGAATGCGCGGGCCCGTGGTCATTACCAGCGCCAGCAGGATTTCGTTAGCTTTTGGAGCGTCGGCAATGCCCACTTCCATCGAGTCGAAATGGCTTCGGACGTAGGACGCGTTGATGTGCGTGATCGGCACATCCAGGCGCGTGCCGGGTCCGCCAACTTTTTTGGTGGAGGCCACGATAGCTTTGGCGTCGCCAAGAATTTCGCGCATCGCATAGCCGCCGGGGACGTGCCACAGTGCACCATGCTCGAGTTCTCCGGCCTGTCCGACGATCGCGCCCTTGCCGTATCCCTCTACGATTTTTGGATCGCCACCGAGCGCGGCGACGAGCGCTTTCGCCATTTCGAGGCCCAGCGGGTTCAGGTCTTCCATGAACCCCGCAATTTCGGGGACATATTTCCCAGCAAAGGGATTGTGGATGACGGCTAGCGCGGCGGCGCGGCGCAACGGAACAGCAGCAACGGGGCCGCCTTCGTGGAAAACTTCTTCGACTAGGATGACGCGTTTGCGGACTTGCACTTCAGGCATGCAAAAGGCTCCTTTGAGAAAATTCGATGGACGCATGCACGAGCGAATGCGAAACGACGCGAGTTCGGCTCTGAAGGCGGAGCGCCGAAGAATGAATGAGTCCGCGTGCGCGAAGCGACTCGGCCACGCGCCGTCCGGAGTCGAGCGCCGCGGCAACGTCGGAATCCGAAAGCGGCCCGACCCCGCGAGTGACGCGCAAATTGCCAAGATCGGAGTCCGGTGAAATTACGCGCGCGGGGATGCGCGTAATCCCGGGATGATCCGAAAGATCCACCGCGTTGGCGATGACCGTTGCGGCAGCGTCGGCGGCGGAGGCAGAGCCAGCAAGAACAGTCACGGCGTCCGCGATGCCGAGAGAAAAACTGCGGCCGCGCCACCCGCTGGTGGCAATCCCGCGCACGGGATCTTTCGCTGTAATTTCGAGAGCGCCAAAAAGGGAAGGGCGATCGGGCCGCTCGACCATTCCAATCTTGTAGCGGCAGGAATCGGCCAGGTGAATGGCAATGTCGCCGCCATTATTCACATAGGCGCGCTCGAGCGATGCAGCGCCAAGCATGGATTCGAGAATCGTTTCCGCAACAGCGCCTGCGACCGCGGCCATGGGCGTGATGAAACAATCCTCGCAGTACGGTTCAACGGCGCCAAACATGAGCTGCGCGACTGCACCCTGAGGCCGCCTGAAATTTTCACCAGCGCGGCTGCGGAGCAACGGCAATTCTGCGCAGAGTTCGTCGAGAATCGAGACGAAGCGGCGCGCAGCGGCTTCATAGGCTGCCGAGACATCGCGAGAATCTCCGTCAGCCTCGATAATCAAATCGATCGGGCCATCGTGAAGATGAAGTCGCCGCCCATCCGGCAGCATACGAATTAAGGCGGGTTCCCTCATGACTCGCTGCTCTCCACAAAAGGTTTCAACGGCCACGGATTTTGCGCGTGCGAAAGTATTTGCCGCTGGCGTTCTTTCTCTTTCAAAACATCGCCAAGCGGCCGCACGTAATCCACGTGGCCGCCAAGCACCTTATAGTCGTCTTTTTTCAGCGTGAATTCGATGGGCGCGACGAGCGCGGGTGTCGGCACATAGCCGAACGCATTTTCCGGCATGCGCGTCACGTCCACCATAAAGGTGATGCCGCCACCGGGCCAGATGTAAGCGGGCGCGCCGCCGCAAGTGACGCGGGTAAGTTTGCGCTTCACAGAATCCGTGAGTTTCACCGGATTTTCCGTAACGCCCGCGCGCAGCGATCCTCCCGCCCCGCCCATAAACAACACGGTGGTCAAAGCGGGCTCGCAGTTTTCCCGAATGCGCCCCACCGATTCTTTTAGCGCGTCGGGAAGTTCCTTCTCCACCGGCCGCAATTCTTCGTCGAGTTCGTAATAAGCAAACTGTTCGCCGGTAGTGCTCACCATCAGCAGTCGAAGATGCGGCCACGCAAATTTCGCCTTGAACGGCTTCAGAATCGTGAGCGGGTCGGAAATATTCGTGCCGCCCCAGCCGGTGCCCGGCTCGGCAACCTGAAAATATCTCCCCGGCGTGGAGCGTCGACCCTGAATGGCGATGCCGGTTTCCCGCACACCCAAAAGTTTTCCGGCCTGATGTTCGGAAAGCACGCCGGTGATGTGATCGTCCACCACCACCACGTCGTCCACTTTCCCGTACCACTGCTTGGCGAACATCCCTATGGTGGCGGAGCCGCAGCCGACGCGCATCCGCTCTTCGCGCTGGCCGTTGACGACCGGCGGCTTGCCCGCGGCGACGCGAACGGAGGCGCCCTCATCAATCGTGAGTTCGACTTCCTTCCCGTTGCAAAGATCGAGCAGCGTTTCGCAGGTCACGCGGCCCTCGCTCTTGCTCCCGCCCGTCAGGTGATGCACGCCGCCGAGCGAAAGCATCTGAGAGCCGTACTCGGCGGTGGTGACGTGGCCGACGGGTTCTCCCTGCGCGCGCACTAAATTGCGTTCCGGGCCGAGGTGGCGGTCGGTGTCAATTTTCAGCTTCACGCCGCAATAGCTGAAAATTCCCTCGGTCACCACGGTGACCATGTCCACGCCTTCCACTTCGCTCGAAACTATGAATGGCGCGGGCTTGTAGTCGGGATACGTTGTGCCCGCGCCGATGGCGGTGACGAATGTTTCCTGGCCCTTCATGATTTTTCCGTCCCAATCGCCTTCGCGTTCGAGGAACGGCACCAGCGGCGTGCCCTGCGATTTCGCGCGATCGAGCAGGACGTGCGGATCGACGCGCACCAGTTGCCCCTCGATATTTGCGTAGCGATCGCACGCGCCCGCGTGGCCGCGCTTGATGTAGCAAAGCACCGGGCAGGCGTCGCAACGAACCGTGTCTGGAGGAAATACGTCAGCCATGGGAATTTCCGGACGCGGCGGCAGCTTTTGCAAGGATTGCGGCGCGAACTTTGTCCGGCGTGGCGGGCAGTTTGCGGATGCGAATGCCGGCGGCGTCGTAAAGCGCGTTGAGAATCGCCGGCGCGGTGGGAATCAGCGCCTGCTCGCCAATGCCTTTTGCGCCGAACGGGCCCGCGGGCGAAGGATCTTCAATCAATATCGATTCCACCGGCGGCATGTCGCCAATCGTGGGGATCAGATAATCGTGAAGATTTTCGCCTTTGCCGGGGAAGAATTCTTCCATCAGCGCCATGCCAAGGCCCTGTGCGGCGCCGCCTTCGATCTGCCCTTCGACTAGAGTTGGATTGATGGCGCGGCCCACATCGTGCGCGGCGGTGATTTTCAGGACTTTGATGGTGCCGAGTTCCGTGTCCACTTCCAGTTCGGCAAGGTGTGCGCCGAAACCGTAGACGGCGTAAGGGATTCCTTGACCGGCTTCGTTCAGAGGCGAGGTTGCCGGGTCAAAGGTGGCCTCGGCGCTGATCACGTAACCCCGTTCGTCGAGAGGTAGGTTACGAAGGTCGATTGAATTTTTCTTGCCAGCCTCTTCGACAACGAGCGCGCCATCAAGCAAATGAATCTTCGCACAGTCGCAGGCGCTCGCCAGTTTGAGAATCTTCTTCTTCAATTGTTCGCCGGCGAGATATGCAGCTTTGCCGCTCACGAACGTTTGCCGCGACGCGGAAGTTTTCCCGCAATCGGGGGTAATGTCCGTGTCCCCGGAGAGAAGATCAAACTTGTCGAGAGGTGCGCCGAGGGCTTCCGCGCAAATCTGTGTAACGACGGTGGCGGAGCCTTGGCCGATGTCCACCGCGCCCTGATGCAGCGCGATGCGGCCGTCGCGCTTCAGGCCCACGCGCATCGTGGAGGGATTGGGCAGCGAAGTATTTCCGCAGCCGTACCACATGCCGGCGACGCCGACTCCGCGTCGAAGAGAATTATTCGAGGCAGCATTGTACCCGGCGGCCTCTTTGCGCGCCTCCTGCCAGCGCGGGCGCAGGGCTTCGAAGCACCCGCGAATGCCAACGCCTCCGCCGATTACTTGTCCGGTGACAGTGGGACTTTCGTCGTCGAGAGCGTTCAGCCAACGGAATTCGAGCTTGTCCATTCCAATTTTTTCGGCGAGCACGTCGTAAAGCTGCTCCTGCGCGATGGTGCCCTGCGGAACGCCAAAGCCGCGGAATGCGCCGGCGGGCAGAAGATGCGTATGAATCGCGCGAGTGACCGCGCGGAAATGCGGCACCTTGTATGGGCCCGAAGCGTGAATCGGAACGCGCGCGGCGACGGTCGGTCCCCAGGAAGCGTACGCCCCTGTGTTGAAGTCAGCCACGAAATCCATGGCTACAAGTTTGCCGTCGGAAGTTGCGCCCGCGCGGCAGAAGATTCTTGAAGGATGGCGTTTGGTGGTCGAACGAATCGACTCCGGCCGCGAGTAAACCATCCGCACGGGTTTGCGCAAATGCCAGGCGGCGACGGCGAGAAACGGTTGCAGCGACAGATCGAGTTTGGAGCCGAAGCCGCCGCCAACAGCCGTGGGAATGATGCGCACGCTCGATTCGGGAATGCCGAGAATGGCCGCGATATCTTTTAGATCGTTGTATGGCGCCTGCGTGCAAGCCTGGATTTCGATGCGATCGCCGACGCGTCGCGCGAACCCGGCTTCCGGTTCGATGTAAGCGTGCTCGATAAATCCAGTTTCGTATTCGGCCTCCACGCAAACGTCGGCCGCGCGCAAGGCAGCATCCACATCGCCGCTCACCACGCGCCCGCTGACAAGAATGTTGTCCGGCCGGGAAGCGTGGACGGCCGAAGCCCCCGGCTTCAGCGCCTCTTCAGGCTGCGTGATTGCCGGCAGTGGTTTCCATGCGACAGGGAATTGGCTGAGGTCGAGCGCCGCGATGGCTGCGGAATCGCCGACGACAGCGGCGACAGCTTCTCCGAGGAATCGCGCCTCGCGCTCCGCAAACACGGGCTGATCGGAAAATTGGGGAATCACGCCAAAACAATTCTTCCCGGGCACGTCGCGCGCGGTAAAAATTCCGTGAACGCAGGCATGCGCCCGCCGGTAGGCTTCCAGATCGCCGAACGCAAATTCCGCGCGGTGATGAGGCGAACGCACGACGCGAAGCACCAGGGAATCCAGCGGCCATTCATCCGCGCCGAAAACATCCTGGCCCAGAACTTTTTTCCGGCCGTCGAGCCGCGCAACGCGCTGGCCGACGGGCCCATTCCCTGAATGTGGCGCTGCCGCCGGCGTCGGTTGATTCGCCTCCAAAACCGCACGGACAATTTTTCGGTAGCCGGTGCAACGACAGAGAACACCGCCAAGCGCGTCCATCACCTGGGCTTCATCGGGGTGAGAATTGTCCACAAGCAGCGCGACGGAAGAAACCAACATGCCGGGGGTGCAGATGCCGCATTGCGCCGCGCCGCTCCGCAAAAAAGATTCTTGCAGACGATCGAATATTGGCGAACTCGTGCGCAGACCTTCAATCGTTTCAATCCTGGCGCCATCGAGTTGCCCAACGGCGGTCAAGCAAGAACACACTGGCTGACCGTTGACGAGCACGGTGCAGGCCCCGCAATCGCCTGCGTCGCAGCCTACTTTTGTGCCGACAAGATGAAACTCTTCGCGCAGCACTTGCGAAAGTCGCGAGCGCGGATCGGAACGCACCGTCCGAATTTCTCCATTCAAGCTCAAAGAAATTTGCGCGATCGCATCGCTCTTCGTTTCGCTCTTCATGCCGCCGCAACCTTTTGCGCGCAGGCTTCCAGTGCGCGCTCGACAAGCGTGCGAGCCGCATCGCGGCGATACTCGGCGGCTGCTCGAATATCATCAATCGGAGAAAGCTGCGCCAAATGCCCGGCGTTCACAAACTTCCCAAGCCCCGCCTGCACAGGCCGTCCGACGAGGTCGCGCTCAAGTTCTGCGAGCCGCAACGCCGCAGCAGAGCAGGAGCCGACGCAAATCAGCGCCTCGCGAATGCTGCCGCCGGCATCGACGATGAGATTCGCGGCGACCATGACGATGGAAATCACCAGATACCGCCGTGCCCCCAGCTTGAGAAACGTCGAGACCGAATCTTCAACGCGCCTCGGAACGCGAATGGAAGTAAGCAGTTCGTCCGGCCGCCGCGCCGTCTTCCTGTTGCCCAGAATGAATTCGGAAAGTGGAAGCGTGCGGGAGCCGTTGCTCGAGGCGAGAACAAGTTCCGCATCCAGAGCGAGAAGCGCGGCGATGCCATCAGCGGCCGGCGAAGCGTTGCAAAGATTGCCCGCGATCGTGGCCGCGTTCTGAATTTGCACGGAGCCCACTTCGCGCGCGGCGGCCTTCAAGCCATCAAATCCGCGGGGTAACGGAGCCGCGAGCAGTTCGCTCCACGTGGTCCGAGCACCGAAAACAATGTGCTCCGCGGTGAATTGCACGCCCCGGATTTCGGCCAGCCCCGAAATATCCAGCACCGGGCCGGAAAGCGGCCGCTCGCCAAGCGAAGGGAAGACGTCGGTGCCCCCGGCCAGAATCGTCGCGCGGGTGTCTGCAAGAACGCTGAGGGCATCCTGAAGCGAATTGGGCCGAAAGTACAAAAGCGATGGCTCCCGAACGAACCAGCAACAATGAGGACATTCTACTTCTACATCGGCGACCCGAATTTGTGAAGTTATCTGGGATTGTACCCCGGAAGCGGGCGGAGGTTGTGGCAGACTACTACCGCATGGCCACCGGCGACCATCGCTTGACCGCAGGCACTGCGGCCTTTCAATTCTCGGGATTCCGCCTCTATCAGATTGCGCGCTTTTGCATTGTGTTTTGCACGGAGATGCAGTCGGTGGCCGTTGGCTGGCAAGTTTACGAAATCACCCACCGTCCGCTGGACCTCGGCCTCACCGGCCTTGCGCAATTCCTGCCCGGAGTGGTGCTCTTTCTAGTGGCGGGCCACGTGGCGGACCGCTTCGACCGGAGAAATCTGCTGACGATGTGCTACGTCGGATTTGCACTTTCGTCGGCGTTATTGCTGGTCGTGGCGCTGAAGGTGGAGGTTTTGCACCGCGCTGGTTCAGTGGCGCCCATCTTCGCGATTTTGTGCCTAGTCGGGGCGGTGCGGAGCTTCAGCATGCCGGCCAGCCGCGCGCTTCTGCCCCAGTTGGTGCCAGAAGAACAGTTCCAGAGCGCGGTGGCCTGGAACTCCAGCATTTTTCAGTTCGCAACCATCCTAGGGCCGGCAATGGGCGGAGTTCTCTACGCCTTTTTCCGCGGCCCAGCCGCCGTATATGCCACGGCGCTTTCCGCGGGCACCATCGCGGTGCTTACGACGCTTCGGATAAAAGTGCAATCGCCGCCCCGCGCACGCGAGCCGTTTTCGCTCAAGACCGTTTTCGCAGGATTCCGCTACATCTGGAATCACAAACTGGTGTTCGGCTCGATTTCGCTGGATCTTTTCGCGGTGCTGCTGGGCGGCGCCGTAGCGCTTTTGCCGGTCTACGCAAAAGAAATTCTGGTCACCGGGCCGTGGGGGTTGGGATTGTTGCGAAGCGCGCCAGGGATCGGCGCGGCGGTGATGGCGTTGCTGATCGCGTACAAGCCCATCCGGCGAAGAGCCGGCGCAACCATGTTGTGGTGCGTTGCGGGATTCGGCGTGTTCACGGTGGTGTTCGGGCTGTCGCGAAACATCGTGCTCTCGATGATTTCACTTTTCTTCGTCGGCGCGGCGGACATGGTCAGCGTGGTGGTTCGCGGCGTGCTCATCCAGATCGAGACGCCCGACGAGATGCGCGGCCGCGTGAATGCCGTGGACATGATTTTCATCGGCGCGTCCAACGAACTCGGTGAATTTGAGTCAGGATTCGCCGCGCAGTGGTTCGGCGCCGTGCCAGCGGTTGTCCTCGGCGGCATTGGGGCCATCGTAGTGACAGTTCTTTGGGCGTGGATTTTCCCGGAATTGCGGCGAGCGGATTCGCTGAACCGGGCCGGCAGTGCGGATGTGCCAAAGCCGGCCTAGTCTTCGCGTATGTTGCGGAGTTATCGAATCAGATCTTCCGCTTCAGATTCGTCGAAAAGTTAGTGGACGTGATCATGGTCGGAATCCGCCTTCCCGGGAGCTGCGGCGGCCGCGGGAGGCACCGTACCCGGGGGCGGAGCCAGTTCCGCCTTCACAGAGGCGGGAAGCTTATCCGCATTTTTCACCAGCACGCTCACCTGCCACAACTGCGTCTCGCTCAGGCGGTCCTTGAAGCCGGGCATTCCGGTCATGCGGATACCCCCGGAAACCTTGGTGTACGACTCCCAGGTCTCGTCGTCCGTCACGCCCACGCCACGGAACAGCAGCGGAGGCTTGGGGAACATGCCGTTGCCGATGGCGTTATGGGGTTCGCCCGGAAGTCCGTGACACACGGCGCAGTTTTCTTTATAAACCTTCGCTCCGGCAAGAAGATTCGGCTCGTCACCAGGCACCGGCGGGTTCGGGTGGGGTACTTTGCCGAGATAGGCGTGCAACGCGAGCTTTGCCATCTTGCGCTCGAACGGCATTTCGGGGGAGTTGGTGGTCACCGGCGCCTGCCCGCTTGCGAAATAAAAGTATGCGCCCATACCGACCAACACGAACCCCAGGACAATTCCCAGCAGGATTCCCTTAAACATAAAGTAGGTTTTGCTCCTCTAATAGACAAATTGCCTGGCTCGACCCCGTCAAAAATGTGTGCTTAGTGTACGACGACCTCCCATTTTGTGCACTTATCTTTCCCACATGTTCTTGCGCAAAAGCCCTGCGGGAAATTTCTGATCGCGGAGGCCATTTGGGTAACGAATCCTGGGGCTCGTGCGTCCTATGTAGCAGAGAACTCAGGTTTCCTATAGGCTATTAGCGGAAGGAAATTGTCTTTTGAGGTTCCTCGCGAGCCCACGGAAAGACTTCTACTTATCGCTCAATCTGAGATTGCGAACAGGGGTATCCCGGAATGGCTTCTACTGACTCGGTCGATGTGCGTGATCCTCGCACACCTTCCACAACCACATCTTTTTCCCACGGCGACTCGAAGAACCGCTGGTGGCCTTGGCTGGTTTTGCTGGTGATTGTGGCCGGCGGGTTCTGGTACTTCCGTGGCCGGAACTCCCAGGCGGATGCCGCGGGTGCAGGTGGGAAAGGACCTGGTGGAGCAGCAACGGGTGCTCCCGGAAGTTTTGTGGTGCCAGTAGTAGTGACGACGGCGACCAAAGGCGACCTTCCGGTATTCCTCAACGGTTTGGGGAACGTCACGGCATTCAATACCGTCACGGTTCGCTCCCGCGTGGACGGGCAGATCGTCAAAATCAATTTCACAGAAGGGCAGTATGTGAAGGAAGGCGATTCCCTGGTCGAGATCGATCCGCGGCCCTATCAGGTGCAGCTGGAACAGGCAGAAGGGCAGTTGGCGAAGGATCAGGCACAGTTAAAAGACGTTCAGGTGGACTATGAACGCTTCACCCTACTGTTTAAGGAAGGCGTGATTCCCAAGCAGCAACTGGATACGCAGCAAGCCCAGGTGGGGACCTTCGAGGGCGCGATCAAGGCGGACAACGCCACGATTGACAACGCCAAACTCCAGATCATGTATTCGCACATCACCGCGCCGATCAGCGGGCGAGTTGGGCTGCGGCTCGTGGACATCGGGAACATGGTGCACGCCACCGACACAAACGGTTTGCTGGTGATCACTCAGTTGCAACCGATCGCCACTCTTTTCAGCTTGCCGCAAGACCAGTTGCCGCAGGTGATGGCACGCATGAAAAAAGGCGCGCCCATTTCCGTGGAAGCCTACGACCGCGACAACACCACCAAGCTGGCTACCGGGAAATTGCTGACCATCGACAACCAGATTGATACCACCACCGGAACCTACAAGCTGAAGGCGGTTTTTGACAACGCGAAGAACGAGCTGTTTCCCAATCAATTTGTGAACGTACACCTGCTGGTGGACACCCGGAAGAGCGTGGTGTTGGTGCCGACGACCGCGATTTTGCGCGGCCCGCAGGGCACCTATGTATTCGCGGTTGGCTCGGATAGCACCGTGAAAATCCACATCGTCTCGCTGGTGGAGACGAACGGGAACATCACCGGCGTCTCATCGGGACTCGCCGCCGGCGACGTGGTCGTCACCGATGGGCAGGACAAATTGCAGGACGGAAGCAAGGTGGAACCCCGGCAATCCAGCGTTCCCGCCGCGGCCGATGGCAAGAGCTCCACAACGAGCGCCAACTCTCCGTTTGCGTCGCCCGCCGGGGGACCCGCGCGATGAATCCGTCGCGGCCGTTTATTCTGCGGCCCGTTGCAACCACGCTGCTGATGGTGGGCGTGATTCTGGTGGGACTGGTGGCCTATCGCCAGTTGCCCGTCTCCGCGCTGCCCCAGGTCGATTACCCCACCATTCAAGTGCAGACGTTTTATCCCGGCGCCAGCCCGGATGTGATGTCGTCTTCGGTCACCGCGCCCCTTGAGCGCAACTTCGGGCAGATCCCCGGCCTGCTGCAGATGACCTCGACCAGTTCGTTTGGAAGTTCCGTCATCACTCTGCAGTTCAATCTCGATTTGAACATTGACGTTGCCGAGCAGGAAGTGCAGGCGGAAATTAACGGCGCCTCCAATCTTTTGCCCACGGGGCTGCCGAATCCCCCAATTTACAGCAAGGTGAATCCCGCCGACGCACCGATCCTCACCCTGGCGATCAGTTCCCCCACGCTGCCGCTGGTGAAAGTGGAAGACCTGGCTGACACCACGCTGGCGCAGAAAATTTCGCAGCTTTCCGGCGTCGGCCTGGTGAGCATCAGCGGCGGACAACGCCCGGCTGTGCGCGTGCAGGCGAATCCTACCGCGCTGGCGTCGTACGGTTTAAGCCTGGAAGATTTGCGGACGGCGCTGGCCAACGCCAACATTGATCAGGCCAAGGGCACATTTGACGGGCAGCGTCAGGCGTTCACCATCGGCGCTAACGATCAGTTGCTTTCAAGCGAGGGTTATAAGTCGATCATCGTGGCGTTTCGCAATGGCGCGCCGGTTCGCCTGACCGACGTAGCCACCGCCATCGACAGCGCCGAAAACGAAAAGCAGGCCGCGTGGGCCAATAAGCAGCCTGCGGTGATCCTGAATATTCAACGGCAGCCCGGCGCAAACATCATCAGCGTCGTCGATCGCATCAAGAAAATCCTGCCGCAATTGCAGGCGGCGCTGCCGGCCTCCGTGCACGTCGAAATTCTCACCGACCGCACTTCCACCATTCGCGCCTCGGTCGCCGATGTGCAATACACTCTGCTGCTTACCATCGCCCTCGTGGTGATGGTGATTTTTCTCTTTCTGCGCAGCGTGCGGGCCACGGTTATCCCCAGCATCGCGGTGCCGCTCTCAATCGTCGGCACCTTTGGCGTGATGTACCTGCTGGGCTACTCGCTGAACAACCTTTCGCTGATGGCGCTGACTATCTCCACCGGCTTTGTGGTGGACGACGCGATCGTGATGATTGAAAACATCAGCCGCTACCTGGAGAACGGAGAGTCTCCGTTGCAGGCGGCGCTGAAAGGTTCGGAGCAGATCGGGTTCACCATCGTATCGTTGACCGTATCGTTGATCGCCGTGCTGATTCCGCTGCTCTTCATGGGCGACATCGTCGGGCGATTGTTCCGCGAATTCGCTGTAACGCTCGCCGTGACGATTCTTGTTTCGGCGGTGGTCTCGCTGACCCTGACGCCGATGATGTGCGCGAAACTCCTGCGCCACGAGCCGGAGAACGAGCAGACCTGGTTCTATCGCAAATCGGAAAAGGTATTCAACGACGTCATCGCGTTTTACGGCCGGACGTTGCAAGTCGTCCTGCGCTTCCGCACCATCACACTGCTCGTGACCATCGGCACCCTCGTCGGCACGATTCTGCTTTACATCTACGTTCCCAAAGGCTTTTTCCCGGTGCAGGATACCGGGGTGCTCCTCGGCGTCTCCGAAGCGCCGCAAAATATTTCGTTCGCGGCCATGACCACGCGGCAACGCGCGCTGGCCGACGTGATCCTGCAGGATCCGGCGGTTGAGAGCCTTTCATCGTTCATCGGCATTGACGGCACGAACACCACGCTCAATAGCGGCCGCATCCAGATCAATCTGAAACCCCTCGAACAGCGCAAGCTCAGCGCGTCCGAGGTAATCCGGCGGCTGCAACCGGCGATTGCCAAAGTGGACGGAATCACGCTCTTCCTGCAACCCGTGCAGGATTTGACGGTGGAAGATCGCGTCTCGCGCACGCAATTTCAATATTCGCTCGAAGACGTCGACCCCAAGGAACTCGCCTACTGGACGCCGAAATTTGTGGAGAAATTGAAGACGCTGCCGGATCTGCGCGACGTCGCCACCGACCAACTGGACGATGGCCTGCTGGCCACATTGACGATCGACCGCGACACCGCTTCACGCCTTGGCATTTTGCCCGCCGACATCGACAACACGCTCTACGACGCTTTCGGCCAACGGCAAGTCTCCACCATCTTCACGCAGTTGAACCAGTACCACGTGGTGATGGAAGTCGACAAAAGTTTTCGCCAGACGCCCGCCGCCTTGAAGGATATTTATGTGCGCTCCTCGACCGGGCAGCAGGTACCGCTGAGCGCCTTCACGCGATTTGAAGCCGGCTCATCCACGCTGGCTATCAACCACCAGGGACAATTTCCCGTGGTGACTATTTCCTTCAACCTCGCCCCGGGCGCATCCCTCGGTGGCGCGACCGCGGCGATCGACAAAGCGCGCCAAGAACTTGGCATGCCGCCGAGCATTCAAGCCACGTTCCAAGGCACCGCGGCGGCTTTTCTGCGCTCCGTATCCAACGAACCGCTGCTGATTCTCGCCGCGCTGGTCACCGTCTACATCGTCCTCGGTATTTTGTACGAGAGCTACATTCACCCGATCACGATTCTCTCCACGCTGCCATCCGCCGGTGTCGGCGCCATTCTTGCCCTGATGCTGTGCCACACGGAATTCAGCATCATTGCGCTCATCGGCATCATCCTGCTAATCGGCATCGTGAAGAAGAACGCCATCATGATGATCGACTTCGCACTCGAAGCGGAGCGCGAACACGGCAAGGCCCCGCTCGACGCCATCTACGAAGCCTGCCTGCTGCGTTTCCGTCCTATCATGATGACCACCATGGCCGCGCTTCTCGGCGGCTTGCCGCTGGCGCTTGGCCAAGGCGTGGGCTCAGAATTGCGCCGACCCCTCGGCCTCACGATTGTAGGCGGCCTGATCCTCAGCCAACTTTTGACGCTCTACACCACGCCTGTTGTTTACCTGGCTTTCGACTGGCTCGCGAATCGCCTGCATCTTGGAATTACGAATCCGATCGACGAGCCGGCCACAGGAGACTAGGACGCCGTGAATTTCCAGTCCAACTTCTCCGCTCCCTTCGTCCGCAGGCCGGTGGCGACTTCGCTGGTCACCATCGCCATTTTTCTTTCCGGCGCGATTGCATTCCGATTTCTTCCCGTAGCCCCGCTGCCGCAGGTGGACTTGCCAACCATCGGCGTCGGCGCAAGCCTCCCCGGTGCCAGCCCCGAAACGATGGCGTCGGCTGTGGCCACCCCGCTGGAGCGGCAGTTCGGCCGCATCGCCGGCGTCACGCAGATGACGTCCTCCTCAACCCTCGGCAACACCGGCATCGCGCTGCAATTCGATTTGAGTCGAGACATCAACGCCGCCGCCCGCGACGTTGAGGCCGCCATCAACGCAGCCCGCAGTCAACTCCCTGCGGACTTGCCTAGCCAACCCACCTACCGCAAGGTGAACTCCGCCGACTCGCCCGTTTTGCTGCTCTCGCTCGTCTCCGACACGATTCCGATCGCCCAGATTTACGACGCTGCAGACTCCGTGGTCGCGCAAAAATTATCGCAAGTGGACGGTGTCGGACAGGTTTTCGTGTGGGGCTCCTCGAGTCCCGCGGTCCGGGTCCAGGTGAATCCCCAGCAGCTCAACAGCTATGGCATCAGCCTGGAACAAATTCGCAAAGCCCTGCAATCCTCCAACTCGAATCTCGCCAAGGGCGCGCTTTCCGATAAAGATCGCAGCTTCGCCGTCTCCGATACCGATCAACTGTTCAAAGCCTATGAGTACGAGCCCATGATCATTGGCGGGCACGCCGGCGCCTCCGTCCGCCTGGTGGACATCGCCACAGTCGTGGACTCCGTCGAAGACATTCGCAACCTGGGGCTCCCGGGCGGCAAGCCCGGCGTAATCATCGCGATTTTCCGCCAGCCCGGCGCGAACATGATCGAGACGGCCGACAAAGTGAAAGCGGACCTGCCGTGGTTGCGCGCTTCGATTTCGCCGTCGCTGAAGCTGGACGTGGTGATCGACCGCACGCTCGTGATTCGCGCCTCTGTGCATGAAGTTGAACGCACCATGCTCATTTCCATCGTCCTGGTAATCCTGGTTGTGTTTGCGTTTCTGCGGAATTACTGGGCGACCGTGATCCCGAGCGTCGCTGTTCCGCTGTCGCTCGTTGGCACCTTCGGCGTGATGTATCTCCTGGGCTACAGCCTGGACAATTTATCGCTGATGGCCCTGACCATCTCCACCGGTTTCGTGGTGGACGACGCTATCGTCGTCATTGAAAACATTGCGCGGCACATGGAGTCGGGAATGCCCGCGTTTGCGGCCACAATGAAGGGCGCCAGCGAAATCGGTTTCACCGTGCTCTCCATGAGCGCCTCGCTGGTGGCCGTATTTATCCCCATTCTGATGCTGGGCGGCATCGTCGGGCGGCTCTTCCGCGAGTTTGCCGTCACGCTGAGCATTGCCATCGCCGTTTCGATGTTCGTGTCGCTTACCACCACGCCGATGCTCTGCGCGCGTTTCTTGCGCCACGACGTCAACAAGAAGCACGGCCTGGCTTACCGGATTTCCGAAGGCGCGTTCAATGGAATGCTGAAGGGCTACGACCACGCCCTGCAATGGGTTTTAAGCCAGCAGCCCCTGATCCTTTGCGTCACAATCCTCACCGCCGGACTCAGCGTTTACATGTTCGGCCACGTCAACAAGGGATTTTTCCCGCAGCAGGACACTGGCCGCATCGCCGGCTTCATCCAGGCGGATCAGGACACCTCTTTCGCCGAAATGTCCAAGAAAATGCGCGCTTTTTCCGATATCGTCGCGCAGGATCCCGGGGTTGATACCGTCACTTCCTTCACCGGCGGCGGCAACGGCACCAGCACCGCCCGCATGTTCGCCCAGTTGAAGCCCATCGATCAGCGCAAGGCGGATGCGGACCAGGTGATCGCCCGCCTGCGGCAAAAGACCGCGGGAATTCCCGGCGCATCTCTTTTCTTCCAGTCGGTTCAGGACGTCTCCGTCGGCGGGCGCTTTGGCGGCGCGCAATATCAATACACGCTCCAGGCGGATAACCTCGACGACCTGTACCACTGGGCGCCGATCATTATGGCGCGCATGCGCCAGGTTCCCGAATTACGCGACATCAACTCCGATCAGCAGGACAGGGGCTTGCAGTCATTCCTGGCCATCGACCGCGATACGGCCGGGCGCCTCGGCGTTTCGATGCAGGATATCGACAACACTCTGGGCGATGCATTCGGCCAGCGGCAAGTCTCCACTATCTACAAGGGCCTGAATCAATATCACGTGGTACTGGAAGTCGCGCCGGACTTTCAGGAAAATCCCGACGGCCTGAAATTCATTTACGTGCCGTCGAACACCGGAAAGCTTGTGCCGCTCAGTTCCTTCTCGCACTACGAGCATTCCAACACCGCGCTTTCCGTGAACCATCAGGGAATTTTTCCGGCGATCACACTTTCCTTCAATCTCGCCCAGGGCGCCTCGCTTGGGCCCGCGGTGGAGCACATTCAGCAGGCGATGCTGCAACTTGGCGTGCCGAATACCGTGCACGCCAGCTTTCAGGGAACCGCACAGGCCTTTCAGGACTCGTTGAAGGACCAGTGGATCTGGCTGCTGGCCGCGCTTGCCGCGGTGTACATTGTTCTCGGAATCCTCTACGAGAGTTTCATACACCCGGTCACCATTGTGTCCACGATTCCCTCGGCGGGCATCGGCGCGCTGCTGGCGCTGCAACTCATGAAAATGGATTTGAGCATCATCGCGATGATCGGCATCATCCTGTTGATCGGCATCGTGAAGAAAAACGCGATTCTGATGATCGATTTCGCGGTGCAGGTGGAAAGGGAAGAGAACACTCCGCCGGACCAGGCGATTTACCGCGCCGCGCTGATGCGCTTCCGGCCGATCATGATGACCACGATGGCGGCGATGTTCGGCGCCTTGCCGCTGGCGCTCGGCACCGGCGCGGGATCGGAAATTCGCAAACCCCTCGGCATCACCATCGTAGGCGGGTTGATCCTCAGCCAGATGCTTACGCTGTTTACTACGCCGGTCGTCTACATTTACATGGATCGCCTGCAGGCCTTGCTGCGCACGCTCTTCCGGCGCCCCGCACCGTCGCCCGTTCCCGCCCACTCCGACGATTAATCCCCTGCGGCTGTAGCTCAGGCCTTCAGGCCTGAGGATTTCCGCGGCGACAAGGAAATCTCGCCTGCGCTATGGAAACGCTCACCCCTGAAGGGGTGAGCTACAAATTTTAGAAATGCAAAATCAGGTCGCTTGCGAACACCAGTTGGCTGTGCTTTGTCCCCGCGTCGTACGCAGGCGCGTCGTAGGCGTGCTCGTAGCGAATTTCCGGCCGGAAAAGCAGCGTGGTTCCAATCCAGTGGCCCCATCCGATCAGGTGCTCCGAGTAGCGCGTACGAAATCCCGTGCGCTGCCCCTTGATGTCATCGAAGTATTCGTTGCGGATGCTCAGGTAGTTCTTGGTATTGAACTCTTTCTCCGCATAGTTCAGCACTGCCCATTCCGGTGCGAAGCAATTCAGCTGTGTCGGTGAATCGCAGATCGCTCCGTTCGTGCCGGTGATCAGCAGCGGTGCCGCCGCGGGATTGTTCACATTCGGCACGCCCTGTTCCCACATGTACCAGGTTTCCGTGTCCGTGTGCCAGCCGTGGCTCATCTTGTGATACCACGTCGCGTAATACGCCTGAACGTTGTTGTAGGCGTACTTGCCTGAGTTCGTGGAGTTGTCGCAAACGTAGACGTTGTCCCCGCCTTCATGCCACGTGTAGCCCACGCAGGCGTTGAACGTGGGCTTGGCATTGGGCTCGCCCACCCAGGGCGCCACGTCGTTTCCAGCCGAGATCCCCACTTGCACCATCCAGTGATCGTTCAGCTTCGTGGTGATGTTGATGCCCGTCTGCGTGTACGCGTCAAACGTGTAGAGAATCGAGTGGCTATAGGTGTAATTGTCCGGAGCAAGTTGCGCTTCAATATCCGGCAGGGAAATATAGCGACCGATGCGGATGTTCATGCCGTCGGCGATCTGTCCCCAATACAAGTCCACGTACGCCATCACCGGGTCATAGCCGTACCCATTGTTTTTCGAAAGGAGTTGCTGGCTTAGGTAGCCCTTGGCTGTCGTGAACCGATAATCCATTCCATAAAGCTGAGTGAGGCGGAATCCCCAGTCGAAATGATCCTTCTGCACCGTGTCGGGAACGCGCTCGATATAAAACGCAGCCTGGTCGAGTTGAATGGAATTCGGCTGGATATAATAGGCCGCCGGCGCATTGCCGTAGTGTTTGTCCGATGTGCTCAGGTTGAACCCGGCATTCACCCAGCCATACATTTTTATTTGGCTGTTCTCCCAGCTCTTTCCATGCCTGCCGCCATAGATCGCGGTCATCAGCGGACCACCGCTGGTGTCCGGAGCGCCGATCACCGGCGAGCCGCCATAGGGCCAATCCGAAAAAGGGAAGGGAGGAGAATCTACAGGAGCAGGGAATCCGCGTCTCGTCGGACTAGCGCTCTCGTCCTCTTGGTCGGTCCAGTCGCTCCAATAGGCTTTTCCGAAGCGGCGGAAAAATCCGCCGGAATCATCGGGCGCCCCTGCCTGAACCTTCGAATCTTTGCCCGTCACGGAATTTGAAGCGGTGTCTGCGGAATCGGTCTGAGCGTGAGTCTCTCCGGCCGCAAAGAAGAGAATCGCGGGCAGGATGAAACGCAGGTAGCGGGAACGACTATGAGTGGCACGCAAGGAAGTGTTTCTCCATGGGTCGCTGTAAACGACCCATGGAGCGTACTGACCGGGACATAAGATTCCCGTTAGCTTGCGGTGTTAAAAACCTAATGGCGTGCATGCGGAATTTGCATGCTGATCCGCGCGTCTGGCCGGCTAGTACAGCTCGACGTGCATGACGTCCACCACCAAATTCGTCCTGCGATTCAGCAGCACGATGTGGCCGCCGATCAGGACGTGCGCGCAATCCGGCGGCGGCGGTGGAAAGTAGCGAACCAGTTCGGGCGGGCAGGGCTGAATCCGCTTCTGCAATCCGGGAGGTAGCGTCCCGCGAACCACCAGTTGCTTTTCGAGTCCCGGCGGCAGGCGGTCTTTCTTCGCAAGGCCCGGTGGAAGATGATCGCCATGGGAGGAATACCAGTCGTGAACTTCCTTTTCGTGCCCGTGATAATAATCGCGGTCGTCCCCACGGTCATCGTCGTGTTTGTCGTGACCCTTACCGTGGCCGTGCTCCTCGCTGTTGCCCTGTGCCAGCGCGTTCTGGCCGAAAACGAGGCTCAACGCCAGCGCTCCGCCAACCATCCATTTTGCAAGCTTCATTCTTCTCTCCTTGGGAATTGAGGCTCTCCGATTCACACTACTTCGTCACGACTCGCTTCGCAAAGATTCGCGCCCCCGTGCGTGTCGCAAGATTGACTGGCCCGAAAGTACAGGTTGCCCCGGGAAAACAACACCCATTCGTGAAGAAAGGAGCCGGCGGTTGGGTGCCGGCCCGCGGCGTTACATGCAGCTGCTGAAATCGATCTCTGCCACGGTTGTTGTTGTGGCCGCAACCGCTTTCAGGGGAGCAGCAGTCGAATCCTTGGCGACCATCATCTCGGACGGCGTGCAGTCCGGAGTGCCGCCGCTCAAAGGAACTGCGGCCTTGGCATCAACCGTGAAGAGCACATCTCCAGCGGGCGGAGTCGAGTAAGTGAATCCCGACGACGAGAATAGACCCACACTTGGATTGCTCGCCGGAACCACCAGTGTGTACTGCGCGCAATTCGAATTTGCAGGCGCTCCTGTCGGGCAGTTGGTATTGGTGGAGACGGAGATGAGGCCCGTAGAATCCACTTCCGGCGTGGTATTGGTCGCCGGGATGGTCTGCAACGGAATCGTAATTTGAAGAGTTGTCGTCGCGCCTGTCGGCACGGTCTGCAGCGCCGAGAGGCTCACGTCGATGCTACCCGCAGCAGTGCCGTTCGTGGCGGTCACGACACCCTGGAAAACCGCTGGCGCCGTGGCGCCGACTTCGGCGATCAGTGGAATGGCGGCGAGATTCGTGCCGTTAGGCACGTTCAGTACGGCCGTAGGGTTGTAGGGCACGTTAGCCGGGCCGATTGCGACCACAACGATGTCAAACGTTCCGGTGGGCAACGGGCAGAAATTAAAATTGCCGCTGCTGTCTGCAACCGACTGCATCACGATGCGATCCACTCCGGTTGAGTCCGGCTGCTCGATTGCCACCTGAACGCTTCCCGCAATAGGTGCGCTCGTCACGGAATCCACCACCTTACCGGAAATGCCTGTGTTGTTCGCGCTGACCTGGCCCGCCGTCAGCGTGGGCTTCAGCCGGAACTTGCCGTTGCCTTCCTGCACGATCGAAGCGCAGGCGTTGAAATCGATATTCAAATCCACGCTCTGCCCAGCGGTTACCTGCAGCGGCCCGCCAACGATCTGCCCTGGGGGAATTTTCAACCCTGTGTTGGCCTCGCTGCTCAAATCAAGCTCGTGAATGGTGGTGTCTTGCAGCACGACGCAGTTGAATCCATTTCCCGCGCAGGCATTGGTTGAGGGAACAGCGGCGCCTGCTTGCGGTGTGTTCGAAACCAGGAGCAGCCGGATTTGCTGGTAACTCCCCGCGGGAAGGCTGGCGGAACCCAATTGCGCCAGAATGCAAGTTGTCTGCGGCTTGGAGAAGAGATCGATCTGCATGGGCGCGCTGGCCAGTTGCGGCGCGAGCTCTTGCCAGCCGGCGCTGCTGTCCGTTGCCGTGGCGCTGGTGTGCGCCTGCACCGAGCGCACGGTGACATAAACGTGCGTAAATTGCCCGTTCGGAGGCATGCAGCTCGGCGGGTCGCTGAGCGTTACGTTTACCGTCCCCGTCCCAGAAACCATGGTTTTGGAGGAGCCTCCGCTGCAGCTCACAATGATTCCTCCAATCGCGAAAATCGCGACCGCGGCCAGAAATAGCGTCCCAGCACGGGCATTCCGAGCCATCCATTCAGAATTCATGGTGCTTCTCCTGTAATAGAGAATTTTTCAGGTCATTCTACTTGCCGGAAGGGGACAGAGGTACCGGCAGGATTCCAGGCCCTGGCTGGGTTGAAGGGGACAAGAAAGAGCTGGGCGCTCTCAACGGCCGGAATTATAGCACTTATAACTGAATTTGGAAGTGAAGAGGCTTCAACTTCCAGTCGAGAACCAGGTGACCGGCCGGTCAGGTTACGGCCGAATTTCAACCGGCGTGCCAACTGCGATTTGCGGATAAATCTCGTCGATCTCCTCATTGGTCAAGGCGATGCAACCGTCCGTCCAATCAGTAAGTCGGTGCTTGGCTCCAACCCATCCCCACTTTGCTCCCAATCCGTGAATTTCAACATCGCCGCCGGGGCTTAGGCCCAATTTCTTTGCATTCGCGCGATCAGCTTGGCTGGGATAGGAAATGTGCAGCGCCTTATGAAATTGACTGTTCGGATTCTTGGCGTCCACGGAATAAACACCTTCGGGAGTTTTGTGGTCACCCTGGCGATCTTTCGCCCCAACCGGTTGCCCGCCCAATGCGACTTTATAGGTCTTTAGAATTTTTGGACCGTGCCTCAAGGTCAGCGTCCGTTCGCTTTTCTCAATTACAATCCGATCCACTTTTGCCGCGTCCTGGGCGGCAAGCCGCGAACCCACGGCGACAGTCATCCACGCGCACCCAAGAATGCTGAGTAGCCAAAGAAGTTTTCTTCTGCGGTGATTGGTGTGGGTCATGGGTGGGCCGGGCTATAAGGAGTCGGCTATTTGTGGGGAACTACGAACTGCCGATCAGCCAGCCGGTGAGGAAAACAAGCAAGCCGCCCACGATCACCTGAAATGCGGCCTGCAGGAACGGCGTGTCCATGTAACGGTGACGAATGAAGCTGATCAAACCGAGCTCGATGAGAACCACCACAAATGCCACGCCCACGGCCAGATGGAAATCGGCAATCAGGAAGGGCAAGGTGTGGCCGAGGCCGCCCGCGGTGGTCATCGCTCCCGTGACCGTGCCCCGTATCCACGGCGAGCCGCGGCCGGTCAGCGAGCCGTCGTCGGAAAGCGATTCCGCGAAGCCCATTGAAATGCCCGCGCCGAGGCTGGCAGCCATGCCAACGAGAAACGCGTCCCAGCTTTTATGTGTGGCAAAAGCGGCGGCAAAAAGCGGCGCGAGCGTAGAAACGGACCCGTCCATCAGGCCCGCCAACCCAGGCTGCACGAACTGCAGCATGAACAGGCGCTTGTGCGATTCCGATTCGTCGGACTTCGCTTTCTCGGTGAGGTGCTTCTCTTCGTATTCGCCGGCGGCGCGCGTGTGCTTGCGCTCCTCGTCCGCCAGCATGTTCAGCAATTCACGCGTGGGAGCATCCGCAGCCATGCTCGCCGCCCGCATATAAAAGCGGCTCGCTTCCATCTCCATGATTTCCGCTTGCCGCCGCGCCACCTTCACGCCCAGCGGCCGCGTCATCCACACCGGGCGCCGGCTGAGGAATCCACGCACATCTTCGCGCCGGATGGGAGGAATGTGATCGCCAAAACGCTGGCGGAAAAGAGCCAAAAGCCGGTCGCGGTGCCCGACCTCTTCCACACGCATCTCTTCGAACATCTCGGCAGTCGCGGGGTAGGATTCGCGCAGGGCATCCGCGAATTCACCGTAGATGCGCCCGTCCTCTTCCTCATTGGAAATGGCCACGGCTAGAATCTCTTTTTCGCTCAAATCCTTGAAACGCTTCAGCATCAGGGCCAGTTCCTCGCAAAAGTAACGTAGAGAATCGCACAAACCGCCCGGGGAATCCAACACTCTGATAGGTAGGGCAATAGGCAGGTTTCCGATTGCCGCGTGTGTCGGCATGTGGATTACTTCCGAGTGCCCCGTCACCACTAGTAAGGTCACACCTGAACCCGTCGCCCTGGCAGGATGCAGCTCTCCTTAGCTTGTTGACTGTCCAATATCCGGAAGGGCCGCCGACATTTTGACACTTCCACCTGCGATCCTGCGATGGAGTGCCGTGATACTGAAACAAGTTCTTGCGCTTCTACTTATTCCGCGCAGTTAGCGATGCCTGCCTTGGCATTTCACTTGCCTCTCTGAGAGAGGCTTGATTTCTCTTCGTGCAGTCTAGGGCTTTGAGTTCCGATCACGATCAGGAGGAAGGGTTATGCCAGTGAGTCGGCGCGGCTTTGTTCAACGAATTGCAGCCGCAGGCGTGGCCGCCTTGGTTGAGGGAAAGTTCAACCGCGCCGACGCGGAGACGATTGCCCGCTCGCCTTCTGTTCTGACCGGCACTCACTTCGATTTGGCAATCGAGACTCACCAAGCTGACTTTACAGGGAGGCGCAGGAAGGCGATCAAGATAAATGGATCTTTGCCGGGCCCGACACTGAAGTGGCGCGAGGGAGACACAGTGACGGTCGCCGTGACAAATCATCTCCCGGAAGCGACCTCTATTCACTGGCACGGTGTTCGTGTTCCTGCGGAGATGGATGGCGTGCCCGGGTTGAGTTTTGCAGGCATCGCACCGGGCGAAACATTTGTCTATCGAATTCCAGTAGTCCAAAACGGGACGTATTGGTATCACAGTCACCACGGTGGTCAGGAGCAGATTGGCTTACTCGGCGCTCTCGTCATTGAGCCGCGGGACAAAGATCCCATCGCATACGATAGTGACTACGTGGTGCTGCTGAGCGACTGGTCGGACACAGAACCAGATACGCTTAACAGCAACCTCAAGAAACAAAGCGACTATTACAACTTCCACAAGCGAACGGCCGGCACTTTTGTAGAAGACGCAAAAAATAAGGGCCTGCGCTCCACCGTAGCGAACCGCCTGTTGTGGGGACGCAACGATATGACCCCGGTGGACATCGCCGATGTAACCAGCGCCACCTACATGTACTTGATGAACGGGAATCCCCCCGGCGCCAACTGGACCGCACTGTTCAACCCGGGCGAGCGTGTTCGACTCCGTTTCATCAACGGGTCGACGATGACCATCTTTGACGTGCGCATCCCCGGTCTGCCCATGACCGTCGTGCAGGCCGACGGAAATTCTATACAGCCCGTGCCGGTCGATGAATTCCGGATCGGCGTCGCCGAGACTTACGACGTGATTGTTCAACCGCGCGAAGACAATGCATACACCATCTTCGCGCAGCCGGAAGCTCGCGGTCGTTATGCCCGCGGTACGCTGGCTCCGCGGATGGGGATGACCGCGGAGATCCCGCCCATGGACCCATACCCCCATCGCACGATGGCTGATATGGGGATGGGCGGGATGGCTCAAATGAAGGGCAGGAAGATGAGTGGCTTGTCTTCTCACCAAATGACGGGAATGCAGGACATGCAAATGGGGGGAAATAGCAACAACAGCAGCATGCCCGAAAAGAGGGAGATGGACATGAGTGGGATGAAGGAGGGTGACATGTCCACCATGAGCCACACGCACACGGACCAACCCACAGAGCCGTTGAACGATAAGTTTGCGGGCATGGCTCCGTTTCCCCAGCCTGGGCCACGCACGACCCGGCTGATGCCGCCGCCATCCCAGACGATGTCTCACCCAACCCAAACGATGGAAGGAGAGGTGCCGTTGCACGTTGGCCCTGAAGTGGTCATGGTTGCAATGAACACTTCTCCAAGGCTGTCCGATCCAGGAGATGGTCTGAATGGAAACGGTCGTCGCGTCCTGACGTATGCCGATCTCCGCGCGCTCTACAGAGGAGTGGACGGCAGGCCGCCCACTCGCGAAATCATTCTTCACCTCACCGGCAATATGGAACGGTTCATCTGGGGGTTCGACGGGCGCAAGTTTTCGCAGGCTGAGCCTATCCAATTGAAACTTGGTGAGCGCGTGCGCTTCGTTCTGATCAACGACACGATGATGGAGCACCCGATGCATCTGCACGGACTTTGGAGTGAATTGGAAAATGGCAGTGGCGAGTTCGCTCCATACAAGCACACGCTCATCGTCAAGCCTGCCGAGAGGGTGACTTACCTAGTCAGTGCGGACACACCCGGCCGCTGGGCTTTCCACTGTCACCTGCTATACCACATGGAATGGGGAATGTTTCGGACAGTGATCGTGTCATGAGGCCAAGCCTTGCTCTTCAGCTTGTCTTCGCGGGAGTTCTGCTGCCGAGCTTCGCAGCAACGCCCGTGTGTGCACAGGCTCCGGAGACTCCGGTCGACGCACCCCCGGCGACTTCGGTCGATGTACCAACTCCGGCACCGAATTGGCCAAAGCCAGTCAAAGATGACCGCGTCCTGACCTTTGTGACCTTTGATCAACTGGAAGGCAGAACGACTGGGCCGAACACCAGCTTCCGATGGGATGGCCAAGGCTGGATTGGAACCGACTTCAATAAGTTGTGGATTAAGTCCGAAGGAATGGTGTCAAACGGGGTCACCAGCGATGGAGACCATGAGTTTTTGTACGACAGGCCGATTCCACACGTACGTTACCTCGATTGGCAGGCAGGTGCGCGCGTCGACATCGATTCCGGTCCAAGGCGGGCATGGCTCGCGCTTGGCGTGCAGGGACTTGCTCCGTACTTCTTCAATTTTGAACCAACATTTTACGTTCGCGACGGAGGACGCGTCGCGGGAAGGCTCCAAGGCTACTATGACTTGTACCTCACGCAACGACTGATACTGCAGCCTCAAGTCGAAATGAATTTCTACAGTCAACCGGATCGTGCGCGCGGGATTGGAACCGGACTATCCGACATCGATGGCGGGGTGCGGCTCGGCTATCAGTTTTCGCGCAAATTCGCTCCCTACGTCGGGTACGTGTACTCCGGCGTATTCGGCCAGACCGCTACATTCAGTCGTCAGTCCGGGGAAACAACGGGTGCACATCAGTTTGTGTTTGGGATTTGGTTGTGGCACTGAGCGCGACTCCAACAGGTCCACGGTTTAGCCCCCAGACTGGTCCGGCGATAGACCCGTTGCCGGACTGGTACTTTCGTACTAACATCGTTTGCAGGATGCCCTACCTTCCGACGGGTACTGTCACTCTATAGGTTTTCCCGGTTCACTCCGCTATCGTGTACTCACTGGCGGAGTATCGGATTTACCCGCGAAAGGCAGACCCCTTATGGCGTCCCCGTACGAGATCATGACGAACACCAACCAACCAGGCAGCATCACGACCACGCGCTCCAAGCAGACGGAACGCCGCAGCAGCCGGCGTTGCAAAATCACGCAGCTCATGCGCATCCGTCCCTCCGATCCGGAACGCGAACCGTTCGAGGATATCCGCGGAACCCTTAGCATGTCCCGCACGGGCGTCTATTTCCAATCCAGCGTGCCCACCTACGCGGTTGGCATGCGGCTGTTCGTTACCATGCCCTATTCAAAACAACCCGCTTCGATGAGCCACGAATACCTGGCGGAAGTGGTGCGTCGCGACCCCCTGCCTAATGGCATGTTTGGCGTCGGCTTCAAAATCCTGATGGAGATGGGGCTACAAAGCGGATTTGGCAGCGCCTATTCGAACAACCAGAGATAGCTCTTCTAGAAATTAATCCTACTAAAAACGGAAAGGGCGGGTGGCCGAAGCCATCCGCCCTTTCCGCGTTTGGGGGGTGGGGAAAGTCGTTGTCGTTCAGCTCTTGCCCAGGGCCGAGAGCGTCTTGTGCCGCAGCAGGCCCATATGCCGGTTGAGCGGATGCTGGCGTCCCAGGAACGTGAACACGGGAGGGCGGCGCGGGGTCAGCTTGGCCATGGCGATGCTCAGCCGGACGTCGCGGCGGGCATATTTCATCCCGGCGATCAGGGCGTCTCTGGCATCTTCCTTGCGCCCCGCGGCCATGTAAACCTCGGCAAGATTTAAATACAGCTGGGCCTGGTTGCGCTTGATGCGTACCGCGCCGTCGCACAGGCGTTCGGCATCGGCCCACTTCTGCTGAGTGCGGGCCAGGGCAACTCCCAGGTAGGACATGTAATAGGGATTGTTCTTTTCCAGCTCGGCGGCTTTCTGAATGTGGTTAAGGGCGCGGTTCGCGTAATTGTCTCTGAGAAGTGTAAGACCTGTCTTGAACTCTTTGAAGGCTTCGGTATCCATCATAGTTCCACCTCAGTCATTGGCAAGGATTCCCCGGGGAGAGGACAACTTCCGTCGCTGGGTCAGGCGCAACTCGCTGTGGAAAAAAGCGCTCGAGAAGGGGCAGAGAATGCGCTTTTCTTTCCGTGACTTGGAGGTGAGCGAGTTGGCCGAGGAGGTCGTCATTTGCCCGTCCTTGATGACGTTACGAGGAAGGGAACCCGGAATCTACTGACCCGTAGGACAGAATTCGTGCAACGTCTTTACGTTCTAGTGGTGAGGAGAAGGCCAGTTGTAGCTCAGGCCTTCAGGCCTGAGGGTTTTCGCTGCGACGGCACGATTGCGCCGGCGCGCGGAAAGGCCTCACCCCTGAAGGGGTGAGCTACAGGTGCGCGGAAGCTTTAGTTTGTTTTAGACAGGTAACCACTCTTGCGCCGCCAGACTTTCCAGTCGTCCAGCGTGACTTTCAGCATAGCCTTCGCCGCTTTGTGCAGCCAGCGCTCTTCCCGCGCGGCCATGTCGCGCCGGATCGCCGGGATGGCTTTGGGGCTGCCCAGATGGATGTTGGCGGTCTCCCAGCCCATGTAGTAAGCAAGCTTCTCTTCATCGCGCTCTTCGGGAAGAGAGCTGATTTCGATGTGGCAGCAGTCCGGGGCCAGCCGGCGGACGATCCAGTGCTCGGCAAAATGAACGTGCGGGTCGCGGATGCGCATGGCGGTTGCGACCAGCTTGCGGCTCAGGATTTGGGTGGTGTGCAGTTTCCTGGCCCAGATCCACGCCGAGGGAGTGAGTTGCTTGGCCTCGCGCACAATGTGCGCGCCATCCCAGGTGGCAAGCGCAAGGACCCGCGGATGGCCCAGGCTGCCGAGTCCGGCAATGCGCGATTTAAGCTCGTAGTTTAGGGTGCGCAGAGGCATCAAAGCGTGCACCAGCTTCCAAACGTCCTTTGGAAGCACTCCTTTGTACCGGGGGCAGGCCAAAATCTTTTTCCAAAAAACCACCGGATCGCGGAGCTTGTTCAGCGCCACCAATCGCAACCATCGGTGATGTTCCGCGAGCACGAAAGGGCCGCCGCCCTTCGCCAGGGAATCGCGGTAGCCTTGCTCGATTGCGCGGCAGGCCTTTTTTCGAGTGATGGAGAGGTGCTCCTCTTCGATGGCCAGATAGGCACTCGACACGAGGCGAACCAGGTCTGCCGCGTAAGAGGCGGGCCAGGCCTCGTCGAAATCGTTCACGCCCCAGATCAGGCGGCCTTCCAGGTCGCGCCACGTGCCGAAATTCTCCACGTGCAAATCGCCGACGGCGAGAACCTGCGGCGCGCGCGCCAGCTCCGGGCAGATGATCGGCCACCACTGTGCCCAGCGGTAAAACGTCGCGCGAAAAAACGGGAACGCCGCCCGGGCCATGTTCTGGTGTTTCAGCTTCACGTCGGACTGCACCATATGGACGTGCCGGGAGGCCCATTTCTCGAACTCCGCGGTAGCCCGGACAATGTCCGGCAACTTGTGGTTTGTTTTGCTCATGTCCCGTAGTTTGTAGCTCGGGCCTTTAGGCCCGAGGGTTTTCATTCCGTCGGCGCGATCTCGGATACTCCGCGGAAATCTTCACCCCTGAAGGGGGAGCTACAGCAATATCTGTCTGGCGATCCCGGAATTTTAAACGCGTGCGTGTGTGGCCGCGGCCCGGGTGCGCGATTCGTAAATCGGGAAGCGCGCCGCAAGCTCGGCCACCTGCTTCCGAACTTTCTGCTCCACGGCCGCGTCTCCCATGTGGGTGAGAATTTCTGCGACGCCATTGGCGATAAGTTCCATCTCCGGTTCCTTCATTCCGCGCGTCGTCACGGACGGGCTGCCGAGCCGGATGCCGCCCGCCTTCATCGGGGGCAGGGGATCGAACGGGATGGCATTCTTGTTCACGGTGATGCCCGCGCGATCCAGCGCCTTTTCCGCGTCGCTTCCGGTGATGCCGCGGGGATGCACCTCGATCAGGAAAACGTGATTGTCCGTGCCGCCGGAAACCACGCGGAAGCCGTGGCGCGATATCGCATTCGCCAAGGCCTTGGCGTTCGCCGCCACCTGCTTCTGATACTCGATGAAGGACGGCTCCATCGCTTCCTTGAAGCAGACTGCCTTAGCCGCGATCGTGTGCACCAGCGGGCCGCCCTGCGTGCCGGGGAAGGTGAGCTTGTCGATCTCTTTGGCAAACGACGCCTTCGAAAGCACCATGCCGCCGCGCGGCCCGCGCAGCGTCTTATGCGTCGTCGTGGAAACGATATCGGCGTGCGGCACGGGGCTTGGGTGAACGCCTGCCGCCACCAGCCCAGCGATATGCGCCATATCCACAAAGAAAATCGCGCCGACGGTCTTGGCCACCTTCGCGATGCGTTCGAACTCGATGATTCGCGAATACGCGCTGGCGCCCGCGACGATCATCTTCGGCTTGTGCTCTTGCGCCAGCTTTTCGATTTCGTCGTAGTCGATCCGCTCGGTGTCCTGCTTCACGTGATATTCGACAAACTTGTACATCCGCCCGGAAAAGTTCAGCGGGTGGCCGTGCGTCAGGTGGCCGCCGTGCGCCAGCGCCATACCCAGCACGGTGTCGCCCGGTTTCAGCGCGGACATATACACCGCCACGTTGGCCGAGGTTCCGGAGTGCGCCTGCACATTGGCGTGATCCGCGCCAAATAGCTGCTTCGCGCGGTCGATGGCCAGTTGCTCCACCTTGTCGGCCACTTCGCAGCCGCCGTAATAGCGCTTGCCGGGATAGCCCTCCGCGTACTTGTTCGTGAAGATGGAGCCCATCGCTTCCAGCACGGCTTCGGAGACGAGGTTTTCCGATGGGATAAGTTCGATCCCGGTCGACTGGCGCACGGCTTCTTCGCGGAGCAGATCCGCAATCTGGTGGTCAACCGTGTCGAGGGGGCGTTGCATGCGGACGTTTGCTTCGGTGGTCATTGGGCTCTCCAAAACCGAATGCGTGCTGCTGTGCGGGGCATTGGTGACCGGTCTGAAGACCGGCCACTACAGGAAGTTTAGCGGAGAGTATAACTGGCCGCAACGCGCCGCATCTGTTCTATAAGGGGAAACAAGCCGTGGGATGGGCGTTTCTGATAGTTTCCGTGGGCTTCTTTCCCCGGCGTCGGTCTATACTTAATCTGCTGTCCCGATACAGCAAATTCACTCTACTGAGGAACATCATGGCAAATTACTATGCCGACAACTCGCTGAGCATTGGACGAACACCCCTGATCAAGCTGAATCGCGTAACCGATGGCGCCAAAGCCACGGTGCTCGCAAAGATCGAGGGCAGAAACCCAGCGTACTCAGTCAAGTGTCGCATCGGGGCGGCAATGATCTGGGACGCGGAAAAGCGCCGCGTTCTTAAGCCGGGGATCGAAATCGTCGAGCCCACCAGCGGCAACACCGGTATCGCCTTGGCCTATGTGGCTGCGGCCCGCGGATACAAAATCACGTTGACTATGCCGGAAACGATGTCGCTCGAACGCCGGCGCGTCCTGGCTGCCTTTGGCGCGAACCTGGTGCTCACACCCGGACCGGAAGGCATGAAGGGCGCGATCAAGAAAGCCACGGAGATTTACGAATCCGACAAGCAGCACTATTTCCTGCCGCAGCAATTCGATAATCCGGCCAACCCGGCCATTCACGAATCCACCACCGGCCCGGAAATCTGGAATGACACTGACGGCGCCGTCGACGTTTTTGTCGGCGGCGTGGGCACCGGCGGCACCATCACTGGTGTCAGCCGGTACATTAAGAATACGAAGAAGAAGAAAATTCTTTCGGTTGCCGTCGAACCTGTGGCGAGCCCCGTGATCACTCAAACGCGCGCGGGCCAGACGCCTGTGCCGGGTCCCCACAAGATTCAGGGGATCGGCGCGGGGTTCGTGCCGAAGAACCTGGAGTTGGACCTGATCGATCGTGTTGAGCAGGTGACCAACGAAGAGTCCGTGGAAATGGCGCGGCGGCTGACTCGCGAAGAAGGCATCCTCTCCGGCATCTCCTGCGGAGCCGCCGCGGCGGTTGCGGTCCGGCTTGCGAAGCTGCCCGAATTTGCCGGCAAGACGATCGTCACCGTGCTGCCCGATTCCGGCGAGCGCTACATCTCCACCATCCTGTTCGAGGGCATCGGCTAAGCCGCAACAGCACGGAATGCGTACGGTCGGGGAGGGGGAGCAGCCTGCACCCCTCCTTTGGCATTCTGCATTCAGAAAAATCGTGAACTCCTATGACCACACCAAATAACGATTTGCGAACGCTGGCGCGGGAGTTTCGCTTGGCTCTCGAAGCGCGGCTTACCGACGCCAGCATGTGGGAATACCGCTTGCCGTCGAAGGACGAAGTCGCTACGTTTTGTCGCGCGTATCTTGATGCGCTCTTTCCGCTCTACTTCGCGAAAGAAGAGGTGAGCAGCCCGGACGCGGCCGGATTTCTGGCGCAACTGGATTTGCAGCTAGCGGAGCAGATCGTATACGCGATGCGATTCGATCTGAATTGCTGCGGCAAGCCAGTGCCCGCCAACCTCTCGGAGAGTGCCAGCCAACTTGTGCAAGCCTTGCACGCAAAATTGCCAAGGCTCGCTCAGCTTTTGGGGACGGATTTACAGGCCGCGTTGAAGAACGATCCGGCGGCCAGCGGTTACGAAGAAATTTTGCTGAGCTATCCCGGAGTGGAAGCAATCACCGTGCAGCGCCTGGCGCATGAACTCTACTTGCTGAAGATTCCGTATCTGCCGCGCATGATGACGGAAGTGGGGCACAGCCGCACGGGCATTGACATTCATCCAGGCGCAACGATTGGCGAATCCTTCTTTATTGACCACGGAACGGGCGTGGTGATCGGTGAAACCGCCACGGTCGGCAACCACGTCACGCTCTATCATGGGGTGACCCTTGGCGCCTTCAATCCGACCAGCCGCCGCAATGGCGCGGAACTCGTGCGCGGCCTCGAAAACAAGCGCCACCCGGACATCGAAGACAACGTCACGATTTATCCGGGCGCGACCATTTTGGGAGGCGACACCCGCGTCGGCCACCATAGCGTCATCGGCGGCAACGTCTGGCTTACGCACTCCGTCGCCCCCTATAGCCGCGTCACCGTCAAAGACCCCGAACTCCTCATCCGCAGCAAAACCCAGGACTCCGACAAAGACTGGTTCCTCGGCAGCGCGATTTAGCGAGCACTGGAGGTCCGCGCTCTATGTTTCAGGTAGAATCTTTTTGAGAACCGACGCCAATTGTTCGGCGAGCCGCCCCGATTTGGCCACGGACTCGAGTTGCCGGTAAATGTCTGCCATGTCTCCCTGCTTGCGAATTCCTACTGCGCAGATAGCCACCACGCGAAGTTGCGGATAGATCCTGTAAATCACACGATGATTCGCGAATTCGTGTTTCCAGAAATTCGCCAAGGATCCTCGTAAAGGAAGGCCGTATTCCTCCGGATTGACGGCCAATTTTTTCTCCAGGACCTTGCGCAATTGGTTCCTGATGCTGCCGTCAAGGCTTTGAATATCGGCTGCCGCGTCCGGAGTGAAGCGAAGTTCAAATGCTTGTTCGATTGAGGACTTTGGGCCCGCGGCCTCGGTGGAGGCCGGTGGTTTGGGTTTCTGCTTCATTTCCCGAAGACTTCGTCGGTCGTGAGCAGTCTGCCGGCGGCTACGTCGTTGTCGAGCGTCAGGGCGAGTTTCAACAAGCGGTCCGTGAGTTCCCGGTCGGCAAGAATCTCAAGCGTCGCAAGAACGGAATCGCGTTCGCGCAGCAGGGAATCCAGAAATTCCTTGTCGACTAGGTACTTTGCCGATTGGCGGCGGTTCTCGATGAGAACGACGCTCTTTGCCTTGGCGGCCTTCAGATAGCGCTTCAAGTTGTAGCGCAAATCCGTGGCGGTCACCCGCTTCACGTCTATCCCTGGTTTTGCCATGTCCCGGCCCCTAACGTACACTTAACATTGATAAATGTACATTCATTGCTTGCGGGCGTCAATCGCCCGCCGGCGAGAGGCGCACGGCTCTGCGGGTGGCCACACAAAGCCGATTCCCTCCCGCCGCATCGCGTTGACAGTGGGAGACGGTGTTCGCTACGCTCGAATGCTTAACTGAGCGCGAGCTGGATCGACAGGGAGACGCATGGCGGAAGAGAAGCTACCAACTAGGGCGGAAGATTTTTCGGAGTGGTACAACCAACTGGTGCTGAAGGCGCAGCTCGCCGACTACGCGCCGGTGCGCGGCTGTATGATTGTGCGTCCCTACGGCTGGGCGCTCTGGGAAAACATTCAGGCGGCGCTCGATAAGCGCTTCAAGGCCACGGGCCATCAGAACGTCGCGTTCCCGCTATTGATCCCCAAGAGCTTCATCGAAAAAGAAAAGCACCACGTCGAAGGCTTCTCGCCCGAACTCGCGGTCGTCACCATCGGCGGCGGCGAAGAACTGGCCGAGCCGTTGATCCTTCGCCCCACTTCCGAAACCATCATCGGCCACATGTGGTCGAAGTGGATTCAGTCCTATCGGGACCTGCCCGTGCTGATGAACCAGTGGAACAGCGTCATCCGCTGGGAACTTCGCACCAAGCTTTTCCTGCGTACGCTCGAGTTCTATTGGCAGGAGGGCCACACCGCCCACGCCACACGCGAAGAAGCCGTCGAAGAAACGCGCCGGATGCTCGACGTTTACACCGACTTCGCCGTGAACGAAGCCGCTATCCCGGTCATCCCCGGCGCCAAATCCGACGCCGAAAAATTCGCCGGCGCCGACGTGACCTACTCCATCGAAGCCATGATGGGCGACGGCAAAGCGCTGCAATCCGGAACCTCCCACTTCCTCGGCCAGAATTTCGCGCAGGCCTTCGAAGTGAAGTATCTCGATCAAAACGGCGCCTTGCAGCACTGCTGGACAACTTCCTGGGGCCTTTCCACCCGCATGATCGGCGCGATCATCATGGTCCACGGCGACGATCAGGGGCTGGTATTGCCCCCGCGCATCGCCCCCATTCAGACCGTAATCGTCCCCATCTACAAAACCGACGAAGAGAAAGCCAGCGTCCAGAAAGCGGCGAGGGATCTGAAAGCGCAGCTGGTCAAGGCCAACCTCCGCGTGCATCTCGACGAACGCGAGGGCTTCAGCCCCGGCTGGAAGTTCAACGACTGGGAAATGCGCGGCGTACCCGTGCGCGTAGAACTCGGCCCCAAGGATGTCGCCAAGCAAGCCGCCATGCTGGCCCGCCGCGACCGGCCCGGCAGGGAAGGCAAAGTTAGCGCCCCGCTGGCCGATCTGCCCCTGACGATCGAGAAACTCCTCGTGGAAATTCATCAGTCACTCTACGACAAGGCCCTGGCCTTCCGCCGTGCCAATACCCGCGAAACCTCCACCTATGACGACCTGAAGAAAGCCGTGGAAGGAGGCTTCGCTTTCGCCCCCTGGTGTGGCAGCGGCGAGTGCGAAGCCAAAATCAAGGAGGAAACCCGTGCGACCATGCGCTGCATCCCATTAGATCAGACGGCGGTGCTGGGCAAGGAAGTGGCAACCGGCGGCACCTGCGTCTATTGCGGCAAGCCGGCGAAGGACCGGGCCATCTTCGGCCGGGCCTATTAATCGCGCGGAAGCAGAGACCCGCCCATCGGGGCGTTGCAAGTGAAGAACACCTGTACTTCCTCCGTATCGACACCGCCCGGGCCGGATGCTAGCGTTGACAAGGACTACATATCCTGCCGTCGCGTCCCGGCGGCAATGGGAGATTTCTGAGTGAGCGGCTTAATATCCAATTCGAAGCTCTCGCAACGCGGCGAGGGCAAGCTGAAGGCAATTATTTACACCCTTATTCTGCTCGCTGCCGTCTTCGCGGCAGTCAAAGTTGTGCCCATTTACGTGGCTGAATATGAGCTCAACGACAAGATCACGGAGCAGGCGCGCTTCGCTGTCGTTAACCGCTATTCCGAAGACCAGGTGCGCGACATTATCTTCAAAGTCGTCCAGGATCTGGACATCCCCGCCAATCGCGAAGACATTAAAGTTCAGAACACCAATCATGGGATTCTGATCAGTGTGAATTACAGCGTTCCCGTGGATTTCAAGGTCTATAAGACCGAGATTTCTTTCTCGCCTTCCAGCGAAGGGCGAGACCTGATGAAGTAAGCGGCGCTCAGGCGATCGGTCATTCCAGGAGGATGACTCCTTCTTCGGAGCAAACTATGGTTTTGCTCCTCTTCCCTATTAAGAGACAATAGACGTTAGCCCACCCTCAGGGAGCATTCATTGCGATTGCGCATTCAAAAAGGTTTCTGGACATCTGCGTTCGGGCTGAGCCTGCTGGCTGTCGTCGCGGCGTGCTTCGTGATTGCCGCGTCCATCTTCACCTTCTACTACGTCAAGTATTCGAAGATGATCGATCTCCGGCTTTCCGGACACGTCCTGCAGAACACCACCCAGATTTTCTCCGCGCCGGAGCACATCTCCGACGGGCAGGCCTGGGGAATCGAGGATCTGGAAACTTATCTTCAGCGCAACGGCTATCGCCCCGATGCCGATGAGAATGCCTTGGGCACCTACACCATCCAGGGCAGCACCCTCGATATCCGGCCCTCGAAGCTATCGTTCTTCGCTGGTGGCAACGCACTGGCCGTGCAGTTCAATGGCAGGGTCATTCGTACCATTCGCCCGCTCGGTGGCGGCTCCGACATGGGCACGGCGGAGATCGAACCCGAGCTGATCACCAACCTCTTCGACAGCCTGCGCGAAAAGCGCCGCCCGGTCCGCTACGAGGACTTGCCTCCCCAGTTGGTGCAAGCCATTCTCTCCGCCGAAGACAAGCGATTCTTCGAGCACCCGGGCTTCGATTTCATCCGCATCGCCGGGGCGGCATGGGCCGACATCCGGCATACGCATAACTTCGTCCAGGGCGCCAGCACCATCACGATGCAGGTTGCGCGAACCTACTTTCTCTCCACGGATCGCACCTGGCGGCGAAAACTCGCCGAAGCCATGTTTTCCTTCGAACTGGAACAACGCTTCAGCAAGCAGCGCATTTTTGAGATGTACGCGAACGAAGTCTATCTCGGCAACCGCGGCAGTTTCGGCATTCGTGGATTCGCCGAAGCCAGTGAAGCCTACTTCGGCAAGGATTTGCGCCAGTTGACGCTGCCCGAATGCGCGTTTCTTGCCGGCTTGATCCGCGCGCCAAATTATTACTCCGTCTCCGACCGGCATCCGGAGCGGGCCGCCCAGGCGCGCGACCGCGTGCTGACGCAAATGTTCGAAAACAAGTACGTCACCGAAGCCGACGTGCAGGATGCCAAGAACCAGCAGCTGAAGCTAGTGCGCTCCGCCCTTTCCGGCAACGAAGCTCCCTATTTTGTGGACATGGTAAAGGATCACCTGCTGGAAAAATATTCGGAGCAGGATTTGCTCAGCTCCAACTATCGTGTCTTCACCACTCTCGATCCGCAGTTGCAGCACGCCGCCGCGGCCGCCCTCGACGCCGGTGTGAAAAATGTGGACGCGATGCTGGCTGCGAAATATGCGAAATCCCGGAAGCTGAAAGGGAAGAAAGCCGAGCCGGAACAGATTCCCCAGGTCCAAGCCGCGTTGATCGCTCTCGATCCGCGCACCGGCGAAATCAAGGCACTCATCGGCGGAAGAGATTACGGGCAGAGCCAGCTGAATCACGCGCTCGCGCATCGCCAGCCGGGTTCGGTGTTCAAGCCCTTTGTCTATGCCGCCGCGTTCAATAATGCGGTGGATGGCGCACAACCCGTGGTTACGCCCGCAACCACCGTCGACGACGAACCGACCGTCTTCGAATTCGATGGCCAGGAATATACGCCGAACAATTACGGCGAGCGCTTCATGGGCAAGGTTACCGTTCGCCAGGCGCTGACGAATTCTCTCAACGTCGCCACCGTGAAAGTTGCCGAGATGGTGGGCTACGGCCGCGTGGTGCAGATCGCTCGACAGATGGGTTTGACGGCGAACATCCGCCCGACGCCGGCTGTGGCGCTCGGAGCCTATGAGTTGACGCCGCTGGAAGTTGCGGGGGCCTATACCGCGTTCGCCACGATGGGCACTCGCGCGGAACCCTACTACATCAAGTCTGTGGTGAGCGCAGGCGGGAATTCGCTCGAAAAATACGGGCCGACCACAAAGCTCGCACTCGATCCGCGCGTCACGTATTTGGTGGACAGCATTCTTAAGGATGTCCTCAATAAGGGCACCGGCGCACAGGTTCGCGCCAAAGGGTTCACGTTGCCGGCGGCGGGAAAAACCGGCACTTCGCGCGACGGCTGGTTTGCCGGATTCACCAGCAACCTGGTCTGCGTGATCTGGATCGGCTTTGACGACAATCACGATTTGGGCCTTGCGGGCGGCGCAACGGCCGCTCCCATCTGGGCGGACTTCATGATTCGTGCCACATCGCTACCCGGATACCGCGACGCGCACGATTGGGACAAACCGGAAGGCGTCGATTCCGACATTATCGACGCGGATACCCTGGAACTCGCTACGCCGAACTGCCCGGTGACCCGCGAGGAAGTGTACGTCTCGGGTTCCGCTCCAACTCAGTTTTGCGAACTGCATGGCGGCCACAACCCGCTAAACGCCACGGGCTCGTTCCTTTCGCACATCTTCGGTGGCGGCTCATCCAATCCCCCCGCGCCAGGGACCACCAACCCTCCCAATGGCCAGGTGGACAAAAACGGCGCACCGGTGGCAGCGGGACAACCCAACGGCCAGGGGGTTGACCCCTCCAAGACCCAGGAAAAGAAAAAGGGGCCTTTACAGAAGTTTTTTGGTATCTTTGGGGACAAGAAAAAGAAGGATCCGGCGAAGCCCGACCCGGACAAAGGAGATTCGCCATGACAAGGAATTTCTTGGCGATTCCGGCAGTGACCTTCCTCGCAGTTGCTCTCTCCCCGCAGTTGTGCTCCCAGGAAAGACTCGTTCAAGTTGCGAATACGTCTATCTCCACTGCCGCGCAAACGCCCGCTGTTTCGGGCCTTGCCGACGAGGAGATGGCGCGTCTGCACATGGCCCGCAAGGAGTACAAGGAAGCCGAGGATATTTTCTATCGCCTCGCGGTCTCCAACCCCAAAAATCCTCTGTACTGGAATGAGTTGGGAATCGCCCACCACAATCAGGCCCAGTTGGAGCTGGCTATCAGGTGTTACCAGAAAGCGGCGAAAGTGGATCCGCATTATGCGGACGCGCAGAACAATATCGGAACCGTGCTCTACGAACGAAAAAAGTTTCCCAAGGCGATCCGCGCCTACAAGCGGGCGATTACCCTGCGCGGTGATTTCGCCCCGTTTTACCTGAACTTGGGCTATGCATATTTCAAGCAGAAGGATTTTGAAAACTCGATCGCCTCGTTCCGCAAAGCCTTGCAGCTGGATCCGGCGTCCCTCGACCCCGCTCGTTCGCGTATTGGAACAGTGATTCAGGACCGCTCCGTCAGTGTGGACCGGGGGCGCTTTTATTTTCTATTGGCAAAATCTTTTGCTCAGGGCGGCGACATCGAGCGCGCGATTCTCTATCTGAGAAAAGCGAAGGATGAAGGCTATAGCGAGTTCAACTCCGTTCAGAAGGATCCGACGTTTGCCCTGGTCTTGAAGGATCCCGCTGCCGAGGACCTGCTGGTGCCCAAACCTGTGGAGGCGGCTCAGCCCTGAGTCGCAATAGCCCGCTTTTTCCTTCGATACGTCTCGCCGCACCCGCAGAGGTGCGCCTTATGCACGCTATGATCTATTGCGGATAGTGCAGATCCTGCAGCAGCGCCTGAAACTCCGGCGTGTCCTTCAGTGAAGCAAACTGGTTGTTCTGCGATTCCCTCACGCACAACAAGGCGACATCGCGCTGTTGGTACGCCTTCCGCAGCCACGCCAGGCATTGCTGCTTATCGCCCAGTTTTGCGTACAGCGTCGCAACCTCGAACGCCGAAACGAAATGCTTTTCCCGTTGAGCCAGGAGATAGGCTAAGCGCTGCCGCACAGCCATTTGCCTGGCGGTTTCGTACCCTGCCTTTTCATAAGTGGCCTTGATCGTGAGCGCCTGCTCCCTCTGTCCGCGCAGAAAGAATGCCGTGGTGGTTTCGTTGATCGCCTCAGCGTAGCGCTTGTCCGATGCATAAACCTCGGCCAGCCAGGAGTGGGCCTTGTCGGAAGCCGGATCCAGCCCGATCGCGGACTTCAACTGAGCTTCCGCCTCCACAGGCCGCTCCGCTGCCATCAATATTTCTCCCAGGGTCGTCAGGTACTCCGCATTGAGGGGATCGAGTTCCGCGGCAGTCCGCAATTCCTGGATGGATTGATCAGACCGGCCTTGCAACGAAAGGAAGATTCCGTTCCATTCGTGCGCGCTGGGGTCGTTCACATTTAGCGTCAGCGCCTTCTGGATTTCCAATTGCGCCCTCGACCAGTCAAAGTCGACGGTGAGCAAGGCGTCCGCGAGATAGATATGCGCCTCGGGATTGGCAGGGTCGATCTCAATCGCTTTTTCCGCCGCCACCCGCGCTTTGGCATACGCATCGGTTGGCTTCAGCAATCCAAGGTTGGCGCCCCGTTCATAGATCCGTGCCAGCGCGGCGTAGGGCGGCGCGCAATCTGGATCTTTCTTCATGCCCTGGTCAAAAGCCTCGAAGATGCGATCCAGCCCCTCCGCCGTGTGAACGTTGGACTCCGCCAGTCCCCGCAGGTAGAAATCCGTGGAGTCCGCCTTTTGCACGCGTCCGAGGGCCGCAGGCTCCAGTGCGGTGTGAACCATGTTGGCGATTTCCGTCGCGGCATCCGTCTCGATATAGAGTGGCTCCCCGAATTCGTATTCGAACTGGTGGCTCCACCGCGGCGACTGGTCCGCGACTCGAATCAATTGCGCCACCACGCGTACACGCGAGCCTTCCCGACGCACGCTGCCTTCCAGCAAATAATCGGAGTTCAGTTCGCGCCCTATCTCCTGCGCGCCTTTTCCCGAATGCTTGTACTTCATCGCGGAGGTTCTTGCGATCACTCCCATGTTCTGGGAATTCAGGCGGCCCAACTGCGCGATAGTCTCTTCGGTCATCCCGTCGCTGAAAAATTCCTGCGATGGATCGTTAGTCAGGTTTTCGAAGGGTAGCACCGCTACCATGGTTCGACTGGGCCGGTATCCGCCGCTCGCGCGGGCCCGATGACTGCTCCAGTAATATACTGCGCCGACCACGACGATCAGTGCGGCCGCCAAGGCCACAACCCGGCGATTGATCAGAGGCCGCCTAGTCTCAGGCACCTCCGGCGCTTTGGCCCTATGCTCCTCGGCGGTGCGCCCCGGCGTCAGCTCGGTTTGAACGGGCGCGATAAACCGGTAGCCCCGCCGGGGCACCGTTTCCAGATACCGTGGGGCATCCGCCTCGTCGTGCAGAGTGGCCCGTATCTTCTTGACCGCGGTGTTCAGCGCGTGGTCAAAGTCCACAAAGGTGTCTTGCGGCCACACGCGCTGCCGCAATTCCTCGCGGGTCAGGAGTTCTCCTGGTCGCTCGAGAAGCGCAACCAGCACGTGGATCGGTTGCTCCTGGCACCGAAGCCGCATGCCGTTCTTACGGAGTTCTCCGGTACGCGAGTCGAGTTCAAACGCACCAAATCGGAAAATGGCTCGGGGGGGATTCGGTGTACTCATAATGACCTCGGTGTATTGGACGAGCGAGCTTGAACGTGGGATTAGTCCTTTGGCCAATCCGCCGCGCTTTTCTTCGAATAAGTTCCATCCCCGGCGACAGTTATCCGGCCACCCACAATCCATATAGAAGCCACGCCCAAACCCTTGTGCTGCCTCGCCGGGCCCCTACGGTGAGCGATACCGTTCGAGGAGCATGTGGCAGACGTGCATCGCTTTCCCATTCGCTTGGCGACCCTGTTTCTGGTTGGCTCTTGGACCTGGGGGACTTCCTGGGCGGCATCACCTCCCGGGGACCCTTCTATACACTCTGACGCTTGGATTCCGCGTTCGAGCATCCCGGTAGAGATTTATCGTGGATTTTTGGTGGTTGCGGAAGGCCATTTTGGCGGGGACGCTGAAGGCAGAAACTTTGTGATCGACACAGGGACTTCCCCCAGCGTCCTCAACATCGGAGTCGCACGGGGCCTCGGCCTGCCTTTTTCCCGCGCCAGGGTGTCTGCCGTCGGCGGACTTTCGGAAACTTTTGCCGCGACCGTGCCTGAGATTCGGTTCGGCCCTATCCGTGCAATTTCGGTTCCCGTCCTGGTTTCGGACCTCAGCCGCGTCGAGCGTGACTTGAAGCTCCCGATTGCCGGAATCCTGGGCTTCGACATTCTGGGCAAGAGCAGCTTCCGCCTGGACTACGGCAGGAAATTGATCGAATTCGGTGAGGTCGCCCCGGAGGGAATTCCGATCGAACTCTCCATCCGTGCCGGCCTTCCCATCGCGGAAACTAAAGTCGGCGGAAAGTCTTTGCGGCTTCTGGTCGACTCCGGCACGAACCGCATGGTGATTTTCGGCGCCAGGTCCGCCGCCGAGAGTTCGCACAATCCGGCCGGCAGCTTGACTCAGGAAACTGGCGTCGCCAACCTGGCCGAGACTCGCGGCGTTTCTTTGCTGGAATTTGAACTGAGCGGCGTTCGCTTCCGCCAAAGCGCTTACATTGTCTCCAATGGCGAAGAACCCCTGTTCGATGGATTGCTCGGGGTTCGCTCCCTCGGCGTTCGCGCACTGTCGCTCGACGCGAATCGCCACATTCTGTATTTGGTGAAGTAGTCTTCCTCGCCCGCAATGCCGCCGCCAGTTGCCCGCTACGTCTGCTAGAATGTTGTCTTAATGGATAAACCGGGGCCAAGGTTTCGCAGTCTCTCGCTGGTTTTGCTCGCCAGTCTCTTTTTTCTCTGCCCAAAGGGAACGTCCGGCCATCAATACAATCTCTCCGTAGCGGGTCACGCACCTTCACTTCCGCAGAGCGGGGTGTTTCTGGTATTTCCATTTGAGAATTCCGGCGCATCGCCGAGGCTGGACTGGATCGGGGAAGGGCTGGAAGCGCTCACCATCCAGAAACTCTCCGCCGCCGGCCAGCAGGTTTATTCGCACGAAGGCCGCATGGACGAGATGGACCGCGCAGGCCTGCCCCCCAACGCGAAATTAAGCCGCGCCACCATGCTGCACATCGCACAGGACATGGACGCCGACTACGTGGTGTTCGGCAACTATACGTCCGACGGAACTTCGCTGACGGTGAACGCCCGCGTCTTGCGCGTAAATCCTGTCGCGCTCCTCCCTTCTGTGCGTGAAAGCGGCCCGCTGGATTCCATGATGAACCTATACACGCGGGTCTCCTGGCGCCTGCTCACCGCGATCGACCACAATTTTCCGCTGAGTCTCGCGGAATTTTCGAAACTTCAGCGCTCCATCTATCTGGGCGCCTTCGAGCAGTACATTCGCGGATTGCTGGCCAACGAGGATGAAATAAAGATTCGCGATCTGAAGGAAGCCGCGCGGTTGGAACCCAACTGGCCTGATCCGGCGTTTTCCCTGGGCCAGGTTTATTTCACGCGGAATGACTGTGCCTCCGCCCTCACCTGGTTCGCGCGTGTGCCCCCCACCAACGAACGCAGCGTCGAAGCCACTTTTGCGACCGGCGTTTGCTATCTGCGCCTCAACCAGCCGGAAAAAGCCGAAAAGGTTTTCGGCAGGCTGGAGGAAGACCTGAAGTCGAGCATGGTCAGCGGCGCGGACATGCCGGAAATTCTGAACAACCTGGCCCTTGCGCGCGCTCGCCAGGGCAAACTTGGCGTCGCGCTCCCGTTGCTCGCCCGCGCCCGCGACCTTGTTCCCGATGAGGACGATTACCCGTTCAACTTCGGACTGCTATCCCTGCAGAATAACGATCTCGCCGCCGCCGCTTCCGAATTTCGCGCTGCCATGCAACGCGAGCCAGACAATCCGGAGGACCGGGCGTTCCTGCTCTACTCCCTGGAGAAGGCAGGGAAGAAGGAGCAAGCCGCGGAAGATCGCGACGCGGCGAACGAGGCCTTTGGTCCGAACGGATTACCCGCGGTGAAATTGGATGGCAACCCCGAATCTCTTGCAAAATACCAGCGAGTGAGAGCCGAGCTTGATACCACTGCGCTGCGGCTCCAGCTCGCCACGCCCGCGCCCACTGGCGCCGCAGCTACCGAATCGGCAACTCCGCTCGATCCGGCAGTCGCACATATACGCCGTGGCCGCCAGGAGCTTGCCGCGGGGCATCTGGATTCGGCCGAAAAGGAATTTCGTGCCGCGCTTGCCGCCGATCCGAAAAATGCTCTCGCTCACCACGAACTTGCCGATATCTATCGCCGAAGGGGTAGCCTCGACGAAGCGATCCAGGAGTTGCAGACGTCTCTTGCTTTGCGCGACTCGGCGACCGGGCGCGTGATGCTGGCACGCATCTATCTGGAACAGAAGAAGCCCGCACTGGCCAGAGCGGAAGTCGAAAAGGCCGTGAAGCTCGCGCCCAATTACGCCGAGGCGCGGCAGTTGCTGGAACACCTGGAAAAGGGCAAGCCCACGGGAGGTGCGCAGTGAACGCTTGTGGTAAGTGGTTTGGCGGTCGTGCGATCCTCTGCATCCTCGCCGCTGGCGCGGTGTTGCTGATTGCCGGTATCGAATGGTTGCATGCCGCGGTGCCCGATGAACAGACTGCTCCTCTCGTCCTGGAGCTTAAGCTCGATCGCGAAGTCGAACCTATCCTTGCCACATACATTGACGAAGGCCTTGCCGACGCGGCACACCGCCAAGCCTCGCTCGTGCTGATCACCATGGATACCCCGGGCGGCCTCAGCGATTCGATGACCGACATGATCCATCACATTCTGGATTCCCCGGTCCCGGTCGCGGTGTTTGTCTCTCCCGCCGGCGCGCGTGGCGCCTCCGCGGGTTTCTTCATTCTCCTGTCCGCGGATGTCGCCGCCATGGCGCCGGGAACGCGCACCGGGGCATCCACGCCGATACTTCTCCCCGGCGGATTTTCCGTTCCCGTGGATGAAGTGCTGCGCAAGAAGCTGAATAACGATGCAACCGCGTTCCTGCGGAGTTTCACCGAAAAACGCGACCGCAATCCGAAACTCGCGGAGACCGCCGTCACCGACGCCCAGGCCTTCACCGAAAAGGAGGCGCTCGCGGGGCATCTGATTGATCTGATCGCCCGCGATAACGCGGATCTGCTGCAACAACTGAACGGCCGCGAAATCAAGCGTTTCGACGGGAAAGCCGCTAAACTTTCGCTCGACAATTACCGACTGGATGAATTTCAATTATCCGCCCGCCAGAAGTTCCTGGCCCGCATCGTCGACCCGGATGTCTTTTTCCTGCTTTTGATGGTCGGCGTGTTGGGCCTGTACACCGAATTCACTCATCCCGGCGTAATCGCCCCGGGCGTGATTGGCGGGATCTGCGCCGTGCTGGCGCTCTATGCCATGCACTTGCTGCCGGTGAATTTTGCTGGCGTGGCGCTGATTCTGCTCGCCTTCGCGCTCTTCATCATGGAGGCGAAATTTGCAAGCCATGGTGTTCTCCTCTTGGGTGGCGTCGTCTCGATGTTTTTGGGCGCGATCTTTTTGATCCGCTCGCCGCTGACGCCGGGCGGAGTCAGTTTCGGTGTCGCGCTGGGAGTGACTCTGCCGGTTGCCATCCTGACGGTGTTTCTGATGCGGCTGGTGCTGAAGTCCCGCGCATGGAAGACGGCCACGGGCAAGGAAGAGATGCTCGGTGCGGAGGGGATCGTCACCGCAGCGTTGCCGGCTCAAGGAGAAGGAATGATCCGCGTCCACGGCGAACTGTGGCGCGCCGCGGCTTCTTCACCAGTCCCAGAGGGTGCGCTCGTTCGGGTAACGCGCGTCGATGGTTTGAAACTGTTTGTGGAGCCAAAGCAAGCCCAGGTCACCGCAGGCAGCTAGAGTTGGCGTAGGTCCGGAGGCAAAACATGTTTGAGTACTTTGGATTGGGCACGCTGATCGTGGTTGCACTGTTTCTTTTGTGGGTCTGGAATTCGATTTACATCATCAAGGAGTGGGAGCGCGGCGTGGTTCTTCGCCTCGGCCGCCTGCTGCCCGAAGCGAAAGGTGCGGGAGTCCGTCTGGTTTTCTGGCCGATCGAGACGCTCTATCGCATCAGCTTGCGCCTCGAGACGCTCGACGTTCCGCCGCAGGACATCATCACCCGCGACAACGTCAGCGTGAAAGTGAACGCGGTTTGCTACTTCCGCGTGGTTGATGCCAATCTCGCTCTCTCGCAAGTGCAAAACTATCAGTATGCAACTTCACAGTTGGCGCAGACCACCCTGCGCAGCGTCGTCGGCCAGTTTGAACTCGACGAAATTCTCTCGCAGCGCGATAAAGTGAACGGCAAATTGCAGATCATCCTCGATCAGGACACCGAGCCCTGGGGCATCAAGGTTGGCAAAGTCGAAGTGAAACAGGTGGACATCCCCGAACAGATGCAGCGCGCCATCGCCAAGCAGGCCGAAGCCGAACGGGAACGCCGCGCCAAGATCATTCACGCCGAAGGCGAGTTCGAAGCTTCCCAAAAACTGGCCGACGCCGCCAAGGTGCTGGAGACGCAACCCTCCGCCATCCAGTTGCGCTACCTCCAGACCCTGACTGAGATAGGTGTCGAGAAGAACACAACGATTGTGTTTCCCCTTCCTATAGATATTATTAATACATGGATGAAGGTCGCGGGGGGCACTTCTAAGTAAATGGCATCCGGCGGGAGACGCGGGGCTGGCGAGCGCGTGCTGGAAAGCAGGCACGTGATCGGCCTTTTTTTGCTCATGCTGGTTTTTTCCGGCGTGTTCTTCGCCCTGGGCTACGTGATGGGCCGCAATCAGTATGACGGCCAGGTGCGCGCCGCAAGTAATGGCATGGGAAGCCCCGAGTCGGTGCCGAGCGTTAAACCGGATGTTGCTCCGAAGAGAACTATCACTCCAGTGAAGGATTCCACCGACTCCGACCCGGCGACTTCCACTGCATCCGATTCCACCTGGAATTTTTACGATAGCAACAAGTCTTCAAAGATTCCGCCGCATCTGGAGCCGGTGCCCAAGACATCGCCCACTCCGCCGCCGTCCAAACAGGTGAACGCCAAAAATTCCGCGCCACCCCCGGTCGCCGCTGCTCGCCAACCGGTTGAACGCAGCGCCTCAAGTGCGCCGCTGATTCCCAATGGCGCGATCATTTTGCAGGTCGCGGCTCTTGCGAAACAGGATGACGCGCTGGCGCTGGCCGGTAGCCTGCAGAGAAAACATTTCTCCGCGTACGTGCAGCCACCGCACAAGGATAAGTATTACCGGGTGCAGGTTGGGCCGTTCAAAGATCAGAAGAGTGCCGACGCCGCGAAGAAGGGCCTGGAAAGCGCCGGCTTCAAGGCATTCGTCGCAAAACACTGATGGCGTCGCGTCCCTGGTCTTCCACCAACAGGTTGTTGCTCCCTGCGGGATTTTCGCGAGCCGGCCGTCTCATTCTCGCCGCGCTCAGCGGCGCGATTCTCTCTCTTTCCTTTTACGGCGCTCATCCCAGCTTTTATTCATGGTTCTGTCTGGCGATTTTATTGTTCAGCTTGCTCGGGGCGCGGGCGAGGGTCGCCTTTTTCGGCGGTTTCTTGCATGGCATGATTTTTGTTGTCACGTGCGTCCCGTGGGTTGCCGAAGTGCTCTCCGTTCACGGCGGCATGTCCACCACGGCCGGATGGGCAGTACTGTTGCTCATCGCCGCGGTGTGGGGAAGCTCGATCGGTCTTTTCGCATGGATGGTGCAGCGGTTGTCGCAGCAGGGAATCGGCCTCGCTTTCTGCGGCGCCCCCTTTCTTTGGATTTCCACGGAAGTTTTCCGCGCCTACCTTCCGGAAATCAGTTTCCCCTGGGGACTGCTAGGGTACCCCGCTGCGGGAAATCCGGCGATTGTGCAGCTCACCACGATCACCGGAATCTACGGCGTGTCGTTTTTGGTGGCTGTTTTCAATTCCTTGCTGGTGTGGATTCTGGCCAGCCCGTCCGAACAGAGAAAAAGCAGGCTCGCGGTTGTCACCTGTGTCCTGCTGGTTCTTCTCACGGTGCAAAAAGTTGGCCCACGCTTCGTGCCGACGGCGGCGGCCGGCCACGTCGCGCGCGTTGTGCAGCCGAATTTCCCCGAAACTGAACAGTACGTCGGCGACTGGTATGCCGACCACAAGGCGGATATGGCGGAGCTCGAGCGCCTCAGCCTGCGCCGCGCGCCTGGCGCGCAACAGCCGGACCTGCTTGTCTGGCCCGAAGCGCCGGCCCCGTTTTCATTGCAGGATCCGCACTTCGCCCCGTACATTTCCAGCCTGGCCGCGAAATTCCAGTATCCGGTCATCGTCGGCATCATCGACTGGAAACCCGTTGTCGAAAGCGGCAGAGGCGTTCCCCGCACGGGGCTTGTGCCATACAACAGCGCGGCGATGCTCAATAGCATCGGGCAAAAAGCCTTCACCTACGACAAGATTCATCTCGTTCCATTCGGCGAGTACGAACCATTTCCCCTGATCCATCAGGTCGTCACCAGCGTCTCCGAGGAAGTGGGCGGATTCCACAAGGGCAAGGAGCGAAACGTCGGCCATTTTGCGGGTGGCAACACCTTCTCCGTTTTTATTTGTTATGAAGCCATCTACGCCGGAGAGATTCGCCAGTTCGCCAATAACGGCGCGCAGCTCCTGGTCAACATCTCCAATGACGGCTGGTTCGGAAAATCCGAAGCCGCCGAGCAGCACCTCCGCATGGCTCGTGTCCGCGCCGTCGAAAATCGCCGCTGGCTGATTCGCGACACCAACAGCGGCATCACCGCCTCCATCGATCCTTACGGGAACGTCACGCGCGCGATGCAGCGCGACACCCGCGACGCTGCCGATCTGCCCTACGATTTCCGCACCGGCAAGACCATCTACACGCGCTTCGGCGACTGGTTCGCCTGGATGTGCGTCGCCATTTCCGCTATTCTAGTTCTGCTCACTTTTCGAAAGGCGAAATAGCCCTGCAGAGTCCGGGTTCCCAAAACATCGCATGATTCTTGAAGATTTGCAGCACCAGTATGAAGGATTGAAACAGCGCATCGCTCTCGTGCGGAGCTTTCTTTGACGCTCCCCAAAACCGCGCGCGCCTGAAAACCCTCGAAGAGCGCGCCGCCGACCCCAATTTCTGGAGCAATCAAGAAGAAGCGCAGAGCGTTCTCCGCGACCGCAAGAAGGTCGAAGATCAGCTCGCCGCCGATGAGAAACTGGAGTCTCTCGCCAGCGACATCGAAACTTATATCGAACTGGCGCGCGGCGAATCCAACGCCGAGCAAAAAGAGGGATTGCTGAAGGACCTCAACAAGGAACTCTCGGCGGCGGATAGCTACATCGGCGAACTCGAAACCCAAACCCTGCTGTCCGGCGAGAACGACCACCTCAACGCCATCATGACCATCAAGCCCGGCGCCGGCGGCACCGAATCGCAGGACTGGGCATCCATCCTCCTGCGCATGTATCTCCGCTGGGCCGAGCGCAACGGCGTCACGGCCAACCTGCTCGACGAAACGCCCGGCGAAGAAGCTGGGATCAAGAACGCCACCATTCAATTCAGCGGCGAGAATGCTTACGGCCTGCTCTCCGGCGAAACCGGCGTGCACCGCCTGGTGCGCATTTCGCCCTTCGATCAGGCTGCGCGCCGCCACACCTCGTTCGCTTCCGTCTTCGTCATTCCCGAAGTTGACGACCGCATCGAGATCAACATCAAGCCCGATGATCTGAAACTCGACACCTTTCGCGCCGGCGGCAAGGGCGGCCAGAACGTCAATAAGGTGGAGACCGCCGTCCGCATCACGCACATTCCCACCGGCATCATCGTCGCCTGCCAGATGCAGCGCAGCCAGCACAAGAACCGCGAGATGGCCATGAAGATGTTGCGCTCGAAACTCTACGACCTGGAAATTCAGAAGCGCCGCGACGAAACCGACCGCCTCGACGAATCCAAGCTCGAAATCTCCTTTGGCAGCCAGATTCGTTCTTACATCATGCAACCGTACCGCCTCATCAAGGACCACCGCACCAAGTTCAGCGTCGGCGACGTCGACAAAGTCCTCGACGGCGACCTCACTCCGTTCATCCGCTCCTACCTCATGGCCAAAAAGACCAAGGGCAAGCTCGAAGTCACCGTCGACGACTCCGACGACGCCTAATTAGCTTTTCTAGTGTGGGGACCGCCTTCCGAGGCGGTCCGTTTTTGACGTTGTAGCGGCCGCCGTCTGCGGCTGGCGCTTTATCCCGGCACTGCCCTGCGTGTTGCGTTGTAATACAAGGTGTATTACAATAGTTTGAAGATGAACTGAATATGGAAGCCCCCGTCACACTGCGGCTCGATTCCAAAACGCGTCGCCAGATTGCCCGCGTCGCCCGCCGCAAAGGCATCTCCAAATCGGAAGTCATTCGCCGCGCCTTGAATTCCTGGCCCGAGTTCGCCGATTCCTCTGTCTCGTTATATCAACAGGTTGCTGACCTGATTGGCGTCGTGCAAGGGGGCAATCCCCGCCGCTCGGAAGAGACAGGGAAGCAATTCCGAAAGATTCTTGAAGCCAAACGGAAACGTTCGTGATCCTTGTGGACGCAGGGCCGCTGGTCGCACTGGTGGATTCGGACGATCAGCATCACCTGAAATGTGTTGCCGCACTGCGGGAGATCAAAGAACCGCTGGCTACGGTCTGGCCTGCACTTGCCGAAGTGCTGTATCTTCTGACCGACTTGCCCGCAGGCCAAGACGCGGTATGGGAATTGATTCTGCGGGGTGCCGTTGGAATCCTTCCACTCGATGCAGAAGATATTCCTCGCATCCGCGAGTTGATGCACAAGTATCGCGACCGGGGGATGGAACTTGCGGATGCGGCGCTACTCCGCGTCGCAGAGCGCGAAAAACTTTCCAAGTTCTTCACCATCGACCGAAAGGACTTTGACGTATATCGACTCCACGGCCGTCTTCGTCCCACGATCTTGCCCTAGCGCACCCTGATGGGGCTGCGCCAACCAACAGCTCTCTCCATGCCCGCTAAATCCCTTTAGTTTCAGTTCAATGCCCGAAAACAACCACTCGCTGCTTCCTTAACCCTTGCAAAATCAATGCGTTGATTCCGCTTCCAGCCGGTGCTACTCTAATTCGGTTAGAGTCTGCTTTGCCGCCGGCATGTAGGCCCTATGGGGTGTTTCACACCTTCCCAATAATCTAAAGAAGTCGAGCACAGAGGAGATTTGTTTTGAGCGACGGAAACATGCGCAACTTTCTGTTTACCTCCGAATCGGTGACAGAAGGCCACCCGGATAAAATTGCCGACCAGATTTCGGACGCGGTACTTGATGAAGTCATGCGCCAGGACCCCAAGGGCCGGGTAGCCTGCGAAACTTTGGTAACGACAGGACTGGTCGTCGTTGCCGGTGAAATTACTACGACGGCGATCATTGACTACGACGATCTGATCCGCAAGACCGTCGAACAGGTCGGCTACGACAACGCTCTCTTTGGTTTTGATTCCACCACCTGCGCGGTCATGTGCACCATCAAGCGCCAGTCGCCCGACATCGCCATGGGCGTGGACACCGGCGGCGCCGGCGACCAGGGCTTAATGTTCGGTTATGCCTGCGACGAAACCGAAGAACTCATGCCCATGCCGATTCAGCTGGCTCACCGCCTTACGCAGCGCCTCTCTGAAGTCCGCAAGAGCAAGAAAGTGGATTTCCTCCGTCCCGATGGCAAGTCCCAGGTTAGCGTCGAATACCGCAATGGGAGGCCGTTCCGCGTCGACACCGTGGTGATCTCCACCCAGCACAGTGACACCGTGCCCAACGAAGATTTACGCCACGCGATCATGGAATACGTGATCAAGCCGATCATTCCCGCGCACATGCTGGATGCCAAGACCAAATATCATATCAATCCGACCGGGCGCTTCGTCATCGGCGGACCGATGGGCGATGCAGGCCTCACCGGCCGCAAGATCATTGTGGATTCCTACGGCGGCTACAGCCGCCACGGCGGCGGTGCTTTCTCCGGCAAGGACCCCTCGAAGGTGGACCGTTCCGCCTGCTACATGGCGCGCTATATCGCTAAGAATATCGTCGCTGCCGGGCTAGCCAGCCGCGCCGAAGTGCAACTCGCCTACGCGATCGGCGTTGCCGAGCCCGTTTCCGTGATGGTGGATACATTTGGCACCGCCGCGATTCCCGAAGAGAAAATCACCGAGCTGGTTCGCCAGAATTTTTCGCTGACGCCGAAGGCGATTATCGAGACTCTCGACCTGCGCAAGCCCGTCTACAAGCAAACTGCCGCCTACGGCCACTTCGGCCGCACCGGCCCGGGATTCACCTGGGAAAAGACCGACCGCGCCGACGCACTGCGTAAGGCCGCGGGACTCGGAGCTCCCGTGGAAGCGGCCGCCCGCCGCTAGTTTTCGCGGCGGCTCTTGCTGTTTCGTAAAACAGTTCCCTCTCTGCCGCAAGTGAAATTGTTTGTCGGCGGAAAGCGTCCAGGTTCAATCATTCGCTCAACGAATGCAAATTTAAATTGTGAGGAATCCTGAAATGGCTACCGCAGAACTGAAAAAAGGCGATGTGAAGGATATCGGGCTTGCCGATGCGGGCAAGCGCAAGATCGAGTGGGCCGCGCAGCAGATGCCCGTGCTGCAGTCCATCCGCAAGCGCTTCATCAAGGAGCAGCCTCTCAAGGGTCTCCGCGTTTCCGCGTGTCTTCACGTCACCAGCGAAACCGCGAACCTGATGATTGCCCTGCGTGACGGCGGCGCCGACGCGGTTCTCTGCGCTTCGAATCCTCTTTCCACCCAGGATGAAGTCGCCGCCTCGCTGAATCGCGACTTCAACATTCCCACTTACGCCATCAAGGGCGAGGACAACGACACCTACTACCAGCACATGAAAGCGGCGCTCGACCACAAGCCGCAATTCACCATGGACGACGGCTGCGACCTCGTCACCATGCTGCTCACCAAGCGCCAGGATCTTGTCGGCAACGTGATCGCCGGCACCGAAGAAACCACCACCGGGGTGATTCGCCTCCGCGCCATGGCCAAGGACGGCACGCTGAAGTATCCGATCATCGCCGTCAACGACGCGATGACCAAGCACTTCTTCGACAATCGCTACGGCACCGGCCAGTCCACCCTCGATGGCGTCATTCGCGCCACCAACGTGCTCATCGCAGGCCTGAAAGTCGTCATCGCCGGTTACGGCTGGTGCGGCCGCGGCGCTGCGATGCGCGCCAAGGGACTCGGCGCCGACGTCATCGTTACCGAAATCGATCCCGTCAAGGGCATTGAGGCCGTGATGGACGGCTTCCGCGTGATGCCGATGGCCGACGCCGCCAAGGAAGGCGACATCTTCATCACCGTCACCGGAAACAAGAACGTGATTCGCCGCGAACACTTCGAAGTGATGAAGAGCGGGGCGATCGTTTGCAACTCCGGCCACTTTAACGTAGAGATTGAAATCCCCGCGCTCGAAGCGCTCTCTTCCGGAAAAAAGGAAGTTCGCCCGCTGGTGGATGAATTCCTTCTCAAGGACGGCCGCAAGGTCTATCTGATCGCCGAGGGCCGGCTGGTAAATCTCGCCACTGCCGAAGGGCACCCCGCTTCCGTGATGGACATGAGCTTCGCGAACCAGTCGCTCTCCGCGGAATATCTCGTCAAGAACCACAAAGACATGAAGCCGCAGGTGTACGTCGTGCCCGAGCATCTCGACCGCGAAATCGCGCGCCTCAAGCTCGAATCCATGGGCCACCGCCTCGACAAGCTAACCCCCGAGCAGGAGCAATACCTCGCGTCCTGGCAAGAAGGCACCTAACCTTATCGTGTGGGGCGGCTTTACGCCGCCTCCGCGACAGTAGCGGCCACCTTCAGGTGGCCCAGCCTTCCGTTTGCAGACTCCGAACGCTCTTTCCGCGCCAGGTGCCAAAATCAAGTAAGATATCCTTGTGGGGCGTTTCGACAAAATCGAACCGCCCCAAAATTTTGGTGCCTATCACCTGGTGAAAGTTATGTGGGACTACTGCGGCCACTCTCTCGACACCGCTCGCCTTCGCGGCGCAACCTACGCCGACGTGCGCGTGATGCACCTCCGCCAGCGCGACCTCACTACCAAGAGCGGGGAAGTGGGCACCCTCGGCCAGAGCGAATCCATCGGCCTCGGCATTCGCGTGGTTGTCAACGGCGCGTGGGGCTTCGCTTCCACGGATCAACTCACCCGCGAAGGTGTGGCCGCTTGCGCCGCGCAAGCCGTCTCCATCGCCAAAGCCTCGGCGCTCGCAAAAAAAGAAGACGTTCAACTCGCCGCCGAGCCTTCCTACGTGGACAGTTGGCAGGGTCCTTGCCAGAAAGACCCGTTCGAAATTCCTCTCGAAGCGCAACTCGATCTTCTGCTCAAAGCCGACGCTGCCATGCGCCACGTCAAAGGCGTCACGCTTACCGAGACCGACATGCAGTTCCGCAAGATCGATTCCTGGTTCGCCTCCAGTGCCGGCTCGAAAATTCACCAGCGCCGCTACCACTCCGGCTGCGGGATCGTCGCCACTTCCTTCAAAGGCGACGCCATCCAGAAGCGCTCCTATCCGAACAGCTTCGGCGGCCAGCACATCCTCGGCGGCTACGAACTGATCGAAGCGATGGATCTTCTCAAACACGCCCCGCAAATGGCCGAAGAATCGGTCGCGCTCCACACCGCGGCGCAATGCCCCGAAAAAAAATCCACTTTGATTCTCGGCGGCAGCCAGCTCGGTCTGCAGATTCACGAATCCGTCGGCCATCCCATCGAACTGGATCGCGTTCTCGGCCAGGAAGCGAATTTCGCCGGAACCAGTTTTCTCACCCTCGATAAATTGAACCACCTGCGCTACGCCTCATCGATCGTGAATGTCGTCGCCGACGCCCGCCCTGCGCATGGCCCCGGCCTAGGCACCTTCGCCTACGACGACGAAGGTGTTCCCGCGCAATGCATCGACGTCATCAAGGACGGTGAATTCCGCGGCTATCTCTCCAGCCGCGAAACCGCGCACCTCATCGGCCTCCAGCGCTCCGGCGGCACCATGCGCACCGAAAGCTGGAACCGCCTGCCGATGATTCGCATGACCAACGTCAGCCTTCTCCCCGGCACCTGGACGCCCGAAAATCTGATCGCCGATACGGACGATGGCATCCTGATGGAAACCAACCGCTCCTGGTCCATCGACGATCGCCGCTACCAGTTCCAGTTCTCCACCGAAATCGCCTGGGAAATCAAAGGCGGCAAGAAGGGCCGCATGCTGAAAAATCCCAGCTACAGCGGCATCACCACCGAATTCTGGAACTCCTGCGACGCCATCTGCAACGCCGATCATTGGGTCCTCTGGGGCACGCCCAACTGCGGCAAAGGCCAGCCGATGCAGACTATGGGCACGGGCCACGGCGCCGCCCCCGCGCGTTTTCGCAACGTAAAAATCGGAACTGCGTTCTCAAACGAATGAGCTCAGCGAAGAAAATCCGCTCAAACTCTGCGCGCCGCGCCGCTTCCCCCGAAGTTTCACTTCGACCGGAAAGGGAATTGCGCGCTATCACCGATCGCGTTTTGCGCATCGCCAAAACCGCCGGCATCCCCGAAACCGAAGTGCACGTGGATGAAGTCATCGACGCGCTCACCCGCTTCGCCAACAACTCCATCCACCAGCACGTCGCCGAACACGGCCTCACCGTTTCTCTTCGCGTCGTCGTCGACGGCCGCACCGCCCGCGTCACTACCAACCGCATCGAAGAGGACTCTCTCCGCGCCGCCCTCGAATCCGCGGCATCGCTTGCATCCAGCCAGCCGAAAGATCCCGGCCTGTTGCCTTTGCCCGCAAAACAGAAGTACCGCGCTGTCCGCAGATTCTCTCCGGCCACCGCTCTGCTCTCCGCCGATTCCCGCGCGCGAGCCGTGAAAAACGCCTGCTCCCTCGCCGAAGGCAAGAGCCAGATCGCCGCCGGCATTTTCTCCAGTGGCCAAAGCCAGTCCGTCCTCGCCAATTCCCGCGGTCTCTTCGCCGCCTACCGCCAGACCCAGGCCGAGTTTTCCGTCACGATGCAGCAGGGTTCGGCCACCAGTTGGGCCAAAGCCAACGCCGCAGATTTCCGCGCCTTCGATCCCCTGGCCCTCGCAAAGATTGCCAGCGAAAAAGCCGCCCGCGCGGAAAATCCCGCCGAGCTTGCGCCCGGCAAATACACCGTCATTCTCGAACCCGCCGCGGTTCTCGATCTCGTCGGTTTTCTCTTTTACGATTTCGCCGCCACCGCCATCCAGGATCAGCGCTCCTGTTTTTCCGGCCGCCTCGGAAAGCCGCTCCTCGGAAAAAACATCACCATCTCCGACGACGTCTATCATCCCGAACAACTCGGCGCACCCTTCGATGGCGAAGGGATTCCCCGCCAGCGCGTGCTTCTTGTTGACAACGGAGTTCCCCGCAATCTCGTTTACTCCCGCCGCTCCGCGAAAAAAGCGGGCACCCGCCCCACCGGCCACGGCCTTGCCTTGCCGAACGAATATGGCGAAGCCCCGATGAACCTGGTGATCGGCAGTGGCAATTCCTCCATCGATGAAATGATCGCCGGGACCGACCGCGGCCTCCTGGTCACGCGCCTCTGGTACATCCGCGAACTCGATCCCTACGAAAAAGTGATGACCGGCATGACGCGCGACGGCTTGTTCCTGGTCGAAAAGGGCAAAGTAACGCAAGCCGTGCGGAATTTTCGATTCAATCAATCGATTCTGCAAATGCTGGCGAACGTAGAGGCCCTGGGCCCCTCCCGCCGCGCCACCGCCGAGGAGTCCTTCGAAATCGTGGTTCCCCCAATGAAAATCAGCAATTTTCACTTTAGCGAAGTTACGAAGTTCTAAGCTACTTGTCCTCTCCCGCGCCCCTGCATTACCGATGCATTACATAGAAATTCTGCATTGTACTTCGCCGCGAGTAGCCTCTATTACTCTCCTATGTGTAGCAGGCGGCGCCAGCCGAACTGGGGGCACCCGGACCACGATGCCTGTGGTACAGGTTTCGTCGCGCGCCTTGCCGGTCCTCCCACCCACGAAATCCTGCAAATTGCATTGCAAGCGCTGGAGCGCCTGTCTCACCGCGGCGGTGTGGATGCCGACGGCGCCAGCGGTGACGGTGCCGGCATCCTTAGCAGCCTGCCGGTGGAATTCTTGCGCGCCCGCGCCGCCGAACTTGAGTTAACGCTGGGCGAAAATTTCGGCGTCGGGATGCTCTTCGCGCCGCACACGCGTGTTGCCGACGCCCAGCGCTCCGTCGAGGAAGCCATCGGCCGCGGTAAGTTGCGCCTTGCTGGCTGGCGCAAGGTTCCCGTCAACCCGAACGCCCTCGGCCAGCGCGCCTTTGAGACCATGCCGGAGATCTGGCAGTTCTACATCGAGCCAACTCCCGCGAAGACGCCTGTAGCCGATTTGGCGGTGAAATTCGAGCGCAGCCTATCTCTTCTTCGCAAGCGCGCGGAATCGCTCCTGCCCGAGCGCTGCTATATCGCCTCGCTCTCTTCGCGCACCATCGTTTACAAAGGCCTTCTGACGCCCTGGCAGTTCCCGCATTTTTACGAGGATCTGCGCAACCCGGAGTTTGTGGCCCACTTCGCCATATTTCACCAGCGTTATTCGACAAACACCGAACCGTCCTGGCAGCTCGCGCAGCCCTTCCGTTACGTGGCCCACAACGGTGAAATCAACACCATCGTCAGCAATCGCCGCTGGCTGCGCGCCCGCGAGCGGGAAGTGCGCAAGAGAATCGGCGTCGGCGAGTGGTTCCACATGCTCGAAGACTACGTCAGCGATTCGGCGAGTTTCGACAACGCGCTGGAGCTGAAGCTCCTCGAAGGCAAGTCCGTCGAAACCTCGATGCTTTCCCTGATGCCGACGGCCTTCGCCGAAGACCCGTTTCTCTCCTCAGACGTGCGGCGCACGCTCGAAGTCCTCTCGCGCGAAGGCGAGCCCTGGGATGGGCCCGCCGCCATGGTTTTCAGCGACGGCCTCTCCGTCGGTGTAAAGCTCGATCGCAACGGTTTGCGTCCCATGCGCTATCTCGTCACTCACGATGGCCTGGTCATCGCGGGCAGCGAAACGGGCCTCGTCGATCTGGATGAATCGCGCGTCGCGGAGCGCCACCGCCTCGGCCCGGGTGAAATGATTCTCGTTGCGCCGCAATCGGGTGTCTTCCTGCGCTGGCGCGAACTCTTAAAGAGCGTCACCGCGCAAGTTCAACGCAAGACCACCTCCGTTCCTTCGCTGCTGCAGCTCTCAAGCGCCGCGCCGCGGCCGCCGGTCCCCGAACCCCGGCGTCTCGCCGGAGCTTCCGGCTGGACCGACGATCAGTACAAAATTCTTTTTCACCCGCTCCTCACCGGCAAGGAAGCCGATTGGAGCATGGGCGACGACGCTCCTCCCGCTTTTCTTTCCACGTTCACGCGGCCTCTCTGGGATTACTGCAAGCAACGCTTTGCGCAAGTCACCAATCCTCCCATCGATCCGTTGCGCGAAGCCCACGTGATGTCTCTCGAAGTTTCGCTCGGCAAGTCTCTTTGCCTGCCGGGCCCCATTCTTAGCGCCGCTGAGCTTGCGGCGCTTTGTGCAGCCATCCCTGAGCTGCAGGTTGTTGATACAAGCTTTCCTGCCACCACTGGAGTCCCGGGAGCACGTCGCTGCCTCACTCAGTGTTTAGCTACCCCTCTGAGTAGCGGTGAGCGCCCGGGGCTCCTCCTCCTTTCCGATCGAAACGTCAGCCGTGAACGCGCCGCGCTGCCCGTGCTGCTGGCCGCCGCGAAACTTTGGAAGAGCGCCGTCCGCCAGGGATTCGCGGATGTTCCGCTGGTCGTCGAAAGTGCGCAAGTCTTCGACACGCACCATGTGGCGATGCTATTGGCCGCCGGTGCCAGCGCCGTCGTGCCGTATCTCGCCGAGGAGTTTGCCGAATCGGAAGAGCCCGGTTCGTTCAAGAAAGTTCGCGCGGGCATATACAGCGGCTTGCGCAAAGTGCTCGCGCGCATGGGAATCTCCACCTTGGCTAGTTACCGCAACAGCCACCTGTTTGAAGTTCTGGGACTCGAAGAGCAGATTTGCCACGAATTCTTTGAAGACGCGGGCCGCTATCCCGGCACAAAGTCTCTGATCAATGTGCTGCAGGACTATTTGAAGATGCATGCAACGGCATTCTCGACCAGCGGCGAGAATCTTCCCGACTTTGGCCTCTACCGTTTTCGCAAAGGCGCAGAACTCCACGCAAACTCGCCCGAATTTATTCGCCGCTTGCACGCGCACACCCGCAAGCCGCAGCCCGAGCACTATTCCGCGGTCGAGGAACTCGGAAAGGCCGCGAGCCCCACATTCCTGCGCGATCTGCTGGAGATGTTGCCCGAGCAGGCCGTCCCCGTCGAAGACGTGGAATCGCTGGAATCCATCCTCAAGCGCTTCAGCACGCAGGCCATGTCCCTCGGCTCGTTGAGTCCCGAAGCGCACAAAACTCTCACGCTGGCGATGAACCAGATCGGCGGCCGCAGCAACACCGGCGAAGGCGGCGAAGATCCCGATCTCTACGCGACCCCGGGCACCGCGAGCAAGATCAAACAGGTCGCGTCAGGCCGCTTCGGCGTCACCGCCGAATATCTCGTTCGTGCCGAGGAACTCGAAATCAAAATGGCGCAGGGCTCCAAACCCGGCGAAGGCGGCCAGCTCCCCGCGCGCAAAGTCACCGAATACATCGCGCGCATTCGCCACGCCACGCCCGGCACGCCGCTGATTTCTCCGCCGCCGCACCACGACATTTACAGCATCGAAGATCTCGCGCAACTCATTCACGATTTGCGCGCCGTCAATCCGCAAGCGCGCATCGGCGTGAAACTCGTATCCGGCACGGGCATCGGCGTGATTGCAGCGGGCGTTGCCAAAGCAGGCGCGAACGTTATCACCATAAGCGGCCACAACGGCGGCACCGGCTCCTCTCCGCTCACTTCAATCAAGAACACCGGTCTGCCCTGGGAAATCGGTCTCCGCGACACGCACGAAACCCTGCTCCGCGCCGGCCTGCGCTCCCGCGTTTCGCTTCGCGTGGACGGCGGCCTTCGCTTCGCGCGCGACATCTTGATCGGCGCAATTCTCGGCGCCGACGAATTCGGTTTCGGCACCGCCGCGCTCGTCGCCATTGGCTGCGTCATGGCTCGTCAGTGCCATCTCAACACTTGCCCCGTCGGCATAGCCACGCAGGACGAAACCCTTCGGCTCCGCTTCAACGGCAAGCCCGAAATGGTCGTCGCGTATTTCCGTTCCCTAGCCGAAGAAATTCGCCGCAACATGGCGGAGTTGGGAGTCCGCTCGCTCACCGAACTCCGCGGCTGGTACGATCGCCTTGAAACAAAATCCGGCCTCGACGCCCTGCTCGTTATTCCCGTTTCCAAGCCCGCTCGCGTCGTGCCGCAACAAACCCCTGTGCCCGAATCCAGCGGCGTGGAAGTTGAGGAACTCCTGCAGCAAGCGCATTCGCAGGCCGCTCATCCAACGGTCATCAACAATTTTCACCGCAGCATTGGCAGCCACCTAAGCGGCGAACGCATGCGCCTCAGCATCAAGCAACCGGGCCTGGCCCCTTCGGTTCACGAATTTCATGGAACCGCCGGGCAAAGCTTCGGCGCGTTTCTCTCCGAAGGTCTCAGCCTGAATCTTTATGGGGAAGCAAACGATTACGTGGGCAAGGGACTCTCCGGCGGCTCCATCGTCATCCGCGCCAGCCACAACGCTTGCAAACGCGGCGACGTTCTCGCCGGCAACACGGTGTTGTACGGTGCCACTTCCGGCCAGCTTTTCATCGCGGGGCAAGTTGGCGAGCGCTTCGCGGTCCGCAACAGCGGCGCCATCGCCGTCGTGGAAGGTGTCGGCCAACACGGCTGCGAATACATGACGGGAGGGATCGCCGCGATTCTCGGTCCCGTCGGCCTGAATTTCGGCTCCGGCATGACCGGTGGCCTAGCCTACGTTCTGCGCAGCGAGATGGAAAACATCCTCAATCGTGAATTTGTCCAGTCGCACGAACTCGAAGAACACGAAGAGTCCTGCCTGCGCGCGCTAATCGAACTTCACCGGCAGCGCACCGGCAGCCCGCGCGCTGCTCGTTTCCTTGTGCAGGGCTCCCTGCGCAATTTCGTCCGCATCCAGCCGATTCACCTTCAGGAATCCCTCGAAGGTGTATGGCGCGCGATTTCAAGCAGCGTTCGCGACCCGGTTGCCCTTCCCGCGCCGGCGGTGCTTTCGGTCTCGGCTTCGTCTGCTCCGCACTATGCCTGACGTATTCGCATTAATCATTTTCTAATGTAGAATCCGCTATATTCATCTTCTGAGAGTGAGGGACATGGATTTCGACCAACTTACTACTTTTGTCCAGGTAGCCAAGCTGAAAAGCTTTTCCAAAGCCGGCCAAAAGGTATTTCGCTCGCAATCCGCCGTCAGCGCGCAGATCCGCCAGCTCGAGCAGGCCTACAAGGCGAAACTCCTGGACCGTTCCGCAAAGTCCGTTGAACTTACGCCCGCCGGCGTCGTTCTGTTTGACTACGCCGAACGCTTGCTCCGCTTGCGCGATGAATCCGTGCAGATCGTCGCCGACCGCGGCAGCGTCGTCCAGGGCCCGGTCATGTTCGGAGCCAACGAGGCCACCTGCCTCTATCTCCTCCCCGACATATTTTCCGAATTCAAGCGCCGGTACCCCCTGGTGCACATAAGCATCTACCGCAATTTCAGTCACAAAATTCTGCAGCGCCTGGAAGATGGCTCGCTCGACCTCGGCATCGTTACGCTGCCGCTGAAATCCCCCAATCTTAAGATGCACGTCATCAATCGCGACCGCCTGCGTTTCATGGTCAGCACGAAAAATCCACTTTCGCAGCGCAGCCATGTCACGCTCGAAGAGATCGCCTCCACGCCGCTGATTTTCCCGCGGACCGGCTACACCCGCCAGGTCCTCGACAAGCTTTTCCGTCCGCACCGTTCCCGTCTGCAGATTGCCATGGAACTCCCCAGCATCGGCATGATTAAAACCTTCGTCGCCGCCGATGTCGGTGTCTCCATCATCAGTGAAAGCTTCGCCCGCGATCAGGTCAAGACCGGGGAAGTGAAGCTCCTCACCGTCGAAGGTGTCGACCTCTGGCGCGAACTTGCGCTAGTTTATCGCCGCGACCGCAGCTTGCCCCGCGCCGTTCAAGCCCTGATCAACATGATCCGCGAGCTTCGCAAGCCCGCGGAAACGCACGAGTAGCCGGCAGCTAAGCGCCCATCCATCCGTGTAACGTGGTCGCCGCCGTCCGTGCGTGATACCTTTTACCCCGCAACTCATCTAACGCGTCATGGAACGTCGCCACTTCATTTCTGTCGCCGGGGGACTCGGACTCGGCTTGTTGATTCCGGGCGCCGTGTATCGCTATCTCATGCGTGGCACGAATGTAGGCAACGCCAACATTCGGGCTTACTTGAATGACGGCCCTCAAGCCGCCCTCCGCGCGATCACTCCGACCGAAGATTTCT
>Ga0210385_10000086_pt1 | contig 104098 bp, 105 predicted proteins | sample IncBWH26OmetaG_FD_160107 | JGI IMG/M metagenome (GOLD analysis project Ga0210385, IMG submission 160107) | Forest soil microbial communities from Barre Woods Harvard Forest LTER site, Petersham, Massachusetts, United States - Inc-BW-H-26-O ... | reverse complement strand
CACACGGCTGATGATGTGCTGGCGGCGGCGGGCGGCGGCGTTGAGCGGCACCAGGTTGGCGAAGGTGGTCAGCGGCGCACCGCCGAACAGCACGGCGTCCAGCTCAAGACGCTCCTCCTCACGGATTTCCGCGCTGCCAAGCCGATCCAGCAACGGGCCGTGCAGCGAGGGCCAGCCCCAGAACAGATTCAGCAGCTGGTGAAGGGTAGTGGCATCGCTGTAGCCGATGAGCAGCTTCGAGCGGCGCGGCGGCTGGAGGGCCCGCAGGCGCTCGATGATGCGGATCGCGCCATAGCCGCCGCGAACGCACCAGATGGCGCGCGAATCACGGGCGAAAAGCGCCTTGCGCAGTTGCGCGAAGCGCTGGGCATCGGTGTTGGCGCACAGCAGGTCCTCGCCGAAGAGCTGCGCGGGCACGCGTGGCACCAGGCCGCGACCCTTCAGGAACGCGATTCCTCCTGCAAGCTGCTCGGGTGTACAGCGGAACCCGGGGGCGACGACGTCGATGACATCGCCCGGGGCGAGTAGCGGCTGCTGCATGGCTTCGACTTCAACCGTGACCTGGATCAGGCATTCTACCCGGCAGTATTATCTATGGCAGAATCAACGCAATATGGCTCAGAGCCTGGTCATCGGACTGCTCCTCGTCCTGGCGGGCATCGCCGGTGTGGCATGCGTGTGGCTGTTACTGCGCGGCATGAGCCGCACCGCCGCTGCGCGCTCTGAGGCTTCCCCGGTCCGAACCCCCGCGGCCGAACCGGTTGCCAGCAGCGCGACCGCATCGCTGCCCCGGCCACCCCCCTGGGATCCGGCGGCAACCGTCGTCGATCTTCAGGAGTCGCAGGTCCTCGATCGTGAGCAGACCTTCCAGGCCATGTACGAACTGGCCTTCGGCAAGCTGGTGCGCCAGCCGCCGCCGCAGCGCGAACTGCGCCTGATCGCGGAAAACGCCGACGAGGTCTTCGAGAAGCTCGCGACCGACCCCAAGTACATCATGCGCCGGCCGATGATGCTGCCGCAGCTGCTGCGCGCGGTGCACGACAAGAAGAGCACGCAGCACCAGCTGGCGAATATCTTTGCGCGCGATCCGGCGCTGGCCGGGAACTTGCTGAAAGTGGCCAACAGTCCCGTGTACCGGGTCAGTGAGGATCCGGTCGAGAGCCTCGACCGGGCGGTCGCCATGCTCGGGACCGATGGGCTGCATTCGCTGATCGCCACCGCGCTGGTGCAGCCGGTGTTCAAACTCGCCTCCACCTCCTATCCGAAATTTCCGGAAATCGTCTGGGAGCACACCTTCCGCTCGGCCAGTGCCGCGGAGAATCACGCCACGCAGGTGGAAAACGGCGATCCATTCGCCGCCCAGCTGCTGGCGCTGACCATGGGGCTGGGCGCCATCGTCATCTATCGCATCGTCATCGACAAAAGCAAAGCGCTGCTCGAAGGACGCGCTCCCCATCCGGCGGTGATCACTTCCCTGATCGACTCGCAGTGTGCCGGAGTGGCCAAACGGGTGGCGGCGAGCTGGGAACTCTCCGAGCGGGTGCTCACGGCCCTGGAGGAGCAACGGCCGCGCCGCGCGGATCAGGAGCCGCTGCCGCCCTCGCCGCTGGGACGTTCGCTCGCCTTCGGGCGCAAACTCGCCGCGCTGGCGGTGCTGCACGAGCACGGCAAGGTCTCCGACGGCACCGTTCGCGCTTCCATGGCCCTGGACGGGGCGGCCAAGGAACAGTTCGAAAGCATCTGGGTCAAACTCATCGGGCACGAAGAACGGCCAGAACGGCCACGGGGTTGAACCCCCTCGCGGGCGCCTCCATATAGTGGAGGTTAACGTTACGTAATCCTGTAGGAAATCGTTGATTCTTCAGGTGTGCCCGGCGGGAGTAGAATGTCATCGCAGAGCGCGCCGGTGCGTTTAACAGGACATGGGGCAGAAATATCGGACCCTGAATTGGAAACGATGAGGCGGAATCATTTTCGATCCGCGACGGAGCAAACCATGAACGCCAAGGTAAGTGCCAAAGGCCGAACCAAGGCCGGTGAGATTCTCAAAGTGGTCGGACTCGCAGCCGCCCTGTTGGTCGGTTCGTCCGCCGTGTTGGCCGAGCCCCATGGTGGTGGCTCCGGCGGTGGTGCCCACTTCAGCGGGGGCGCCCATTATTCCGGTGGTGGCGGTCACTTCAGCGGCTCGCGCATGGGAGTCGGTCACGCTGCCGTGGGGGGTCGTTATACGGCCTCCGGACGGGTTGGGGTTCGCGGCGCCTATGGATATGGTGGCTATGGCCGCGGTTACGCTTACGGCTTCCGGGGCGGCTTCGGCTACCGTCCGTGGGGCGGCGGCTACTGGCATGGCGCCTTCTGGCCGGCCGCCTACTACGGCTGGTCCTATCCGCTGTTCCTGGGATTCCTGCCCGCGGTCTATGCCACCTACTGGTGGGGCGGTATCCCCTACTACTACGTGAACGACGTTTACTACACCTGGAATGCCGCGGAAAACGGCTATGTGGCGGCGGACCCGCCGCCGGTGAACGAGGGCTATTCAGATGATGTGAACGCGGCAGCTGCCGCTGGGCCGGATGCCGGCAACGCGCCCAACGGGGCGGTGGCGGACAACACCCCGCCGGATGTTGCGCCAAGCGCCCAGGGCGCGCAGAGCAATCTGGGCATCATCGCCTACCCGCGCAATGGCCAGAGCGACCAGCAGCAGTCGACCGACAAGTTCCAGTGCCATGCCTGGGCGAAGGGCCAGGCCGGATTCGATCCGACCAGTCAGTCCTCCGCGAATGCTTCGGCCAGTGCCCGGTCGGCCTACGGCCGTGCGATGTCGGCCTGCCTCGAGGCACGCGGGTACACGGTACGCTGACAAAACGCGCCCCGATCCGTCTGTATCTATAAGATCGTTCCAGGCCGGGTGATGGCATTCACCCGGTCTGGGCGTTTTGGATACAATTCCGCGCGCAGCGGATAGCAAAATAATCGGGGGAGGGGTCGTGCGTACTCAGCGATTCATCGTTGGTTGTGTAGTTTCGTCCTTGGTATGCGTCTCTGGCCTGATCGCCATCGCCCAGGCAGCCGATGCGCCGCCGCCGCAGATACCGACCTGCGACAAGAAGATCGGCACGCTGGCGGTCACGGAGCCTGAGAACAACTGGTGGGTGCAGTACCAGCTTGATTCGCCTGAAGCGCTGATCAAGGTATTCGTCTCCCAATCGAACTGCTTCACCCTGCTCGACCGCGGCAAGGGGCTGGCCGCCGCGGAGAAGGAACGCGCGCTCGCGGCCAACGGCGAAACCCGCGGTGGCTCCAATATCGGCAAGGGCCAGATGAAGGCGGCCGACTATGTGCTGGTGCCTGACCTCGTCACCAAGAACGGCAATTCAGGCGGCACCAACATCGGCGGTGCGCTGGGTGGCTTTCTGCATGGCATGGCCGGCGCCGTGGTCGGCGGCATAAGCCTGAAAAGCAAGACGGCCGATGTGGTGCTGACGCTGACCGATGTGCGTTCCACCGAGCAGGTGGCGCTGGAGCAGGGTCACTACAAGCAGACTGATCTGGGCTGGGGTGCGGGCGGTGGCGCCTTCTTCGGCGGCTTCGCCGCCGCTGGCGCCAGCAGCTACGCCAACACCGAAATCGGCAAGGTCATCACCATGGCCTATCTGGATGCCTTCACCAAGATGGTCACCCAGCTGCGTGGCATGGATCTGAATGCCAAGGCCGACAATGTCTCGCAGTCCGTGACCATGGCGAAGCCTGGGAAAATGTATGAGGCGGCGAGCGTCAAGGCCAAAGTGGTGCGCGATCTGGATCCCGGGATGACGCTGTATCCGAGCGGTGACAAGGACGGGATCTGGTGGAAGGTCAGCGATGAGCTGGGCAACGAGGGTTGGGTTCCCTCCACCTTGTTCCAGCTGGCCAAGTAGGCGGGACGCTAGAGGACCTCGTAGAACCACAGCACCACGGCGTCCGCGGCGCGGGCGCCGCTGCAGAGAAACACGCGGCGGTTCAGCCATTCGTAGCGTCCGGCGGGGGCGGACAGCCGCGGTGTGGCGCGGAAGTAGTATTCGGCCGGGTCGACCGGCGCGCCGGCCCCGAGGCGCTGCATCACCTCCTGCGGGCCATGGCGCATGCCGCGATTGTTGACCTGGATGATGACCCCGTCATCGGTGCGCAGCAGGTACTGCGCCTCGACCATCATCACCCCGTCGGCACGCAGGTATTGCCAGTCCGCACCCCCCGCCAACACAGTGCCGCGCAGCCGTAAGCCCGCGAAAGTTCCGCCGCTGATAGGCACCACGCGCCGGGCCCCCTCCGGCACCTCTCCCACCAGGATGGGCGCCGCCAGCGTCGCCCGCACTTCAAACAGCAGCTCCAGACCCGGTTTCATGGCCGTGGATTATAGGGGGTGCGCCGCTGCCGGATTCGGGAGCCGCGTCGTTGCACCGCCCTGGCTACTGTGGCAGCGTTCACCCGAACATTAAGTTGTATGTATGTCCGCCCCATGGAGGCTGTTTGACCGCCGGTGGAACCGAGGCCGTAACGACCGATGATCCCCGCGTTATTGCGCTGCAATACCGCCGAGCCCGGTTGTACCTGGTCATGGCCTTACTGCTGCTGGCCGCGACGGTGCTGTACCTGGTGGCGGTCGGGGGTCAGCAGATCTGGGCCAACACCCGCACCAGTTTGCTGGATCTGGCCGTGGACCTGGAAGGCGCCATCACCGGAGGGCTCGACCAGACCGCGCTGAATCTGCGCGGCATCGGCAATGAGCTTGGCGCCTCGGACCAGACGGCCGCCACGCTGAATTCCGCCCTGGGCCGCGTCATCCGCTTCGACGCCAACGCCGCCTTCCTGGGCATCGCCCGCTCCGATGGCACGTTCGCCGTGGTCGACCGCAGCGGCCAACCGGTGACGGATGAGATCGCGCAGGCACTGCGCCCGCTGCTGCGTGGGGAGGGCAGCGGCGTCATCATCCAGCAGCTCGTACAGCTGCCGCATGCCTCCGACTGGTATCTGCCCCTGAAACTGTATCTGCCGCGCCAGCGCGAGCAGCGCGATGTGATGCTGGCGCTGGTGCCCGTCAAGCGGCTCACCGGCGAGAGCGGCAGCCTGAGTTTCGTCAAGGACAGCTGGATCACCGTGGTGACCACTTCGGGCACGCGGTTGTTCAGCTACTCAAAGACTCTGGATGAGCTTGATGTCAATGGGCCGCCCATCCCCGAAGACATCCTGCGTCTGCAGCGTGGTCTTGGTAAGGGCAATTTCAAAACCCGGGGACCCGTGGATGGCATCCTGTACGAGGTCGGGTTTGCGCGCTCTGATTCCCTGAAGCTGTATGTCGCCTCGACCGTCTCCGAAGAGTCGCTGTACCTGACCTGGCTGCGTCAGTCGCTGCCTGCCATCGTGGTTTTTCTGCTGGGCCTGGCCGCGGTCGTGATCTTCAGGGTGCAGCTGTATGCGGCGCTGCGTCGGCAGCAGGTCTACGTGACGCAGCAGGAGTATCGCGCCAAGCACGACGCACTCACCGGATTGCTCAATCGCGAAGGGTTCATGCAACTGCTGGAGCAGGCGATTGCCGGCTGCAGCGAGGGTTCGATCGCGGTGGTGCTGCTCGACCTGAACCGCTTCAAGGACATCAACGACACGCTGGGCCACGCGGCCGGCGACCAGGTGCTCGAGGACGTTGGCAAGCGCCTGGAGGCGCTGCTGCGCGACGAAGACGTCCACGTGGCACGCCTGGGAGGCGACGAACTCGCCCTGATCGTCAAGGAAGCGGCCGATGACGGGTCGCTGGAGCTGACCTGCACCCGGGTTCAGTCCGCACTGGGGCACACCATCAGGGTGAGGTCGGTGGAGATCAATCTGGCCGCCAGCATGGGCGCTGCGCTGTATCCCCAGGATGCCACCAGCGCCAGCGAGCTGCTGCGCTGCGCGGACATTGCCATGTATGAGGCCAAGCACGAGCTGCGCCCCTACAGCCGCTACTCGCAGGCCATGGACAATTTCACGCCTGACATGCTGGCCCTGCAGTCCGAATTCGCCAATGCCCTGCACTCCGGGCAGGTGACGGTGGAGTACCAACCCAAAGTCAGGCTGGCCGATGGGGCATTGATGGGCCTGGAGGCCCTGGCGCGCTGGTTCCATCCCACGCGCGGTTCGGTGCCGCCGGCCCAGTTCATATATCTCGTCGAAGGCACCGAGCTGATCCATCCCTTCACGCTGTACATCCTGGATGTCGTCACCCGGCAGATGGCACTGTGGATCGCGGCCGGCCGCAGCATCACGGTTTCGGTCAATATCAGCGCCAACAATCTGCTGGACAACAGCTTCATCGATCGACTTTCGGAGGTGTTGCAGAGCTCAGGGGTACCGGCACACCTCATCGAACTTGAAATCACCGAAAGCGCGGTCATACGCCATCCGGAGACCATACTCAGGCGCCTGCAGCAGATCCGCGATCTTGGAGTCACCCTGTCGATAGACGATTTTGGAACCGGCTACACGTCGCTGTCCTACTTGAAGCAGTTGCCGGTGCAGCAGCTGAAGATCGACAAGACCTTCATCATGAACCTCACCAGCGACTCCGCCGATCAGCGCATCGTGCGCAGCGCCATACAGCTGGCCCATGGCTTCGGTATGACCGTCGTCGCAGAAGGCGTAGAGTCCCAGGCAGTTGCCGCGCAGCTGCTCGAGTACGGTTGCGACTACGCGCAGGGCTATCACCTTGGCCGGCCGCAGGGACCGGCAAGCATCGAAGAGAACTGGCTGACGCACTGGGAAACCCAGGAACTGTCCGACGCCACTGCCTGAAGAGCCTTACGACCCATGTCATTCCGTCAGCACGCCGGTGTTGCACAGACGCTTGTCGCCCTGTGCCTGCTGTTTGGCATGAACTTGCCATCGCGGGCGCAGGAGGTTCCTGACACCGGAGCCACCCCGCCAACGCTCAGCGTGGTCGTCACCGCGCGCAAGCGCGATGAGCCGGAAATATCGGTTCCTGCCGCGATGACGACCTTCACGGCGCAGGCGCTGGAGGATTTCGACATACGCTCCTTCGACGACTATGCGGCGATGACGCCGGACTTGTCCTTTGCCTATGGCGGTGGCCCCACCGGGTTTACGTCCGCCAGGACCGTCGCCATCCGCGGCGTGACCGGCCAGAACCTGTTTGGCACGGCCGGCGCCACCGGTCTGTACATCGACGATACCCCGGTACCGATGTCAATCGATCCGCGGGTTCTGGATATCCATGACATCGAGGTGCTCAAAGGACCGCAGGGCACGCTCTATGGCGAGAGCGCGCTGGGCGGCAATGTACGGATGGTCGTCAACCGTCCGAACTTGAATGACGATGCGCTGGATCTCGCTGCTGACGCTGGTGGCACCTCGGGGGGTGCCGGACCGGATCTTGGCGGCAGCTCGATCGCAAACCTGGTCGTGATGCCAGAGCAGCTCGGGATTCGTGTGGTGGCCTTCGGCGATCACGATACCGGATATCTGGTGCGCACCTATCCGCAGCCGGGCAGCATGGCGACCAGCGATCCCTTTGCCGATGCAGCGCGCACCGGGGTCGGTGATCAGGGCGCGGACAGGAGCTTCGGCGGCAGCATCACGGCGCTGTGGCGGGCCAATGAGCGCCTGGACCTGCAGTTGCGCGTGCTGGGGGAGCGACAGACGTACCACGGCTTCCCCGCAGCCTTTGCACCACTGCCGCAGTTCAGGCCGGTGTATACGCTGGATCGCGCCTTCGACGTGCAACCCAGCGCCATCGACGGCTGGACACTGACGGCGCTTGAACTGACCTACAGGGGCACCGGCTGGAGTCTGGTCTCCTCCAGCAGTTTCTTCGACCGCGACGCCGAGGATATCGAGGATTCCACTTATGGCACCCAACAGGTGCTGTCCTCGCTATACGGTGCGCCCGCGGTGCCGGCGCAGCCCTATCTGTGGAGCGGCAGGCACGACGATCGTCAGGTGACCAGCGAAACTCGCCTGACCTTCGACCCGGTGCACCGGCTGAGCGGCACCGTGGGTGTTTTCTATTCAAATGCCGACACCAGCTTCTATGTGCCGCCGATCTATGCGAACGGACTGGTGGCCGCGACACAGTCCGATCCGATCACCGGCCCGGCGCCAAGCGATCTGCTGTGGACACAGTCGAATCCGGGAAGACAGCAGGACGAATCCATCTTCGGTGAACTGTACTATCAGATCTTCCGGCCCCTTACGCTGACCTTGGGCGCACGCCAGTACTGGCTGCGTCAATATGCGGACTACACCGCCGACGGCTATCTGAATCTTGGCCCAACCCCAAGCGACCCCCAACACAACAGTCAAAGCGGCTTCGATCCGAAATACGTCGTGTCCTATCAACCGAACAGGACGACGGAATTCTATGTCTCGGCCGCAAAGGGCTTCAGAGCGGGCGGGGCACAGCCCTATGCTCCGTTCTGCACCTTGCCGAACCTGCCGACCGAGGCAATCTCAATGATCAAGTCGGACACGCTGTGGTCAATTGAAGCCGGAACCAAGCTGCAGCTGTCGGATCCTGATGTGCTGCTCACCATGGCCGCCTACCACATTGACTGGAATAACCTGCAGCAGCAGGTGGCGCTTCCCTGCGGGGCATACTTCCAATTGAATGGCAACGCCGCACAGATATCCGGCGCCGAGAGCGAAGTCGTCGGCCATCTCGCACCTGGACTGGATATAAGGTTCGGCGCCGGCTACGAACATACCTCCATTACCGAGCCCGGCGCACTCGAGGATGCCGGCGTGCTGCCGGATACCCGCGTCTCAGGCGTTCCGACCTGGACCGCAACCGCCGGTGCGATCTATCACCGCGCCCTGAGCGCCCAGATTGTCGGATTCATGGCCGGCGAATACAGCTATACCGGCGACAGCATTTCGCTGCTGAACGGGGGCGCGGGAGCCGTGGCCACCCGGCCGTCCTATTCACTGGTGAATTTGCGCTTTGGCCTGCAGCGCAGCGACACTGAGCTGTCGGTGAATGTCCGCAACCTGACCAACGTCAAGCCCAATCTGGGCGACATCGGTTATATAGGCTACGCGCAGCACGACGCCACGGGTCAGGTGATCCCACAAGTGGCGACCTTGCCACCGCTCACCGTGATCCTGGAACTTCGCCACTCATTCTAGGTCCCCCGAGGCTGTTGCCTCGAAGGCGCAAAGGCGAATAAACTCGCCTTCCGCCGCGGGTGTAGTTCAATGGTAGAACTGCAGCTTCCCAAGCTGCTAACGTGGGTTCGATTCCCATCACCCGCTCCAACCTTTGGCGCCTAAGCGATACCGAGAAATACTGCCATCGCGCGGTCAACTGCGATGAGCGTGTCCTCGTGTAGCCTTCCAATCGTGTCTCCGACCTTGTCCCGCGACACAGTCTGAGTCTTGTCCACCATGATCTGCGATTTCTTACGCAGGCCGTTGTCGGCAGTCGGTTCAACCGCGATGCGAAGCAGTGGCGCGGTGCGCAGCTCGCTCGTGACTGGAAGGACAGTTACCGAAGCAAGGGCGTCGAAGAGATCAGACTGAACGATCAATGCAGGCCGGGGTTTGCCATATGCGCCCGGCAGCACAATCGTGACGATGTCGCCGCGTCTCACTTCCAGCCTGCGGTATCCGCTATCTGCTCAAGCCACTTGAGAGTACTTCGTTCAGCGCGGCTCTTGGCTATTGCCAGACACTGACGCCGGCACTCCGCCGCGAACCCGACTCGCCGTGTATCAGGTACCCAGATCTGCACCGGCCGCAATCCGGCGGCCCGAAGCGCAATCCTGTGCTTCTGCACGCGCTGTGCGACATTCAATCGTGAAGCCATCGTGAATCCCGCCATTCCGTTACATGTAACGATATCGGATTCAGATGTTACATGCAACGAAAACAGCTCTAGCGCGCGACGCGACGAGCGCGCGAGCGCTCCCAGCCTCCCGAGCGCGGTCTTGACTTCGATTCGCCCAGGTATTACTTTCTGACTACCCAGGCATTTCAGGGGTGTTATCGATGACTGCCACGAGCCTCAAGATTCCAGAAGATCTGAAGCGGCGGATCGAGCGACTTGCCGAGGCGGCGAATAAGACGCCGCACGCCTTCATGATTGACGTGTTGAGCCAGGAAGCGCAGCGCGCCGAGCTTCGCGAGCGGTTTGCGGAGGATGCGGCAATCTCAGAGAAGGAAGCGATGGAGAGCGGCAAAGCTGTTCCGGTGGGAGCCGCGTTCGATTATCTCGAGGCACGTGCGGCAGGGAAGCCTGCTCGACGCCCACGAGCGCGCGCATGGCGCGCGTCCAAGTAACGACTCGAGCGCTCGCCGATCTCGAGCGGCTTTTCGATTTTCTCGCCGACCACAATCCGAAGCTCGCGCGTGAGCGGTTGGTCAGCGTTAGGCGAGCCTTCGAGTTGCTTGCAGACCATCCGTTGCTGGGCCGCGAAGCGGAGGACGGGCGCCGGGAGTTGGTCCTGTCTCGCGGCAAGTTTGGCTACATAGCCAAATATCGCTGGTTGCCAGCCGAGGATACGGTGTTGATCCTTGCCGTTCGACGTCAGCTCGAAGCGGGCTATAAAGACGAATAAGCTGGCGATCCCGGGGGCAGGGCGCTTCGGATGGCGAATCCTGGCAGACGGCAGCATTGGCTGGAGTTGGCTGGCCGTCAGTGTTTTTCACACGAGAATCGCACCCAGTGCCCTTCCTTGCTTGCAACGCCATGAATCGTATCGACAAAGCGCATACCCGCGATGTATTCGATTCCATCACCCGCTCCCGCCTCGCTTCGACATCAGCCAACACGGCCTATCGCTCCCACACCTAATTTGCTGCGGCCCATTGGCTAGTCGTTTTTGCGTTTAACGGATCTGAGGGAGCCGAAGGATTGTTGGTTTGTGGAAAAGGGGACACTCTCCGATGACGAAGTACCCCGGTGTGAACCCGTTGCTGAGAACCAGGCCTAGATCGCCAGCTGCTTTTGGCACGTCAAACACCTGATCACTCAGGACGCCCTGCTGCGGCTGTAAGAAAGCCGTGAGGGGAACGTTGCGGGGGTGTAACTGGTCCCAAGCTGCCTGCCCAACTGGCGTAACCTCGTATGTGTCGTGCGCCGCCCGAAGGACCGCGCGAAGCCCGTTCTCTTTCATTGCACGCCCGCGGGCGTGATTGATCACACGTACCGTGACGACGTAGAACGTGCCGCCGCTCTGGATGCTGGGACTCAATCGGTCGGCGGTCTGAACGTTGGTGACCGCGAAACACATCTCATCGAAGCAGAGGTCTTGCCGTGGGTTGACAACGATCTGAGGCGTGGCTGCTGCCACGATGAAGACGATCGAGAGATACACGCACCAGCCAACGCCGAGTAGGGTTAGTAATCGTTTCGCCACAGAGCCGTGGGCGCGAGTTTTGAGAACGATTGCAACGAGCAGCAAAACCAGCGATGTCAGTGCGAGAAGCAGAAAGAGCGCTTCAAAGCGAAAATCGATGGTTTGCGTCATTGGGTTAGCTCGATCCGCGCCCCAATCGATGCGTGCCTTCACCCGATCGGCCCAGCGACAGGAGCATCAGGGCGCCCTCGACCGTGATCGCCACGGAAATGAGGAAAACGAAGCCCTCAAAATGCGGGGAGTGGGTGTTCTGGATCAACGTCTGCGCGCCAACTGCGATAAGCGCAACGGCGCCGGCCCAAAGCCACCGTTCCGCGCGAGCGCTTACGTGCAACAGCAGCGCGGCCACAGTCGCGAGCGGCACCGCAGCAATCGAAACGTCCATCGCGGAGCGAAAGAGATATCCGGAATGCCGCAACACCCATTCCATCACCGCTAGCCAGCAGCAACTGCCCAAGGTGAATAGAGAGGCCGCCAGCAGAGCCCTGCGCATCCGTCCTTGGCGTAAAACGCCTCGTGGAACCAGGCTTAACACTTGGCGCAGATACCAAATATCCGCTCTGACCCGACCGAGGCGCGGCCGCACGGCCTCGACGTACTCCTCGTGCAGATCGCCGATGACGGTTTGGCTATCCGCTCCGACCAAGATGCGCTCAATAAGCCATTCAATTGGTCGAGGCGGTGAGCCGAGGCGAGCGTTCACCGCTTGACCTCCACCGGCCATTGCACGCCGCTCCACATTTCACTCAGCGTTTTGTGGGATTCATTGAGGGCGCGTGCACCGGCGGCTGCTACGGAGTAGTAACGACGCGGCCGACCGCCTCGGGCGGGGGTCCCTTCATCTACTCTTGAGTGAACCAGGCCGCGGCTCTCTAGTCTATCGAGCGTCGTGTAAACAGCGCCGGCCGATACAGTGCGCTTGAGCGAATTCATCACCACGTGAAGGATCATCCGACCATAGGCGTCCCCGCGCAGGCGCATGATCGCAAGCAACACAGCCTGCTCGAAGGTACCCAAGAACTCCGCCATGCCTACATTGTGAGTATGAGTCGGGCAAAAGTCAATGACCGCTTCAAACGCTGACGAAAGACCGGAACGGATATCACTCGCTACCAACTAGCGACTCCGTCTTTGCCCGACCCAAATGGTCGCATTGGCTGGCGTTGGCTGGTATGACGGGTTTTCGCACGTAAATCACACGCAGCACGCCCCTTCGCTCGCAACTGATCGATTTCCAGATAGTGACCGCGCGCTAGCGATATATTCGATTCCCATCAGCCGCTGCAATCCCAGCCATCGCCGGCCAATGCCAGCCAACTTGGATCGTAGGCGGGTGTCACCCAGTACGTTCGCAGACGTTGGCTAGCGTTGGCTCCGGTTTCACACGCAGGGTGTTCCAAGACCTGAGTGACCCCTGCGCCCGACAAACAGCTATGCTCATCGTCGCCGGCGTCCGCTAATGCTAACCACAGCAGGAGGTTGTCGATGAACAGTAAAAGGCACTTACTCTCGGCCGTGGCCGCGCTGATACTTGCAGCCACAGGCCCCACCTTTCTTCGAGCTGCCACAATCGCACCAAAGGGATATGTGATCGCCGAAATCACCGTGACCGATCCGGAAGCTTACAAGAGCTACGTCGCCGCCGTTGGCCCACTAGTCACACACTTCGGCGGAAAATATGTCGTTCGCGGCGGCCAAATCATCCCTGTCGAAGGCGACCCACCAACTGATAGATTCGTCGTGATCGAGTTCGACAGTCTTGCGGCAGCAAGATCGTTTGAAGATTCACCCGAATACCAAGCCATCGCGCCGCTTCGCCGGAAGTCGGCGCGCAGCCGGGTATTTCTCGTTGAAGGTATTTCTCGATAGCTCACGCGACGGGAGAAATTCGCTGTTGGTCTCGGCGAGTTACCGCGCACGGCGAATGCCCGCGAACCAAGATCGCAGCCTCTAGGAAGCTAAGTGCTCTTTCTTGAACTTCCGATAGCGAACGGTAGCGTGAGACCTCAATGAGTCAGGAGTACTCGTTGGCGCGCTGCTCTATTTCGTTCCGGAGGAACCAAATGAAGCGTTCTATTGTCGCTGCGTGCTGCATCCTTTTTCTGGCAAGCATGGACGCGAGCGGGCAACGGCACCAAAACTGTACTGGCCCGCAGCTTGGGACCTGGAAGCTCCTTTCCTATACCACCGAGGATTTGGCGACCGGCCGGAAGACCAACTTGCTGGGCACGCACCCCAGTGGTTTCTTAAGCTACGGGTCCGACTGCCGGATGTACGCCATTTTAATAAAGGATGGGCGAAGAGCACCCGCGACTTTTGTTCCAACCGATGCGCAGCGAATCGATCTCTACATCGGCCTCCTCACCTATGCAGGAAGCTATAGCATCAAGGGCGATGAGGTCAGGCACTTTATTGATGCCTCGTGGAATCAGTCATGGACAGGCACGACTCAAGTTCGTCGGTTCAGAATCAATGAAAACCACTTGTACATTACGACGCTGCCGGCAAAGAACCCACTGACCGGCAAAGAGAGTTCTTCCGTATTAGTTTGGAGTAAGGTCGACTAGAGGTGCATACCTTGCCGGAGTGATACGTCCGATACCAAACTTGCATTGCCCATAGCTGCCGGTCCCCACCGGCAGATACGGTCATTGAGGACCGCTCGCTCGCCCCTACCACAGCGGTGCTCCTCCCCAATGGCCGCATTGGCTGGCGTGTCAGTGTTCTTCACACGAGAATCGCACGCAGTACCCTTCCTCGCTTGCAACGCCATGAATCGTATGGACAAAACGCATACCGGCGATATATTCGATTGCCATCACCCGCTCCAGCATTCTGCGAACTCTAAGTGCACGCCAACGTATTTGAGAGCACCCACGCGGCCTCCGCCGCGAGACGGCTTCCGGGGATAGTTAGCGGCTGAGCGTCGGTCGCCGCCAGAAGTTTGCGGCCAAAAGCGCTCCGACGACGAAGCCCACAATAGCCGTCAGATAGTGAAGGATGGCATGCATGGGTGGATCAAGCACGGGTACGAGTTTCCAGGGAACGAAGCGCCAGAGCGATGCGCTCATCAGTAGGGCCGCGCTCGCAACGATCGGATGTACCCGCTGAATTCGAACCAGTACGGCGCCGCTCACTGCAAAGATCAGCAGGCGCACCAAGGCCTGCGCGACGAAAAGCGTGATCCAGAATTCGCTGTCGTGACTGTACGGATGCGGGTGATTGCGCAGGTAGCTCGGCAATGCCTCGACCAGGGAATTGTTGAATACGAACCAGGCCAGCATCATCGCCCACGAGGCCGCGATGGCCATGGCGAGCCTGGGCCCCTGCGAGCGCCCGAGCCGCAACAGGTTCACCGCCACAGCGACCAGCACCTGCCGCCAGTACCAGCCATTGTCCCTACCACGGCGCCACGCTTCGAGCAAATCCCCTTCAAGGGCCTCCGCATGGGGCCCCGCCGTGAGTTGCCGAAGCATCCAGGATGCCAGACGCGGAGGACGCGCAGAGCTCATACGGTCACAGGCGTGAGTTCCGTCAGGCCCGCGGAAAGCCTGGAGAACGTGGCATGGGCGAAGCGTAAGGCCTTGAGGCCTGCGCCAGTAACTTCGAAATACGTCCGCGCCTTGCCACCGCGTTCAGGGGTCGGATCGCCACGCTCGGATCGCACCAGACCTTTCGCCTCGAGGCGCTCGAGCGCCGCGTAGATACCGGCAAGGGCTACCTCGCGTTCGCTGTGCCGTTCGATCTCCCGCACGATGGACATGCCGTAGGCATTCTCGCGGGTGCGCAAGATTGCCAGAAGAACCATCAGCTCCAGTTGACTTAGATAGTCTCTGCGCCGCATATCTTCCATAATAGGGAATTTATAGAAAAAGATCAAGCGGGCATTTCCGAGGCAATGAGGATCGGTACCAAAATGAGGCCACAGCATCTGCCTGCGCACACCGACGTACAGCCAATTGGCCTTGCCGATTTCCGCGTACTAGGTGTACCATGCGTACACACAGTACACTGTAGTTATTCATGCAGATCACGATAGACGATCGATCCCCTGTGCCGGTGTTCTCGCAGCTCATCTCGCAGATCCGTGAGGCGGTTCGGAGTGGTCAGCTCAAGCCCGGCGCAACACTTCCCGCCATTCGTCAGCTCGCCGTTGAGCTGCAGATCAATCCGAACACCGTCGCCAAAGCCTATCGACTACTCGAGCGTGACGCGGTGATCGAGACAGGTCCGCGCGGCTCGTTCGTTCATCTGGAGGGCAAGAAACATTCCAGGGTCAATCTCGGCGCGGACGCGCTATCGGCGCTGTCGCAGATCGTCAGGTCGCTGCGCACCAAGGGACTCACGGATTCGGAGATTCGCAACGCTTTCGTCAGCGTCATGAAGGAATAGGTAAGGTATGACTTCCAATTTCCAGACCTACCTGCTCACTGGGGTATTCGCGTCCCAGATCATCGTGATCTCATTCTATGCACCACAAAGATGGCGCCGATCCTGTGCACTGCTGCTCGAGCGCTACCCGGCGGAGCAGTATCCGCGCCTCTATCCGTTACCCAAGCAGGAAATCGAACGAAAGTTGGCCATCTTCAAGGCGACGCATCTCGCCATCGGGTTCGGCGCCACAGCCGTATTCGTGGCCGCACTCCTCTTTGCCAGGAGCCCCTATTGGTTTGCAGTATGCATGGGCGAAAGCGTCGTCGTTCAATTCACGGTGCCCCTGTACATCATCGCGCTGCCATTGTGGATTAGGATCAGCAAGGGGCTCCGTGCCATGCCACCGCCGCACCGAAGATCAGCGGAGCTGCGGCAATGGCGTGTGACTGATTTTGTGTCTCCGCTGTGGATCGGGCTCGGGTTCGGTCTGCAGACGCTCGGCCTCGCCTGCTCGGCGGCGGTCTACCTGTACTGGCTGAATGCACATACGATCCTCCCCCTGGTTATAGCCACGGGCACCGGTGCCTGCTTGCTCGGCGTGATGACCTATACGCTGCTCGCACCACAAGGCGCGGCCCGTCCGGACCCGTATCTATCGGGCGCCGACACCTTCCGCGTGCGGCAACGCCGATACCGCATGCGCTTTGGTGCGGGTGCTTTCTACGGCATATTCCAAACCTTCTACCTGCTTTTGAGTGCGCAGCTCATCCGCATCGACTCTGCATACCAGTACGTTATCCCGAGTGTTCTGCTGCAGCTCGGCGCGCTCTTACTTGTGTCGAACGCGGACTATGGATTCGCCACTCGAGACTTCAGCGTCTATCGCGCTGACAGCGGCACCCAGGCGGCGCCATGAAGAACAGCGGCTGACCGTAGCCCGCAGCCTCGAGAAGAAGGGCCTACCGGCCGGGCTCATGGAGGCGGATCGATTCCATCACGGCGCCAGCTTGCAGGTGGCGTCACTCTTCGACCCCCTTGAAGGTCGCATAGATGGCCATGGCGTGACCATGCCCGAGGCCATGGCCCATCTTTAGGCAGTCAACGATTTCCATGGCTTTGACGCAAGGCTTCAGCAGGCCCTTGCTCTCGGCAAGATGCTTGAAGTCCGCGGGCGTTTTTCCGGTCTTTGCTTTGAAATTGTCGATGTATGTCTGAAATAAAATGGTGTCTTTTCATGCTGTGGCACAGTTAACCATCCATGGAATCTCGAACTTGTCGGTGCACATCCCGAAGCCCGGCGACCAGAAGGTTTTCTGGAACTGCATCTGCACTGTCGCCCCTTCGGACAAACGCTTGAAGATTTGCTCCGCCGCGGCCGTATCCATCACCTGAAGTGACACGCAAAAGCCAGTAGGCTGTACCTTTTTGCCGTGGGGGTGATCCGCACCCATCAGGTTCCCTCCGCCAGGCAGTTCCAGGGTCGCGTGCATGACCTTGTTTTCCATCTCGAGTGGCACTTTGCCCCCCACGGGAGATTCTCCGTGAGTCATCATCATCGTGATCTTTCCGCCAAGCACTTCCGCATAGAACTTGAAAGCGGCTTCGCAATTTCCATTGAAGTTCAGATAGGTAGCGACTTGCATAGATCATGTCTCCTCGTGTCCTGTCGGGGAAGGTGTTTTTGGAGATTCACTGATCTATCGACGAAACGGGAACAGTGAACGCAGCCGTTCGTCTCGCAGGTAGAGCCCGCCCCAGGCGATGACTCCAAAGTAGACGCCGAACAAGATCGAACTGAACAAGGGGTCTTCAATGCGCAGCTTGCTCGCCACCGCGCCACCACAAAAACCCGTCAGGACCACGGCACCGAGGATGGCGGTCCGAGGGATGGCGTACAGAATGGTGCAGAGTAGAGCAATGATGCCGATAGGCCTGATCACAGAAACCGGAAAGCCGATTGCCGTGGTCGATGCCACGACATGAGATTCGAGAGCGAGTTTCCCGGCCGCGTCGAATAGCATGAAGGCAATGGTCAGAATGCTAAGTCCCCAGCCAATGCGGGTCTTCGCCGTCGCTCCCGATCCTGAATCAGTAACCATTGTCATGACGGTGGCCTCCTGTTGCCTACACAAGTACTGTACGGTCTAGTACCGGTTGGACTGGTTGTAGCATATACGGTACTGTACTGTCTAGTACTTGAGACAGGAGTGTTGAATGAAAGCCAGCGAGGGTCGGTCGGCGCGCAAACACCGCCAGATCATCGAAGCTGCGACCTCGGTGTTCATGAAAAGCGGATACGACGGGACCAGCATGGAAGAGATTGCGGCCCAGGCAGAGGTGTCGAAGCAGACCGTCTATAAGCACTTCGCGGACAAGGAGCGGCTGTTCTCGGAAATGGTCCTCGCGACGACCGGGCAAATGGACCGACTCGTGGCGCTGGTGGCAGGGCCGCTGGCTGATACACGATCGTTGAAAAAGGACCTGACTGTCCTGGGGCGGCAGTTCATCGCATCGCTAATGGACCCGCCGGTTCTGCGACTAAGGCGGCTCGTCATCGCCAACGCGGATCGAATGCCGGAACTGGGTCGCGCCTGGTACCAGCAGGGGTTTGAGCGTGCGCTGGCAACGCTGGCGTCGTGCTTTGGTGGCCTCGCGAAACGGGGTCTTCTCTCGGTGGACGATCCTCTTCTTGCCGCCCACCACTTCGTGGGTTTACTCCTATGGATTCCCGTGAATCAGGCAATGTTCACGGGAGATGAACAACCTTATAGCAAGATTGCGCTGGAGCGCTATGCCGACGCAGCGGTCAGCACGTTCTTGGCGGCCTATGAAGCAAAAGTAACGAGCTCCAGTGACAAATCCGCAGTGTCCCCAAAGGGCCGCAGTTGAGCATTTCGCCTTCTGCTGATGCTTGCTGTAATGAACTACAATCGCGGCGTCGTTGGAAGATCCGCGGCGAATAATCGGAGGTATTGCTGTGTCTATGACGGCCGGACGGAGTTCTGTGGGCATGTTTGCAGACATTGAGCGGATCTTCGCGCTGCAGCAGGCGCAGCAATGGACCACGAAGAGTACGACCGCCGAACAGCGAAAGGCGAAGCTGAGGAAGCTGAAGCTGGCCGTGGAAGCTCACAGCGATGAGATCGTGGCCGCAGTGAAGCTCGACACTCGTAAGCCTGAGAATGAAATTCGCGTCACGGAACTCCTGAACGTCATCGCCAACATCGAGCGGAACATCAACAATCTCGAGGACTGGATGAAGCCAGTCGCGGTGCCTCCATCCCAGAACAAGAACGACAAGGCCAAGATCCTGTACGAAGCGCGGGGCGTATGCCTCTTATTAGGTCCTTGGAATTTTCCCCTGGGCTTGGTCCTGGGTCCTCTGGCGGCTGCCGTCGCTGCTGGAAACTGCTGCATGGTCAAGCTCACGGACCTGTGCCCGGCTACGGCCAAAGTGGCCGCCAAGATTGTCAAAGAGGCATTCGATGAAAAGGAGGTTTCCCTGTTCGAAGGCGGGGTAGATGTGGCGACCGCCTTGCTCGAGCTCCCCGTCAGCCATATCTTTTTCACCGGCAGCACCCGAGTAGGCAAGCTGGTCATGGCGGCTGCCGCGAAGCACTTGGCCACTGTAACCCTGGAGCTGGGGGGCAAATCACCGGTTATTGTCGATGAAGACGCGGATGTGAAGAAGGTCGGCGCGGATCTGGCGGCAGCAAAGCAATTCAATGGAGGGCAAGCCTGCATCTCACCGGACTACGTATTCATCAAGCAGCAGCAGCAGAGCGCTTTGGTGGAGGAGTTTCGCGACAGGGTGAAGCAGAACCTATATCGGGAAGACGGGAGCATCAAGAAGGAAGGGATTGCCCAGATCATCAACGCTCAGAACTTCTCCCGCATCAGGAAGCTTTTCGATGATGCCGTGGCCAAGGGCGCCAAGATTGCAGTGGGAGGCACTTTCGAAGAAGCCGACCGCACGATCCATCCGACGCTGCTCACAGATGTGACTCCTGACATGCTCATCATGCAGGAGGAGATTTTCGGGCCGATCGTACCCGTCCTGACTTACGGGAACATCGATGAAGTCATCACATGCATTTCCAGCTGGCCCAAGCCCTTGGCGCTCTACATTTACAGCTACAGCCAAAACAATATCGACAAGATACTCAGCAGAACCTCATCAGGCGGCGTCACGGTGAACGGATTTTTTTCCCATTACCTCGAGAACCAGTTACCTTTCGGTGGGGTCAATCAAAGTGGCATGGGCAGCTATCACGGGGTCTTCGGATTCAGGACGTTCTCGCATGAGCGCGCCCTCTACATCCAGGAGCCTCGATAGAAACATCGCAGGCGAGCACATTGCTCCTCAGTGATTAAGCTCTGGTCTGCGAGGCCGCTAGGACTCGGCATCGAATTGATATTCCTTGAAGGTCTCCCGAAGCATCACCTTCTGCACTTTACCCGTTGCGGTGCGCGGAAGCTGGGCAACGAAGACGATGTCATTTGGCAGCCACCATTTGGCAACCTTCCCGGACATGTATGCCATTAGATCGTCCTTCGTGACGTCATGGCCGGTCCTTCTGACCACCACCAGCAGCGGGCGCTCCTGCCATTTCGGATGGGGCAGGCCAATTGCCGCGGCTTCGGCAACCGAGGTGTGACCCACAGCGACATTTTCCAGGTCGATCGAGGATATCCACTCGCCGCCGGACTTGATGACATCCTTCGCCCGGTCAGTGATTTTCAAATAGCCGTCAGGATCGATGGTGGCGATGTCGCCGGTATCAAACCAGCCGTCCGCATCCAGAATCGACTCGCTTTCTGCACCAAAATACGCCGCAGCTACCCAATGGCCGCGCACCAAAAGTCGGCCGGCCGCTGTGCCGTCATGAGCTAAGGCCACGCCGTCCTCGTCGCTGATCTTCAAGCTCACTCCGTAGGGAGCTCGGCCCTGTTTGCTCTGCAATTCGATTCGCTGCGTTTCAGTGGCCAGTTGATGTTTAAGCAGCGGATTGCACACTGTCCCGATAGGCGAGGTCTCGGTCATTCCCCAGGCATGCAAGACGCGGACGCCGAAACGCCCTTCGAATGTCTCAACAACTGCACGCGGCACCGCCGCACCTCCGATCAGGACTCGCCGCAATCGCAGCTCCTTGACCGGGTCAAGGGATCGGGCTTGCACGTATTGCTGAAACTGCAGCCAAATCGTCGGGACTCCGATCGCAGCAGTCGCTCCTTCATCGCGCATAAGGCGATATAGGCTTGCACCGTCGAGGGCGGGGCCGGGCAATAATAACCGGGCTCCGACCATCGCGGCCGCATAGGGCATCCCCCACGCATTCACATGAAACATGGGTGTGGCCACGCATACCGAATCAACAGCCGACAAAGCGAAGCCGTCGGTCATGCAAGTCAGCATGGAGTGCAGCAGGGTGGACCGATGGCTGTACATCACGCCTTTTGGGTTGCCGGTCGTGCCTGAGGTATAACAAAGCGACGACGCCGCATTTTCGTCCAGGTCCGGCCACCGGTACGAGCCGCTTTGTGCCGCAATGAGTTCTTCGTAACACAGCAGTTGCGGCAGGGAACTTGACGGAACGAGCTGTTTCTCCGTCAGCACGATATATGCCTTCACCGATGTTAGTCTCGGCGCCAGTTTCTCGATCAGGGGCAGAAAGCACGCATCGAAAAACAGATACTGATCCTGAGCGTGGTTGATGATGTATTCGAGCTGCTCCGGGAACAAACGCGGGTTCGCGGTATGTAGCACCCCCCCGAAACCGGAGACACCGAAATACAGCTCCAGGTGTCGAAAGCCATTCCATGCCAGGGTTCCAATGCGATCACCCTGCGTCACGCCCATGGAGGTCAGCGCTCCGGCGACCTGCCTGGCCCGACGCTCAATGTCGGCATAGGTGCAACGATGTATCGATCCCTCAAACGTACACGAGACAATTTCAGTGTTCGGATGCGCACTGGCTGCGTGCTCGATCAGCGAAGAAATGAGCAATTGATGATTCTGCATTAGGCCCCGCATGCCGTTCATCTCCTGCTGGTGGTCTTGCTGGCCTGGCCGCCGATCTCTTCAGGGTCCCCGTAATCGGCCTGCCGATCGTCAATTTCGACAATAACCAGCGCGCGGCGAATGAAAATCAGCGGTTGCAGAACCTCTGATATGGAATCCAGACTTACGCTGCCATGATGGGCTCGCCGAGCTGGTAGACGCAGTTGCTTCAAACAGAAACTACTTCGGTATTCGTAAGGAGTTTCCAGCTCAGCGCGACTTGGTCGTATCCACCTGATAGATCGGAAGGTCCCAGTGGTTGGCAGTCAGCTCCCAACGGCGATTCTCCTCGCGCTTGCGAGTCGCCGCATCAGGGAACAGGGCGTCAGTGACCTCATCCTCATGCCGGGAGCCGTCAAAGTCCCGATACGTGATTTCGACGCGATAGTCCCAGCGCGCCGCCTCGTCGGTATGAAGCTGCGGATGATAGATCCTGTAGTCCAAAACGTAGCCGAGGGCCTTTTCTTTGTCGAGGATCGGAATCTGGTACTTGCGGAAGATATCCCACCACTCGTCGATGAAGCCGTAGCGGACGCGGTAGACCCACTCGACCTCATAACCCCTGACGCCTGGCTTGGGGGACTGGGCCACGGCGGCACCGTTGCCCAGCAAGACCAGCAGCAGCGCCAGGACCGTGCATTGCGTTTTTCTTCCTTGCAGCATCGAATCGCTCTCCCTGCCAGTCATATCGGCCGGTGCCGATTGGAGCACCACCTTGCCGCGAATTCAATCCGCCATTGTCCGCCGGATGCGTCAATCAAAGCGATGTGCCGCCAGGCGTATACTTTCCCGAGGGCGACACATGCGTCCGCTGCAAGAACAGGCAGGGCCAATGTTGACTATGCTTCGAATTTTTCTTGTGAGCGGCGCCGCTGCGCTCGGGATGGTATCGGTGGCCATTGCGGACATGTCCGGGCTGATTGGCAACACCATAGTGGAACACGACCGTCAAAACCCCGAGGTCGTGGTCAAGACCCAACTTTATGCTGACGGATCGTATCAGACGTGGGTTAGCGGTGGCGCCACGTCCAAAGGCACCTGGAAGGAGCGGGACGGCAAGCTGTGCTACACGCAGACTTCCACGCCGCTTCCCGGTTATCCGACCTACTTCTGCGCCAAGGGCATGGATGGCAGAAAGGTGGGCGACACCTGGATCGAGCGAGGCTGGGCTGACGGCAGGTGGTACCAGGGCCGGGTGGTTGCGGGCTCCAACTAAGCGGCGGCCGCCAGCTCAGGTTGGCATCTTGCCGAAGCGCTGCAGCTCCCCCCCGAGCCGCACCCAGGGCTGCGCACTGTCGCAATAGACTTCCGACTGCGGCTTTACCCAACTGCGGTCGTCGAGAGCGCCGGCGTTCAACATCACGACGCCCGGCAGCGCATCCGCTTCATCCACAATGCCGGAACCGCATTCCGGGCAGAAGCGGCGATGTATCGCTTTACCGGTGTCCCCCGACTTGGTGAATGTCTTGAGAGTGCCGGTTACCGTCAGCGTGGGCGCGGCCAACGCGACGACGGTGGCGAATGCGGAACCGGTGAAGTGTTGGCAATCAGTGCAATGGCATACACCGATAAATACGGGCTCCGCGTCCGCGCTGAAACGCACCTTCCCGCAAAGGCAGCCGCCCTGGATATGTGTCATGAGGTTTTCCTTCTATTGTTTACGGATGCCGCAGGTGCCCGACGCCCTTGGGTAGTTCCATGAGTTCCAGCACATTGCCGTCCGGATCGACCAGTGTCGCGGACTTCAGTGGCATACCCCCTATGGAGATTGAAGCCACATCGCTCTTGATCGTCGCGCCCGCGGCTTTCGCGGCCAGCACCGTGGCGGCTATATCCGACACACGGAAGACCGCGTGCGTAATGGGGTCGTTGGCTGCCCCGGGATCGCGACGCGCAACCAGAAACTCGGGCGATGAGCCGGCTTTGGCTGCCGCGACCGTGGCGCCGTAGCGCATGATGATCTCCGTCGGCGGCTTCCCGACGTGGTCGATCTCCTTGAGGCCAAATGCCGCATCGTAGAACTTCGCCAGCGCGACGACATCCTTGGCGCCAAGACGAACCGCCAGCACCGTAACGTCCGCATGAACCGATGTCAGCCAGGTCACCGCCGCGATTCCCAATATGGTCTTTGCCGTAAGTCGCATGTTGCGTTCCCCCCGGATACAGTTGGATGGCGTTCGATTTGGAGTTTCCGGGCGATCATATACCCGCGGCTGCCTTCGGCATGTCGAACAAGGTGAACCGCCACTGCAATCTTCAGTGCTGCACCGCAGGATGGCCATCTGCTGCAGAATGAGCGAGCTCGGTTCCATGTCCACCCGATTGTCCGCCAGGTGTCCGCGGACAGTCTCAGGTCCCTGCGCCACCTGTGGCAGTCAAGCACAAACAGGCAGTTGTCCCATCACCCGGGGCTGGCACGCGGATTGCTGGTCAGCGGCAGGCTCCATGGCCGGGGCCGCGCTGCGCACTTCAATAAAGGGTCAAGGAAATCGACATGCTGGGCTACTACTTGCAGCTCGCCGTCCGTAGCCTGAGTCGCAACCCCGTGTTGACGACTCTGATGATCGCGGCAGTGGGCGTGGGCATCGGTGCCTCCATGACCATGCTCACCAATCTGCGGGTGATGTCCGGGGACCCCATTCCCGACAAGTCCTCGAAGCTTTTCGTGCCGCAGATCGATGTCTGGGGACCGGATGCACGCGATGCCGGAGGCGCGACCGTTGGCAACCGGCTGCCGGATGCGCTGACTTATCGCGATGCCATGGATTTCATGCGCGCCGGCCGCGGCACGCGCCAGACGCCGATATATGGGATGGGTATGGACATCGATCCGGGCTCAGGCAGGCCCTTCCTCGCGGCGGGCCTCGCCGCCTATGCCGACTTCTTTGCGCTCTTTGAAGTGCCGTTTGCCAGCGGTGGCCCCTGGAGCGCGGCCGAAGATCAAGCCCGAGCGAACGTGGTGGTGCTGAGCGCGAAGCTTGCCGACCGCGTATTCCCCCATACCGATGCAGTGGGCAGGAGCGTGAACCTGGAAGGGCACGAGTACCGCGTGGTGGGGGTAATGAGACCCTGGAGTCCACTGCCGAAGTTCTACGACACCAACGGTTCCGGGGCCGCGTTCGGCAATACCGATGACTTCTACGTGCCCTTCACCAATGCCATCGACCGCCAGTACGATTCCTGGGGCGGCATCCGTTGCCCGTCACCGGCGCCTGCGGGCTGGCAGGGACTGCTCGTTTCGGAGTGTGTGTGGCTGCAGTTCTGGGTGGAACTGCCCAATCCGAGCGCGGTCCGGGATTACCAGGCCTTTCTGTTGAACTATGCAGCGGAACAGCGCCGATCGGGACGCTTCCGCTGGGCCCCGCGAGCCGAACTGCACGACGTGAACGAGTGGCTGGCGCAGGAGGATGTGGTGCCCGCGCAGGCGCGGGTGAACACGCTCATCAGCGTTGCCCTGCTGGGGGTATGCCTGGTCAACGCCATCGGCCTGATGCTGGCCAAGTTCGGCAGCCGTGCCGGGGAACTGGGTGTGCGGCGGGCAATGGGTGGTTCGCGCAGCGACATCTTTCTGCAATGCCTGCTGGAGACCGCGGTGATCGGCGTGGCCGGCGGCCTGCTCGGCTTGGGACTGACCGCGCTTGGCCTGGCTGCCGATCGGGCGTTGCTGGCGCCGGGGGAGAAGAACGTGGCCCTGGATGTACTCACTCGTCTCGACACCGGCATGCTGGTCATTACGCTGACGGTGGCGGTGGCTTCCACCCTGTGCGCCGGCCTGTACCCCACCTGGCGCGCGAGCCGCGTACAGCCGGCCTGGCAGCTCAAGATCCTGTAAAGGCAGAGTAGCCTCCATGGACATTCTCCCGGTCCTGAAGTCCCTCCGGCACAACAAGGTCGGCGCCCTGCTCATCGTGCTGCAGATCGCCATCACGCTTGCGGTCATGTCCAATTGCCTGTTCATCATCCAGGACAACCTCGCGCACATGCGCCGGCCGACCGGGGTGGACGAAGCCAACATCTTCATCATTGGCAATCAATGGGTGGGTAAGGCTGCGGACCTTGGGCCCCGCATCCAGGCGGATCTCGCGGCCATCCGCTCGGTGCCAGGCATCGTGGAAGCCCAGGGGACCAACAGCTATCCGCTGCATGGCGGCGGATTGTCCGCGGGTCTGTTTCTCAAGGCCGATCAGAAAGTCGCGACGGCGCCGACGGCAATATACCTCGTGGACGAGCACGGGCTCGCCACCTATGGCTTGAGGCTCACCGCCGGGCGCTGGTGCACGGCCTCCGAGATCCGCGAGCTGCGCCGGTACGACAATGAGTCGCCCGCCAGCTTGATCGTCACGGCCGCTCTCGCCCGCAAGTTGTACCCGTCCGGGAACGCGCTCGGGCAGCTGGTCTACTTGAACCCTGCAGCAGCCTCGCGCATCGTGGGCATCGTCGAGCGGACCCAGGCCCCCTGGGCGGCCTGGACCGAGGCTCGCGCCGAATATTCCGCCTTTCTTCCCTATCACTACATCAACAATCCGATGACGTATGTGGTGCGCGCCCGACCGGGACAGCTCGGCGGCACCATGTCCGCCGTGGAGGAGCGGCTGTTCAAATTGAGCCGACAGCGGGTGGTTGTGAGTGGGACCTTTGCCCAGGCCCGTGACCTTGCCTACTTTGAGCCCAGATCCACGGGCGTACTGCTGGCAGTCCTGTGCGCGGTCCTGATGGCCGTCACCATCTTCGGCATCGTAGGACTTACCCTGCACTGGGTCGGCCAGCGCCGCCGCTACATCGGCATGCGCAGGGCCCTGGGCGCACGGCGGATCGATATTCTCCGTTACTTCCATACCGAGAATCTGCTGATTGCCGGCAGCGGTGGTCTCCTCGGCGTTTTGTTGGGCCTGAGTGCGGACCTGTGGCTGTCCTCGCATCTGCAGATGGGTCGGATGAGCGTCCCTTACATCTGCCTTGGAGCCGTCATCGTGATCGCGATCAGTCAGGCGTCCGTTTTCGTTCCGGCCATGCGGGCCGCGTCCATTTCCCCTACGGACGCCATTCGGGCGCTGTAGGGGCCTCGAACCGGTTCATGCCGCGCGTATCGCGGCGACCGGCGGCAACCTCGCCGCCGATCGTGCCGGTCCGTACGCCGCAATCTGGCCCAATAGCCAGAGAAGCACTGCGCCGATGGCCAACGCGGTTACCGGAAGGCGGCCCACGGCATAGAACTTCATAAGCCCCAGATTCGTCACAATGGCGAGTATTGAGCCAAGGGCGATGCCACCGGTGACAATCAGGAAATTCTCCACGTGGAAATAGCTGAGAATGTCGCCAGCGGTTGCGCCAAGTGCGCGGCGGATGCCTATCTGTCGGCGCCGCTGACTGACCCAGAAGCTGCTAAGACCCACGATGCCGCCTGCGGTGGCCAATAACAGCAATCCGGAGACCATGCTCAGCATGAGCGCCACGCTTCGATCAGTCGCATAGCCCTTGTGGCGCGCCTGAGTCAAGGTCAGCACACCATCCGCCGGATCAATGAGACGTGCACTGCCTTCCGTTGACAGCGCTTTGAGTGCCGCGCTGATTATCGGCGCTGCGTCGCTCGAGGTTGTGCGGACCAGGTATATGACCCCATCAGGATCAGATGAGCGCGCGGGAAACAGGATATTGTCCTCATCAAAGGGTCGCGTGGTGGCTCCGCTTCCTGCGTAGGGTCCCTGCAGGCTTTTCAGGATGCCGACGATGAGAGCAGGGCCGCCAGGCAGATAAACCGTCTTACCCAGCGCTGAGCCATCGGCAAACAACTTGCGGGCCAGGCTGTTGGTGATGATGATTACCGGAGCGCTGACCTTGGCATAGCGACCGATGGTGGTGATTTCGTCGGCCCGGAAGTTGCGCCCCGCGATCAATGACACGCCCAGCGTGTCGATGGCATGTTCATCGGCAAAATAGATGACGGCGAGTCTAGGGCGAGCGATAGGATCTGCCTTGAGTTTCAGACCCGTCAGCAACCCATAGCCGGCTTCCAACGGAAAAGCCTCGCTGGAAAAGGCATCGCGCACGTTGGGCACCTTGCGCAGCGCGGCGAGATCGGCGCGGATCTGCGCATCAATCTGCGCCGGATCCTGACCGTTCTTCCAGTTGTTCCGGATGACGAACAAATGCGATTCATCGGTGCCGGTTGGCCGGGACAAATGCACCACGCGCGTGACGACGACGAACAGCGCATTGCCGGCGACTGCAAGCGTCAGAGCAACCTGCAGGACGATCAGGACCGTTGCGATCCGGTGCTGGCCAAGTGCGGCGAATATCGGGGCTATCTGCAATATGATCTTGGGCGGCCTCATTGCTCGGATCTCACCCGTCAATCTTGATCTGCAAGGCGGGCTGTACTCGTGCCGCCCGCCAGGTCGGATAAAGCGACGAGGCCAACGTAGTGACAATGGCCAGCACCACTGTCCCCGTCACGAGTGATGCGTCCACGTGCACCAGGCGTGCAATGCCGGGTTCGAAAAGCCATCCGACGCTCCATAGACCCAGCAACGTCAGCGCGATTGCGAGCAGGCCGCCGGCCAGCCCAATGGTAGCCGCCTCGGTCATGAACTGCCGGTAAACGGCCCGTCGGGAAGCGCCCAGGGCACGGCGAACGCCAATCTCGGCCGCACGTCGCATGAAGCGTGCCAGCATCAATCCGATGACGTTGACCAGCGCGATCAGCAGAAAGCTGCCGGAAACCGCCATGGAGAGGGTCGATGACTGGGGTACGACACGTTCAAAGGCCAGCCAGTCCAACAGCTTGCGCAGGCGAATGTTGGCATTCCACGCGAAGCGACCGGCGCGTTGTTGTTCGTTGGCGTAGTTGCGCAGAAAGTCCGCGTACCGCCGTGCGTCCGCGGTGGTCGGAAGCTCGACCCAGACGCTGATCCACACGCACTCGCTGTGCAGGAAGCTGTTCCAGCTGGCGACATCCGGATTGATCCCGTTCGCGCTGCAATACCAGGTCGCGCTCACCTTCTTAAGATCGACCGCGACGGTAAACGGCACATAGATCTGTCCGGCATCATCGAATGCGGAGTGCGGACCGCTGCCCGCCACATCGAAGAAGCGCGGCTTGGGGTTCCATGCGTCCAGCACGCCCGTGATTCGCAACGCAAGCCCATCCACATGAATCGTTCTTCCGACGCTGTTTCGTCCCCCGAACAGCCTCTGATTCAGCGCCGGGCTGATGACGGCTACCGTGGCGTGCTGCCGGTCGTCTGCGGCCGACCACGCGGCGCCAAAGTGAAACGGAACATCGAACATTGCGAAGAAGTCCGCAGTGACGGCATCACCGGCCAACGACATCGGCGGTACCAGGGGATTATTCGATTCCACACCCCATCTGGCGGGATAGACCAGGGTCTGGTGTGGCGCTGCCTGGGCCTGCCAAAGCGCCGTGGCATCCAGATAGCTCAACAAGTCGGGCGGTTCGCCGTTGGTATTCTTGGCGGGGCCGAAATTGTCCAGCTGGGGAACGTACAGCGTGGCCGATCTGGCGGGGATGGGATCTTCAGTGGCAACCCTGAATACGGCGTAACAGACCATGCAGGCCGCGACGCCGAATGACATGAGGACGATCACCAGCGTTGTCAAAGCCTTGCTTCGCGAGCTGTTGCGGATCGCTAATGCGACGTAGTAACCCCACATACCCACACCGGTGTGCCGCCAAGGAACTTAGGCGTCGATTGAGTCCAGCAAGGACTGTACCATTGCAGCGGTGCGGCATAAGCCATTGAACGGCAATGGACGCTGGAGTCGCTCCAGCCTGTGACGTGCATCAGTGTCCGCAGCTGCGGACGGACAGCGGACAGTGGCGGACAGCGGACAATGGCCGCGTGTCCGATTCTCCAATGCATTGGCGGCGCACCGTCACGAAACTGGCTCGGCGGCGATCAGCTCGCGGGTGAAGTCCACGTTCTTCGTTTCCGGTCCGGCGAGCGCACCGAAGCTGAGCATCAATCCCCCCAGAACCAGCAACACGATCGGCGTGAACTCATAGGGCATGAGCGTGGCCAGGCCGAGCATGTACAGGGAATACAGTCCCGGCAGGATGGTCGCCGCGCTGTAGCTGATGCCGTAACCGCAGGAGCGGATTTCAGTTCGAAAGCTCTCCGCCAGGTAGGGAGTGATGACCGCCCACACCGGGATCGTCAGCACCAGGATGAGTGCGACCAATCCAATGAGCACAGGCGAGTCGTGATAGGCGCCGGCGACGAGGAAGTAATACAGGGCGGCCGGGAACAGATTCAACACCCCGAGGACAGCGATCACGGGTCGGCGCCCAAACTTCTGGCCCAGAATGCCCGCCAACGGCAGCAGCGGCATCGAAATTGCCGCGCCAATCAGGATGCCCGTGTTGACATCGGTGGACTTCACGCCAAGCACCGTGTTGATGACGCCCGGCAGTGCCGCAACCGTTGCATCCAGGGTAAGCCACGCCCCACTCACCACTACGATGAGCTGTCCAAGTCGTCGCAAGTCGTCGCCCGCAAAGATCTCCTTCAGGGGCGCCTTGCTCTTCTTTGAGGACCGCCAGACATCAGATTCCGGAACCAGAAAATAGTAGTAAAGGCAAAGAGCCCCGGCGAGCAGTGCTCCCACCACGAAGGGGATGCGCCAGCCCCAGACCGCATACGCGGAACCGGCATCACCACCCGGCGCCACCTTCAGTAACAAGGCGGTCAGCAAGGACACACTGACCAGGGCGGCCGGATAGCCCACGTGAATCAATGCGGCATTGAGACCGCGCTTTTCCTTCGGGGAATATTCCATGGCCAAAGGATTGGCCGCCGTATATTCCCCGCCGATGAATATCCCATTGGCCAGGCGCAAGGTCAGTAGGGCCGCAATGGATGCGCCGCCCCACGCCCTGTACCCGGGAAGTGCCGCGACCAGAAATGTCGCAACCGCGAAGCCACCGATCGATATCAGTGTCATGCGGCGTCTGCCCAGCCGGTCGCCAAAGTGGCCGAAGATGACCGAGCCTATTGGCCGTCCCATCAGTGAAATGGCAAACACCACTGAAAAAATCGTTGCGGTGGTGGCGGCACTGAGGCCCGCCGGTATGAAGTAGACGAGCGCGGGAGCCAAAACGGCGACGGGCAGATAGACCTCGAACATGTCCACAAAGAACCCAATGTAGGCCGCGCGCACCGCTCGGCGGGCGATGATCTCCCGACTGACAGAGGGCTTTGGGAGATCGGGGGTCAGGCATTCGGTCCCCATGTTCCATACCCCTTGTTCTCGTTATTCCGGAGCGGGTGCGGCCCCACTGGGCGCACGCCGCCATGATAGGACGGAAATCGCCTGGTGAATGGAATATCGAAGCGCCGATGCACATGGCGCACTGCGGTATGCGCACCAACGGTGGATCAGCAGATCAACGGTTCATGAGTACACTATGGTGCAGCGGCTTCGAAGGACGGACTTGCGTGCCCGGGGAGTGAGAACGCATGAAGATGACAAAGAGGGTTATCGCTTTGTTTGCGATAAGCGTGGTGTCTACATCGGCCACCTGCGCTGAGGTGCCGCAGACCATCCTATTGCCGGAAGCCGACGAGATTCAAATGGCGCTGGAGGCAGGTCCGCAGCACGTGCGCGCCGACGCGACCGTATACGTCTTTGGAAAGGCCGGATATCGGCGGGTTCGAACGGGTACCAATGGCTTCACCTGCCTTGTCAATCGGGATGGCAATCAGAACGGTGACAATGATTTGAAGCCGACATGCTGGGACGCCGAAGGCAGTCGCACCATCGTTCCCGTGGTGCTGCGCGTCGGTGAGCTGCTTGCCCGCTCGGTCTCTGCGCAGGATATCAAGCGTGACATTGATGCCGGCTTCGATACGGGCAGGTATTCGAGCCCGCGCAAGGCGGGCATTGCCTACATGCTGCGCGCGGAAGTTCTGTTCGATCCGAAGAGCCGGCAGATCACGAAAACGAGTTTCGTGCCGCACTATATGGTTTATGCCCCCGGATTGAACAACACCGATATCGGAATGCCCCCTGCGGGTCGGAACGGCCGGTTCAGCCTGCCCTCCGTTTATAGTGGCTACTCCGGCGGCGCTCGGACGGCGTACATCATCGTGGTTGCCGCGCCAAGCCTGGCCCACTCCCATTGAGCCGAACTCCCCTGAAAACGGCGCAACCGCATGGGCCCTTTGGGCAAGCATGCGGCCGCGCCGGGGGGTTACTGCGTCACCGTCCAGTACGGGCAGTATGGCTGCCCCTTGCCCGCCACCACGCGGCAGGCCTTGATGGTGCCGACGATGGGCGGCCCCGCCGGACCCGCGGACGTATCAAAGGCGGGTCCATTCGGGTTGGCCAGGTACTGCGTGAGCGTGAATGTCCCGCTGAAGCTGTTGCCGTCCCGGGCCAGCACCAGTTTTTCCAGAATGTTGGCCGGTCCTGCGAACACGAACGCACTGTCCGGGTTGTCGGGCTTGCCGTTGAGCGCGGCGAATCCCGTCGGCGGACCGTCCGTCACCCAGGACAGTCCCCAGTGGTTGACCTCGTAGGTGTTGGGTCCGGTTTGCGTCCAGGTGCCGGTGCAGAAGCTGCCGGTCACGGGCGCCCGCGCACCGGAATTTCCAAGTTCCGTGCCGTCATCGTGAAGCGTCACGAAACCCGAGTCGAAGAGGATGTTGGCGCCGCCGGGGCCGATCGGCGCCCACCATTCGAACTCATACAAGCCAGTGATGGGCGCGGTGTTGAACGGTCCGCCCTCCCTGAAATCGGTCTTCAGCAGTCCGCCCGCCTCCCCGTGCTGGTAGATCGCCGGCGTAAAGCCCTGTCCCGGAGCCGCATTGCAGCCGGCCTGGGCCTGCTGTGCGGTGAGCGCACTACCTGCCAGGGCGATGGCCGCGGCCAGCGGTTTGATCCAGTGTTGCATAATCATTCCCCTATAAGTTGATGTCAGGTTCCTGCCCGTGCCGCGCCGGTGTCCCGTGCAACTCAGGGCCAGCCTGCAGCATCGTCGCCGTCAAACCCCGATGCCGCGACTTTCCGACGAGCGTCGAGTCCGGCTGCCCGAAGGCGCCGTTTGCAGGAGCGAAGGCGCAGAATCCGTCCGCGGGAGGCTCTGAAGCGCTGTATTCATGAGCACTCGGACGCGGGTGCAGCATGACTCGGTGCTGCGGTGTACCTAGTATCAGGTCATCGCATTGCAGCGCCAGGCTGCGGCCATGAACCGGAATGCCCATGCCTGGCACCATAGGTCAAACATGAACACCATTGCCTCCACGCTGGCGCGGCCCAGGCCCTTGCCCTGGGACCGCATCCGCGGTCTGTTCAACGGCTTCGGCTACATCGTGATTCTGACGGCGGTGCTCAACTCCTGGGGCGGACTGCGGGTGGCACTGCTCAAACTGCTGTCCGCGGACTGGAGCGGATTCATCCACGTGTTCCTGTCCATCCAATGGAAGGACTTTTGGGAAACCGTGCCCGGCCTGGTGCTGATCCCGCCCATGGTGAATCTGGCCCCGCGCGCCGGCCCGTGGCGCACGGTGTGGATCCTCGGCTGCAGCGTGCCGCTGTGGTGGTGGTGCCTGGGCGTTGCGGGAGGGGTGCGCTTCGGCTGGGACTGGCACTCGCTGGGCTTCATGCTCGACGGCTTTGCCAGCGCCGGAATGGTGGTGGGCGTGTGCTTCTACCACAGTGATTCGCGGGCGGCGGCGGATTCCCTGGCACGCACCCAGATCCAGCGCGCCACCCTCCAGGCCGAGCTGCAGCGGGCGCAGCTGCGGCTGCTGCGGACGCAGATCGAGCCACACTTCCTGTTCAACACCCTGTCGGTGGTGCGGGCGCTGGCGCGCAACGACCGTGCCGCGACCTTGGAGATGCTCGACAACCTGCTGCGCTACTTCGAAGCCGCGTCGCCACGGCTGCACGAGGGCGAGGCACCGCTGGCGCAGGAGCTGCTGCTGGTGGAGGCATACCTGGCCATCTACCGCGCGCGCATGGGACCGCGGCTGGCATACGAGGTCGACGCGCCCGATGAGCTCAAGCAGGAGCGCATCCCCGCCATGATGCTGCTGACCCTGGTGGAGAACGCCGTGAAGCACGGCGTGGGACCGGCGGTGGAGGGCGGTCGCATTCACGTCAGCGCAGTGCGCGAACGCAATGCACTGGTGCTGAAAGTGGCGGACTCCGGCCGCGGCATGGTGTTACGGCACGGCCACGGCACCGGCTTGGCGAACATCCGTCAGCGCCTGCTGATGATGTACGGAACGAAGGCGGTGCTGTCGCTGCGACCCGCCGAACCGCGCGGCGTGGTGGCCAGTGTGTCGCTGCCGCTGTGGTGAATGCCATGACGCCAAGCAGTGACCCGCGGCCGCCGCCGCCGCGGCGCGCGCTGGGCTTCGCCGCCGCGGTGGGCCGCGCCGTCACCTGGCGGGCGGTGGTGCTGACACAGTCGCTTGGGCTGCTGTTCGCGATCATCCCGTGGCTGGAAACCTTGGGCCAGCGGCCCAAGGACTACCTGCTGTTCCAATTGGTGCAGGAGGCCGTGGGCGGGCTGTGCGTGATGCTGGCCGCGCTGGCGGGGGACGAGGCGGTACGCCGCGGCTGGCGGGTGTGGCGCGCGTTCGTATTGGTGACGCTATGCGCTTCGCTGGCGACCGCACTGGTGCAGCTCGGCCTGAATGCCGCGCTGCAGATGACTGATCCGATGGCGGGCGCGCAGCGTTTCGTGCTGACCTTCTTCGGCGTCGGCACCTGGTGGGGCACGGCGCTGATGGTGTACCTGAACCGCCAGAGTGCGCAGCGCATCCTGGCCGGTGTGCGCGCGGGCGAGCTGGCGCGCTTGCGGGCCGAGCAGCAGCTGATCGCCTCGCGCCTGGCTGCCACCGAAACGCAAGTGGATCCGCCGGCCCTGCGGCAGCGCCTCGAGCAGCTGCGTACCCTGTACGCGGTCGGCAGCTCCGTCGCCGATATGGAACTCGAGCAGCTCATCACGGAGCTGCGGCAGCGGGCAGCGCGCGGCGTTGCGGCGGCCGAGGGGCAGCCATGACGGCACCCACTGCCATCCTCGCCGAGGACGAACCACTGATCCGGCGCGAGATCCGCGAGACACTGGGCGAGCTGTGGCCGGAACTTATGGTGGTGGCGGAAGCCGGTGACGGTGAGGAAGCCTTGGCGGCCGTCGAGCGCTGCCATCCGGATGTCGTATTCCTCGACATCCAGATGCCCGGACTGGATGGTCTGACCGTTGCACAGCGGTTGAACGGCCGTGCCCACGTCGCCTTCATCACCGCCTTCGACAAGTATGCCGTCGCCGCCTTCGAGCAGGGCGCCCTGGACTATGTGCTAAAGCCCATCTCGCTCGAGCGCATGCGCCTGACGGTGCAACGCCTGCGTGGCCGCCTGTCGGAGCGGCCGGCCGCGCTCAACCACATCGCCGACCTTCTGCGCGACATGGTGCTGCCCGGCTCGAAGTACCTGAAGTGGCTGACGGTGCCGTATGGTGCGGAGCTGCGCGTAGTGGGGGTGGAGGAGATCTCCTACCTGCGCGCCGACACCAAGTACACCACCGTGGTCACCCCGGCGGGCTCGTTCCTGATGAGCTCTTCGCTGCGGCAGATGCGCGAAAAGCTCGATCCGCAGGTGTTCTGGCAGATCCACCGCAGCGTGGTGGTCAACGTCGGCGCCATCGATACCATCTACCGCACCTTCCGCGGCAGACTGGAGCTGAAGCTGAAGGGGCGCGACGAGCTACTGCCCGTCAGTGCCGCTCAAGCGCACCTCTTCCGAGAGCTCCGCTGAACACAGCACTTTCGCCGACCCGACTCGTCAGGGGATGGACAGGCTGGACAAAGAAGCTATCTTGGGCATGATTCAAAGATTGATGGCAATTCCGGAGAGCCCATGACACAGCCGCGAATTTTGGATCTTGGTCGCCGTGATCTGCTCAAGGTGGCCGCTCTGGCGGCGGCCCTCGGTACCACCCCGCTCACAGTGCGGGTTCTCATGGCGGCCGACGGTTCCAAGCCGCGGATCGGCATCATTGGCTCCGGTCGTGTGGGAAGCGCGCTGGGGGGCGTTTGGGCCAAAGCTGGGCACGAAGTGATGTTTTCCTCCCGAAATCTCGACAATGACAGGGCGCTCGCAGCCAAGGTCGGAAGCAATGCGCGAGCCGGAACCCCGCAGGAGGCGGCTGCGTTCGGACAGGTACTCCTGTTCGCGATTCCGTACAGCGCCTTTCCCGAGCTCATCAAGAGTTTTGGTCATTCGATTGACGGCAAGGTCGTGATCAATGCGAGCAATCCCTTCGCGCAACGCGACGGTGCGATCGCCGATGAGGCGCGGGCGAAGGGGGCCGGTGTGTTTGACGCGCAGATACTGGCGGGTGCACGTGTGGTGCGTGCATTCAACGCCGTAGGTGCAGCACGCATGGCCAGCGCGCACGAAGATCCGGCGAAAATTGGCATGCCGATCGCCGGCGATGACAAGCAGGCCATTGAGGTCGCCGTGCGGCTCGTGCGGGAGATCGGCTTCGAACCGGTCGTGGTCGGTGGCCTCGACATCGGTAAGTACTTGATGCCCGGAACGCCGCTGGCCGGTGAGCACACGCCAGAGGAAGTACGCAGCATAGCGGCCACACTTAAGCCCTGAGGTCGAACCGGACCCGGTGGGTCATGTTGACTTCAAAGAAGAAAACACCTTTGCCGCCTTTGCGGGCTATTGTCTAGCGCTGCGCCGAAGGGTCCGGCGCAAGCCGGGGCTCCTGGCCCGGATCCGCGGGATCACAGGCCCTGAAGGCCGGCTCCTGCCGCTGACACAGGAGCTGCAAGTGGTGCCATTGCTGGGCGTGACGGCACGCTTGAAAAATCTCCGGCACCCTCCCGGCATTCCGACGGTGATTGCAGCAATGCCCATCAGCGCCCCTGTGTTGCCGACGTGAACTTATCGGCGAGGGTCACGCGTTCGCTCGCAAAATGGGTCCTGACGATAGGCCCAGTGTTCGAAAATTCGAGCAGCGACTCTGCATCGGGTGTGAACCTCGGCCATTGCGCCGCAACCTGCGTCGGCTGCCCCGTCTTCGCAAACCGCACCCAGCGAGATTGCACCTCATCGATGATGCGATCGGTGTCCGCACCCACCCGCGGCTCGACCAGCCCCATGGTTCCGAATACCGCATACGTTTCATCAAAATGCGAAGGTCCGGGCACCTGGCCGCGTTGCGAAGGACGAATGTATGAGAAGCTGTAAAGGTAGGTCGGCAGTCCGTGCTGTGCCGCTACTTGTGCCACCAGCCTCGTCGGCGCCGTAAACATCATATCGGTCACCAGTTCGTCCTCGATGTAGTCGGTGCGATGCGTACCGTAACCGTCAATGGTTGCCGTCACTTCAGACCAGCGCGCACCGAGTCGCTGCGACATGCCCCTCGGCAGTTGCGATAGGGGACCGAATCCGACCTCGTGAGTGTTCGTCCCCAGCAGAAGCGGTACGTGTGCGATGTGACCCGCCGCAAATGCGGCGGTCAAGTCCTCAGGAATGATCTTACCGTCGATCATGGGCCACGCCGATGGCGCCGTTGCGTTTCCAAGCACCTGTTCTGCGGAAACCCTGCGTAGTGCGGCGGGATTGGCCTGTGCGAGGCCCCAGGATTTTGCAGCTGCCATCCCTGCCGTCTCGGCCTGTGGGAGGGTCGTCGCCGCGTCGCGCGGAGGCCCGGAGATTATGCCGGATTCGATAATGGCCCTCTGAAATAGGCCGCGCGCAAGCGGAGATTCCATCAGATAGCTCACCGATATGCCGCCGGCGGACTCACCCACCAGGGTAATGTTTCCAGGATCGCCGCCGAATGCCGCTACATTCTGCCGCACCCAATTCAGTGCCGCGATCTGATCGAGAATGCCGTAGTTACCAATCGGTGCCGCAGGGCTCTCCCGCGTCAAAGCGGGATGAGCGAAGAATCCAAATCTGCCCAGCCGGTAGTTCAGGGTGACGAGTACGGCCCCGCGTCTTGCCAGATTCGCACCGTCGAATTCAGGTTGACCGCCCGAGCCATGCTCGAACGAGCCGCCATGTATGTAAACCAGTACCGGCAGCTTTGCTGCGGCGGGACGCTGCGCAACCCATAAATTGAGGTACAGGCAGTCCTCGCTCAGAACGTCGCTCACAGCTGGTCCGCCGGGCATTCGTGCTTCGGGGCCTTGCAGGCGCTGCTGCATGCAGAGATTCCCTACGTGCGCGGCAGTGCGCACACCGTTCCAGGGCGGAACTTTCCGTGGCGCGCGCCAGCGAAGATCACCGACCGGAGGTGCGGCAAACGGCACACCGAGGTAGATCGTGACGCCCGCCTGTTCGACTCCCTGCAGCAATCCGCTGGCCGTCGATACCGGCGCGGGCGCGTCGTGGGTGTCCGCAGCGCTGATAGGTGCAGCATCAGCCAGCAGGCCGAGCGCGAGCGCCAGCAGGATTGTGCCGACGGTTTCTGTGGGTCCGAGTGTTCGCATTGTTCGTTCCCAGACCGGTCTACGGCGGCGCCAGTGTCACTTTGCCATTCACGATCGGGTTGCGATCATTCTCGGTACAGTCGGTTGGCAACATGCGGTCAATACCCGACACCTGCTTGTAGCGGATCGTGACCTTCCAGGGGTGCACGAAACGCTTCGGATCATCGATGGTCATCTCATCCTGCATGCTGTTCGCATCGATTCGCGTCACACGCTCCGTGAAGTGCGCCTGCTCGCTCAATATCGCAATCCCGGGCATGAAGAATGGCGCGATCGGTCCAGCCTTGCGGGCTATGGTGTCGATGACCAGTGTCGCCCCTTCCCAATGGCCGATCGAGTCGCCTAGGTCGGTTGGCCACAAATCTTCCGGCCCGGGATGCGGACGACCGTCGGTCCGGATGTGGCGCGCGGTGCCATCAGGAAACAGGAACAGAGTCTCCTCCGGTGTCACAAATGCCTGAAATTCCATATCAGGAACGGGTGATTCCATCACCGTTGGAAAGCCGGCTTTGCCGCAGACCTTGAGCGGTGGGGGCGCTCCTGCCACTCCAACATGCGTCGCGACCCCCTGGGATTTCCTCTGCCATTCCGGATTGTACGGCGGTCTGCCGAGCAGCTGCATGCGGTTGAGAAATCCGAGCTCCGCGGGCGCGGCCCCCGCGGTGGATGGCAGGGCCGCATCTGCTGAGGGGGCCGCCACCGCTTTATCGAACTCCCCATTGAGCACCGCCACGGAGATCTCGGTCTCCCAAAGTCCCGTCCAGTCCGGCAATGCGGCAAATTCGTGGATACGTGCGCTGGCGCCCGACTGTGCGTACGCTATTGAGGCGCCCAGTGTCACCGACAGCACAGTGGTGACCGCGACCGTTGTTTTGGCGCTCATGGCTTTGAACTCGTGGTTGTTAGCACTCTGCCTGTGGCGTCCGTGGCGGACACCAGTGAGCCGCCGTTTGTCCCATCCCGCAGTGGGTTGATCACGATGGTCACCTGGTCCCCCGGCCGGAACGACCCAGGCCGCCACCCGACCCGATACATGACCGAAGGGGAATGCATTTCGATGCTCCACTCGCGGGTCGAATTCTGCGAGGTAACGAGCATCTGGATGAAGCAGTGAGGATTGGTCCACTGCAGCTCCCGGACCGTCCCGTGCAGCGTGACTGACCTGGATTGATCGAAGATCCCGAAAGAATGGTGCGCCATACAGGGCACCACAAAGAGCAGCGCAAGGCCAGTTGCAGCAAGTCCTCGCCAGGTCATGTCCTTCTCCCGATCGCCAAGGTCAATGTGGGCACTGATGGTGTCGCGAGGCGGCCAGGAATGTGTGAAGGAGCGCTGAAATTGGGTGAAGGCCGACGGAATTAGCGTGAAGGTTGCGCTCGGCGGTCGTTTTGACAGGGCTCCTGTGGCAACGCAGAATGAAAATCAGGACGTACCGTGAGTCACAGGTGCGAATTCCCACGTATGAATGTCGAATCCGCACCCGTGGACCTGGCGACCGCGAGCGCCTATCAAGTCGATGACCTGGTCATCGACGTGCGGATGCGTCGGGTGACTCGTGGGGAAGTAGACCTCGACATTGCGGATCGTTCGTTTGATCTGTTGCTGGCGTTGGTGCACGCCGCGCCGAACCTCATGTCAACCCAGGAACTGATGGACTGCGTCTGGGCCGGAGTCATCGTCGGTCCGGAAACCATCACTCAACGAATCAAGCTCCTGCGGCAGAGTCTCGGTGATAATGCGGACACCCCGCGCTACATTGGTGCAATGCGGGGACGGGGCTACCGCGTGCTTGCCTCGGTCACGGCGCTTGCGGCGCCGCCGCAACTCCAGGCGGCATTGCCGCCCAGCGCCGCCCCGCAAAGAGCTTTGCGTTGGATTGCGGCGCTGCTGGTGCTGGTGGTGATCGGCATCGGGGCGATCTGGTGGCGTATCGGGCGCCACAATGAGGACCAGGTCAGCGGCAGCCGCGCACCCGGCTCGCAATCTTCAACTGTCACGCGTTCCTCAGTGGGCGTGATGCCCTTTGCCAATCTGACCGGAGATCCTGCGAAGGACTATCTGGGCGATGGGATGGCGGAGGAACTCATCAACGCGCTGGCCCAGGTGCCGGGTCTGAAGGTGCCGGCACGAACCTCTGCTTTTGCCTACAAAGGACGCGAGGTTGATATCCGGCGAATTGCCCAGGATCTGGGCGTAGCGACCATCCTTGAGGGCAGCGTGCGCAGCATGGGTGAGCGCCTGCGCGTCAGTGCCCGGTTGGTGGACGCCGCAAGCGGCTACCAGATCTGGTCGCAGAACTACGATCGGCAGTCCGCGGACATCTTCAAGGTTCAGGACGATATCGCGGGGCAGATCGTTCAGGCACTTCGCGGCTATGTAAAGGTCGATCTCACGGCACCTCCCGCTCGGATGCCACCCAGTACGGACGTGCAGGCATACGAACTGTACCTGCAGGCCCGCTCGGTCAGTCGTGGAACGGTTCTCTCGGAGCAGCAGGCTTCGGCTTTGCTGGATCAGGCACTTGCGCGGGATCCGGACTTCGCTGAGGCGCTGGGGGACCGGGCGATCCTGGTGGCTGCCGGCGTAGAGTTGACCGGTGCTCCGGCGCCATTGCTGGAGGGCGCGCAGCGCGACGCCGCGCGTGCGCTGGCCTTGAGCCCGATCTCTACGGAAGCCAATGTCGCCGAGGAAGTGATCCACTGCGCCCGTGGCGAATGGGTCGAAGCGGAAGCCAACTCCCGTACCGCCCTGATTACCGGGGCAGCTGACCCCACCCTGCGAACTTATCACGCCATGATCCTACTCAGACCGCTCGGTCGGCTGCGTCAGGCGCGCGAAGAGCTGACCGAGACCTACCGCCATGCGCCCGCCGATGGTTTTACGGTGCATGAGATCGCGCTCACTGATTCACTGCTCGGATTGGATGCGGAGGCGCTGCGGCTCAGCGGGGTGAGCGAAGAGATCGCGGGACTGGGTGGGCCGTCGCACACAGACGTGTTTTTGTTACAGGCACGCGCCGCGGCACGTGCAGGGCGGTACGCCGAGGCTGCCGAGCGCGTGGCGCTGGCGCTGCCCGAATCCGAGCGCAACGCCGGAGGAGGGCGGGCGATACGGGCCTTCTATGGCGCACTCGAAGATCCGAAGCGGCGAGCGGAGGCGCTGCGGGTACTTCAGGGCTTCGTCCCCAAATTGAAATCCGGCGTGTTCGAAGGCCGTACCCGGATGTTCTTCGTGGATGCTCTTGCAATGTTGGGTGACCTGGATGCCGCGTACGACTTGGCAATGTGGTGCGCGGATGAGCGCACCAAGACGCCCGGCAGCATCGATTGGAGTGATGTGTGGATGCCGGAGATGCGGCCGTTCCGCAATGACCTGCGCTTTCAGGCATTTGTCACGAGGCTGAAGCTGCCGGATTATTGGCGGGTGTACGGGCCGCCTGACGGGTGTGACTTCAGAGATGGCATCCTGACCTGTCATCTCTGAATTCAGATCGCGCCAGGCATCGTGGCCATCAGCAAACTATCCTGGTCACGATTCCGGCGCCCACCGTCTTTCCGCCTTCGCGAATGGCAAAGCGCAGTCCTTCCTCCATCGCAATCGGACTGATGAGTTCAACGGTGGCTTTGATGTTATCGCCGGGCATCACCATTTCGACTCCTTCGGGCGGATCCAACGTGCCGGTCACATCGGTCGTCCGAAAATAGAACTGCGGACGATAACCTCTTGGGAAGGGGGTATGTCGACCTCCTTCCTCTCTGGTCAGCACGTACACCTCGCACTCGAAGCGGGCATGCGGTGTGATGCTGCCGGGCTTCGCCAGCACCTGGCCGCGTTCAACTTCATCGCGTTTGACGCCTCTGAGAAGCAGTCCGACGTTGTCGCCCGCCTGGCCTTGATCGAGAAGTCTTCTGAACATCTCAACACCCGTGCAGATCGACTTGGCCGTGGGCTTCAGGCCGATGATCTCCAGCTCATCGTTCACCCGGACGGTGCCACGTTCGATGCACCCGGTAGCCACAGTGCCGCGTCCCGAGATCGAAAACACATCTTCGATGCGCATCAGGAACGGGCCATCGACGGCACGCTCAGGCACAGGAATATATCTGTCCATTTCCGCAACAAGCCTGATGATGGACGGCACTCCATACGCCCCGGGATCGCCCTGCGAAGCTTGCAGCGCACTGCCGATGATGATCGGCGTGGAGTCGCCGGGAAACTGATAGCGCACCAACAGTTCACGAACTTCCATCTCAACAAGCTCCAACAGCTCGACATCGTCGACCATGTCAGCCTTGTTGATGAATACGATGATATGCGGCACACCGACCTGGCGCGCCAGCAGTATGTGCTCGCGTGTTTGTGGCATGGGACCGTCGGCGGCACTCACCACCAATATCGCGCCATCCATCTGCGATGCTCCGGTGATCATGTTCTTGATGTAATCGGCATGTCCGGGACAATCCACGTGCGCATAGTGACGCGTCTCGGATTGATACTCCACGTGGGCGGTGGAGATTGTGATACCGCGTTCGCGTTCCTCCGGAGCCTTGTCGATCTGATCGTAGGCCTTGGACTCCCCGCCGTATTGCTCCGCCATCACCTTGGTCAGGGCGGCCGTCAGGGTCGTCTTGCCATGATCCACATGGCCGATCGTTCCCACGTTCACATGCGGTTTGGTGCGTTCGAACTTTTCCTTGGACATGATCGCTTCACCTATCCAACAGGGCCGTAACCAGCTTGAGCGCCGAAGCCGTGTCATTCGCGCTGCCAAGCAGGATGATCTTCAGATGTCCGGTATGCCGGTCGTAGATCGAGTCGATGCGCAGGGGCTCCCCGGGCTTTGCCCGTCCGCTCACGAACGCAGCCAGAGAGTTCTCCAACTGAGCCGCAGCCTCCGGACTTATCGCATCGATCTGAACGATGCTGGAAACCTCGACGTGACGTTCGCGCCTGGCGATCTCGCTGTCAGTGGGGGGCACCGGCTGACCGGTGAAAGCCTCCAGGTCGGCCCGGGCTATCCGGTACTGCTTACCGATGCGCGTAGCCTTCAATCGACCTTCGCGGACGTAGTTGCGGACCGTCTTCACGTGAAGGTTGAGGCGCGTCGCGATATCAAACACCGAAAACAGATCCTGTGACATTGGAGTCCGCTCAATGGCCATGATGGGGCCGATCAGTTGACCTTAACAGCCGTATACGGTCTTGTAAATAGGGAAGTATAGGGAGTATTATGGCCATAATGGGCCGGAACGGCTCGATCAACGTCCGCAGACCGAGCGGCGCCAAAGGCCAGGACATGAAGCTCAAGGAGATCATCAAGGACAATCACGTCAGGTTCCTGCGCTACCGGCAGGGCGTTCTGTATTACGCCGTCACCGTCCCTGGGGTCTCAAGTGAACTCATGTTTCCCGTGCCAGTGGCCGACGTCGGCGACGCCACAGTGGAGGCACAGGAGAAGGCCATCATGCTGATGCGCTACATTCGCAAGGCGATTGCGCAAGGCACTCTCGTCCCGGCATTCAAGGATCGAACGGCGCCGCAACGGGAATGAGCGCTGGCGTTATCATTCTGATCTGCCTGGGGGCTGACACCGATCATGAACAATCTCGCAAAGAACATCCTGTTGTGGGTTGTGATCGTGCTGATAATGCTTACGATCTGGAGCCGCTATATGCCGAGCGGCCCACCCGCAGGGCTCTCGGCGGATCTCAAATTCAATCGTGTCGCTCGGGCACCGCAGACCTGTTTGACGACTTCTGCCGGGCAAGTGATTTGTCCGCCCCCAAATGGCTCGATAGCCGCCGATGCCGCCGGTCAAGTGGTATGCGGCCGTGGCGAATGCATAAAGGATTCCGCGGGTCGCTGGATGTGCTCGATTGAGGTCGGCGGGCATGTGGGCCAAAGTGCAAATGCACAGGCAGTCTGCACAGGAGGCTGTGAACAGGCTTCTGCGTCCCTTTGCGAAGCTGCCAAATGAGTTTCGCTCCCGTACCGCGCGAGCCAAGGCTCACACTGCCTGGGCCCCTCGCGAGCCTCGGTAGCCACCGAATGCGCCGCCCAACAGTTTCAGTACATGGGCGATGACATAGGCGATTGGTTCAGGACCCGCGCGGCTCATTCCTAGAAAGATCAGCACGGCTACCAGGCCGACGAGCGTGCCATGCAGCACGGGCCGATTCGCCGACTTGCGAGCGACAAGGAAACCGAACGCTACCGATGCCACAAAGGACGCCAAGGGGGCGGAATAGAGAAGGCTCTGACGTCCCGCCAGCAAACTGATCGGGATCACGAAGGCAAACGTCGCAAGCTCAACCAAGAACCCGCCCAGGACGATCCAACCCCAACGCAACTTAGTCATGAATCACGGCTTCCTCATCCGCCACCTCAGTGTTGGCACTCACGAAAGTCTGGCCGTGAACGCTGCGAAGCGATTGTAGAAAATTGACCGTTATTGGTGCGCAACAGAGTTGGATACCGGGCCCGCTCGCCACGCCTTATACTCGCGACCATGCCTCAAAGCGGCGCGGTCAACCGTAGGGTCACTCTGCACTCCCGCCCGGTGGGTGCGCCGATGACCGAGAATTTTCGAATCGATGAGGTCAGCATTCCGGAGCCGGGGCCGGGACAGGTGCTTCTGCGCACGCTGTTCCTGTCCCTGGATCCCTACATGCGTGCGCGCATGAGTGACGCACCTTCGTATGCGGCGCCCGTGGCGGTGGGCGGGGTGATGGTGGGCGGTACGATTGCCTGCGTGCAGGCTTCGCGCCACCCGGATTTTCAACCCGGGCAGCGCGTGGTCAGTGCCAATGGTTGGCAGGACTATGCGGTTTCTGACGGTGCGGGTCTGCGCGCGCTGGATCCAGGCATGACTCATGCGTCGTGGGGACTGGGTGCACTTGGCATGCCAGGCTTTACCGCCTACATGGGGCTGCTGGACATCGGTCAGCCGCGGCCTGGTGAAACTGTGGTGGTGGCGGCGGCCAGTGGTGCGGTCGGATCGATAGTGGGCCAGATCGCCAGACTGAAGGGCTGCCGCACGGTCGGCATTGCGGGCGGAAGCGACAAATGCCGCTATGTGCGAGACGAGTTGGGGTTCGATGAGTGCCTCGACCGTCGACAGCCAGACTTGGCCGCGAAGTTGCAGGCCGCGTGTCCACAAGGAATCGATATCTACTTCGAGAACGTCGGTGGCGCGGTGTTTGACGCCGTGCTGCCGCTGCTCAATATGCACGCGCGCGTGCCGGTGTGCGGTTTGATTGCCCGCTACAACGATCGCGAATTGCCACCCGGCCCGGATCGTCTCGGGCTTCTTGCGCGTACCTTGCTGATGAAACGCATCAAAATGCAGGGTTTCATCATCTCTGACTATGCGTCGCGTTTTCAGGAGTTCATCGGTCCGATGAGCCGCTGGGTCGCCGACGGAGCCATCAAGTTTCGCGAGGACATTGTCGAGGGCCTCGAGAACGCGCCGACGGCCTTTATCGGCCTGCTGGAAGGCAGGAATTTCGGAAAACTCATCGTGCGCATCGCCCGGGAGTGAATCCCGGAGGGCCTAACGATGCTGCTACTCAGGCGATCGCGGGCGCAGCATGGCTGTCGAGATTGGTCTCGCGAGTGTTCCGGAGCATGATGGCGCAGACCAGGGAAAATGCCGCGGCGCCGCCCATGTAGATGGAAATCGCAATGTTGCTGTGATAACTGGCATACAAACCCGTGGCAATGATGGGCGCCAGAGCGCCGCCGATGATCGCCGAAATCTGATACACGAGAGAAACGGCACAGTAGCGCACCCGGGTATCAAACAGTTCAGCCAGCAGTGCGGCCAGCGGCCCATACGCCATGGACCCGAAACCCAAACCGATTGAAATCGCCGCTGCGATCCACGCCAATGAGCGGGTCTCGATCATGGGGAAGAGCGCGAATGCCCAGATGCCTGACAGCACCACTCCGAGCATGAACGTCAGGTGTCGCCCGATGCGATCGGACAGCGCACCGGCGAACAAAGTGCAGGGCAGGAACACGCCTTGGGCGATCAGCATCGCAGCCAGCATGGTACCGCGTGGAAGCTGCAGCCCCGCTTTGCTGGTTCCGTAGGCGATGACGTAGGTAATCAGAACATAAAACGTCAGCATGCCTGCAATATTGGCGCCGGATGCCAGAACAATGGTTCTCGGATACAAACGCAGGGCCAGAAAAATCGGCGATGGACTGACGCGTATCGGCGTGGCGACGTCGGCGGCGGTTGGCTGCGATTGACGGAAGGCTGCCGTGTCTTCGATCCGAAAGTGAATGAACAGTCCCAGTCCGATGATCACCACACTCAACAGGAAAGGTATCCGCCAGCCATAGTCCATGAATGCGGCGGGTGAGGTTGCGCCGTTCGCCACGAGCACGGCCAAGTTGGCCAGTATGACCCCGACGGGCAAGCCCGCTTGGGCGATGCTGCCGTACAGACCCCGATTCGACCTGGAGACGTTTTCGGTTGCGAGCAGGATGGCACCGCCCCATTGGCCGCCGACGGCGAGACCCTGAACAAGCCGCAGCAGAATCAGGGCGAGAGGTGCCAGGGCCCCCACCGTGCGGTAGGGCGGTATGAATCCAATGAGCGTTGTCGCGGTGCCCATCAGGATCAGGGCGGCGGCGAGCGCCTTCTTGCGCCCAAGCTTGTCGCCGATGTGTCCGAACAGTACGCCACCGATGGGGCGTGATATGAATCCGACGGCAAAGGTGCTGAACGAGGCGATCAGGGCGACGATTGGCGATAGCGTGGCGGAAAAGAATAGGGTCGGAAATACCAGGGCCGCCGCGGTTGCGTACAGCAGGAAGTCGTACCATTCGGTGGCGGCGCCGGCCAAGCCCAGCAGCGCATGTTTAAGGGGTGCTGTCGGGGGATCGGCGAGCGCAGCTTCGTTATTGCTCATCGGGAGTTCTTCTCGCGAGTGGCCATCGGAAAATACGCTGCGGCGCCCCGAGGAGCGGCGGCGCTCGAGCTGGCGATCGGGGCGACTATACGACTTGCCATGACTGAGGGTATGTGAAAACTCAAAAAGGCATGGCACCTAGGTTCGATGACTCACGGATAGAAACTGCGCCGCACCAATGCTCCCTGGTTTTCAGTGCGGGCGCCCACACCGTAAGCACTTGATCTGTCGGACAATCGAACCAATCCCGCAGGGAGTTGATTCCCATCAGCCGCTTTCGGGAGCCGCATGACGGTGCTACGGTTGCCAGCCGAGAAGCGCACGCACCAGGGACTGAATTGGACAGCACCGAACCCCAGCCAGCCGAAGAAACCAATCGGGCGTCTGAACTGCGGTATCAAACCCTTTTTGAGACGCTGATCGAAGGGTTTTGCACCATCGAAATGATCTTCGATGCAAACGGTAGACCAGTGGATTACCGATTTCTCGAGATCAATCCGGCTTTTGAGAAGCAGACCGGCATGTATAACGCGCAAGGGAAACTGATGCGCGAGTTGGCTCCACAGCACGAGGCGCACTGGTTCGAACTCTACGGCAAGGTGGCCCTGAGCGGTGAACCGGTGCACTTTGAGAATGAAGCGAAGGCGCTGGGTCGCTACTACGATGTGCGTGCCTGGCGAGTTGGCGGCCCGGGAAGCAGGAAGGTCGGGATACTGTTCAACGACATCGCGGACCGCAAGCGCGCCGAGGCGCAGGTACAGGCCCAATTGGCGCGCCTCAGTCTGCTCAATCAGATCACCCGGGCGGTCGGTGAGCGCCAGGATATACAGAGTATCTATCAGGTCGTCATTCGAACGTTGGAACAGCACCTGCCGGTCGATTTGTGCTGTATTGGCCTGCATGATCCGGAGCATGACCGCCTGAACGTCACGAGCATCGGCTCGCACGGCGAATTGCTGGCAACGCCGCCCGCAGTGCCCTCCGAGGCACACATCGAAATCCAACGGAACGGGCTGTCGCGTTGCGTGCAGGGACAACTGATCTACGAGCCGGACATCAGTCAATCGCAATTCCCGTTCTTCCGGCGACTGGCTATGGGCGGCTTGAATGCGTTGGTGGCGGCACCCCTGCTTGTGGAAAGCAAGGTTTTCGGCGTGCTCCTCGCTGCGCGCCGGACTGCGAACAGCTTCAGCAGTGGCGAATGCGAATTTCTGCGCCAGGCGAGTGAACATGCGGCCTTGGCGGCCCACCAGGCCCAGCTCCACAGCGCGCTGCAGAAGGCCTATGACGAGCTGCGCCGGACGCAGCAGTCGGTGGTGCAGCAGGAGCGGTTGCTGGCCCTGGGACAGATGGCCAGCGGTATTGCACACGATATCAACAATGCGATCTCGCCGGTGTCCCTCTATACGGAATCACTGTTGGAGAGTGAGGCGGGTCTTAGCCCACGCGCTCGCGGCCAACTCGAGACAATTCAGCGTGCTGTTGACGATGTCGCGCGAACCGTCGCACGGATGCGGGAGTTCTATCGCCAGAGGGAACCGCAGGCGACTCTGCTTCCCGTGGACGTGAATGTTCTGGTGCAACAGGTCGTGGATTTGACTCGTGCCAGATGGAGCGACATGGTCCAGCAGCGCGGTCTCGTCATTGAAATGAGGACTGAACTGTGCCCGGATCTGCCGCCAGTCATGGGCGCGGACAATGAACTTCGAGAGGCGCTCACCAACCTGGTATTCAACGCAGTGGATGCCATGCCCGAGGGTGGCTTCCTGACGCTGCGAACCCTGGTCGCGCAGGACAGGGGGGTCGTTCAGGTCGAGGTCATCGATACCGGCACCGGAATGGATGAGGACACGCGGCGCCGATGCCTGGAGCCGTTCTTTACCACCAAGGGCGAACGTGGTACGGGGCTTGGGCTGGCAATGGTCTACGGCACCGTGAAGCGCCACGGTGCGGACATCGAAATCCAGAGTGCGCCGGGCAAGGGCACGACCATGCGCTTGAGCTTCACGATTTCGAACAAGTCTGCGGTCGGTGGCGGGGAGCCGGCCGCCATCCCGGTGGTGCCGCCACTGCGCATCCTGATCGTCGATGATGACCCGCTGGTGCTCAATTCGCTGCGCGATACCTTGGAGGTGGACGGGCACCGGATCACGACTGCCGATGGCGGCCAGGCAGGAATCGACGCCTTCCTTGCGGCGAGCGCGCAGGACAGTCCATTCGAGGTCGTGATTACGGATCTGGGCATGCCCTATGTGGATGGACGCAAGGTTTCGAATGTGGTGAAAACCGCGGTGCCGGACACGGTGGTGCTGATGTTGACCGGCTGGGGTCAACGACTGGTGGCCGATGGGGAGGTCCCACCCCATGTAGACCGCGTATTGAGCAAGCCGCCCAAGCTGCGCGAACTGCGAGAGGCACTATTTAGCGGAATTGCCGCCAGGCACACCTGACCCCCTCGGGGGCGGCGGCATGGGTGGCGGTGGTGCCAGCGTGAAATGGCCATCGACGACGGGATTGCGCTCCTCCCCGTCACAGTCTTCGTAGATCATGCGGTTTACATGGGCCACACGCTGGTAATTGCGACGGATGCGCCATCGGGCCGTGAACATGATCGGATCGATGATGGTGACCTGGTCCTCGAGGTGCTGTGGATGCCGCAGATGCGCGCATTCCGCCAGGACCCGCGCTTCCAGGCTCTCGCCACTCGTTTGAAGCTGATGGATTACTGGAAGCAGTACGGGCCGCCAGATGACTGCGCCTTGCTGAGTGAGCGGCTGGAGTGCCGATAATCGCGGCCTCACGGCGCAGTACGCTGAACCCACTGACTGCGCCAGGCGGGGGCCTCGAAAGGATCGGCGAAGTACTGAGTCTCGTGCACGACCTTGCCGTTGCGAAACTCCATGATGCTCACGGTGTATGCCGGTCGCCCAAGATAGGTGATGGTGTATTCGGTGACCCACACAGCAGCGTTCCCCACGATGCGCCTCACCGTGAAACCCGACGGCTTGCCAGGATGATGGCTGCGCAAGGCCTGAAGGTTGGTGCGGCCGAGGATTTTCTCGCCGGATTGAGGATATTCACAAACGGCATCCTCCTCGTAAATGTCGTGTTCCGCCGCCGCATCGCCGGCAGCCGACGCCTGCCAATGACGATTCAGGGCGTCACGGATTTCTTCCTCCTGGGAGTCCATGAGCCCCAGACTAAACCGCTCTGCGGCTTCAGACAAACCCGCGCCTGCCGCCGGCGCCGAACTATCCGGCGGCTGCCATCGCGAGTACGCAATTTCATGGTGTAAGCTGACATGAGGGGGAAGCGAGATCCATGGAACCAAGCAATCAAGGGCGCCGCCCGAGCCCAGGCTCTGCACTGAGCGTCCTATGGCGTTCACTGGCCATTCTGGTGATCGGCTCGAGTCCCGCGACGGGTCTGGCTCAGTGGCTGGGATATCCAACACCGGGGATACCGCGAACTGCCAGCGGAGCGCCCGACATGAAAGCGCCGGCGCCGCGCACTCGGGACGGCAAGCCTGACTTTTCAGGAATATGGTTTGCGAACGTCCCGGCCAAGGATTACTGCAAGGAAAAGGACTGCATACAAGAAGAGCGCATGGCGCGCGAGCAGATCAATCTGGGCATCAAGATGCAAGGTGGGCTGCCCTATACCGACTGGTCCCGGCAGCAGATGGTCAAAAGGCGCGCCCATGGCGGACGGGATGATCCCCACACCTACTGCAAGCCTCCGAATTATCCGCGCGCCTGGACGCTGCCCCAACACACCAAGATCATTCAGACACCGCAGGAGATGGTGATGCTGCATGAATTCAATGCGGCATACAGAGAGGTGTACATGGATGGCCGGCCCCTGCCGAAGGATCCCAATCCCACCTGGAACGGTTACTCGAGCGCGCATTGGGATAAGGACACCCTGGTCATAGAGACCAACGGCATACGCAATGACATGTGGCTCGACATCCAGGGAAGTCCCATTACCGAAGCGGCGCGCGTCACGGAGCGTCTGAAGCGACCCAGCCTGGGTCTCATGACGGTCGAGATTTCGGTTAACGATCCGAAGGCCTACACCAGACCCTGGTCGGTGACCATCGAAATGGCGCTCCAGGTGGATACTCAGATGCTCGAAGAGATCTGCCTCGACAACGAGCAGGATGTGAAGCTCTACAGGTAAGGCGAAGATGAAGAATCCGTCTCATTGGTTCATCTCTGCCGCACTGGGCTGTCTATTGGCGTCAGCGGCGTGGGCCCATCACTCCCAGTCGGAGTTCGACTTCAAATCGATGGTTGAAGTCGAGGGCAATGTGACCAGTCTTGACTGGCGCAGCCCGCATGCCCGGCTGTACGTCGCTGTGCTCGACAGTCAAGGCAAGACTGTCAACTGGAACTTTGAGCTGCCCAGCCCCATGACCCTGATGCGACGGGGATGGAAACGCAATTCACTGAAGCCGGGCGATCACGTCAAGGTCAGGGGCGCCCGGGCGCGACGCTTCCCGGACATCGCCTATGCGAGTGTGATCAGGGACGCCGCCGGCAAGCCGCTGTTCACGGGCGTTACGCAGATCTACGAACCGGAGCCTGCGTCCAAGACCCCCTGATGGATGGCCCGCTGGGATGCTGCACCGCGATCCCGATAAACTCATGATCCATACCGATCATGAAGTACCTCTTCCTCGTTTGGTCCGGCATATGGCGCAAACGCACGCGCGCCATACTCATTCTGCTGCAGGTCACGGTTGCATTCACGCTGTTCGGCGTGCTGCAGGGCCTTGATACCGGCATCAAGCTGGCGATAAACAAGTCTCATGCCAACCGCATGTATGTACTGAGCCGCGTGAGCAGCGGTGATTCGCTGCCGCTGGGCCTGCTGTCGGACATCAAGCGGGTGCATGGCGTCGAAGAGGTCACCTATGAGAGCGGACTCGGCGGCACCTATCAGAACCCGGACCAGCAGATCAGTGCCAATGCAGTGGATGCGGCGAGCTTTGCGCACATTTTTCCGGAGATCGTGATTCCGGCAGACCAGGTCGAGACGCTGGCCAAGACACGCACGGGGGCGCTTGCGGGAGCGGATCTGATGCGCCGCTACGGCTGGAAGATCGGCCAACGCATTAGTCTGCAGTCGCCGCTGACCCAGCGGGATGGTTCGCGCGACTGGAGTTTCGATATCGTCGGATCCTTTGCAGAACCTGACGATCCGGACCGCGCAAACTATCTCATCATCAACTATGCGTATCTGAACGAGGCACGAGAGGTCAATCGCGACACATTGAGCGCCTTTGTCATCCAGATCGATGATCCGAAGCGATCGGCCAGTATTGGCCACGACATCGACATGCAGTTCGCGAACTCCTCCCACGAAACGCGCACCCAGTCCGAGTCAGACCTGGCCGCCTCCCAGGTCCAGCGCATCGGTGACATTGACTTCCTCGCGCACGCGGTCACCGCCGCGGCGTTCTTCGCGCTGCTCTTTGCAACGGGCGCGCTCATGATGCAGACCATTCGTGAGCGTACTTCGGAACTCGCGGTGCTGAAAACCGTGGGATTCACCGACCGCCGCGTGATGGCGCTGATCCTCGCCGAGGCGCTCGTGTCGTGCATCCTGGGCGCGGCCCTCGGGCTCGCCATTGCAGGAATTCTTCTGCCTCGGGCAAAGGAGCTCATCGGCCTGGGGTACCTGCCCGGCGTGGTCATCGCCGAAGGGTTTGCTTCGGCCGTCATTCTCGCACTGGTGAGTGGCGCAATCCCGGCGACGCGTGGCCTGAGGCTGCAGGTCGTGACGGCGCTGTCGCGGCGCTGAGAGTTCACGATGCGTTCACTCAGGCAAACCGCAGCACTCACCGTATTCGGACTGCGCAGTATTCCGGCGCGGATCGGCCCATCGCTGGTCACGGTGATCAGCATCATGATCGTCGTGGCGGTGCTGCTGTCGCTGTTGTCGATGGGCGAAGGGGCTCAGTTCTGGGAAACCGGCCAGGCTCGGCCGGATCGGGCGGTGATCCTCAGCCATGGCGCGTTGAGTCCTTTCGCGAGCCGGCTCACGCACGGGGACATCGCGACTTTGTCGCAGGAGCCGGGCGTCAAGCGGGACGCGGACGGCTCGGCGCTGGTGACCGCCGGCAGCATGGTGGCCGTCGATGTCGTCACCAGGGCCAATGAGCGTGGCACCCTGTACATGCTCGGCATGACCAACCGGCGCGTCTATCCCGAGATCCACATGCTGGGAGGTCATTGGCCGCGCTCCGGCCTGCACGAGCTTGCGGTGAGCAAGGTGGCCCAGAGACTCGATCAGGGAGTCCAGATCGGAGACCGGGTGCGGATTCGCGGTTCGGACTGGACCATCGTCGGTGTGTTCGAGGATGCCAAAGGCGTGTACGAACAGGTGCTGTTCGGCGATGGCGAAACGGTGCTGGCGGCATTCGGCCGCGATGCCTATCAGCAGTTCGTCGTGGTGCTCGATTCGCCGGCGGACTTTCCACGATTCAAGCAGGCGGTGCTGGCCGATCCCACCCTCAAGGTGGATGTCTATACCGAGGTCGCCAACCGGGAGGCCTCATTCAGGGGGCTGCGCGGTCTGCTGGACTTCGTCAGCTATTTCATCGGGACCCTGATGGCGATGGGCGCCGTATGCGCCGCGCTCTCGAGTCTCTACGCGTCCGTGGATTCACGCGGGCGCGAGATTGCGACGCTTCGGTCGCTGGGCTTCGGCGCCGTCCCGGTGTTCGTCTCGGTGCTGCTGGAGGGGATGCTGCTGGCGCTGGGCGCAGCGTTCATCGGGGCCACGGTCGCCTGGCTGGTATTCAATGGCAGGGTCATCAGTACCGAAGGGCTCACTTTCCCGCTCGCCGTGAGCCCGCATCTGGCGGTCGTCTGCGTCGTATGGGCGCTGGCGATTGGACTTATTGGCGGGCTGCTGCCGGCCCTGCGTGCCGCCCGGCTTCCTGTGGCGCTGGCCATGCGCGAGACCTGAGAAAATCCAGAGTCAGGATCTCGGTCCTGCGGGTGGAAATGCGCCTTCGTCTCGAGCCGAAGGCCTGGCCAAGCACTCCCGAGCGCCAGCCGTCGAACACCAGCGGATTGATGTACGACTTGCGACACACCGCGGGTGTATTGCGCAGCTCCGCGGCGACCTGCTTGACGACATCGTTGATCGTCCGCTTGCGGGCACGTTCGCTTGACTGGGGATCAAGGGGAATCCGGCTCAGAAGCGTGTAAGCTCGCAGCGTTGCGCCCCAGGTCCTGAAATCCTTGGCGGTGAAGTCCTCGCCCATGGCCTCGCGCAGGTAGTCGTTGACCTGCCCGGAATCGACCCGGCAGCGGCTGCCATCGCCGGCTATGTACTGGAACAGGTGCTGGCCCGGAAGTTCGTGACACAGCTGAACGATATGCACGATGCGCGGGTCGTCGACGCACAGTTCGTGCTGAATCCCGCTCTTACCTCGAAATTGCACAACCGCGCGGCCCTCAGCCTCGAAAGTCACGTGGCGATTGCGCAATGTGGTCAGGCCGTAGCTCTTGTTTTCGCGGGCGTATTCCATGTTGCCGATGCGCGCCCGGGTGGTATCCAGCAGGGTCACCACGGCCGCGAGTACTTTTTCGCGCGGCAGTCCGTCAAGCACCATGTCCCGCGCAAGCTTGCGGCGCAGCTTGGGCAGCGCCTCGCCGAAGGCCACCATTCTGGCGAACTTGGCGGTGTCGCGGACCTGGCGCCACTGCGGGTGGTAACGATACTGCTTGCGCCCACGCGCGTCGCGACCCGTCGCCTGCAGATGGCCCCGGGGACTCAGACAGATCCAGACATTCCTGTAGGCGGGCGGCACCGCGAGACTTGCGATGCGGCGCAATTCGGTGTGGGAACTCAGGCGGCGATTGGCAGGGGTGAGGTAGTAGAAGCCCCGGCCCGCGCGCACACGACGGATGCCAGGCTCCTGGCACGAGACATAAAGAAGTCCCGCCTCCACCGCCATTTGCGCCGATTCGGCCGCCCCAGGCGCTGCAGGGTCGGCCGCGTTGCTTCGAAACGTCATAGGGACCGATTCTTAGCGCGGCCCGGGGCTGCGTACTATCGAATTTCACCGATATGGGCGTAGGAAAACGTGATGCTGTGACGGGCGTCACGCGCCGCCCCGGCATTTCTAGGGGGTTGTGAACTGCGTTTGCTCCCCGGATTGCTCCATCCAGCCGCCCCCCAGCGCTTCGTATAAATGGACGACGCTTTGCATGCGGGCCAGGGAAATCTGCGCCAGCTGGTCTTCCGCGGAGAACAGAGTCTGTTGCGACTGCAGCACGGTGAGCAGGTCGGTGGTGCCCTGGCGATATTGAAGCTGCGATATCTGAAACGCCTCCCGTGCCGCATCCACCTCATGCCCCAGGTGCTGCTCAGCCAGGTCGTAGTGTTTGACCTGGCCCAGGGCGGTCTCCACGTCGGCGTAGGCATTGAGCACGGCTTTCTGGTAAGTGGCGATCAGCTGCTGCTGGGTTCCTTCCGCCAGCTTCTTCTGGCCCACGAGCTTGCCGCCATCAAAGATGGTCTGCAGAAGACTGCCGCCGTAATCCCACGCGACGCTGGGTCCGTGCAGCAAGGTGCCGATGGCCGCGCTGGCGAAACCGTCACTGCCGGTCAGCGCGAACTGCGGCAGGAATGCCGCGCGCGCCGCATCGACGCTGGCATGGGCGCTGGCCAGGTTCGCTTCCGCCTGCGCGACATCCGGCCGCCGCAACAAAAGGTCGGAGGGCAGCCCGGGGTTCATGAGCGGCGGGTGGATGGACTCGAGGCTGGGCGCCTTGACGTCGAGGGTCTCGGGCGTTTGCCCGAGCAGCACTGCCAGGGCCACGCGCGCTTCCAGTTCCTGTTCCTGAAGCTCGGGCAGCTCAGCTTCGACGGACTCAACCTGCGCACGCTCCTGGGCCAGGTCCAGGTGCGAGGAGGTGCCGGTGGTGACCCGCAGCTGGATGGTGCCCAGGATATCGTTGATGGCCGCGATATCCTCGTTGGCGATGGAAATGCGCGAGCGCAGCGCGAGCACGTTGAAGTACGCGCTGGCGACATTGGCGGTGACGGTCAGGGCCACGGCCTGCTGGCCAAAACGCGCGGCCTTGAGCGCCTCGGTTGCCGCGCGCAGATTGCTGCGCGCCAGACCCCAGACGTCAATTTCGTAACTTGCCGCCAGGTTGACACCGAATTCGTTGCCGGCCGGGTAGTTACTGATGCCGCTCGAGACGGCACTGAGCTTCGATCGTTGCGCCTGCGCCTGCAGGTTCAGTTGCGGAAACAGGGAGGCGCGCTGAATGACAGTCTGGGCATGCGCCTGGACGACACTGGCGGCGGCGACCGCGAGATCGCGGTTGTCGTTCTGCGCCCTGAGGATGAAATCTGACAGTTCAGGACTGCCGAATTGCTGCCACCAGTCCGGCTTGGGCCAGACGGACCCAAGAGCGGCCTCCTGCCCGACAAAGGCCTGAGGGACAAGCGGCGGACTGAGCACCTGCGGAACGCGGGTGGCGCAGCCCGCCAGCAGTGCGCAACAGGCTGCGACCAGCATTCTACTCATAGCGAAGTGCGCCGATGGGGGTTGCCCGAGCCACGCGTACGGCATGCGAGAGAACCGTGAGCCAGGCGATCAGGAGTGCCACGGCAGCTGCGCCGAGGAAATACAGCGGGCTCAATGAAATGCGGTAGGCGTAGCCGTCCAGCCAGTCATGCAGGTAGTACCAGGCCAGGGGCCACGCAATCAGGTTGGCGATCAAGGCAGGAATGGAAAACTGCCACAGCAGCAGCTTCACCACATCACCGGTGCGGCCTCCGAACACCTTGCGCAGCCCGATTTCCTTGGTGCGCCGTCCCGCGGTGAAGGCGGCGAGGCCGAACAGGCCCAGGCAGGCAATGAATATCGCGATGGCGACGAAGATGCCGAATATCTGCCCCTGCCGCTCCTCGTCCTGGTAAAGCTGCCCGAAGCTGTCGTCCAAGAAGTGGCGGTTCACCGATGCGATGGGCGCGAAGGTGTGCCAGGCCTTGTCGATGAAGGTCACGGTCTGGGGGATCATGTCGGGCCGCAGACGCACCGATACCTGCCCGGCGGCCTTCGGGTCGTAGACGTAGTCAGTGGGCCTGACCGGTTCGCGCGCGCCGGCGAATTTGGCATCGGCCAGCACGCCGACGATGACCACGGGAAAGGTGTCATAGAGGATGGTCTTGCCCACCGCCTGCTCCGGGGTGAACCCCAGACGTGCGGCGGCGCTTTCATTGATCAGGATGCTGTGGCCCGTGTTCGCCACGTCACCGGCATTCATGGAGCTGAACTCATCGAGCGCCCGCGTTGCGGACAGCTGCCGGCCGGCCAGCAGTCGCATGCCGTAGAAGGTCGGAAAACTCGGGTTGATGACGACCTTGGTGAAGAGGAGCAGGTCAGGTGCGCCGGGGAGCTTGATGGCATCATTATTCTGGCCTTGGTCGAAAGGCACTATGTCGGACAAGGTCATGTCAAGGATGCCGGGGTTGGCACGCAAGGCCTGCACGAAGCTTTGGCGCCCATCCATGAAAATACGGCCGGCATGCCCGATGACCAGGATATTGTCGCGCTGGAATCCCAGTTCCAGTCCCCGTGCATAGCTGATTTGGCCAAACACCACGGCGGCCGCGATCCCCAAGCCTATGGAGACCGCAAACTGCAGCACGACCAGTGTGGCGCGCAGACGACCCGAACCCCCTTGCCCAGAGCTGTTGGTACGCAGGACGGTGGCAGGCCTGAACCCGGACAGGATCACGGCGGGATAACTGCCGCCGATCAGGCCCGCCGCCACGGCCACTGCCAGGATCAGCAGCAGCACCGGCCAGCCGGAGACCAGATCGACGGTCAGGGGACGCTGCATGAAGCTGCCAAAGGCGGGCAACAGCATCTCGACCAGCGCCAGCGCCAGTATGAGCCCCAGCAGCGCCATCAGCACTGACTCGCCGAGGAACTGGAAGACGAGCTGACTGCGCTTTGCGCCCACGGTCTTGCGCAGGGAGATCTCCCGCGCACGCATCATGGCGCGGGCGGTGGCCAGGTTCATGAAATTGAAGCAGGCCACCAAGAGGATCAGCATTCCAATGGCAATGACTCCGTAGAACATCGCCATGCTGCCCGGCGCCGTCAGGTTGTAGGACCAGTGGTCGGAGGTCAGATGGACCTGGGTGAAGGGCGTGAGGTGAACCTCGTACGCCTGGCTACCGGTGAGATTATTGAAGCCCAGCTGCTTGATCATGGGCCCGAGCGCCCGATCCAGCAGCGGCTTCATCTTTGCGTTGATGGTTCCAGGGTCGGTTCCGGGGGCCAAGGTCACCCAACCCCAGCCACTCTGAGAGAACCAGCTCTGCTTCACCTCATCGGTGCTGTAATCGGCAATCGATGTATTGGGAATGAAGACTTCCCCTGAAATCTGAGTGTTGTGCGGCAGGTCGCGAATCACACCGGTCACCGTCAGCGGCACGGTGGAATCCCGGCAGGCCGTATCGGATTGTCCGCATTTTCCCTTGCCATCGGTGATGGTCTTGCCGATGGGATTGGCATTGCCGAAGAACTTGCGTGCCGCCGATTCGGTCAGCACCACCGATTCGGGTTGCTTGAGTATCTGAGCGGGGTCGCCGATGACCACCGGCAGCTTTATGACCTGGAAGAAATTCGGATCGACCACATTGACACTTTCTGGAAACTGCCGGTCGCCGGAGGTCAGTGTCATGGGTTCGGACGATAGGCGCGTCATGCCCGTCACGCCGGGTACCTCATCGCGCATCGCCGCGGGCATGGGATAGGCGATGTCGGCAAAGGCCATCGGAGGGCGACTGGGCGCATGGATGGTCAGTTCCAGCCGGTAGAGATTGGCGGTATCCGGAATCCACTTGTCGTAGGAGAGCTCATCGCGCGCGAACAGGATGATGAACAGCACGCAGGCCAACCCGACGGTGAGGCCGGCGATGTTGATGATGCTGTACAGCTTGTGGCGAATCAGGTTGCGCAGCGCGACGGTCAGGTAATTGCGGAACATGGCGACCCCCAATCCTCAGAGAACCTGGCGGATGCTTTCCGTCACCACGGCACCGTCGAGCAGATTGACGATGCGGTGGGCATATTCGGCGTGGCTGTGGGAATGGGTCACCATGACGATGGTGGCGCCCTCGTCGTTGAGCTGGGTGAGCAGCTGCATCACCTCCTCGCCATTGGCGGAATCCAGGTTGCCGGTAGGTTCGTCCGCCAGGATGAGTTTGGGGCGTGCCACCACCGCCCGCGCCACGGCGACGCGCTGCTGCTGGCCGCCGGAGAGCTGGGCCGGCATGTGGCGTGCCCGGTGACCGATGTTCATGCGATCCAGTGCCGCGGCGGCGCGCTTCTTGCGCTCAGCGGCGGACACTTCCGAGTGATAGAGCAGCGCCAGCTCGACATTCTCCGCGACATTGAGTTCATCGATGAGATTGAAGCTCTGGAACACGAGGCCGACGGCGTTCTTGCGCAGCTGCGACAGTGCGCCTTCGGCATAGCCGGCGATGTTCTCGCCGTCGAACCAGTATTCGCCGCCGGAAGGATTGTCGAGCATGCCCACGATATTGAGGAACGTGGACTTGCCGCAGCCCGACGGCCCCATCACCGCCACGAACTCGCCGGTGCGAACCTCCAGGTTGATGTCGCGCAGCGCGGTCGTTTCGACCTCAGTGGTGCGATAGACTTTCGACAGGTGCTTGAGCGTAATCATGGTTGCCTCGGTTACTGGTTCTCGGGCTTGGCGAATTCAACGCGGTCCATCTTCAGAAAGTCCTCATAGCCGGAGGTGACGATCCGTTCACCGGGCTTGAGGCCATCCACCACTTCGACGTAATCGGGATTGCGCCGGCCGAGCCGGATATTGCGGCGCTCGGCAAAGCTGCCATCAGGCGCCACCACGAACGCCCAGTTGCCGCCCGTATCCTGGTAAAACGGCCCGTTCGGCACGATCACGGCCTGCGAGGCGCCGCCCAATTCGAGCTTCAGATCGACCGCCTGGCCCACATGAATGTCGGGCGGTGTGGCCCCATCGAAATACAGGTCGACCTTGAAGGTGCCGTTGATGACCTGCGGATAGACCTTGGCGACCTTGGCCTTGAAATTCTGGCTACCGATGGTGAAATCGCTCTGCAGACCCACGGTCATGTGGCCGAGGTAGAACTCATCGACCTGCGCCGTGAGCTTGAAGCGGTCGGCTGAATTGACCTGACCCAGAACCGCGCCCTGGGCCTTGACCTGACCCACCTCGGCATCCAGCGCCGTCAACTCGCCATCCATGGGCGCGCGCATCGTCAAGGCATCCACGCCTGCATTGGCGACGTCGCTCTGGGTACCCACCGCCTGCCCCGTGAGCTGCGTGGCCCGCGCGCGCTGTTCGGCATCGCGCGAGGCGATGGTCGCGTCGCGAAGCTTCAGGCTGTACTGATAGTCCTCGAGTTCCTGCTGGTAAGTGCTGGGGGCGATGGCATTGCCGTCCAGCAGGATCTTGTCGCGCGCCAGATTGCTCTTGAGCTGGCTGATCTGGTGTTCGATATCCAGCAGGTCATGCTGGTACTTGAAGCGCGTCTGCTCGAAGGTGATCTGCTGGGCAGCGACCTGCAGCTGCAGGGCAGGGTTGGACAGGATGATGAGCTTCTGGCCGCGCTTGACCATCGCGCCGTCCTCGACCAGAACCTGCTTCACCGTGCCGCCCTGGTCGGTGGTGAGATAGTCGATGACCAGCGGTGCTACCGTCCCGCGCACCGCGATGTAGTCCTCGAACGCGCCCTGCGCGACCGTGCCGATGGTCACGCGGTTCACGGGCAGGCGATAGACATGTCCCTTGGAGTGCTGCAGCAAGAGCCAGCTGATGACGCCGACCGCGACAATTCCCGCGGCGGCGTAGGGAACATAGCGCCGCCAGGGCCGTGAACGAGTGACCGGTTGATCCATGGAGTTCATGCAGCTCCTATCGCAACTTGCGTGCCAGCTGGCGCCCCAATACTTTCAATGAGTTAGAAAGGCGGCTGGCGCGGCACTGTCCGCTGGCGTACAAATTACCGGACACCTGTTCGAATTCGGACACCATGGCGAACTCCACGCAGAGCCCTGCACGCATCCTCGTCGTCGACGATGAGGGGGACATCCTCCAGGCGGCCCAACTGCTGCTGAAGCGGCATTTCGCCTCTGTTCAGACCTCGAGCGATCCGGCCTCACTGCCAGAGCGAGTTCGGCAGAACAGCTTCGATGTACTGCTGCTGGACATGAACTTCTCCCCGGGTGCGGACGAAGGCGCGGAGGGTCTGAAGTGGCTGGGCGAGGTGCTCGCCGTCGACCCGCAGGCGGTGGTGGTGCTGGTGACCGCGCACAGTGGCGTGGAACTGGCCGTGCAGGCGATGAAACAGGGAGCCTCGGACTTCGTCACCAAACCCTGGGAGAACGAACGGCTGCTGGCGACGCTGCTGTCGGCGGTCAATCTGCGCCGCTCGCGCATCGAGGCGGCGGAACTGCGCAAGCGCAATCGCGGACTGGCGGCCGCCACGCACATCGAATCGGGGATGATCGGCACCTCATCGGCGACACTGAAAGTCTTCGATGCCATACGCCGCGCCGCGCCCACCTCCGCCAATGTGCTGATCCTGGGTGAGAACGGCACGGGCAAGGAGCTGGTGGCGCGCGAGATCCATCGCAACTCCACCCGCGCAGGGGAAGTGTTCCTGCGGGTGGACGTGGGGAGCCTGTCGCCGCAACTCTTCGAAAGCGAGCTCTTCGGTCACCGGCGCGGCGCCTTTACCGACGCCAAGGAAGATCGCATCGGCCTCTTCCGAGCGGCCGGCGGCGGCACGCTGTTCCTGGATGAGATCGGCAATGTGCCGCTGCATCTGCAGAGCAAGCTGCTCACGGCGCTGGAGCGGCATGAAGTCATACCGGTGGGCGCCAACAGGCCCGAGCCCATCGATGTAAGACTGGTGTGCGCGACCAATCTCGCTCCCGGACAGCTGGCCGATCCCAACCGGTTTCGAGAAGACCTGCTGTACCGGATCAATACGGTGGAAATCCTGCTGCCGCCGCTGCGCGAGCGGCGCGAGGACATACCGCTGCTGCTGGAGCACTTCATCACACTGTATGCGCAGAAGTACAACTTCCCCGCCAAGCGCCTGAGCGCGGCGGCACTGCAGGCACTGACAGCCCATGACTGGCCGGGCAACATCCGCGCCCTGCGCCACTCAGTGGAAAGGGCCGTGATATTCAGCGAAGGCGTGGTATTCGAACCCGAGGACTTCTCCCTGGCCACCGCGCGGCCGCACCTGGCGGCGGATCTGCCGCCGGATGAGGCAAGCCTCGATGATGTGGAGAAGAACGCCATTGCGCGCGCGCTGGCGAAGCACGGGGGGAATGTCAGTCGCGCCGCGCAGGCACTGGGTGTGACACGAGCCTCACTGTATCGGCGCAAGGACAAGTATGGCCTTTAGACGTTTCCATACCTTGGTCGCGCTGCGTACCGTGGTGCTGTTCCTGACGCTGGTCGCCATAGCCGGAATGCTGGTGCGTACACACTGGTATCTGACCATCGCGCTGGGCGCTGCTGCGGCGCTGGTGCAGGTATACCTGCTCATACGCTACGTCGCACAATCCAGCCGGGAAGTCGCCCGATTTCTCGAGGCCGTCTCATTTGATGATCCGTCGCAGAGTTTCTCGGCGCTGATGGGTGATGGCGTCCATGCCGAACTCGGCAAGGCGATGACCCACGTCATGGATTCGTTGCGGCAGTGCCGCGCCGAGCGCGAGGCGCAGGCGCGGTACCTGCAGACGCTCATCTCGCATGTGCCGGTGGCCCTGATCTCGGTGGATGAAAGCGATCGCGTGCAGCTGCTGAACATGGCGGCAAGGCGCCTGTGTGAAACGGCGCTGACGCACACTTCGCAGTTCCTGCGCTTTGGGCAACCCTTCGCGGTGGGCCTGGACTCCTTGCGCCCGGGGACCAGTGCGATCCTGAGGATGGAACGCCACTCAGGCGCATTGCAGCTCAAGGCGGCCGCCACTGATGCGGCACTGGGTGGCGCGCGCCAGCGCCTCGTTTCCCTGCAGAACATCGAGAGTGAAATGAGCGCGCAGGAGCTGGCCGCCTGGCAGACGGTCGTGCGCGTCATGGCCCACGAGGTGATGAACTCCCTGACGCCGGTGTCCTCACTGGCAGCCACGGCACGCGACCTGGTCCGTGATGTGCTCAATCAGATGCCCGAGAGCGATCCCACGACCACCACATTGAGCGACGCCCGTGATGCCCTTGAAACCGTCGCGAGGCGCAGCGAGGGACTGCTGCACTTCGTACAGAACCACAGGCGACTCACCAAGCCATTGGTGACGCAGATGCAGCTCGCGCCGGTGCAGCGGGTATTCGCGCGGGTGCAGCGGCTGCTGGCCGCGGAAATCGCTGCCAACAAGATCCAGATGACGACCAGTGTCGAACCGCAGACCCTGGAATTGGCCGCGGACGCAGACCTCCTGGATCAGGCTCTCATCAATCTGATGCGCAACGCCATTGAGGCACTTGCTGCGGTGCCGGCCGGTCGCATCGAGCTATCCGGACGCCGCCATCAGGACGGCCGTGTGGTCATCTCAGTGGCGGATAATGGACCCGGCATCGCCGCTGAGCAGCGCGACAAGATTTTCGTGCCGTTCTTTACCACCAAGAGACAGGGGAGCGGGGTCGGACTGACGCTGGTGCGCCAGATCGCCACCGCTCACGATGCAACGGTCGATGTCGGACCCACCCCCGGCGGAGGTGCCACCGTCAGCCTGCGGTTCTGAGTTCAATTTGAAATTGGGTTCATCAACAGACCGATGAATAGCAGCTCGCCGGTCGTATCGTCTTCGATGGCGTAGAAGAAAGGATGGTTCATGACCATTGTGGTGGGCAGTGGACCGACCACCGTAGGCATGCCAATTCCAGTTGCGCCAGCCGCCACTGTCCCGGTCTCATTCACCTCCACGACCGTCTTGTGTTCAACGACGCCCACCGAGAATCCCGGGGCCAGCGCTGAAAAGTCCGCGGCCGAAGTGAAGGCGACGCCCATCCCCATGGTCTGCAGGGCCGGGACCAATGAGCTTCCGTACGATGCGTTGAATCGCGGCAGCCCGACCGCCAGCATGACCGGTTCGAGTTGCGCCGCTACGTTGTTGAGATCGCTGGCAGTCAGATCTGCAGCGAAGCCTGCAATGTCGCTGCTGGCATCCGGCAGGATGATCAACATACTGAAACGGCCCGCACCGTAGGGAAGACGTACCGCCTGGTAGTTGCTGCCGTACAAGGAACCGGAAGTGTAGGGAAAGCTCGCAGTCAGCTGCATCAGCTGCGCGGTCGTCTGGCTGCCATCACTGAGCGTGAAGGTCGTGGCTGAAGTATTGGAGGGATCGAACGCGGTGGTCCATTGGCCCTTGAAGTAGAGCACGTTGGCGATGATCGCTGTCTCGTATACGCCCGCCGGCGGCAGCAGCTGCGGAATGAGTCCTTGAGTTTCACTGTTCACCCAGGCATTCACGTTCGCCGGTGCGCCGGCCAAGTCTCCGACCGTGGCGCCATAATAGGTTTGGTCAGCTTGCGTGAATGATGGCAGGACCGGGTTGTTGTTCTGGTCGAGCCAAAGAGAGTTGGCAACAACCAACTGCACGGCAGGATCTGGATTGGTCAGCGACGCCTGCAGAGCGGCATTGTCGTTGTTGACCGTCTGAAGGCTCAAGGTGCCGAGGTCGAGCGTCTGCGACATGGCCTGTTGCGTGGTACCGGCCGCGCCGTTGTAGAGAATCTGCAGCGCCATGGCCACGCTCAACGGTGAAATCGAAATATTTCCGCCGCTCGCTCCGGGGAGCAGGGTATCGAACAGACTCAGACCGAAGGCATTGTCGGCAGCCACGATCGCCGGATCGACCGGGGTGGCGTTCTTGATCGCCTGCGCGACGGCACTGGGCGTCGTGTCTGAGGTGCTGCCACCGGTTTCGCCGCTACCGCCCGTACTCCCGGAGTTTCCGCTGCCGCCGGTGGGACTTTGGACCTGCGCATTCGTTCCGCCTCCGCCGCATCCCGCCAACACGGCCGCCAGCAGAATGCTCATCGCGGCGCTGGCCTTAAGACCACGCTTACGCTGTTTCATGGTTGCCCCTGAATGAAGCTGCTGCATCGCGGGATAGGCTACCGCTCCACGGTGTGTGCCCACAACGTTGCAACACTGTCACCGTTGACGCGAGCGGACCGCCTAGTGTGGCGCGCAGGCGGACAGCGCGCCCAGCACCGCCGCCGAGACGATGATTTTGGGCCAGAAGCGCCGGGTGCGCAGCGACACCAGGACACCCAAAAGGCCGGCGATGACGAGAACCAACGAAATCGCCTCGGCCTGGGTGATATGCAGACCCAACACATTGAATCGAACGTTGATGCGGATCTTCTCGATGAGCACTCGTTCGAAGCCTGCGAGCAGGAGGTAGAGCGAAAACAGAAAACCGGCACGCTGCCGGTGATTTCGCAGGAGCCAAAGCAGCCCGAAGATGCCCAGTGCCATCGCGAACTCATAAAGCGGCGTTGGATAGACACCGGGCGGCGCAATGGTCACGCCGGCGATGTTGCCCTGATAGGTCTGGGCCCATAACCCCTCGGGCAGCCAGCTGGGTTTGAGGAGCAGATTGGCCGCGATACCCCAATCTCCATCGCCGGAGGCCTGGCAGCCCAGTCGCCCGATCCCATATCCCAGCATCAGCGCCGGTGCGACGGCATCCAGCATCGGCATCACGGGAATCGCACGGCGCTTCACGAATATCACACCGGCCAGGATCCCGAAGCAAAGGCCGCCGTAGATCGAGAATCCGTTGCGGGTCAGGAGCAGGGACATCGGATCGGCCAGGAAACGGTCCAGGTGATCCAGAATGTCGAAAATCCGCGCGCCGACGATCCCGGCCAGTGTCGCTACCAGGACCGTGTCGGTCACAATCCTGTGCGTCAGAGGCGGCAGCCTGCCGAGCTTTTCGTAGCCTCGGACGACCTGGCCGGCGAGGTGCGTGGCCATCAACAGCGCAATCGCGACGATGGCGCCAAAAGTCGGCAACGGAAGATGCCAATTGACGTCTAACAGGTAGTCGATGACGTCAGTGAGGTAGGGAAATGCCATGGTGCAAAGCATACCGCCAAAACGGAATTGTCTGCATGTTCAGCAGGTTAGACTGTGCCCGGATGTCGAGGGACCTGGATCGAGCGCTGCCGCCTGAAACTTTTTGGCATGACGCGTGTTCTTAGGTAAACGCCAGAATAATGTTGCGACGCAGATGAAATACATCCCCCTGCTCTGGTCCGGCATATGGCGCAAGCCTGCGCGCACGGCTTTGGTGCTGCTGCAGGTTGCCGTGGCCTTCGCGCTCTTCGGTGTCATGCAGGGCATGAAATCCGGCGTGGAACGGTCGATTGCCAATACCCGCGCGGACGTTCTGTTTGTCGGTTCTGCCGCCAACGGCGGCTCGCCGCTGCCGCGCTCCTACCTGGACCGGCTCACATCGATGCCCGGCGTGAAGGAAGCGTCCTTTGCGGATGGCTTCCTGGGGACCTATCAAAGACCGACCGAGTTCGTCTTTGCGCTGGCCCTTCCCCCCACGAAGATCTGGTTCAACCTGGTACCGGATATCTTCCAGGTGGCGCCCAAGGACCTTGATGCCCTTGAGAGGACCCGCGATGGCGCGTTGATCACCGCCGACATAGGCAAGAAGTATGGTTGGCACATCGGGGACCGGATTCCTCTGACGTCGAACACGCTGCAGATGAACGGGTCGGGGACCTGGAACTTCCAGATCGTGGGCACCGTCACGGATCACGAAATCGGCGAGGGCGGATTCATCGTCGTCAACTACGACTACCTCAATGAAGCGCGGGCGCTGAACAAAGATACGGTGCGAAATTTCTATGTCGTGATCTCGGACCCGAAGCGCGCAGCCGACATGTCCGATGCCATCGATCACATGTTCGGCAATTCCTCCAACGAGACCACGACCGCATCGTTTCGCGAAGGAGCGCAGCAGCAGCTGCGGTCCATCGGCGATCTGAACTTCCTGATACGGGCAGTCATGGGCGCGGTGCTGGTGGCGCTGCTGTTCTCCATCACCACCATCATGATGCAGACGATCCGTGAGCGAACCCCGGAACTGGCAGTGCTGAAGACTCTGGGGTTCAGCGATCGATCGATATTCATGATGGTCGTTGGCGAGAGCCTGCTGCTGTGCATAGCCGCCGCCCTCATGGGACTTGCGGCGGCAACGGCCATATTTCCGTACACCGCAAAATTCATACCCGGCCTGGCCATGCCGCTGAGCGTCGTCGGTTTCGGTGTGATCGGAGCGGTGCTGGTGGCGCTGATCACGGCGGTACCACCGGCTTCCAGGGCTGCCAGGCTTCAACTCGTTGATGCACTTGCTGGCCGGTAATCCGTTATGAACCTCATCAAACAGTTCTGGGCCCTGCTGTGCGTCAACCTCGCGGGCATACCCGCGCGCTTCGGACTGGTGTGCACCATCATCATCGGTGTGGCCTGTGCGGTCGGGGTGCTGGTATCCATGCTGGCCATGGGCGTCGGAGCGCGACAGGAGGCGATGGGAAACGTCAGCCCGAATCGAGCCACTCTGACGAGCATTGATGCCCCTTCGCCCCAGCAGAGCAACATTGCGCAGGATGCGGCCACGCTTATTCGAGGTCTGCCGGGAATCAGGCGCAATGCCAAGGGTGAACCGATCGTCGTCTTTCAGGCTGATGTGTTCATCCAGGCGCGAAACCGGTCCGACCGCGCGCAAACCGGATTCCCCCTGATCGGGATGACCCCTGGACTACTGGACTACCAGCCGGAGCTGCACATCACCGCGGGACGGATGTTCACTCCCGGACTGCATGAACTGATTGCCAGCAACAAATGCGTACGCCAGTACACGGATTTCGAGGTGGGCGCAAAACGGCACATGCGCGGTGGTGAGTGGCCGGTAGTGGGGAACTTCGATCTTGCCAGCACCGTCTGCGTCGTCTTCGGGGATGGCGACACGATTCTGTCGGCTTTCGGCCGCAATACCTATAACCAGGCGAATGTCATGCTGCTGTCCCCCGAAACCTTCGCGCAACTGAGCCGCGCGCTCAAGGGGAATTCATCACTGCACCTGAAAGTCCAGCATGAAGCCGAGATCTTCGAGCAGAATACCCAGCAGCTCAGCGGCATCCTGAACTTCGTCAGTTATTTCGTGGGTTCGATCATGGCCCTTGCGGCGACCATAGGCGCAGCCAACTCGTTGTACGCCATCGTGGATGGCCGCCGTCGTGACCTCGCGATACTCAGGGCGGTGGGATTCAGCAGCACCCCGATCGTCGCCTCGTTTCTCTCGGAATCCATTCTGCTGACGCTGCCGGGCGCCTTGATCGGCGCGCTGGTCGCCTGGCTGCTGTTCAATGGGTTGCTTGCGAGTCCCCTGGGCGCGAGCTTTCACATGTCTGTAACGCCCGGGCTGGCGCTGTTGGGACTGGGCTGGGCCCTGTGCATAGGCCTGATCGGCGGCCTGCTGCCCGCATTGCGCGCCGCCCGCGTGCCTGTGACGGTTGCCATGCGGGCGACCTGATCGACGGTCCAGCAATACGCCTGTGATTTGCGCTAGGCTCGCCTACCCGATCGGCAAACCAAGGGAGGCCAAAATGGGTACGAGGTGCTTTCGCATACTTTCGCTTGTTGTCGCTTTAACGATGCTCGGTACTGGTGCGGCGTTCGCACAGGGTGCTGGCGGCCCGCCCCCGGGAGGTCCAGGTGGCGGAGGCAGGGGCGGCTTCAGGCTTCCGCCGCTGCTGATGCAGAGCACTGCCTTCGAGGACGGTGGCATCGTTCCGCAGAAATATGCCGGTCGCGGCGGTGTCATTCCGGACTTCACCTTCTCCAATGCGCCCGACGGCACGGTTGCCTACGCGATCATTCTCCATGATGTCGACGTGTCCATCGGCGGCGGTACCGGCGATGTGCTGCATTGGGTGGCATGGAACATCCCGGCCTCGGCGAACGGCATTCCGGAGGGTAAGCTCCCCGAAGGCTCGGTGAACGGCAAGAACATGATGGGCATGAATGCCTACATGGGCCCTGGTGCCCCGGCGGGCCCGCGCTATCACCATTACATCTTCGAGCTCTATGCGTTGAATGCGAAGCTTGATCTTCCCGAGACCGCGAGCCGCGATGACCTCATGGCCGCGATGAAGGGCAAGGTGGTTGCGAAAGCCGCCTATGTCGGGCGGTATCGAAGCCCGCCACCGGCGGGTGCCGCTGCCGCGAAGTAATCCTCTAACGGTGCAGGTATGAAAGGGGCCGCGTGCAGCGGCCCCTTTTTAATTATCTGGCCGTCACTATCTGATCCGGCGCCTTGATGCTAAGGACGTTGATGACGTCCACCGTCACTGTCTTGGCTTCAAGGTGCAAACCGAGCTGCGCCTCCAGCGCCTTCGCCATCATGGCCGGGTCGGGCATCTGACCGGGCGCAGCGGCCGTCCAGGTGAGCTTGTAGTCGTAGGTGCCGGTGAGTCCGGTCTGATCCAGCACCGGCTTGAGAAACATGCCTTCGAGCACCTTCGGAATGATGGCAACCGGCTCCTGCGTCGTGATGACCTCAACCTTTGATAGCCCCGTTCCCTGCTTCCACCAAGGTGCATCCGAGTCCGGTACCAGTTTGGATCCACCAGCGCTGACGCTGAGCACATAGCCATCCATCTGCCTGCGTTCCCGTTTGACGACCAGCCCGAAATGAGTCGCCAGAAGCTGCCTTTGCAGCATCGCGAGTTCACCCAGAGACTTCCGAAGACGGTTGGAACGTACTTCCCCGGAATCCGTTGGATTCTCGGGCCAGGGATTGTCTGCGGTGATCTGAAACAGGGGTATCTGGCTCAGATCCTTGCCCACAACCTGGGATGCATCGACTCCATAAGCGGCTGCAATGAAATCGCGCAGCGTGTTGTAGGCGATCTTCACGTTCATGGCATGATTGGTCATCAGGCCCAGCGAGTTGTACAGGGCGGGACCCTGCGGCTCCTGTGCCGGCGCCAACCGGATTGAAACGTTGTGCAGCATGAGTTCGGTTTCATCGTCGGCCGCCGCGGCATTGCCGCGTGGCGCAGCCAGAATGCCAATGGCCAGGGGTACCGCGATGGTTGCCGCAGCTGCGACGGTGAGCGCCAGCTTGCGAAAAGTACCCAGCTGCTTGACCAGTCCGTTCTTCATGATGGCCTCGATTCTTTGCGTGAGGTTCGCGCCGCCGACACCGGCGGCGCTGGCAATCGGCGACTGAAGGTAGAACTCGCAGATCTTGAGGATGCCCTCGGCATAACTGTGCGCTGGGTGACCCTGCGCCAGTACCCGCTCATCGCAGGCGCGCTCGCGTTCATCGATGATCCTCGAGCCCAGCCACCAGACCAGGGGATGGAACCAGAACAGCGCCTCCACGAGCATGTGAAGGCTGGCGGCCAGGTTGTCCCGCCACGCCACATGGCATTGCTCGTGAGCCAGAACGGCAGCCAATTCCGCCGGCGAGAGCCGCATTTGCATGCCCTGCGGCAGCAGCAGCACCGGGCGCAGGATTCCCACCACCGCGGGCTCAAAGTGTGAGGAGGACGATCTCACCGGCACTGCAAAGGGCAGGCCGCCTGGCGTCGACTCGCGCAGGGCTCGGCGCAGCACCCGCCACCGATGGAACCAGCGAATTGACACGGCCAGCATGCCCACCGCCCAGACCACTTCCAGGGCGATCAGGAGGACTGCACCGTGATTCTCGTCCTGGGCGGCCTGAGCCAGCTTGGTTAGGCGTTCCGCGCTGATTTGCGTGACTTGAACTGCCGTCTGGGCGGCAATCGCCATAAACCCAGGCACCGTCACCTGCAAGGATGCGGAATGCCAGGAAATTTCAGATCCGAGGGCCGTGAGCAAGGCAAAAGGAAATAGAAATTTGATCGAGGCCGCGAGCCAAATAAAGCAGCGGACGCGCGCGCTATTGCTGCGCACAAACAGCGTAAGGCAGCCCGCCAGCGCCACAAACAAGGTCGACTGCCAAAGGTGATCGACAATTCCAATGAGAAGGGAGCTGTTCATTTGCTCTCCTTCTTGAGGCTCTTGCGAGCCTCTTCGACGTCCTGCAGCGTCAGCTGGCCGGACTCGATGAGATGCGACACCAACGGCGCGGCACGGCCGCCGAAGAAGGCCAGCAGCTCATCGACGAGCAGGCGCTGGGTCGCGCCGCGTGTCACGGCCGCTTCGTATATGTGCGCGTTGCTGATTTTCTTCACGCGGCGCACTGCGCTCTTGGCCTCGAGTCGGGTGAGCACTGTCTGCACCGTGTTGTGCGCCGGGCGGCCTCTCTCCGGGAGGTTTTCCTGTATTTCCCGAACCGAGGCGCTGCCGAGTCTCCACAGCGCTTCCATGATCTTGAGCTCCAGCCGGCTCAGCCTCTTTTGCGACATATGTCGGAGTATCTCCTACAAGTGTGGGAGAGACTAGCGCGTCCGGCAGGCGGGTGCAACCCTAGCTGTAGCTCGATGGCGAAACCCCGAAACACTGCTTGAATGCGGCACTGAACGCGGCCGTGCTCTCGTAGCCGACCGCGCGGGCGACTTCACCGATGCTCTTACCCTCCGCCAACAGCGACAGCGAGGTGAGCAGTCGGCTGTGGCGGCGCCATGCAGCAAGGCTGAGCCCGGTCTCCTCCACGAAGAGACGCTCGAAGGTGCGCAGGCTGGCACCGCCGATCTCCCCTGCGATGATCTCCACGGAGCGACTGTCGCCGGATTGGGTCGAGAAGTAGTCGGCAAGCAGGCGAGCCCGTTCGTGACGTGGGCGAGGCAAAGAAAATGACTCAGGTTTTGCTTCCGGCAGGATTTCCTCGAGCAGAGCCAGCGCGTGTACATGTCGCGCGCCGCGCTTGGAGGGTTGCGGCGCGGCGCACAGCAGCAGTATGAGTTCACGGGCCAGGGTATCCAGCCCCAGAACCTGGGGCTGGGAGTCGGTGCGCACCGTGCCGGCCTCGAAGTACAGCGAGTGCAGGTAGAAGGGCCGCGGGGAGTAGACGGAGTGCTCGACCCCGGCCGGCAGCCATAGCCCCTTGAGAAGCGGATGGACGACATAGAGCGCATCGGTCTCCACGACCGCGGCGGCCCCGGAAATCAGTGCGAGCTGGTCCCAATCGTGCGCGTGCCGGGGCACGCGGCCGCCGTCGGGATGGCCCTCGACGTGGGATCTGAGCGCTTCAATTTGAACCGGAGACATACTGCATCGCGCAAACAATATTGTCCTCGGTGTCGGCAAACTCAACGACCTTCCCTACATTGGGGATGTCGATGATTGCCGAGCGCAGTTTGCCGCCAGCGCCTTCGATGGCCGAGACGGTGTCCCGGACTGAAGTCACGCTGATGGTGCAGCGAAAGCTGTTGATTGATCCCTGGGCCGCGGCTCCGCGACGCTTTGTAATCAGGCCCTGTGAGATGCCGTGCTCCACCTCGGGACCGGTGGTGATGAGGTAGAAGTCCGGCGGCCCGGCGACTTCAAAACGCCAGCCGAAGACCCGCTCGTAGAATTTGCGGGCCCGCTCCACGTCGTCGGCGAAGATCTCGAAGTGCGCGATGTGATTGGCCATGACCGGCTCTCCATCCTTGGTTCGAAGAGACTAACATTGGCGCGTCCTCGAAAATTCGACAGATTAAGTCGGGAATCCGCCAGAACGGCGCGTCAGTGAAAAGCCGTCTTCGGAGGGCCGACGAGATATTCCTCGTCGGTGACCTTCTCCAGCCAATGCACGCCCTTGCCGTCCAGCGTTTCGGTCACTGCGATGTGGGTCATGGCGGTTGTGGGCGCCGCCCCGTGCCAGTGCCTGTGATTGGGAGGGCACCAGACGACATCGCCGGCCCGTATCTCGACGATCGGACCGCCTTCGCATTGAGTCCAGCCGCAGCCGGCCGTGACGATCAAGGTCTGGCCGAGCGGATGAGTGTGCCAGGCGGAACGCGCTCCCGGCTCGAAGGTGACGTAAGCTGTCATGGTTCGGGCCGGGGCGGCCGGGGCGTTCAGAGGGTCGATGCGCACCGTCCCTGTAAAGTACTCCGATGGCCCTTTTTGGGATGGCTGCGAACCGGCGCGCTTGAGTTCCATTGTCTGGTCCTTGTGATGTACTACCCGGATTCAACCGCACCTGCATGATTAAATCCACGGCTTCTGGAAGCTACTTCAATGAGCGAGAGCGACGGAACCCCCCAATCACCTTGCGTCAGGGATTGCTGCCTGGGAGATGACCTGACCTGTCTTGGGTGCTTCCGCTCCCTGGACGAGATCAAGGAGTGGGGGCTCGTTGACGAGCAGCGACGGCGTGAAATTCTGCGCAACGCCGCGCAGCGACGGGCGCTCTACGCGATGGGATCCGAATAACCATTGCGTCCGGAAAATGTCTGAATCTCCAATGGCGTGAGCTCCAATGTCAGCGCCTGCGCGTTTTCCCTGACGTGCTGCGGCGAACCGGATTCCGGGATGGCGATGACTTTGCCGCCGCGGATCACCCAGGCCAGCGCAACGGCCGCGGCTGAGCAACCATGTGCCATGGCGATCTTCTTAAGGAGGGGGTCTTCCACGACCAGATGGTTGTCACCGCCCAGCGGCGAGTACGCCATCACCGGCATATTGTGCTGGATGCACCAGGGCAGAAGGTCACGCTCAATGTGGCGGTTGACGAGGCTGTATTGCACCTGATTGGTCGCGCAGCGATCGCCGCCCGGAACACGAATCAGTTCCTCCATCATGGCGGTATCGAATTTGGATACGCCCCAGGCGCGGATCTTTCCGGCCATGCGCAGCTTTTCAAAGGCCGCCACCACGGCGGCGAACTGGGCGCTGGGAACCGGCGAATGCAGAAGATAAAGGTCGAGGTAACCGGTGCCCAAGCGGGACAGGCTTGCCTCGCAGGCACGGGCGATGCCATCGCCGGCCACTTCATCGGCCTCCACCTTGGACACCAGGTATATGCGGGCGCGCTGGCCGGCGATCGCCTTACCAATGAATTTCTCGGAGAGGCCGTTGCCGTAGTCTCCGGATGTGTCGATCAGCGTCATGCCGAGCGAAATGCCGGCACGCACCGCCTCCTGCTCGACCGCTGCCGGATGTCTTTGCTGTCCCAGATGCCAGGCGCCCTGACCGAGCGCAGGCACGGTAGTGCCATCCGGAAACTGCACCGTTCGCCCCGGAGTTCCCGTGGTAGTGACGGCTGCAGCATGTGCGCCTCGTTGCAGCGCAAGGCCGGCACCGATGGCAGGCAAGGACAAGCCGTATGCCGCGCAACGCACATTGAATTGGCGTCGGCTAAGCAAAAGCTTGTTGCCCATAATCCTGCCTCCTTCCGACTGGCCGATTCTACTCCCGGCGTTCGCACGCACAGTGCTTTCAGCAGTTAGAGTTGAGCGGAGCAGTAGCTTCGGTCTTGGGTATGCGAACTCGCGTCGCGGTCCTGCGAATCCACACCACGAACTGGATGGTGTTGATGAGCAGGAAAAACAGCAGCCAGGTTCTGAACAGCAGGTCAGTGAGCGGATAGGCGAAAATCCGCCAGCCGAAAACCGCCCAATACAGCAGCGCGAGGAAGCAGCCCCAAAGGCCGAAACGTACGACCTCGGTCGCTGCCCGCCGCCGCTCATCCAGCAGCACGGCCCAAAAAAACACCAGCCGCAGGACCATCACCAGGATCAGTGGCGGCAGCAGCCAATGCCGGAAATTGTCGGCATAGGCCAGCCAGTACACACTGGCGCCCTTGGACAGCAGGTGTCCCACCAGCCACGCCGGTGCGACGAAGAACACCGTCAGTACCGCCCCGATTGGCGCGGCATTCACTGCGGCGCGCCGCTCTGTCGCTTCAGGCTCGCCCGGGCGCCAGTCTCTGGGGAAGGGAACCCAGAAGATCCAATGCTGCCAGGGTCGCTTACCATTGACGATGGGAAACCGACGCTGCATCCAGTTTGCAAGGCCGAACCAAACAACCAGGACGCCAAAGCAGGCGAAGGCAGTGAGACACCACTGCAGCCACCATTGACCCGGGGTCATGCGCCCGGAGAAGACCAGAGGCAGGCTGATCAGCCACTGGACCGCGACGCATATCGTGGCCACCGTAATGATCATCGGTGTCTGCTCGGGCTCGATGAGCTGAAAGCCGCGCGGCGCGTAGCGAGCCGCCACCTCGCTGGGTTGGCCGAAGTCGCGCAGCACCTTGGCCGCCAGGTCGGCATCAGGTGCGCGGCCAGCCTCCTCGGCCGCCGAGCGCAGCTGATCGGCGAGCAAGGTCCGCAGTTCCAATCCGATGTCATTGCGCTGGGCGCGCGGCAACTTCGCCGCGACCTTGTTCACGTAGTCGTCAATGATTGCCTGGACGTTCATATGCCTTCCTGTTGGAGAAGCCCGTTCATCGTGGCCACGAGACCGTGCCAGTTGGTGGTGAGATCTTCGAGCATGCGTACACCCTTGGAATTCAGGGTGTAGTAGCGGCGGGGCGGTCCGTCCTTGATCTGCCATTCACTGGCCAGCAGCCCCTGTTCCTCGAGCCGCCGCAACAGCGGATACAGGGTTCCTTCTTCAATCGGCATCCCCCGCTGCGCCAGGGCCTGACGCAGGGAATAGCCGTATTGAGTGCTGCGCAATTGCGCCAGCACAGCCAGTACGAGAGCGCCCCGCCGAAGCTCTGTGTCGAGCTTGGCCGCAGCGTCGTCGTTCGCCTTTACCATGTTAGCTACCATGTTGCGCACATCACAATGCGGAACATAGTACATAGTGACGCACAGTACGTCAAGCACATCGAACCCGGGTGCCGTCCGCCCGGGTTTCGGGGCCGGCAGAGCTAATTTCGGGGTGGGGGGTCCAGCGCCATGACGCAATATTGCGGCAGCTTCACCAGGCCGAGCGCCGCGCGCCGCTGCTCGAGGTGCTGCGGATCCTCGATGGGCTTGGACGGCACAAATACACCTTGCCTGCAGTCCAGGAGAGTCCCGAACCGTTGCGGCGTGTGCACGTAGTCGAAGAGCCCCGCGTAATACAGGGTGGGGACCTCATCACGCCGCACCAGCGGTTCCATCAGCGCCAGCGCCTGTGCCTGAAAGCCCGGGTCTTTGTTGGCGAAGTTGGCAATCATGCCCGCCGCGGTGGCGCCCCGGACTCCGACCATCGAGACCGTTGGCCAGCCGTATCGGGCGATGATCTCCCGCAAGCGGCGAACATTTGCTTCAGTCTCTGCGGGGTCGATACGCAGGCCTTTGACGATGACCCCCGTGTTTGCAGAGGGCGGCATCTTGGCAACGCTCGAATACGTCTGCTGCATCTCATCGAGCCTGGCCATCCGCACCAACTCGTCCCGCAATTGCGGCCGGGCGATGGCCATATTGGCGTCACGCAGCGCATCCAGATCGGAAATCTCCACCGGCTTGCCGCCAGATGGCGGCTGCGACGGTTGTGCGGCAGAGAAATCCGCCGTCAGTTTCAGATCCACCGTTCCACGATGAACCAGCAGGGGTACCCGTGCGTCCAGCGGCGTATGCGCGACCGCCGCGCTCAGGGCGCTCGCACGATCGATGGCCGTGTCCGCGTATCTGACCACCACGTCGCCGCGCTTCAAGCCGGCCCGGTCGGCCACATCACCAGGGTGTACCAGGGTGATGAGGGCGCCGCGATGTTCAAGATGCGGGATCGAGGTTGCCGGGGCATTGACGTCAAAATCGCCGACCGCAACGCCCAGATGGGCATGGGGCGCAGCGGAGGCCGGCGCCGAGAGCGGCGGATCCAACTGTGCCGCGACCACCAGCAGCGGTATGGCCGCTGCCGCCCATCCCGCCATCCACAGCCGGAAATGTCGCGGCCGCCCGGTCGTCATCGCACGAACCCGTTGTTCCAGCTGCGAGGCGCGACCGACGCTGGCGATGGCCCCAAGGGGCATTTTCCCGGCGTGCTGGTTTATGCACAGCAGCGTATCCAGGTAGTGCCGGCGCTCGATGCCGGTGCGCAGCACGCGGCCATCGCAATCCACCTCAATGGCAAGCCGCAGCCGATGCAGCTGCCACCATAGGGGCAGGTTCCACGCCGTCAGCGCCAGCAACAGTAACGCAGCCAGCAGCAGGCCCGGATCGTGCGCGGCGACATGCTGCTCCTCGTGAAGCAAGGCCGCCTCGCGCCTTGCCGCGGGTTGCTCGAGAAGCCAGTGCGGCACCACGATGGTGGGACGCAGCGCCCCGAACACCGCGGGGCCGACGTTGTGCGAGACGAGGACGGTGTATCGGCCCAGGACCTGCCGCGGCCACCTGCGCCGGGCGCTGATAAGGCGCAGGGCGCCGAGCAGATAAAGTCCCAGCAGCAGCACCGATGTGGCAAGCCACGCCCGACGTGCATAGGTTTCAAGTACCGGCCGCGACGGTATCAGGGCAGTGGGCGACCAGCGCTGCGGCGGCGGAACTGCAGTACGCGGCAGCGCCAGGCCCTGTGATGCGACGACCACGCCTGCAATCGCGGCCGCGGGCGCGGGTGCCGGCGCTACCGGTGTGACCTGCGACAGGATGGCCGAACCGCCCAGCGACAGGGTCATGCAGGCCAGCCACAGCCACCGACGCGGCCACATCGCCAGGACCAGGACTCGCTCGATGGCCAGGGCGGCGAGCCCGAGGATCAGCGAAATCGCTGTCGTGTACACCATCAGCTCGATGATCATGGCTCGTCCTCGTTCTTGGGCTTGTCCTCAAGCAGGCGCCGGATACGTCGCAGCTGCGCGCCATTCAGCCGCTTGTCCGATACCAGATGGGTGAGCAGGAGTTCCGCGGAACCGTCGAAGAGCTTGTGTAAAAGGGCGCGCAGCGCGCTGGTGCGGGCAACGTCCGAATCAACGAGCGCCTGGTAGCGATGCGCGCGCCCCTCCTCGATGTGGCCCACATAGCCCTTGGCTTCGAGGTTGCGCAAGATCGTCAGAACCGTCGTGTACGCAGGTCGATCGTCCAGTTGGCTCAAGACCTCGGACACTGTGGAGGGTCCGTTGCGCCAGAGGATCTGCATGAACTCGGCCTCACGATCCGTAAGCGATACGTCCATGGCAGCACCAGTTACTACTGACGTAGTAGATAATAGCCGCCAGCCGCGATTTGTCAACTATCTGCGTAGTAGTAGTTTTGCCCTAGAATTGCCGCATGACAAATCATCCGGTTGTTGCTGCATTGCTGGCCTCGTTCGCAGTACTGATCGCGACGCCCGCGGCGGCCGCTGAAGTCTTCGACATTGGGTCGGCGAGCAGCGGTGCGCGCATCGACGCCATGGCGGTGTCGGCATCCGGGAAGTCTGCACCGATGGTGGTGCTGGTCGGGGGTCTGCACGGGGACGACGGCACCGTGGCCGCCGTGCGCGCTGCGGTGGCGGCTTATGAACGACGTCGAAGTCGGCCGGTACAGCTGGTGGCGGTGCCTCTTGCCAATCCCGACGCTGCTGCTCTTGCATTTCCTCCCACGGGCATCGCCTATCGTGAGCACGCCGAAGCGAACCTGCTGTGGCGCTGGTTGGGCAGCCAGGCTCCGGATCTCGTGCTCATAGCGGCCAAGGATGATGCAGGTCTTGCGGCCGCGCTCAGCGCCCAGAAGGTGGCCGACATGGGCCGGATTCCGGCGCGGCCCTGGAGCGGCAAGGCTGCCGACTGGATGCTCCCGGTCGGGACCATCGCCCAATCCGAGGCCCGTATCGAGCTCGAGCAGCGTCGCGAACGCTCGCCAAGGCAGCTCGCCGAGGAGCTTGCAGCCCATTATGGCCACGATTTCGATCAGCCCTGGTACATCAATGCCATCGCGTTGATCGCACGCATTCGGCTCGGCGAGCTCGATGATGTGCGACGGCTCGCGGAGCCCTATGTCAATGGCAGCAAGGACAGCCTGGCACATCCCAGTGAGCTGGTATTGGGGGGACACATCGTGTTCACGGTGCTCGCCCGCCGCACCGGTGATCCGCGCTATACCGCCCTGGTACGACGGGTTGCCGATCTTGGATTTGACGGCTCAGGAAAGATGCTCGAGGCCATGCCCTACAACGACCAGTTCAGCGATGCCATCTTCATGGGCACGGTGATCCTGGCGCAGGCCGGTGACCTGACTGGCGAAAGCCGTTACTTCGACATGGCCGACCGACACCTGCGCTTCATGCAGCAGCTGGATCTGCGGCCGGATGGTCTCTACCGACATCAGCCGGCGACCGATGCCGCCTGGGGCCGTGGCAATGGCTTCGCAGCCATAGGTCTGGCAATGACCTTGTCCGCGCTGCCACGAACCCATCCCGGATATGCCCATGCCTTGGACAGTTACCGCAAGCTCATGGCGGCGCTGCTGCCGCTGCAGACGCGCGATGGACTGTGGCGCAATGTCATCGATCATCCGGGCGCGTACCCGGAGTTCTCGGCCACCGCCATGATCGGGTTTGCCATGCAGCGCGGTCTGGAGAATGCCTGGATCGAGGGCCCCGCCTACCGCAAGGCCGTCGAGCATGCCTGGCTCGCGGTGAACTCACGCACTTCGTCGGCGGGCTCGTTCATCGATGTGTGTGAGTCCACGGCACGCATGACCTCGGTCGAGCAGTATCTGCAGCGGGCGGCAATTTTGGGCAATGATCCGCGCGGTGGCGCCATGGCGCTGCTGTTCGCCACGGAACTGATGAATTCGGACTAGATCTGGATACGGCGCAGGTACTCGAAGAACTCCGTCAGTTCCTTGCGCGTGAACACATTCAGGAAGCGCCGTTCATGTTCGATCATGACTCGCTTGAGGATTACGAGCTGCTGGCGACCCAGCGTCGTCAGGAACAGGTCCTGGCGGCGCCGGTCGGTACTTGAGCTGCGTCGCTCGAGCCAACCCAGACGCTGAAGCTGACGGATGAGGCCGACCAGCGTGGCTTTGTCGATGGCCAGTTGGCTCGCCAGTTCGATCTGAGCAACTCCGGGATTGGCATCGATGAGCACCATCATGCTGAAGATGCCGGGACGAATATGCGCGGCGCCGACCGTGCGATTGAAATCGCGCCACAGGGCCATGTGCGCCCGACGCACGTTGTAGCCCAGCAGGTTCGGCAGGATCCCGACATCAAGGGGCCGCAGCGGCGCCCTGTCTTCGCCGTTGCGCGTCTGACGGACGCGCAGCTTGTGCGGCTCGGGCGCGCTGGTGCGCCGGCTCAAGGAGCGAGCTCGTGCGACATCGCCACTCCCAGCTGACTGCGCTGCGTCTTGGTCGCCGAATTGGTGTGGTACAGCGCCTTCAAAAAGGCCTGATCCCAGCTGCTCAATCCCGCAAGCGCAGCATCCGGCGCGCCGTCGAACAGCTTCAGAATCGTCTGGGCCTCGCCCAGATGCGGCGGTGATCTCACTTCGGCGAGACCCACCATCGCCAGATAGTCGGCGAACTGCCCCCGGGTCAGTGCGCCCAGGCGCGCCTGATCCGCGACGACAAAAACATACGAGAAATCGAACTCATAGGAGGACTGCAGATGGCTGTTGTCCAGCCACGAGCCGGCGTTGACCGGGGGTCCGGACAGACCCCCGCCACGAACCTGGGCCGCCGCTGGCATGCCCATAACAGGCGCCGCGCCCCCGGGAATGGTCCGGGCGGTGCTATACCAGACCTTCACCGGCTCAGGGCGTCCGATGAACTCATCGACCGCAAGGGGTGTTGCGTTGGCGAAGACCACGTCGCGCTTGCGATTCGCCATGGCCTGCAGAAGCTGCTGCGGCTTGCCCGTGACCATGATGTAGAGATTCGGGCGGCACTGTTCGCCGGCCAGCGGTACGCCGGCGGCGCGCGCAATCTCCGAGATGCGAGCCAGGATGAATTCGCCTTCCGGCTGCGTCAGCCCCGCGACCAGCGGGCACACGGGCGCATGCCAGCGCGCAATTCCCTCCCCGTTGACCGGTTCGGTAATACCGTAGGCGAAAGCTGAAAGCTTGGGTAACAGTTCGGCGCGCTGGGCCGTCACCGTCACCTCTTGTGTGGGCTCGGCAGCGAAGGTGCCGGTGCCCATGAAAGCCGCAATCGTGGCGATGCCCAATATCTTTGACATACGCGCACAGTTTACCGTGGCATCTGCGCGTGCGCTTGTGACCTATGGGGATGTGCACCCCTGCCCATCGACAAAGGTGTCCCCGCACAGGATCGTGAGCCGATGATCGATCGGTGATCCGAGCAGGGGCCGCAACCGGGCAAGAAAGTCACGGGTCGCATCCGCACCCAGCCATTGCTGGTAGCGCTGATGATCGGTCCAGACCTCAAGCACCACATACCGGTTCTGACGATGCAGTTCCTGAAGGATGGTGTAGGTCACATTGCCTGGGGTGTTGGCGTGGTGGGTCTCCTCACCATGATGGAGCAGCTCCTCCTGGTTCTTCTTCAGATCGCCACCTGGCAGGAATTCAACATAGCTGATGACAAAAACAGCACCCGCCGGGCCGGCCGTGGAGGGTACGGCAGAGCTGGTCCAGGGCGCGCCGAAGGATTGAACCGGCGTGTACTGCCGATCATCGATCGGACTGCCCACGCAGCACAGCCCCCCAAGGCGCGCACTACCCTGGACATCGAAGCGGAACGTGATGGTGTGCGACTGCGACAGATGCTGCAGGTAGTGCCGGTAACTGTCCCAGACCTGGACGATTTCCGAATGATTGGTGGTGGGTGGAATCAGATCAAGTATCCGGAAGCTCAGCAGGCCCGGGTCGGCCTTGCTTTGTGAGCGGTACTTGAAAAGCAGTGTGTAGCCACTTTGAAGAAAATCCACGCCGCCGGTGGCCATGGGCATGACATCAAAGTGCGCAATATTGAATACCGCCCCGTGCGGGTCATCATCCCGATCCGCCGCCCAGACCGGCGAGCCGGCCACGCTGAGCAGCGCGCACAGAACTGCGACAAACCGCTTCATGGCGCCCGGTAGATCACCTTGCCATCGACAACCGTGAGAACCGAGTGCAGGCCGCGCAGCGCGCTGTCGGGCACTTTCCTGGTATCGAAATAGTCATCGCTCAGCACCACCAGGTCACCGAGTCTTCCAGGTTCGATCGACCCGATATGGTCCTCCTCCCGGAAGAACCATCCGTTGTCGGCGGTGTACAGGCGCATGGCCTCCTCGCGGCTTACCGTCTGTCCGGCATTGACCAGATGACCACCGGCATTCATGCCCGTGACCATGTAATAGATCATGTTCCAAGGGTTCAAGGTCGAGATCTGCGCTGAGTCGGAACCGGCTCCGGCATGCACCCCGCTGTCGAGGATCATGCGCACCGGTGGTCCGGCATTCGTATCAGTTGCATCGGACAGGTACTTGTAGGGATGTATGGCGATTCCTGCTCCGAGTGCCTTGAAGCGATTCACCGTTGCCAGGTCGATCTGTGGTACGTGGGCATCGGACCAGTGCAGGTTCGCAATCGGCGTCACGGCATTGACCGCCTCGAAGGTGGACGCCGTGATCTTATCCTCCGCCAATGACAGACTGTGTTGCTGGAAGGCCCAGCCGTGCGCGGCGATGAACTGCAGCGCGCCAAGATAATTGGGCGGCACGGATACCGGACCGAAAAGCGGCCAGCTGGTGGCGAATTCACCCACCCCTGAAATGCGCATCATGTCATCGCCGAAGCGATTGAAGGCGTTGAGCACGCGTTCCCGCGTCATCGGAAAATCCTGCCCCTGGTCCATGCTCAGAAAGAAGACGCGCAGCCGGGTCGTGAGCTTGCCCTCGCGATGCAGGGTCAGGAAGGGTTCATACATGCTGAAGGGGTCGCCAGAGGCGAGCCCGTCAAAGACAAAGGAGTCCTTGATGTCGCGCGTGCCGGGCTCAACGAATTCCCCCATATCGACGTTCGTCGTCACGCCCAGCCTGGCGGAATACGCCATGGCATCGAGTACGCCCTGTTCCTTGTCGGATGGCGTCTGCAAGGCGGCCAGTGCATGCATTGCGGCCAGCGATGGCGGCCCCGCCGCGATCAGTCCGGTCTCACTGACGGCAACGCCATGGGAGGTAAGGTAGTCCCGACCCCTGGAATTGGTGACCGCGGGGCCGGTGAAGGCGACGAACAGCAGCGTGGGATTGCCGGGCAATGCCTGGTCGAGTTCCGGGAGTGTCGGTAGACGCTTCTCGGCCAGCTGGCCCGGAATCCAACCGCCCATGGCGGTGATCCAGGCACTGTTGCCGAGGCTGCTGCTGCGTGCGCGCAGGGCGGCCTGTACGTCTGCGATACTGGCTGCCGACTCCAGCCGGGTATCGTGACCCGGACGCTCGCTCAGCAGCACGATATGGTTGTGATTGTCGATCAATCCGGGAACCACGGTGTGCCCGTGAACGTCAATCACCTGCATGCAAGGATCGCGTTCGGTGGATGCCGCGACGAAGAGCCCGTGCCGGATGGTCGCGGTGGCCACAATGGTGTCCCGCGCATCCATGGTGTGGATCCGCCCATTAACGATCTTCAGGTCACGAGATCCGGCACAGCGCTCGTTCTGCGCCACGGCCGTCAACCACACCCCGCTGAGAATGAGCGCTGCGAACGCCCGGACTATGTGCGACATGGACGCCCCCTGGCCCCAGCCTCAGATGCTGTGGGCGTTCATCTGCTGTGCGATGTATTCGGCCTGACGCAGCGCAAGGGCGACAATGGTCAGCGTCGGATTCGCCGAACCCGGCGTGCTCAATGCGCTGCCGTCGGATATGAACAGGTTGGCGATGTCATGGGTCTGGCCATGAGCATTCGCCACGCCCTGTGCCGGATCCTGGCTCATGCGCGCCGTGCACATGTTGTGCGTTGCAGGTGTCTGCCGTGAATTGACGACCCGTATGGCGCCGACCGCTTCGTACAGCGCCTTTGATTGTCGCTGGGCATGGGCGCGCATGGCGGCATTGTTGTCATGATCGTCGACATGGATATTGGCCACGGGCAATCCGAAACCATCCTTTACCTTGGGGTTCAGGGTGATGCGGTTGGTGGCGCGGGTCATGTCCTCACCGTTGATGAAGATGCCCGCCATGTTGCGATAGTGTTCGAGGACGAATGCGAAATCGCGTCCCCACATGGTGCTGGGAAGACCGGCCAGCGGCAGGCTCGGCAGGTCGAGCGCGGCAAGCTCCAGGTGGTAGCCGCCCGCGAAGCCGCGCTTCGGATCGTGCTTGGTCTCATCCTCGACGATCCCGGCCAGGGTCGTGCCGCGCCAGAAGTGAATCGGCTTGTCGAACAGTCCCCAGACGAAGCCGCCCGTGTGGCTGGTGTAATTGCGCCCCACCTGATCGCTGGAGTTCGCGAGCCCGTGCGGAAAGCGGCCCGATTCGGACAGCAGCAGCAGCCGCGCCGTCTCCACGGAATTGCAGGCGACGCACACGATGCGGGCCTTCTGGCGCTGTTCCTTGCCCTGCGGATCGCGGTACACGACCGCCGTGACCCGCCCGTCCGTGCCATGTTCGATGCGCGCCGCCCGGCATTGCACGCGGAGATCCAGGTTCCCGGTCGCCTCGGCGCGCGGAATTTCCGTGTACAGGGTGCTCCACTTCGCGCCCGTCTTGCAGCCTTGAACGCAGAAGCCCTGCTGGATGCACACTCCGCGCCCGTCCGCGGGGCGGGTATTGATGGCCATGTAGTTGGTATGCACGCGCTTGTAGCCGATACGCTTGGCGCCGTTGTACATCACCTTGAAGTGATTCGAGGCCGGCAGACCCGGATTGCCGTTGCGGCGGGTGACGACCAGGCGCTTCTCGGCGAGGTCGTAGTAATGCTCCAGTTCCGCATAGTCGATGGGCCAGTCGATCAGGGATGCGCCCTTGATGTCGCCGTAGGTGGTGCGGGCCTTGACCTCCCAGGGACGGATTCGCGGAGTCGCGCCGGTCCAGTGCACTGTGGTGCCGCCCACGGTCTTGCAGGTCCAGGAGGGCAGCGTCGGATAGTCCTGCGCCACCGTCGTGGTTCCGGATATGGTGCGCGGCTCAAGCCAGGTCAGCTGGGCAAAGGCATCGCCGGGCACCTGGGAGAAACTCGCCAGGGACTGCCGGGCACCGGCCTCGATCAGCACGACCTTGAGGCCGCGGCGCGTGAGCTCATGGGCCAGAGTGCCGCCGCCGGCCCCTGATCCGATGATGACGACCGCACCGGAATCATCTTGCGAAATGCTCGCCACGAAACCCCCTGACGATTATGCGGCCCCAGATCAGGCGCCGGGCACCGGTCCGCTGTCCTGCAGCGGCACCTCGGGCAGCCAGCGCAGGTCATTGAACCCTCGCAGCAGATAGCCACCCTTTGAGAATGCCTCACCCTCATACCCGAAGTAGGCGTAGGCGATCGGTGTGGCGTAGAGCACACCCAAGGTCTTGGTCCGCAGTGTCTTGAAGAAGGTTGACGCTTCCATCGCCGTCAGGGTCTGCACCCGGGCTGGCTCGGCGTCCGACGCGAAGCCCGCACCCAGTTTGCCGATGCCCTCACGGAGCATGGCCAGCATCTGCGCGTCGCTCGAGGCGTCGCTGTCGATGGATTGAATGACCAGTGCATAGGCGGCGTCATCCAGTTTGTCGTGCGGTGCGATGGTGCGCGCCACCGCCATGAGCGTCGCACCGTCGGTGCTCGACAATGTCCGAAGATCGACGGCCCATGCACGGCTTGGGGCGATGAGCGCCAGGGGACTGCCGGCGGCAATGAGGCCGGTCAGCACACCTGTTGCCCCCAGGAACTCGCGGCGTGGGATCACTGGCTTCATTGACTTTAGATACCACGACGCCGGTATCAGCGCAAATAGCCGAATCCGCGCGCCATCAATGCCGCGCAAGGCAGAATGACCGCGATCGCAACCAGTTCCAACATCAGGCACAGGCGCACGCGGCGGCAGCAGCCAGCGGAGATCTGCGGCGCCTCACCGGCCTTCAGCGCCCGGGTCCAGGACAGGAAAATCGCCGTTGGGTAGATGGAGATCAATGCCGCCGCGATGAAGGCGCCGAACTTGATCAGAAAAAAGAAGTCGTGCCAGTAGTACGCCGGACCCTTTTCGAACCAGGTCACGCGCATCAGGCCGAAGATCAGCACGAGCATGGCCGAGGCGCCGAACAGCAGATCGACGCGTTGCAGACGCCGGGCCTGCAGCGCCGAAAACGGCGGCCTGAACGTGGCCACCTCCACCGCCAGCATGGCGACCACGGTAAAGGCCGCCAGGTGGTGCAGCGTCGCCAGTAGCACGGTTGAATTCATTGGCTGGACCTCAAGGAGGCGGCCTGAACGCTGCGCAACCGGGCCAGGTAGCCACCCGTGGGGTGCGCGGCATTGTGCAGCAGGGCCCGGTAATAGCCGGTCGCCTCCTGGTGTAACCCGAGTTGCTCGGCCATCTCACCGGCATGCAGCAGGGTGTTGAAGCGACCCGGGTCGGTTTGCAGCGACTTGCGGTATTGCACCAGCGCCTGGCCGGGCTGGCCCGAAAGTCTCAGCATGTCGCCGATCATTTCGCGCGCCGGCAATTCCACCTCGCCCTTGCCGACCGCATCCTGGCGATCGGCCGCCGGCCGCAGCAGGGCACTGCCTTCAGCGGTTTTGCCCGCCGCAAACAACGTCCAGGCGCGCACTTCGGCCCACAGTGCCAGATCATCCGCTTCATTCGCCGCGAGCTGGGAAGGGGTGTAGGTCTCGCGTAGCCGTGACTGTGCCCGTGACGCCGCGCGGGCATCCTTGAGATGACCCGCTGCCACAGCCTGGGCCCAATAGATGAGTCGGCGCGCGCCAAGGTCAGAGCCCGGGAGCGGCTGAAGCGCGAGGGCGGCCGGCCAGTTGCCCGTTTCCAAGGCAAGGTGAGCCGGAAAATCCGACTCCATGACATAGTAGTAGCGCGCGATGCCGGCGGAGAAGTCGTCGGGGCGGATCGCTGCGGCCTCACGGGCAATGACCGCGGCGCGCTCTTCATCACCGAGCTGCAGGTAGGCGTACTGCAGGAAGTCCAGGGCATGCACCAGGTTCTCCGCGGCACCGTGCGCAACCTCGGGGCGTGCGCAAGCCGCCGCCGAGGCCAGATTGGACCGGATGTCTTCGTCCCAGAGACCGAGGCGCGCGAAAATGTGGCTGGGCATGTGCAGCGCATGGGGCGCGTCCGGGGCGACTTTCGCGTAGCGGCGCGCGGCATCCAGGCCCAATGGCGCCATTCGCGGATTGTCCGTTGCGTGGATGATGAAATGAATGACGCCGGGATTGTCGGGCTCGACCGTGAGAACTTCGTTGAGAATCCCGAGTGACTGATGCGCCAGCCTGAGCTCGGGATCCGCCGGCATGCCGTCCTTGAGCAGCGACATGGCGTAGATGACGGCGGCCTGGGTATCGGCGGGATAGGCCGCATGGATCGCGCCCATGGCGGCGGAGTAACGGCGCACGCGGGCGTCACGCCCCGGGATGGAGGCGTCATAGATGATGGCGATGGCATCGACATAGGACTGCTCGCGGGCTGTCTTTTCGAGGGCCGCTCGAGCCTTGGCAATCGCCGCCAGTCCCGACTTCAGCTGCGCGCCTTCGGGCACCCCGCCGCCCGAGATCTGCTCGTAACCCGACATGGCTTCGCCCCAGTAGGCAATGGCGCAGGCCGGGTCGCGCTGCGCGGCGCGAGCGAAATACTCATGGGCCTGCGTGAACCAGAACGAATAGAGAAAGGCCAGGCCCCCATCGATGATGGGGCGCGCGCTTGGCACACAGGAATTGTCAAAGTGCACGGCGCCGACGCCCTGCGCCGGTCCCATGTGCTGCATGTCATGCTGTTGCGCGACCGCGATGCCGGCCAGCAACGCGGTCGCGATTCCAGACCAGAGTCGCGCGTACCTTATGGGCTCATCCCGAAGGCATGTCTGAGAAAGGCATCGCTCTTGTGCAGCATGTCGATTCGCACGTCTGAGTCCTCGAGCTGGTGATCGTGATCCTCATAGATCACGAGATCACACTGCGCGCCCGCGGCCTTCAGTGCCGCCGCCATCTTCCGGGACTCCTCGACCGAGACATTACGATCGAAGGTGCCGTGAAAGAGGATGACAGGCTGCTTGAACTTGTCGACGTGGTTGATGGGTGATCCATCCCGCATCTTCTGGCCTCCGCCGACGAAATCGCTCACCTCGAAATAGTTGGACCAGGCGCCGCGCTCGCTCACCAGGGCGGCAAGATCGGTGACCGGCGCGATCGCGACGATGGCCTTGAAGAGTGACGGATCGACGAAGGTGGATTGCAGCGCCGCATACCCTCCATAGGACCAGCCGACGATGCCGAGCTTGGCCGGATCGGCAGTTCCGCTGCTCACCAGCCAGCGTCCGGCGGCAACGATATCGCCAACGGCGACGTCCCAGGATTTGAAGCCATTCTGCAGGAACCATGCGTCGCCGAATCCGGCCGAGCCGCGGAATTCGGGCTGCAGCACGACATAGCCGCGGGCCGCGAAGAACTGTGCCAGCCAGTCAAAGCCCCACTGATCCCGTGAGCTGGGACCGCCATGCGGCATCACGATGGCCGGCAGCCCTTTCGGATTGTCGACACCCGGTGGCAAGGTGAGATACGCCGGAATCATCTGCCCATCGGCGGCGGGATAGGTGATCGACTTCACGCGCGCGAGCGTGACTCCTTCGAGCCGCGCCCGGGTGCCGAGGAACCTTTTCAGGGAATGCGCCTGGCGATCCAGGATGAAATACGCACCCGCATCGTTGTCGCTGCTGGCGTATATCAGCAGCTTGTTCTCATCGACACTCGAATCGACCACGGCGATGAGCGGATCCTTCGCGAGGGCCTGATGCACGGCGCCGAGCAGATCCTTGATGTCGGATGAGAAGAACTCCGTGGCCCCCACATCAGTCGCGTACGACACGCCGATCACCCGGTTGCGCCGCCCGATGCGCGCCAGGGCGTTGAGATCCACGTCCGGGCGTGAATACACCAGCCTCTGGGTCAGTGAGCCGTCCAGGCTCATCGAGTACAGCGCCATGCGACCGTCGAGCTTCTTCCAACCGTAGGCGATATTCAGATCGCGATCGACGGCTTCGGGCCGAAAGCCGGTCTGCGTCTGTGAGTTAAAGCGGCTGAGCTCATGCCACTCCTCGGAGCCGGGCATGCGGTAGAGGAAGACGGCCTCCGGGTTGTTGGCGCCTGAGAGCGTCGGATTGATCTCCATGACGATGCGCACCGTACCGCGTCCGTCGCTGATGTAGTCGACGGCATTTTGACGCGGGGGAACGATTTGCTTCGCCGAGCCCGTCCGGGTGTCGACCAGGTCAACCCCCACACCGGAGGCTTCCTTATTGCCGGCCAACGACTCCTGGTGCACGACGGGTACATAGGCGCGCGCCATGAGCACCGAACCGTCCTGGTCGGGCAGCCAGTCAATGACGGTGGTATCCGTCAATGCCAGACCGGCCGCGTACGGACTTTGCTGGATGCTCAGCGCCTGGGGCTTGGTGCCGTCGGCATTGACGGCCATGAGGCGCGTAACAGGCAGCAGACCCGCAGCGGTGAAATTGCCGTGGCCCTGGACAATCCCGAAAACCGCGCACACCAGCCGATCATTGGATACCCAGTTGCAGCCCTGCAGGCGAAACGGCTTGCCATCCGTATAGAAGGCGACTTTGGCCTTGGCTCCGGGTACCAGGCTCTGGGTGTACGCCACGGCACCCTGGCCCGGGATGGGCGTCACGAAAGCGACGCTCATGCCATCCGGCGAGAGCCGCAGCGATTGGATATCGACACGGGAGCCAAAGGCTACCGCGGCATCGAAAGGCTTGGCGTCCTCGGCCTGCAGCAGGGAAGAGCCGGCCAGCATCAAGGCCGTAACGCACAGAACCCTGGGACAGAGATTCATCCGCATCATGATCGACAGTTCCCCCCGCACACCTGATTTTGGAAGCTCGATGGCCTCTTGGTTGTGCAATGCTTGTTGCTTGGGATCCAATGATACCAGAGCATGTACGCGTACGATTGGTGCGATGCACAGTGAACCGCTGCTTTCGGGGTCTGGGCCTTGGCTTTAGTCGACGCTGCGAAACCCGCGCTGAAATTCCACGTGCTTGCGCCGTCGCTGCCGGCGCCGCCGGGGGTGCCGAGTTCGACATCGAAGGCAGATAGTCATAACACAAAGGCTGAGGGGGAATCAAGCATGAGGCTGGTATTACGCAAGGCCCGGCCTGAGGATGCGGCGATCCTCGGTGAGATCTGCTACCGCGCCTTCAGCGCCCTGGCGAGTGCCCACGGCTTTGTACCGGACATTCCCCACGCGGCCGCGGCGGTCGGCATGATGACGGGCCTGATCGGCCACGAGGGATTTTTCAATGTCGTGGCCGAACTCGACGGCACGGTCGTGGGCAGCAACTTCCTGGACGAGCGCGGTCCGATCTGCGGGGTAGGCCCCATAACCGTGGACCCGGACCTGCAGAACGACGGCGCCGGGCGCGCGCTGATGCGTGCGGCCCTGGGGCGCGCGCGGGAGCGCAATGTCGCCGGCCTGCGCCTGGTGCAGGCGGGCTATCACAGTCGCTCGCTCGCCTTGTACCTGAAGCTCGGATTCAACGCGCGCGAGCAGCTGGCCTGCCTGAAGGGGCCGCTGATAGGCAAGTCCCTCCCGGGTTACCTGGTGCGGGCCGCGACCCCGAAGGATCTCGCGGTCTGCAATGAACTGTGCTTGGCAGTGCATGGCCACACGCGCTCCGGCGAAGTCGCTGAGGCCGTTGCCGCCGGTACGGCCCGTGTGGTGGAACGTCTGGGACGTCTGAGCGGGTACGCCACGGTGCTGGGCTTTTCAGGTCATGCCGTGGGTGAATCGAATGATGACCTGAAGGCGCTGTTGAGCGCCGCCGAAACCTTCCAGGGTGCCGGGGTGCTGGTGCCGACCCGGAACAGTGAGCTGCTGCGCTGGTGCCTGCAGGAGAGACTGCAGATCACCCAGACCATGACGCTGATGACGATAGGACTCTACAACCAACCCAACGGCGCGTGGCTGCCGTCGATTCTTTACTGAGCCGAACTCAGATTCTCGATGACCAATGGCGGCAAGCGATCCGCTGGCGCAAAGCCGAACACCTGGCCGTAGAAGGATAGTTCGGATTGCAGACAGCGGATGATGTTGGCGGGTTTGCGAAACCCGTGGCCCTCGCCCTCAAAGAGAAGGTAGGCCACCGGCACCCGGCGCGAGCGCAGCGCCTGCACGATGAGTTCGGACTGACTTGGCGGCACGACCCTGTCGTCAGCCCCCTGCAGGACGAGCAGCGGCGCCTTGAAACCATCCAGGCAATGCAGTGGCGAGCGGCTGTCATAGATCGCCTGGGCCTCGGGCAACGCGCCGATCAGGGAATCAAGATAGCGGCTCTCGAATTTGTGGGTATCCCGAGCCAGCGCCGCCATGTCGGAGACTCCGAAGTAGTCCGCGCCCGCATGGAATACCTCGCTGGTGCCGAGCGCCAGGAGCACGGTGTAGCCTCCGGCGCTGGCGCCCCGGATGGCGGTGCGCAACGGGTCGACGCGACCGGTGCGGCTGAGATAGTCGGCGGCGGCAATGACATCCTCGGCATCGACAATGCCCCAGTTACCCTCGAGCGTACGCCGGTAAGCGCGTCCGAAACCCGAACTGCCTCCGTAGTTGACGTCGACCACCGCGAATCCGCGGCTGGTCCAATATTGCACCAGGGCAGAGTACGCCGCAGAGGCCTGACCGGTCGGGCCGCCATGCACCAGTGTGAGCAGGGGCGGCAGTTCCTGCGGCGGGCCCTGAAAAGCGGGATTGGATGGCGCATAGTAGAACGCATGCGCGCGGCGTCCGTTGGCGCTCGGGAATTCGATCGGCTCGGCCACCGATACGGCGGCCGGCTCGAGCAAGGCGGCACCGGCCTGGTGCAGGGTCTGCCGCTGCCCGGTATTCACATTGATCCGCAGAATCGATTGCGGGGCGCTTGCTGAGCCGGCGACCAATGCCACGTGCCGCGAATCGACCCGAGTGAGCTGAGAGTATTCGACGTAGGGCAGGTTGATGATTCGTCCGCCGCCCAGACGCAAGTCGATCAGTGCCAGATGATCCAGCCCGCCCTCCCCGTAGCGGGCGAGCGCCCGGCCATCCCCCAGCAGCGCATAGTTGGCCTGGCCCAGTTGCCACAGCGGACTGGCGAATTCGGCGGCGCGTGGCCAGAGGGCCTGTACGGCGCCATTGCGCCACCCATACAGATTCCAGAAACCACTGCGATCGGAAATGAAATACAGCGCGCCATCGCTGTCCCATTGAGGTTCCATGACGGATTCGCCCCCGCCTCCGGCGATTGTCGCAGGCGCGAGCGGTCCGGGACCGCCCAGGTCAGCGACCTTGAGCGCGGTCGAATCCCAGGGCATGTTGGGATGATGCCAGGCGATGAAGGCCAGCCGCCTGCCATCAGGACTCACCCGCGGGTAGGCAACGAAATCGCACTCGGAATACAGAATGTCACCGGCCCCGCCCTGGGGAAGGGGCACCCTGACCAGCGCATTGCGTACCTGCCGGGGATCGGTGTGGTCCTCACGCACGCAGATCAATGCAACGACGGAACCCTCACCGGCAAACAGTGGCGTGCAGTCCGCATACCGGTAGCCCTCCGGGGTCAGCGGTTCCGGGCTTTCACCGGGTCTGATCCGGTACAGACGCTGGTCCGAAAACTGGCTGTAGTAGGCCGTATCCCCGACCACGGCAAAGGGCGCGCCGCCATATTCATGCACGCGACTGCGCACATTGGCCGTCGCAGGCACGAGCGCCGACAGGTCGCCACCGGCTGACAGACGGAACAGCCAATGCGCGCCCTCGGCGGCGGGAACGTTTTCCGTCCAGTACAGATGACCATCGACGGCGCGCAGGCTGTTGAAGGTTGCGTGGCTCTTGGCCAGTGCTTCGGCGCTGACCGCAGAGCGCCAGGCGCCGTATGGCTGGATGGTCGGCGCTGCAACAGTCACGGACGAGCCAGCACCGCCGCCATGGGCTGCCAGTAGTTCAGCTTCCAGCCCTGCGCCAGGTTGTCGGCGTCGCTTGCGGGAAAACCGGTGTGGTCAAATTTCAGCAGCGTTCCTCCACCGTGCTCGAGCAGCTCGAACCTCACGATCGAGTACACGCCAGCGGGCCAGTCCTGCGGTCGCCACGCCTGCACCAGGCGCGTGTTCGGCACCAGTTCGATGTTCCGACCGACGACGAAGCCACCGAAAATCGCAAACGCCGAACCGGCCTCACGACCGATATGCGCCGCTGTGCCGGCCTTGATTTTGCCGGATTGGGCGGCGCCGCTCAGAGCAACGACCTTCTGGAATTCGTGTTGGTCGGTGAGCAGTGCGTAGACACGGCCGGGCGGCGCATCGAAGGTGACTTCCTGGTGAATGGCGTCAACATTGCGTACGACGCCCGCGGCGGCCTCGGCGCGTACACGGCTGCTGGCAACCATGGCTACACCGACCGCAAGGCCCGCGATGACCTGTCGACGTGAGGTCGGATCGTCCTTGTCGGGTACTGTCATGGAGGTCTCCGCCGCGATGCGCACGGGGACATTATAGATCTGTGGGCCGCGCCGTGGTCGCCTCAGTGAGCAACCCGCGGTACTGCACGATCACGCCCGTCAGGGGGTGGCCGATGGTCACATCGAAGGAGAACTTTCCCTCTGCGCCGCTCTCCAGCGCGGTGGAGCGCGGCGCAAGCCACCGTGGCAGTCGGATTCCGAACAGCGTCCAGCCGCGTACGATGTAGCGCAGGCAACCGTTGTCCAGCAGCAATGCGATGTCCACCGTGATCGGGCCGAAACTTTCGCGCATCAGCCATTCCGAGCGTCCGCGACCCTGTCGCAATACACTGGAAAATCTCCGCCCGCCGATGGTCCGGACCCAGTGCTCGGCGTCCGCCTCGACGCTCAGATCGACACTGATGTCCTGCCCGGCCCCGGATCTCGGAAAGCCAATGAGAGCGGCAGCCAGCATCGCCAGCGGCTGATGGCCGCGGCGGACCGTGCACGTGCCCGTGAAAGTCGAACGCGAGGTCACGCCGTGCAGCCGCCGCACTGCGGCGGGCAGTTGATCCCAGGCGTCTCCCAGAATGCGATGAAAAAGCGGTTGGCGCGCCAGGGGTAGGCGCTGGCGCGTACCGGTGTAGATAGTGCGCTGCGCAAAAAGCTTCTCGTAATCACCCAGGTGAATGTCCGGCATCGCCGTGCGTGCGCCGGGCGGGGGTGAATTCCCATCCAGAACCTTGCCGATGACGGCCTGCGCACCCATCGATGGGATCAGGGGCCCATCATTGCCCTCCGCGAGCAAATGCCATTCGCGCACCAGCGGTCCGTCAGGACCCTCTCCCGACACCACCACGAACATTCCACCCCGGTGTTCACCCCAGCGAAAGTGGTTGGTGACCCAGTGCATGATCCGTGGCAGCCAGGAGAGGTTGCGCAGCAGACGCAGACGCACCAGCCACGCCATCAGAGTCAACGCCCGATGCAATGACGCCGGCACCGGGGCGGCACCCATCCAGACATCCGTGGCCTGCGGCCACAGGTCCGGAAGCACCCGAAGGTCCGGCACGTCCACCAGTGAAAAACGCAGGCGGCGCAGCGGCACGCGGCCAGGAACCGCAACGACGAATTTTTCGGACTCGGCAAATGGCCAGCCCGGGGCCGTTGCGCCGCCGCGCCTCAGGGCGATGCGCTGGCCTGCATAGCTGGCGATGGCGCGGATGACATTGAGGCCAACGCCCGCGTAGGGAGATGGGGCGATACCGCCGCGGATGCCCCGCACCCCCGACATGCCCTTGGCTAGTTGCCGCACCACGGCAGCCGACAACACCGGAAAACTTGATACACCGGACAGTACGAACACCCCGGCGGCCCGGGCGGCGTCATTGAAACGGGCGACTCCGGCGACAAAATCCGAGCCGTCGGCAAGATCCAGGTAGTTCACGCCGCTGGCAATACACAGCTCGACAAGGCCGTAGCCTTGCGGGCCGTATGCCTGGAACGGGCCGCTGGCATCGACCAGCAGATCGGCCTGCAGTGCCGCAAGCTGCGGCCTGTCCGCCAGTGCGCGGTCGAAGACTGTCGGCAGCAGCTGCGCCTGCGCGCCGGTGCGGCACGCGCAGTAGGCCTGCGCTGCAGTCGCAGACCGTCCGGCGACCAGCAACGTCAACCTGGCATCGCTTTCAAGGAGTTCGACGAGTCGGCCCCCGAAGGTACCGTAGCCGCCGACAATCAGGATGCGCATCGTAACGGCCGCCCCAACAGCCAACGCGAGCTTAGCCTACCCTTGCGGCCCCCGTTTGCGGCGCTGCACTGATGGATCCAATTGGTGCGCAACGCCGTTACCCCTGAGTCATTGCTGTGCAGGATGGCGTGGCTGCACCGGTCCATCGGCCCCTGGATCGTCTGTGGCGCTGATCCGGCCTGGTACAGGCGTTGCATCTTCCCGGTCATGCGCAACCCAATGCTGAACTACGGCCAGACGGGCTACTCCGGCGTTCTGCCGCGCCGTACCACGCCGTTCAATCGTATCCAATTGTACGACCCGGCCGTCAACGCCATGAATGACTTCAGCCGCCAATACCCGGTCACGGTGGATGAGGACAGGCAAATAGGTGCGGCATTGAGCGACATGGCGCGTCTGGGGGTGCGCTCACTCCTGGTCGTGAACGAGCTGAGCGTGGTGGGATTCATCACTTCCTATGACATCGAGGGCGAGCGACCGATTCAGTACATCCAGCAGTTCCATGACGTTCGGCGCAATGAGGTCCAGGTCGGGCACGTCATGACACGCTGGCACGACCTGGTGACCCTGAACTGGTCGAATGTCAGGACCGCACGCGTCATCGACGTCCTGCAGGCACTGCGTGATACCAACCTGATGCATCTGCTGGTGGTCGAGACTGAGGGCGAACGCACGTCATTCGTGCGTGGCCTGTTCTCGCGCGCGCGCATCGAACGTCAGCTGGGAACGATGCAGGTGATGAACGCCTCATAGGGCCGCCGCCGCCGGTCCGCAGTATCATGCCCCCCGGCATGAGACCTAAGCGGAGTGGATATGAAAGCGGCATCATTCAAAGTGTTCGTGGCATTTGCCCTGCTGTCCCTCACGGCCGGCGCGGTACAGGCCATGGACCTGCAGCTGCAGGGCAAGACCGCCCTGGTGACCGGAAGCACCGGCGGTATTGGCTACGGTATCGCCAAGGTACTGCTGAAGGAGGGTGCCCAGGTCATCATCAATGGCCGCACGCAGCAAAGCGTCGACCAGGCTGCCGCAACCCTGAAACAGGCCACCGGCAAGACTCCGCTGGGGTTCGCGGGCGACATGAGCAAGGCCGAAGACATCGCGCGTCTCGGCAAGGCCTATCCGGATGTCGACATCCTCATCAACAATGTCGGGCGCTTCATGCCCCACGAGTTCACACAGTCCACGGATCAGGACTGGTATGAGACCTTCGATCTCAACGTCATGTCCGGCGTGCGCCTGTCGCGCCTGTACCTGCCGCGCATGAAGCAACGCAACTGGGGTCGGATCATTTTCATTTCCAGCGAGAGCGCGCTGCAGATTCCCGTGGAGAGCGTGCAGTACGGCATGAGCAAGGCGGCGCAGATAGCCGTGGCGCGGGGCATCGCCGAGGGCTGCGCCAGAACCGGCGTGACGGTCAACAGCATACTTCCAGGGCCGACCCTGGACTCGGATGACCCGCGCGCGGCGGCCCGCTTCGGCGGGCGGCCGCTGGCGGATGTGGAGGAGCAGTTCTTCAAGAATGCGCGGCCGACCTCGCTCATCAAGCGCTTCGCGCGCACCGAGGAGGTGGCCTCCCTGGTGGCCTATGTGGCAAGCCCACTGTCATCGGCCACCACCGGCGCCGCCCTTAGGGTGGACGGCGGTGTGGTAAAGAGCGCGTTCTAGGCGCTCAGTGCTGGCTTTCCCGGTCCACGAGATAGCGCACCACACCGTTAAGGTCATCCTGGCTGTGCAGTGAATCCAGAATGACACGGTATTTGCCGTTCACCACGATGCAGGGCGTGCCGGGGATCTGCATGGCAATGATCTGGGTATCCGCCGCCCGCATTTTCAGCTCCACGCTGAATGATCGAGCGGTGGCGAGGAAGGTGTCGGTCTTGACGCCCGTGAGGCGCTCATAGCACTTCGCCGCATCTTCAATCGAAGGCAGCGGATTTTTGAGGCGATGGGTGGCCGTGTCGGCGATCGCCAGCTCCCCGTTCTTCCACACCGCGTCAAACATCGCCTGGTGCGTGCGCTGTGAAATGCCAAGCGCCTGGGCGGTGAAATATGCACGCTGCAGCATCACCCAATCCTCTTCGGGCTTGAAGGATGCGGGCAGAAACACCATCTGCGCGTTTGCCGGCAGACTGTGTTCCAGGCTGTCAATGGCCGGCTGAAAGCCATTGCATGCGGGACACCCGTACGAGAACACCTCCATGACCTCGACCTTGCCCCGCGCCACATGCGTCTGCTGGGTCGGTGTGATGACCTCGAAGTCACGGCCCTCAGTCCAGGTCTGGGCTGCCTGAGTCAACGGGGCCACGAGCAACGCCAGTACACCCATCAATGCCACGCCAAAGAGCTTCATAGGATCTCCTGATTCATGGGAATTTCGCCTTCAGCCAGTCGAACACAGCGCCCTGCCAGAGGCTGGGGGCACCGATCTGGCAATGCTCGGCGCCACCGGAGGCGCGATCGAATTCGATCGCCGTCACGCTGCGGGCCTGAGTCAGACTCTTCTTGAAAAGTTCGAACTGGTCAGAGGGTACAAAATGGTCATCGGCGCCGGCCAGGATCAGCACGTCGGCCTTGATAAGGCCTGCAACCGGTTCAAGTCGATAGGCCTTGAAAGCATCCAGGAGTGCGAAGGGGCCGGGTACACCCAGGACCCATTCGCCGTTCTGCTGGGCCCAGGTACTCCCCGGGTTCTTCTGGCGACCGGCCAGAAAGTTCAGCAGGCGATCAAACCCGTGCTGATGCAGCCAGAAGGCGAATTTCGGGACATTGCGCGAGGCGATGGCGCCGCCATCGTAGAACACGTCGTAGGCGATGACACCGTCCAGCCGGGTATCGAATGCCGCGGCCCGAGGCGCCAGGTAGCCGCCCATGCTTTCGCCGATCAGGACAATCCGACCCGGCTTGGCGTGATTGGCCAGAAAAACATCCAACACCGCACCGTTCGGCTTCTCCCAGTCGGGCTGGAAAGTCAGACCCTGGTCGCGAAGGACGGAGCCCTGCCCAGGGCCTTCGTAGGTGAGTACCGAATAGCCACGCTGCAGGGCGGCCGCCACGAAGGACATATAGAGTTCCTCCATGGTGCCGTCATACCCATTGATCATCATCAGCAGCGGGCGGCCCTCGGCGCCGGCCGGACCGGGGTAATAGACGGCATTCAGATGATGTCCGCCATAGGGAACGACGATCCGTTCGTATTTCACGCCCAGTACGTCAAGCCCCCTATAAAAGGAGTCCACATTGCGTTTCCAGATCGCGGGGCGTTTGGCATCCGTCGGTGAGAGGAAGAATTCAGCCGAGCGGTAATAGGTGTGGGCCCGAAGCAGGGCATTGCCCCGGGCGATAGGGTCCTGCGTTCGGGAGGCAAGCGCCGACACCCGATCACCGGCGCTGCTCCAGGCGCGGTACCAGCCTTCAGCATCACCGGCCCTGATGCCGTGAATCGCCAGCGAGGTCTCATTGCTATCGCCGCCGGCGATGGCGACATCATCACGGACCCGCAGTGCCTCGAAGTTGTAGGTCTGATCGGAGAAGAAGCGCGCCTGGCCGACTTCACTCGCCCGCGGCCAGACAGCCCAGGCCACCAGCAGGATAACGGCGAGGATCACCACGTCACGGACCATGCGCATGTCAGCCTACCTGCGAGCAGCGGCTTCGGCAGCGGTAGGTATCGGCCGGATATAAAGCGGCAGGGGCGGCTGCGTCTCATATGCTCCTTCAAGCCTTTCGGACTCTTCGGCCGACAGATGAGTTCCCAGGGCCTTTACCGAGTCATCCAGATGACTCACTTTGGTGGCACCCACGATGGGCGAATTGACGCCCGGCTGCGCGAGCAACCAGGCGACCGCGACCTCGGCCGGCCCGATTCCGCGTTTCGCGGCGACCGCGGCGACCGCGTCGATCACGGCTTCGTCAGCCTTGCGATTGAATCGGTTGCGCGCCATCGGCGAGTTCGAGCGGACGGTCTGGCTGCGACGACTGCCAGCCAGCAGACCGCCGCCGATGGGACTGTAGGGTATGAGCCCGACCCCTTCCTCCCGGCACAGCGGAATCATCTCGCGCTCTTCTTCACGGTACAGAAGGCTGTAATTGTTCTGCATGCTGATGAAGCGCGCCAGATGCAGCTGATCGGCGCGGTAGAGCATTTTTGCGAGCTGGTAGGACGCCATGGTCGAGGCACCGATGTAGCGAACCTTGCCGATTCTGATCAGATCCGTCAGCGCCTCCAGGGTTTCTTCGATGGGCGTGTCGCGGTCGAAGCGATGGATCTGGTAGAGGTCGACATAGTCCATGCCCAAACGCGTCAGGCTGCCGTCAATGGATTCCATGATGTGCTTGCGTGACAGCCCGCGCTGATTCGGGCCCGGCCCCACGGCCTGGAAGACTTTGGTGGCCACCACTGCATCCTCGCGTTTGACGCCGAAGGCCTTCAGGGCCTTGCCGAGAATGAGTTCGCTTTCTCCGGCCGAGTACACATCGGCGGTATCGAAGAAGTTGATGCCAAGTTCAAGCGAACGGCGGACGATGGCGAAACTGGCGGCTTCCGGCAGCATCCAGTCGGCACCGCTGCCAAAGCTCATGCATCCGAGGCAGATCCGCGATACTCGAAGTCCGGAGGAGCCCAGGCGAATGAAATCCATCGGCGTACTTCCCGGCAGTGGCAATGCCTGAAGTCTAGCACCGCGCCCACTGCGCTATTCCACCGTTACCACCACCTTGCCGCGCGCATGGAAGGTCTCCTGGTAGCGGATGGCGTCGGCGACCCGGTCAAGGGGATAGCGGCGGTCGATCACCGGCTTGAGCTTTCCGCTTTGCATCAGGTCGGCCAGGACGGTGAGGTCTGCAGCCGACAGGTTGGCCGAGACGGGCACCAGTTTTTGATTCGCGAACTTTGCCACGATAAGGGTTTTGCCGAAACCAAGAATCGGGCCAAGCCATTTGCCCTTGTCGGTGTTCCCACCCGGGACATAAGTTCCGGTCGGCGTCAGCACCCGGCGATACGCACTGAGCGGTTGTGTGCCGGACAGGTCGAAGATCAGATCGTATTTGACCGTGCCTTGCGTAAAATCCTGTTGCGTATAGTCAATGACATGATCGGCACCGAGGGAGCGAACCAAATCCACGCTCCCCGTATTCGTCACCGCGGTGACATCCCCGCCGAGCGCCTTGGCGATCTGCACCGCAAAGGTTCCAACCCCACCGCCGGCGCCATTGATCAATACCTTCTGGCCCGGCCGCAACTGACCGACGTCGCGCAAAGCCTGAAGCGCCGTGATGCCGGCCACGGGCACCGCTGCCGCCTGTTCGAACGTGACGCCGGCGGGCTTCAGCGCCACCGCGCCCGTGTCAGGGATCCGAAGATATTCGCCAAACGCGCCATCGCCACCACCGAACACCTCATCGCCGGGCTTAAACCGGGTCACAAGTGCACCGACAGCCTCTACCGTTCCGGCAAAGTCGGTTCCGAGCAAAATGTCCTTCGGCGCGCCCCAACCGCTCATCGGGCGGATGAGGTAGGGCTCTCCGCGCATGAAATGCCAATCCAGAGGATTGATGGATGAGGCGTGGATGCGGACCAAAAGGCCATGGGGACCGGGAACCGGTTTGGCGATCGTCTCGATCCGAACGACATCCGCGGAGCCGTAGCAGCGATAGACTGCGGCCTTCACCGGCTGCGCGACGGCGGCCGTGGGAGAGGGGCCACATGCAGAGTTATGGCTGACTGCGATGGCAAGCGAAGCCACCGCCAGAACCACCACGACCAGCAGTGCGAGCAATATTTTGGAAATGATGGACATTGATCGGCTCCCTTGCTGCCACGGCTGGCGCTAGTCAACCTGTTGCAGGATCCGTTCTACGGTTGCGAGGCTGGTACCGAATCGATTGAGGTCGGCCCGGATGGCGGCAAGGGTCACCTGGTTCTCCGTTTGCGCCGCGACCACTTTCTCGGCCAGTGCCTGGTACAGCGCATCATTGGCAATCCGCGCACGCGCCTGGAACATCGCCGAGAAGTACTTCATGGCGAAGACAACCAGTATCGTGACGAACAGCGGGGATACGAAGATCAGGTATTGCGTCATATTCATCTGTCCGCCCGTGCCCATGCAAACCTCCTTGGTGTTAGTCCGACTCGGTCGTTGAATCGGGAAGCGACGCCGCTGCCTTAGCGATCGTCAGCGGTGTCAGTTCGATGTCGAATTTCATGACTTCAAAGTAGTTCAGCGCATTCCCGTCGCAAGACAGCTCCAGGCGGCTCCTGACCAGACCCGCCGCTTCGAGTTTCTGCAGATGAAGGTGCAGGAGCGGGCGACTGATGCCGACTTCCCGGGCCAGCTGACTGACATATTGGCGACCCCGTGCCTCGAGCGCCGCCACGATGCGCAGGCGGTGCCCATTGGCCAGAGCCGCGAGTGCAGCCAGCAGGCGTTCACCGCCTAGTGCCAAATCCAATCTCCATCTGACATGTGTAAGTATTTTCTGACAGGTGGAGGCTGATGTCAAGCGCCTGGCAGTAATCGGGTAGTTTGGGCAATGCAGCAAACGACCGAGACCCGTCGTTGAGGTTACTGCGTCGCTCAGAAGGAATAAATCGCCCGTAGTATCATTGCAGCGCGCGCTCAACATTCATCAAAGGCAGCCACCATGCCGGACACCATCACGAGTGATCACACGGTTGAGCGCCCAAGCCAGGTGTCCAGGGCGGCTGCACTGTATCTCGCCGCATTGGTTCTGGGCGTCATCAATTCGGCGTATCTCTGGCATTACCCTACGTCCTTGGGAACGGCAGGTTTTGTGGTCTCGGTCCAGGTCGTGACGCTTGCCGTAATGACCTGGATAGTCATTGAGATTTGGCAGGGAAGAAACTGGGCTCGCATCACATACCTGGTGCTGACTCTGCTGGGGCTGCCGCTTTACGTTCCAAATTTGCTGAAGTTTTTCGCCGTGTCTGGCGTCACGGGCAGCATAAATACGCTGCAGTTCATTCTCGAGTTGGTTGCTCTGGGCCTTCTCTTCATCGGTCCGGGCGCCGCCTGGCTCAGGCGCCCGCGATCATTGCCGCTCAATCGGGAAGTCACACCGTAAACATGTGGTAGCGCGCCGCGCAACTTCGGCGCCGGGTGTCATGAACGCGATCAATGTCATAGCGCCATACAAGTATCTGGACATGTGGGTGTTCGATGACCCGCGTTTCGGCCTGGTACAGGAGCCCTTCGTTAGTGGCACAGATACGCTGATTGAGCACGCCGTTGCGGCGATTCCTGGTGCCGAAGCCGGCTTCATCATGCTGTTTTCCGCAGCGGCCTTTCCTGGTTGCCAGATTCACCTTGACTGGCGCCGCAGCGATATGGGCGGAAACTGGTATTACGAATCAACGCTGAATCTCGAGGCTTGGTTGTGCCCCGCTTTATACAGATACTTTGACGACGCTCCCCGCGAACTGTTCTTGCAGGTAAGAGCGAAGGGTCGTGGCGCGTAGTCATCGCTTCTGACTTGGCTTGGGGCGCGGACGCACCAGCAATAGGCTCTCCCGGCACCAGGCTCAAGACTGTCCTGCTGCTGCAAGGGCCGCAAGTGGCATTTCTCTGGACGCACGACCGGGTGCCGCCCCACGGCCTCAACGACGTTCGCGCGGTGCGTGACCAAGACCGCTTTGGCCGCCTGCTTTCGGTAACCCTATTGCCAAGTCTTCCTTACTCAGTCTTACTTGCCCTCAGCATGCTGTATCCCGGACGACCCTTTCCCCATTGGCTCATCACGTCGTTATGGATCGCCTATAGCGCCTTGCTACTCAGCCAATTGCGCACCTGGTGAGTTCCGTACCTGCTGCGTGCGGAAGCGGCGTGAGCGGCGTGCTACCACGCAATGTTCGGCACTACGCATTCTTTCCTGTCTGTGCGCAATGGCCTGGCGCCCAATACTGCGCATGTCCTCCTTCATGTCCGTGCTGTCGCCACGCTCATCGTGCTGATGGCCATGTAGACATTCGCTCGGCCCAAGTTAGGATGATGGACTGCAGTTGACCGGACAGCGGATCCAACAGGTGCATCAGAGGTCATCAATGCCGCGTACCAATTCGTCGAACGAGTATGAGCAAAGAATACTCGCGAACATCCAGCGCAGTGGCTGGCAATGCACGAGCGTGGGCGCTGGGGAAGGAAGCCCGTGCTTCTCCTACACCATCGGTCTCTTTCACTCGTTTGGATTCCCTGAGCTGATAGTTCTAGGTCTTCGGCCGAGCACTGCCTACGGCATGTTGAAGATTGCCGCCGACGCCGCTCGTGCAGGCAATCCATTGAACCTGACGAAGCCCAGTGACGCCTTGCTGGAAGGCTATCAGTGCGAGTTTGTGCCGGTGCCAAGTGCAGCCTACGGTCAGTACGTACTGTCTGCGTCGTGGTACTACGAAGCTGAGGTCTTTCCGGTGCATCAGGTTGTCTGGCCTTCGGAGGAAGGGATGTTCCCCTGGGACGCGACAGCCGATGCCGGCTTCCGTGCAACGCAGCCGGTTCTTGGCTCAAGAGTCGGCGGCCGCTGAGGCTTCCGATGTGACAGTGGGCCGCCGACACCGCTCATCAGCCGATTCCTTCAGCCTTTCCGCGCGCGCGGCCCGCCAGCCACTGATC
>Ga0210385_10000085_pt1 | contig 105772 bp, 101 predicted proteins | sample IncBWH26OmetaG_FD_160107 | JGI IMG/M metagenome (GOLD analysis project Ga0210385, IMG submission 160107) | Forest soil microbial communities from Barre Woods Harvard Forest LTER site, Petersham, Massachusetts, United States - Inc-BW-H-26-O ... | reverse complement strand
GCTACTTCTTCTTCGCTGCTTTCTTCTTGGCCTTCTTTTTCGCCTTAGCCATGATAGATCTCCAGTTAGGGTTAGTCCGAGGTCGGAGTATACGCACGCGAATTGAAATTACAAGCAAGAAGGAGTAGGCGCGCGAGACGCAATGCTCACTTTGTGCGGTTCAGACCATCGAAGTGATGAACTTCCAATGCTCCGCGGCGACCGGCATCACCGATAAACGAATGCCCGGACGCAGCAGCACCATTCCCGCGAGCTGCTGCTTCGCATGCTTGCGCAGTTCATCCAGGGTGATCACGCGCGGCAGTCTGCGGATGAGTTTCACGTCCACCACATACCAGCGCGGATTCTTCGGATCACTGTCCGGGTCATGGTGATGGTGCTTGGCATCGAAGGCCGTGGCATCCGGATAGCCCGGCTTCACCACCTCTACGATGCCGGTAATTCCAGGGATTTCGCAGCTGGAGTGATACAGGAAGGCCTGGTCGCCGCGCTGCATCTGGTCGCGCAGCATGTTGCGGGCCTGGTAGTTGCGTACCCCATCCCAGGCGGTGGTCTTGCGCGGGGCGCGCTGCAGGTCATCGATGCCGAAGCTCTCCGGTTCGGTCTTCAGTAGCCAGAATTGCACTTGATGGGTCCTTTCTCGGTGATGACGGTACTCAGTCGCACATCGTGCGAGGCACCCTGGATGCTTGGCACCTGCTGGAACGAATAGGCCAGTCCGATGAGCCGGGGGTGCAGCCAATGGCTTCGATGGCGCAGAAAGTGGAAGGCACGGTCGTAGTAGCCGGCACCCATTCCCAGGCGCTCACCCTTGGCATCGAAGCCCACCAGGGGTACGAACACCAGATCCAGACGACGTGCCGACAGGTATCGCAGATGAATGGGCTCGAGGATGCCCAGCTGATTGCGCCGCATGGGGCCGGTGGCCGCGACGAAACGCATGCGCCGCCGCCGCAGGTCCGTGAGTCGCGGCAGGTAGATGCGGCATTGATGATGCCGGGCCAGTTCGACCACCGGGCCGCAGTCCAGCTCCGAGGGCAGGGGGGCGTAGACCGCAATGCGCATACCGGGACGAAGATGGACGCTGCGGCGCAGGTGTCGGGCGACGGCGATGGCGGCGGCGCGGCGTTGGGCCGGTGGCACGGCCCGCCGCAACTGCTTGAGGCGCTGGCGCAGGGCCGCCCGGCCGTGGACCGAAGAATTCAAGACGTCACCCGCAAGTGCCGGTACGAACCGTTGCTCTCGAACCAGAGCAACAAAGTGGGACAAGCTGAGGGAGGTAAGGCTTTCCGCTCACGAAGTCGGACCTGCACAATTCTGCCCACGAGCCCTATCCCTGGGTGTTTAAATTAAGGTCGAGAGGTAACCCGGCACGAAATCGAACACCGCAGGCGACGCGGGATGGATTTTACCACGATGTGGGGTGGCGGCGAGTCGGGTAGGAAATACTGGGCTACAGTTCCAGTTGCTGGTTGCGCGCCAGCGCCGCTTCGGCGCGCTCACGGGTTGCACGCACCCGGGTCACGGTGGCGGTGGTGAGCTTGGATTCCTGGTCACGAATGCGCAGCAACTCATTGGCGAGATTCAAGGCGGCCATCACCGCCACCCGGTCCAGCCCCACTACCTTGCCCGAGTCGCGGATCTCGCGCATGCGTGCGGTGAGGTACTCGGCGGCATCCAGCAGTGCGGCACGCTCATCATGAGGGCATGCGACAAAATACTCTTTTTCCAATATCCGTACGCTGACCCGCGCCGGCTCGGTATTGCTCATGCACCGTGCTCCAGAGTCTTCAGTCGACCAATCATGGCTTCGACACGCCCACGCACCTGCTCATTCTTGTTCAGCAGTGAGCCGCGCTCGTTGACCAGGGTATCGTGACGCTGTCGCAGTGCACGATTCTCTTCCTGCAATTGCGCGACCTGGGTGGCGAGTTCGTCGACCCGGGATTCAAGGCGGGTGAGCTCGAGATCGAGCTCCGTATTCACTGGGGTGCTCATGGCATTGACTATAGGCATAATCCATTAGGATGCAAGCCGCCGACTATGAGCAGATCCAGCAGGTGCTGATCCAGGCGCATTCTCTGACCGACGCCGCCGAGGCGCACGGCACCCTGGCCGGCTGCCTGTGCTCCACCGTGGCCTACCGGTTCGAGGACTGGATGCTGGAAATCCTGCCCGAGGGAACCGCGGATTCGGCCACCACCGGGGTGCTGTTCGAACTTTATCGCAGCACCAGCGTGGACCTCGGCGAGGCGCAGATGCAGTTCGCCCCCCTGCTGCCGGATGATGCAGAGCCCATCGAGGCCCGCGCCTCGGCGCTTGGCGCCTGGTGTCAGGGGTTCCTCTATGGTCTGGGCACCAGTTCGCTGCGTGATGCGACGCAACTGCCGGGCGATGTGGGCGAGGTGGTGCGTGACCTCACGGAGATCACGCACGTCGCCGCCGACAGCGCCGAGAGCCTCGAATCCAATGAAGGGGCCTACGCCGAACTCGTGGAATTCGTACGCGCCGGAGTGCAGCTGCTGTTCGATGAACTCGAACCGCTGCGCCGGGAAACAAGCCGACCCGAAGGGCTATTACACTGACATGTCACGCCAAACGTCAAATTCTCCCGCCAGGTCCCGGGCCCATTCCCGGCTGATACCGCCCAGCGCGCCGCCGCTCAAACCCAAGGTGATCAGTCGCGACGAGTTCGCACGGCGGCGGCGCCAGCTCATGCGGCTGATGGGACGCGACTCCATCGCCATCATCCCGGCAGCGCCGGTGCGCCATCGCAGCAACGATGTCGAGTATCCGTACCGCCAGGACAGTGACTTCCAGTATCTGACCGGCTTTGGGGAACCGGAGTCGGTGGCGGTACTGGTGCCGGGGCGCGAACAGGCGCAGTACGTGCTGTTCGTTCGCGACCGCGACCCGGTGCGCGAGACCTGGGACGGACGGCGCGCCGGCACCGAAGGGGCCACGCGCAGCTATGGCGCCGATGATGCCTTCCCCATCACCGACATCGATGAAATCCTACCCGGACTGATGGAGAACCGGACGCGGGTCTTCTATGCCATGGGCACGCATCCGGAATTCGACCAGCGCGTGGTGGGCTGGCTCAATGGCCTGCGCACCCAGGCGCGTCATGGCAAGCATCCCCCCCAGGAATTCGTGACTCTGGATTATGTGCTGCACGACATGCGGCTGACCAAGTCACGGGCGGAGCTGGACGTGATGCGCGAAGCGGCGCGCATCGGCGCCGGTGCCCACATCCGCGCCATGCAGACCTGCCGCCCGGGCGGCAGTGAATACGGCATCATGGCCGAGATCCTGCACGAGTTCCGGCGCCATAACGCCGATACCTCCTATGAACCCATCGTCGGGGGCGGCGCCAATTCCTGCATCCTGCACTACCGCGAGAACAACCAGCCGCTCAAGAGCGGGGAGCTGCTGCTGATCGATGCGGGCTGCGAGTACGAGTACTACGCCTCGGACATCACGCGCACCTTCCCCGTGAACGGCCGCTTCTCCGCCGCGCAGCGCGCGGTCTATGAGGTGGTGCTGGCGGCGAATGAGGCCGCCATCAAGGCGGTCAGGCCCGGGGCGTCCTGGAATGATCCCCATGAGACCGCGGTTCACGTCGTGACCCAGGGTCTGGTGAAGCTCGGGCTTCTGAAAGGGACGGTCGCCAAGCTGGTGAAGGAGGAAGCCTATCGCCGCTTCTTCATGCATCGCACCGGTCACTGGCTGGGCATGGACGTGCATGACGTGGGTGACTACAAGCTCGGCGACCAATGGCGCGTGCTCGAACCGGGCATGGCGCTGACCATCGAACCGGGCATCTACATCCCCGCCGGCACCCGGGGCGTGCCGCGACGCTTCGACAACATCGGCATCCGTATCGAAGATGATGTGGTGGTAACCCGCGATGGCGTTGAGGTTCTCACCGCCGGTGCGCCCAAGGATCCGGACGCCATCGAGGCGCTGATGGCCGCTGCCTAGTGGAAGAGTTCGACATCGCCATCATCGGCGGCGGCATGGTCGGGGCCAGCCTTGCTCTGGCCCTGGCGCAGGCGGGCCGACGTATCGTGCTCATCGAGGGTGTCGCGCCGGACTCCAGCGCCCAGCAGAGCTTCGATGAACGCACTACGGCGCTGGGCAATGCCAGCCGGCGCATTTTCGAGGCGCTCGGGGTGTGGAGCAGCCTGGCGGATCAGTGCGGCGTGATCCGCAACATTCACGTCTCCGATGCCGGCCGGCTGGCGTTTGCGCGCTTGTCGGCCGCGCAGCAGGGTATCGAGGCCTTCGGCTTCGTGGTGCCGAACCGGGGACTGGGCACGGTACTGTGGGCACACATCCGGGACCACGAGCGGATCAGCGTGCGCATGCCCTGCAGCGTCGCCGCCGTATGCGCCGATGCCACGGGCGTCACCCTGGCGCTCGCGGGCCAGGATGCCGCGGCTGGCCCGACACTGCGCGCACGCCTGGCGGTGGCCGCCGATGGGGCTCACTCGGTGATCCGCCGCGAGGCGGGCATCACGAGCACCGAGGCGGACTACCATCAGGTCGGTATTGTGGCCAACGTCGCCACCGACATCGCGCACGATGGCACCGCGTACGAACGCTTTACGGCCGCGGGTCCTCTGGCGCTGCTGCCGCTGCGTGATGGCAGCTACACGGTGGTTTGGGCGCGCACCCCGCAGGATGCCGCCGCAACACTTGCGGCCGGGGAGGCGGAATTCCTGGCCCTGCTGCAGCAGCACTTCGGCTGGCGTGTCGGCAGGTTCGTCCGAGCCGGGCGTCGCGCCAGCTACCCCCTGAAGCTCACGCGCGCGGATGAGTCGGTGGCGCAGCGCACCGTACTGATCGGCAATGCCGCGCAGTCGCTGCATCCGGTGGCCGGCCAGGGATTCAACCTCGCGCTGCGCGATGTGGCGGCACTGGCCGAACTGCTCGCCGCTGACGGCGATCCGGGCGCGGCTGAGTTGCTGGAGCGCTTTGCGCAGGGTCGTGAACTGGACCGTCGCGGGGTCACGCGCTTCACCGATGGCCTGATCCGCCTGTTCGGCGATTCGCGAGCGCCGGTGCGGCTGGCCCGCGATGCCGGCCTGCTGCTGTTCGATCTGCTGCCACCGGCCAAGCGGGCGCTGGCGCGAGTGAGCCTGGGGTTCGGAGGTCGCACGCCGCGCATGGCGCGGGGCCTGCCACTGCGATGAGCGCGTCCCTGGATGTGCTGGTCGTCGGCGGCGGTCCGGTGGGCGCGGCGGTGGGCGCGCTGCTGGCGCGCGCCGGCCAAGCTGGCACGGCATGGCGCGTGGGTCTGCTGCAGGCGCCGCAAACAGCGCCGGATGGACGCGTCATCGCGCTCTCGCGCGCCAGCGAAAGAATCCTGGATGCCGCAGGCGCCTGGCCCGCCCTGCGGCCGCACGCCTGGGCGTATGAGCACATGCGTGTCTGGCACCACAGCGTCGCTGCGCAAAGTGATGAGGTGTTGCAATTTGATGCAGCGCAGGCCGGTGAACCCAATCTTGGCTACATCATCCAGACGCGCCGGGTCACGACGGCCCTGATGGATGCGTTTGTCGCCGCCGGTGGCCAGGTGCTTGACGGCGAACTGCAGGCCCTCACGCCCTCCGCGGCTGCCGGTCCAGTGCGCGCGCAGACCTCGGCGGGCGAAGTTTCAGCGCAGCTGATCGTGGGTGCCGACGGCGCGCGTTCGGCCGTACGCAGCGCCCTGGGCATCGAGGCGCGCACGGCGAGCTATGAGCAGCTGGCGCTCGTGGCACGCGTCGTTCCCGATCATTCACCTCGCACCACGGCGTGGCAGCGCTTCGTGGATGGCGGCACGCTCGCGCTGCTGCCGCTGGCGGACGGCAGTGTCTCCATCGTCTGGTCGGTGCGCGAGGCGCAGGGGCGCGCGCTGCTCGCCGCCACCTCGGCCGACTTCGAGGCGCAGCTGTTTGAGCACACCGATGCGGTGCTGGGTCGGCTGACCCTGGCCGGCGAGCGAGCAGCCTTCCCCGTGCTGCGCCTGAGCGCGGATCGCTACGTCGCGGCGCATTGCGCACTGGTGGGTGATGCGGCCCATGTGGTGCATCCGCTGGCCGGGCAGGGCGTGAACCTGGGTCTGCTGGATGCCGCCACCCTGGCCCAACTGACGGTGCAGGCCTGCTCCTCGGGGGAGCTGCTGGGTGCCCAGCGCACGCTTCGTGCCTATGAACGCTGGCGCAAGGGCGAGAATCAGCTCATGGAGTTTGCGATCGATGCCTTCAACCGGGTGCTCGCGCAGGGCGCGGGCCCGGTATCAGTGCTGGCGCGGCGCGCGCTGGCGCTCACCAACCGCAGCGCACTGCTGAAGCGCTTCTTCATCGGCCAAGCCTTGGGACAGGCGCCCGCGCTCACAGCCTGGGAATCTGATCGATCTTCGCTGCGCAGATGAAGTCGTTCTCGGACAGGCCGCCGATGGCGTGGGTGCTGTAGCGCACCCGGCAGACGCTGTAACCGACCTCGAGGTCCGGGTGATGATCCTCGATGTTGGCCACATGCGCCACGGCATTCACGAAGCTCATGGTGCGATAGAAATCGCGGAACGTGAACTCCCGACGCACGCTGGCGGCGTTCTCATCCAAGGTCCAGGCGGGGTCAAGCCGCAGCAGCAGCTCATCGGCGGCGGCACGCGTCAGGGGCGCCACGCCGCCTTCGCATGGCTCACAGCGCCGGTCGGCCAAATCACTCATGACACCCCATCACGAAGCCTGCTTGGGCACGAACTTGCGTGCCACATACTGTTCCACCAGTTCCTGGAATTCTTCGGCGATGCGCTCGCCCTTCAGGGTCACCGTCTTTTCCCCATCCTCATAGACGGGCGCCACGGGACGCTCACCGGTACCCGGCAGACTGATGCCCAGGCTTGCATGCTTGCTCTCACCGGGTCCGTTGACCACGCAGCCCATGACCGCGACCGTCATGTCCTCCACGCCGTCGTAGGCGCGGCGCCATTCGGGCATGCGATGCCGGATATGCGACTGGATCTGCTGCGCCAGTTCCTGGAAATAGGTGCTGGTGGTACGCCCGCAGCCCGGGCAGGCGATCACCATGGGAGTGAAGGAACGCAGGCCCATGGTCTGCAGGATCTCCTGCGCGACGATCACTTCGTTGGTCCGGTCACCATTGGGCTCGGGTGTCAGGGAGACGCGGATGGTGTCACCGATGCCCTGCTGCAGCAGCACTGACATGCCGGCGGTGGAGGCCACGATACCCTTGGACCCCATTCCGGCCTCGGTGAGACCCAGATGCAACGGGAACTCGCAGCGCGCGGCCAGATCCGTATAGATGGCGATGAGATCCTGGACCCCGGAGACCTTGGCCGAGAGGATGATGCGCTCCTTGGGCAGGCCCAGCTCCATGGCGCGCTCGGCGCTGGACAGCGCCGAGGCCGCGACCGCCTTGCGCATGACTTCGCGCGCATCCAGCGGCTCGGGCAAGGCGTTGTTCTCGTCCATCATCCTGGTCAGCAGGTCCTGATCCAGGCTGCCCCAGTTGACGCCGATGCGCACCGGCTTTTCATGGCGACAGGCCATCTCAATCATTTCCGCGAACTGTGGGTCGCGCTTGGTGCCGCGGCCGACATTGCCGGGGTTGATGCGGTACTTGGCCAGTGCCGTCGCGCAACCCGGATATTCGCGCAGCAGCTTATGTCCATTGAAATGGAAGTCCCCGATCAGCGGCACCGTGACGCCCAGCTGATCCAGGCGTTCCCGGATCGGGGCCACGGCGGCGGCGGCTTCCGCGGAGTTCACGGTGACGCGCACCAGTTCCGAGCCGGCCCGGGCCAGGGCCCTGACCTGTTCCACGGTTCCGGCGACATCCGCCGTGTCCGTGTTGGTCATGGACTGCACGACAATGGGGTTGGGGCCGCCGACGCGGATACCCCCAACGGTGGTTACGAGCGATTTGCGACGTGGATGCGACATGGACGCATTGTACCGCTTAACATGAGGTCAAAATAACCGTCAGGAAGTCCATGTCCTCCCCCGAAACGATGCCACGCGAGAAACCGCGGGGCCTGACGCGCATCCTCAGGGCCGCGCAGGCCAGCTGGAAAGGCCTGCTGGGGGCCTACCGCGAGGAGGCCGCGTTTCGCCAGGAACTGGGTCTGAGCGTCCTGGTCATACCCCTGGGCCTGTGGCTGGGGCGAACCGGCGTGGAGCGCGCCTTGCTGGTGGCGCCCATGCTGCTGGTGCTCATTGTCGAACTGCTGAACAGCGCCGTGGAGGCCACGGTTGATCGTATCGGCCTGGAACGGCATGTGCTGGCGGGCCTCGCCAAGGACATTGGTTCTGCCGCGGTGTTCCTGTCATTGGTATTGTTGGGGGTGGTGTGGCTGCTGATACTGTTAGGTCATCAATGACAAACGTACGATTTGCCCTGGCCTGTCTGTGGCTGCTTCCGGCACTGGCGCAGGCCGCCACCGATACCAAACCCGATCCGCACAGCACGCCGGCGGCGCAGCCCGCGACCCTTGCCCAGCAGGCGACGGCGGCGGAGGGCAATCCGGATTGGTCGGGCACTCTCGAGCGCATCGTCGGCAGCGTCGTTGCCATCAACATCGACGAGACCCGCGCCTTTGATACGGAATGGAATGCGACCGCCCAGGCCACCGGCTTCGTGGTGGATGCCGAGCGCGGCCTGATCCTGACCAACCGGCATGTGGTGACGCCCGGGCCGGTGACGGCCGAGGCCACGTTCCTGAACCGCGAGGAAGTGCAGCTGTATCCGGTGTACCGCGATCCGGTCCATGACTTCGGCCTGTATCACTATGACCCGTCGAAGCTTCATTTCATCAAGCCCAAGGCACTGCCGCTGTATCCCGAAGGCGCCAAGGTCGGCACGGAGATCCGAGTCATCGGCAACAATGCCGGCGAACAGCTGTCGATTCTGGCCGGGACCCTGGCGCGCCTCGACCGCGATGCGCCGGTGTACGGGCTGTACAAGTACAACGACTTCAATACTTTCTATCTGCAGGCGGCGTCGGGCACCTCCGGCGGCTCCTCCGGATCCCCGGTGGTCGACATCCGCGGCCGGGTCATCGCCCTGAACGCGGGGGGCGCCAACGGCGCCGCCTCCAGCTTCTATCTGCCGCTGGGGCGCGTGCGGCGTGCGCTGGAACTGGTTCAGCAGGGCAAGCCGGTGACGCGCGGGACCCTGTCCACGGACTTCAGCTACCTGCCCTACGATGAGCTGGAACGCCTTGGGCTCGCCGCCCAGACCGAGACGGACGTGCGCGGGGCCTTTCCGGCCCTGACCGGCATGCTGGTGGTGAGCAAGGTGCTTCCGGGTTCGCCCAGCAGCGGTGTGCTGCAGCCCGGGGACATCCTGGTGCGCCTCAATGGCCACTATGTCACGCAGTTCGAGCCGCTCGAGGCGCTGCTGGATGACAACGTCGGCGGTACCGTGGAGCTGTCGCTGGAACGCGGTGGCCGCAGCCTCACGGCGAAGCTGCCCATCACGGACCTGAACGCCATCACGCCGGATTCCTATCTCGAGTTCGGCGACGGTGTGCTCAACAACCTCTCCTACGAACTGGCCCGGCAGTTCAACGTCCCCGTGAAGGGCGTATACGTGGCCAACCCCGGCTATGCATTCGGGGCGGCGGGCATCGCCCGCGGCACGGTCATCGTGGCGATGAACTCGAAACCGGTGAACAATCTCGAGGACCTGCAGAAGATCCTGGACACCCTGGGCGATGGCGCGCGCGCCACGGTGCGCTACTTCTCGCTGGATGATCCGCGCAGCACGCAACTGCGCTCCTTCCGCATGGACCGTCGCTGGTTCCTGTCGGGACGCTGTCGCCGCGACGATCATGTGGGCCTGTGGAATTGCGTGGACCTGCCGGACGTGGCGCCCGCAGCGCCGCCGGCCCCCGCGGCCACCCGGCTGCCGGTCTATGCGGACCCGCAGCTGAAGAAACTGACCCCCTCGCTGGTGTTCGTGACCTATGACATGCCGTACTCGGTATCCGGCGTCACCGAGACCAGCTTCCATGGCACCGGCCTGGTGGTGGATGCGGCGCGCGGCCTGGTGGTCGTGGACCGCAATACCGTGCCGGTATCGGTCGGTGATGTGCAGATTACCTTCGCCGGCACCATCCAGGTGCCCGGTCATGTGGTGTACGTGAATCCGCTGCACAATCTTTCCGTGGTGGCCTACGACCCGGCGCTGATCGGTGACACACCGGTGAGGAGTGCGACGCTCGCACCCGGGGCGCTGCACGAGGGCAACTCGGTGTGGGTCGTGGGCATGAGTGCCGACGGCCAGCCCCATACCCGCAACACGCAGATCGCCAGCGTTGATCCGCTGGCGCTGCCGTTGTCGCGCTCCATGCGCTTCCGTGACACCAACCTGGATGTCGCGCAGCTGGTGAATCCGCCGGCTGACTATGACGGCGTGCTGGCGAACGACTCCGGGCAGGTCGTGGGACTGTGGTCCAGCTACGCCATCGAAAACGGCCGCGATCTGGCGCAGGAAAATCGCGGCGTGCCCATCGATGGGGTGGCGACCATGCTCGCGCACATCCACTCGGGCACGCCACTGCACAGCCTGGAGACCGAACTGATTCCGCTGCAGCTGGCCGACGCGCGCCAGCTGGGGCTCTCGGATGAGTGGCTGAAGAAACTCGAAGAGCACGACGGAACCGAGCGCCAGGCGCTGATGGTGGTGCGCATGGTCGGTGGCTCCAACGCCGCGAAGTTGCTGCAGCAGGGCGACATCCTGCTGGCCATCGATGACCGCACGGTCACCCACTTCGCCGAGGTGGAGCAGGCGGTCGCCGATGTGCCCACGGTGCGGGTCACCGTGTGGCGGGCCAACGCGGCGGTGCAGCTGAGCGTGCAGACCGCGGCGCTGAACGGCCAGGACATCGAACGGGTGGTGCAATGGGCCGGGGCCACGCTCCAGGCTCCGCAGCGGGCCATCGCGGCCCAGCGCGGCATTGCCCCGGACGGCGTCTATGTGGCCTTCTTTACGTATGGATCGCCCTCCGCCCGCTATGGCCTGTACCCGGGTCGGCGCATCGTCGAGGTGGACGGCGTGCCCACCCCGGATCTGGATGCCTTCCTCAAGGCGGTCAGCGGCCGCCCGGACCGCGCCTCTTTGCGCCTGAAGACGCTGAATTGGAACGATGCTGCCGACGTCATCACGCTTAAGCTCGACAAGCACTACTTCCCGGCCTATGAGGTGCGGCGCACCCCTGCGGGCTGGGAGCGCCAGCTGCTTGAGTAGTCGCCACGCAACAGTTTGACGATGAAGCTGCCTGAAAGACCGGACGGGTGCCCAGGCCTTGCTAGAATTCACCCATGGTGAAGGTGGTCCGGGCGAGTCAGGTCGAAATTGAAGCTGCCGTGCAGGCGTTGCGCGACGGCGACCTGGTCGCCTTTCCGACGGAAACGGTGTACGGCCTGGGGGCGAATGCGCAGAACCCCGCGGCGGTGCGCCGGATATTCGAGGTCAAGGGCCGCCCCCTGACCCACCCCGTCATCGTGCACCTGGACAGCCCCAAGTTCCTGCACCGCTGGGTCAGCGAAGTGCCGGCCGCCGCCACCCGCCTGGCCGAACGTTTCTGGCCGGGGCCCATGACCCTGGTCATGCCGCGGGGCGCAAATGTCCATGACATCGTCACCGGCGGCCAGGACACGGTGGCCATCCGGGTGCCCGCGCATCCCATGGCGCAGCAGCTGCTCACCGCCTTTGGCGGCGGCATCGCCGCGCCCTCGGCCAACCGCTTCGGCCGCTTAAGCCCGACCCGCGCGGAACATGTCCGCGACGAGCTGGGCGATGCGGTGCGGGTGGTGCTGGATGGCGGTGAAAGCCACATCGGCCTTGAGTCAACCATCGTCGCCTGTCAGGGCAACCAGGTGCGGCTGCTGCGGCCCGGCGCCGTGACCGCCAGCCAGCTGCGCGAGATCGTCCCGGACCTCATCGTCGGGGCGGATGCGCAAAGCTCGCGCGTGCCCGGCAGCCTGCCCGCGCACTATGCGCCGACCACGCCGATGAGCATCGTGCCCCCGGGGGAAATCGATTCGCAGGCCGACATGGCCTCAAGCGGCGGCAAGCGCATCGCGGTGCTGGCCCAGCGGCTGCCCTTGAAATCACATGCCTATGTGACCTGGGTGAACGCGGGGCGCCGTCCCGAGCAATACGCGCATGACCTGTACGCCAACCTGCGGGCACTCGACACCGCCGGCTGCCAGCAGATTCTGGTACAGGATGTGCCGGAGGGTGAACGCTGGGATGCGATTCGCGATCGTCTGCTGCACGCGGCCACGCGGGTGACCGAGGGCGATGACACCAGCTCGTTCTCCGTTCTGCCATAAGACGGCTCAATTTTCTCCAGCGAGACTTTCCATGCCGACCCGATCGCGCACGCCGCGCTTTGTGGACCCGTTTGAACCTGAGCAGATCCGCCGCCTCGTCACCGAATTCGGTTCGCCGCTGCTGATCATCGACTGCGAGCGCATCCGCGAGCAGCTGCGCAAGCTGCAGCAGGCGCTGCCCAGGGTGGATCTGCACTACGCATTGAAACCGCTGCCACATCCATCGGTGGTGCAGGTGGTCATGGAAGCGGGAGCTTTCCTGGACCTTGCGACCACCGGTGAGGTGCAGCTGGTGAAGCGCCTCGGCGCCAGTCCCGAGCGCTGCATCCATACCCATCCGATCAAGCGCGCCCAGGACATCCGCAACGCCATGGATTTCGGCGTGAAGACCTTTGTCGCGGACAACCCGGACGAAGTGCGCAAGTTCGCCCGCATCCGCGAGGGCGCGCGGCTGCTGCTGCGGGTATCCTTCCGCAGTCCCGGGGCCGTGTGCGACCTGTCGCGCAAGTTCGGCTGCGATCCTGAGGACTTCATGGAGCTTGCCAGGCTCGCCGCCGGCCTCGGCATCGACGTGCAGGGGGTGTCCTTCCACGTAGGCTCCCAGGCCGCCGATCCGACCAAGCATGTGGAGGCGATCGAGGTCTGCGCCAAGCTCATCGCCGGCGCGCGGCGCGAGAAGCTGGGCACGCTTGATACCCTGGATATCGGCGGCGGCTTCCCCATCGAGTACGGCGCCCCGGTGCCCGACATCGTGCGCTTCTGCGATCCTATCCGGCAGCAGCTCGGCAAGCTCCCCAAGCGCATCCGGGTCATTGCCGAACCCGGGCGCTTCATTGCCGGACCCGCTGCGATCGGCGTCGCGAGCGTCATGGGGCGCGCGCGCCGCGAGGGTCATTGGTGGTACTACCTGGATGACGGGCTGTATGGCTCATACAGCGGACAGCTGTTCGACCATGCGCGCTATCCGGTGGAGCCACTGCGCGAGGGCAGCCACCGGCTGCCCTCGGTGCTGGCCGGCCCCACCTGCGACAGCATCGACGTGATCGCCGAGAATCTCATGCTGCCGAAGCTGGAGTTCGGGGATCTGATCGTGGGACGCGCCATGGGTGCCTATACCTGGGCCAGCGCCTCGGAGTTCAATTTCTTTCCGCGCGCCACGGTGGTGTCGGTGAACATGACGCCCGGCGACCAGGGGACGGTCATGCCGGTTCCGCGTTAGACTTGGGACTAAGGAGTTTCGACGGTCTTGATCCGCGACATTGTCTTTGACATCGGCAGAGTAATTGTCGGGATTCGTCCGCAGTCCATGCTCGAGCTGCTGGTCAGGCGCGGCGCTCCGCGGCTGGGTCTGAACGCCACCCTGGAGCGCGTCGGATTGAGCGACCACGAAACCGGACGCATGGATGGCGCGGGGCTGATCGAGCGCTTCCGCCGCCTCGCACCCCAGGCCTCGCACGCTGAACTGCGGCAACATTGGCTGGATATTTTCTACCCGCATCATGACATGATCCGCCTGGCACATCAGATCACCGCGCAGCACGGCGTCTATCTGCTGTCCAATATCGGTGAGCTGCATTGGCACCACCTGGTGGCGCAGCACGGCCTGGCGGGCATCGGCCATGGTGCGCTGCCATCCTTCCAGGCAGGGGTCATGAAGCCGCACGGCGCGATCTACCGGCAGGCCGAGCGCAACTTCGCCCTGCGGCCGGCCACCACCGTATTCATCGACGATCGTGGCGCGAACATCCAGGCGGCGCGCGAGCGCGGCTGGCATGGCATCGTGCACAGGAATTTCCAAGACACACGCGAAGCGCTGCTGCGCCTGGGTGTGGAGGCAGCGCAATGAAGAGTGACAAACCCGAACTGCAGACCGCGATTCATCACCAGGTGGTGGCGGCGCGCGAGGGCAAGGAACCGCGGGTCGTGGCCCGCCTCACCTCCGGGTGGGTGCTGTTCGGCGAGCGCCAGTTCGTGCGCGGCTATGTGCTGCTGCTGCCCGATCCGGTGGTGCCGACCCTCAACGCCCTGGGTGCGCAGGAGCGCGCCCAGTTCCTGCTCGACATGGCACGGCTCGGGGATGCGCTGCTGAAGGTCACCAATGCGCTGCGCATCAACTACGCCATCCTCGGCAATCTGGAGCCTGCGCTGCATGCCCATGTGATTCCCCGTTACGCCGATGAACCGGAGGAGCTGCGCACCGCACACCCCTGGGCGCATGACTGGCAGGGGGCACCGGCCTTCGAGCGCACCGGCTACGCGGCATTGAGCGAGTCCCTGCGCCGCGAGCTCACACGCATGGGAGCTGCGCGGCCCATGCGCTACGATCCGGGTGTCAATGCCGCGTGCTGATCCTGGACTCGGTCAGCCGCAGCTTCGGTGCCGGTGTTCATCGGCGCCGCGTGCTCGACCAGGTCAGCATCAGCATCCAGGCCGCCAGCGAGACGGTCATCATCGGGCGCAGCGGCTCGGGTAAATCCACCCTCCTGAATCTCATCAGCGGCATCGACCGGCCCGACGCCGGGCGAGTGGTCTTCGCCGGACAGGAGCTGAGCGCCCTGCGCGAGCCTGAGCGCACCCTGTTCCGCCGTCGCCAGGTGGGCTTTGTCTATCAGTTCTTCAATCTTCTGCCCACGCTCAGCGTGGAGGAGAACGTACGCCTGGTGCTGTCACTGGACGGGGTGGGGGCAGTGCAGGCGCGGCGGCGCACCAACGCCATGCTGGCGCGCGTGGGCCTGGGAGACCGTCTTGACTCACCGGTGGATGTGCTGTCGGGGGGTGAACAGCAGCGCGTGGCGCTGGCGCGGGCACTGGTTCATGAGCCGGCGCTGGTGCTCGCCGATGAGCCCACCGGCAATCTGGATGAAGTCACTGCGGCACAGATTGCGCCACTGCTGCGCGAGCTGGCGCGTGAGCGCGGTGCCACGGTGGTGCTTGTGACCCACGACCAGCAGCTGGCGGCCGGTGCCGACCGCTGCGTGACGCTGCGCGAGGGACAGCTGCGGCCAACCCCATGAGCATGCTGTGGTCGGCGAGCTTCCGTCACCTGCTGCATCATCCGCTGCAGCTGCTGCTGGCGCTGGTGGGTCTGGCGCTGGGGGTCGCCACCATTGTCGCGGTGGATGTCGCCACGGGCAGCGCGGCGCGCGCCTTCGAATTGTCGTTGGCGGCGGTCGCAGGACCTTCGACCCACGAACTGGACGGCGGTCCGGCCGGTATCGATGAGACGCTGTACCTGCAGCTGGCCCGCACGCTGCACTATGTGCGCGCCAATCCCGTGGTCGAAGGCTATGTGACGGTGCAGGATGAATCGCTGCAGCTGCTCGGGGTGGATCCGCTGGCGGCGGCCGGATTTGGCGGCTCCGGCGCTGCTGCGGCCGGTGGCGCGGCGGGGCTGGATTCGGCTGCCTCAATGGCCCGCTGGCTCGCGGGCGATGGCGCGGTGTTGCTGTGCGCGGATACCGCAGCGGCCCTGCAGCTGAAATCCGCGGCCCGCTTCGATGTCGATGTGGGGGGGCACGCGCTGCCGGGGTACCTGCTGGCCGTCATGCCGGGTTGCCCCGGCCTGCAGTCGGTGATGCTCACCGACATCGCCAGCGCGCAGTCCTGGCTGGGGCTGGCCGGTCGACTGACCCGCATCGAGCTGCGCGTGCCGCCCGGCGCGGCCGCCGCTGCCGAACTTGCGCAGCTGCAGCGGCAGCTGCCCGCGGACGTTACGCTGGCGCCGGCGGCACAGCGCGCGCGCGCCGGCCTCGACATGACACAGGCCTTCAATACCAATCTGCGGGCGCTGGGTCTGCTGGCGCTGCTGGTCGGATTGTTCCTGGTCTACGGCACCATCAGTTTCACCGTGGTCCAGCGGCGCCGCAGCCTTGGGATACTGCGCGCGCTGGGGGCAACGCGCGCCCAGTTGCTGCGCATCATCCTGCTGGAAGCGACCGGCCTGGCGCTGGTGGGGGCCGTGCTGGGGCTCGCCGGCGGCGCCCTCATCGGCAGGCAGCTGGTGGGCATGGTGTCGCGGACCATCAATGACCTGTACTACGTGGTGGCGGTCAACAGCGTCACGCTGCCGGCGGGCGAACCGCTGCTGGCATTGGGCGCAGCCCTCGCCGTGGCCCTGGTGGCGGCCGCCGCCCCGGCGCTGGAGGCCGTGCACAGCACCCCGCAACTGACGCTGCGCGCCTCGGTGCTGGAAGGGCGCGCGCGGCGCGTCAGCCTGGCGCTGCTGGGCGTGAGCGTGCTGCTGGGGCTTGCCTGCCTGATCACCGCCCTGACCACGCAGCGCAGCGTGCTGGGCGGATTTGCGGCACTGGTTTTCGCGATGCTCGCCGTGGCATCCGCGGCGCCCGCGGCGCTCTACGGCGCGGCCCGCGCGCTGGCCCGCTCGCGGCTCGCCGCTGCGCCACCGGTGCGCCTGGCGCTCGGCGGCATCGCCGGTTCGCTCAGTCGCACCGGGGTGGCGGTGGCGGCACTGGCGATGGCGGTGGCGGCGATGATCGGCATCAGCATCATGGTGGACAGCTTCCGCGAGTCGCTGCGCGACTGGCTGGCGCATACGCTGCAGGCCGATATCTACATCGGCGCGCCGGGGCCCGGATTTGCCCGTCCGGAACGCCGGCTGCAGGGCGCGGTCGTGGCCGACCTGGTGCGCGTGCCCGGCATCGCCAGCTTCAGTGCCAGCCGGCGCGCAGTGGTGGGCTCGGAGCGCGGGCCCTTGGTGCTGGATGCGATGGATCCCACGCCGGTCATGCGCGCGGGGCTGGATCTGACCGCCGCCGCACCGCAGGTATGGGCACGCTTTGCCGACGGGGCGCTGCTGGTGGCGCAGCCGCTGGCCTATCGTCTGGACCTGAAGGTCGGCTCGACCCTGCGGCTCACCACCGCCCAGGGGCCGCGCATTTTCAGCGTCGCGGGCGTGTTTCGCGAATACGGCAATGACCGCGGCAGCGTGCGCATCAGCCGCGCCGTGTACCGGCGCGCCTGGCAGGATGATTCGGTCAGCGCACTGGCGCTGGTCCTCAATGCCGGTGCCGACGTGCATGCGGTGGTGCGCAATCTGTATGCGGCCGCGGCCGGCCGCCAGGCGCTGCAGGTGGATACCCCGGCGCAGGTGCGCGCCATTTCCCTGACGATCTTCGAACGCACCTTCATCATCACGCGGGTACTGAACTGGTTGGCGGCCGCAGTCGCAGCGCTCGGTCTGGTCAGCGCGCTGCTGGCCTGGCAGCTGGGGCGCACGCACGAACTGGCGCTGCTGCGCGCGCTGGGACTGACGCGCGGCGGCACGGCACTGATGATCCAGACACAGACGCTCTTCATGGGCCTGGTGGCACTGTTGGCCGCACTGCCGGCCGGGGTCCTCACCGCCATCCTGCTGGTGCGCGTCATCAACCGTCGTGCCTTCGGCTGGGAAATCGATCTGCACCTGCACCCGGCACAGATCACCAGCGCCATCGCACTGGCGCTGAGCGCAGCGCTGGTGGCCGGACTGTACCCCGCCTGGCGTACGGCGCATGCGCCGTTATCCCAGGACCTGCGCGAGGAGTAGGGATGCCGCAGCGCCGCCTAAGGCTGGTCCTGAGCGCCCTGCCCGCGCTGTTGCTGCTCGGCAGCTGCCAGCGCCATCCGCCACCGGCGGCTGCCCCCGGCCTTCAGGTCGACCGCTTGAGCGTGCTGCGGGAGGCGCCGCAAGCCGGTTTCGCGCTGGCGCAGCAGCCACGGCGTTTCGAATTCCCGCAGGACCATGGTCCGCACCCGTTGTTCCGGCACGAGTGGTGGTATCTCACCGGTCAGCTGCAGGACGCGGCGGGGGCAACCTTCGGCTTCGAGCTCACGGTATTCCGGCTGGCGCTGCGGCCGCCGGCCGCGGCCGCAGCGCCCGCGCCGTCCTGGGCGGCACGCCAGGTGTACGCGGCGCATTTCGCGATCACCGACGTGCAGCGCGGGCGCTTCTTCAGTGCGACTCGCTATGCGCGTGATGCACTCGGGCTGGGGGCTGCGGGCGTGAACCCTTTCGCACTGCAGGTTGCGGACTGGTCCGTGATCCAGGCGCCGGCCGGGGCCGCCCTGCACTGGCAGTTGCAGGCCGCGGACGGGGACTATCAATTGCAGCTGGACTTAAGTTCGGATCAGGCGCCGGTCCTGAACGGGACTGCGGGCCTGAGCCGCAAGGCAGATGCGCCCGGTGCGGCAAGCTACTATTACTCGATGCCACGCCTGAAGGCCGTGGGCCGGATCACGCGCCAGGGCGTGGCCCTGCCGGTGTCGGGACTGGCTTGGCTGGACCGTGAATGGGGCAGCGGCGCGCTCGGCCCGACCCAGCAGGGCTGGGACTGGTTCGCGCTCGACCTGAGCGATGGCAGCGCATTGATGTTCTATGCCCTGCGCGATCGCGACGGGCAACGCGATGCGCACAGCGCCGGCACTTTCGTCGCTGCCGACGGTCGGCCGATGCCGCTCGCCAACGAGGATGTGCAGATCCAGGTGCAGCGCCAGTGGACCAGTCCGCGCGGCGGCCGCTATCCGGCGCAGTGGCAGCTGCGCGTTCCATCCCTGGAGCTGCAGCTGCAGGTGTCGCCGCTGCTCGCCGACCAGGAACTGCCGACCCAGCCGCGCTACTGGGAGGGCGCGGTGCGCGTCACGGGTCGGCGTCGCGGGGCATTGGTTGCGGCACAGGGGTACGTGGAACTGGTGGGCTATGCGCAGGCCCAGGCCACTGCCAGCACGCCCAGCGCCAGCGCGCCTCCGAGCCACTGAGGCGCTCGCCGCCACAGGCGCTGCAGCCCGTCGTGCGCGATCAGGGCGCCCAGGGCGGCACCCACGGCGAAGCCGAGCAGGTGCGCCATGACATCGGTGTGTTCACCGGAGGTGCCGAGCCAACCCAGCAGGATCACGCCTGCGAGCAGCGGACCATACTGCTGCGCCGGGCGCAGCGTCATGGTGCGACGTTCGCGCCAGGAATACGCGGCCATCAGACCCAGGGCCGTGAACACCGCGGTGGAGGCGCCCACCGCGCGGTGATCGGCAGCGGCCAGCAGCGCCTCGAGCCAGTTGGCGGCGCCGGCACCCAGGACCACCAGCGCCCACGCCGTGCCGGGCCCGAGCAGCCTTCCTGCCAGGTAGCCGAACCAGGCGCCGGCGCCGATATTGGCTGCGATATGCGCCGCGTCCAGATGCAGCGTCAATGCGGTCCAGGCACGCCACCACTGACCCTGGCGCACCAGGCCGGCATTGAGTTCCCCGGCCTCGAAGGCATCCAGGCGCCCCCACCCGGAGCTGACCGCGACCGCCACCACCAGCAGTACCAGTACGTACAGCGCACTGCCCACCCAGGCATGGTCGTAGAGGCGCGCGGGCGGCACCGTGACCGGAGGCGGACGGCGGCTTTCCTGTTGGTAAAGCAACAGATGGCTGCGGGCCTGCTCCAGATCCGACGGTTCGACCCACAGGCAGAAGCCCTCCAGGGTCTGCGACAGTTCGTAGGGTATGCCCACGGCCATGAGCACGAAGGCGCGCTCCTCGCAGGGCTTGCGGCTCGGGGAACGATAGACCTCTATGGCATCGGCAAGCATGTCTGGCTGAGCATGGTGGCGCATCGCCCCGATTCAATGCTTCACTGCACAGGGCGCATCCTCATGGTGCAGCGGCATCCGCCCACTGGATATCACCTATGGCAGGTGAACATCTGTAAAATGCCAGTTTCAAATAACGGGAGTTAGGTCAGTGGCTGCCAAAACCAAGGCGCGCAAGAAAAAGGTATCCGATCCCTGGAGCGACATCGGCGGCGGCAGTCATCTGCACATCGGGCACTTCCTGACCTTCCAGCTGATCCGGCTGGCCAATGCGGCGAAATCGAATGTGACCCGCCGCTATCTGGCCGACTTTGGACTGAGCGTGCCGGAATGGCGTCTGCTGGCCATGACCACGCGTTTCCAGCCGGTGCGTTTCTCCGAGCTGGTGGCCAACAGCAGCATGGACAAGGGTCAGGCGAGCCGCACCCTGCATGGCATGATCAAGCGCGGCTACATTGCCACGAAATCGCAGGCACCTGGGCGCCGCAAGGCCGGTGATACTGCGGCCGTGCCGGTGATCCTCACCGTGACCGCCAAGGGCCGTGCGCTGTACAAGGCGGTACTGCCGGTGGCCCAGCGCAATCAGGCGCGCCTGCTGCAGAAACTGACCCGTGATGAGCGGCGCACGCTGTACAGCGTGCTCAGCAAGCTGTTCAGCGCCATCGGTACGCAGGAACGCGGCGAGGAGGAGTAGCTTACTGCCGCGCCAGGCGCAGATAGCACCAGGCGAAACCGATGACGACGATGGTGCAGATGCCGGAGGCGCACACCAGCCCTGAGCCGGCCGCTATCAGCACGAACACGTCCAGGCGCCGCGCCACGTCGGTGGCCATGGCGTCGTTGGCGAAGATGGACAGGCTGGCGATGGCGCATACCAGCACCCAGCGGCGCAGATAGCGCGGCAGCACTTCGCTCATGCGGCGGTTGTGGGCGCGCGCGGCGGCGCGGGCGAAGAGGTCGCCCTGGCTGGCATCCTTGAACAGCCAGAATGGCCACAGGGCATGGCCCACTGCGACTGCCCAGGAAAGAAGCCGGCTCCTTATTGATGCGTGACTCATCGTGGTCCCGGAAAGAACGGTGCGCTGCCTTACGATGGCACTGCGCCGCGGCGATACGTAGCGCCATGATATTCATGCGATGTAGGAATTTATGAGACATGGTCGGCGCAGTTGCACAAATTGGCCCCGCATGACCGTCGGACGGTGCCTACAGGCCCCGGACCTGACTGTGAGGGCGCTCCCGTGTAGCATCGGGTTCAAGAGCGGTTGAACCGCCGGAAAGGAAGGAGTCGCAAGTGAACGCTCTGGAGGAAAGCCTGTCGTCATCAGGGGATCGTGCGGGGGCTGCGAACGGTTCGGCGCCAGGGGCGCCGGCGGGCAGTACCGATACGCTCAAGCTTGGGTTGGGCACGTCGACCGCGGGTCGCGCTGTCACCAAGTTATTGAAAATGTTCGGAACTCCGCCCATTGAATTCGTGCTGTGGAACGGTGAACGCATTCTGCCGGCGGGCCAGAAGCCCATCGCCCGCGTCACCATCCGCGATGCCAGCGTGCTCTGGGGACTGCTGCGCAACCCCGGGGTGCGCTTCGGCGACGGTTACAGCGACGGTCGGATCGAGATCGAGGGCGACCTGGTGCATTTCATGGAGGAGGTGTACCGGGGCTCGGCGCGGGCTGAAAAGCAGAAAACCCTGCTGGGGCTGATGGGGAAGCTCTTGAATCGGCCCCGGGTCAATACCCTGGCCGGCTCCAAGGACAACATCCACCATCACTACGACATCGGCAACGATTTCTATGCCCTGTGGCTGGGCCGGACCATGGCCTACACCTGTGCCTACTATCCCACCGCCGCCGCCAGCCTGGATGAGGCCCAGGACGCCAAGATGCACCACGTCTGCCGCAAGCTGCGGCTGCGGCCCGGTGAACGGGTGGTGGAGGCCGGTTTTGGCTGGGGCCGGCTGGCCGTGCACATGGCGCGACACTATGGCGTGAAGGTCCGCGCCTTCAATATCTCCAAGGAGCAGGTGTCCTTCGCCCGCGCCTACGCCAAGTCCCAGGGGCTGGATTCGCAAATCGAGTATGTCGAGGATGATTACCGGAACATTTCCGGCTCCTTCGATGCCTTCGTCTCGGTGGGCATGCTCGAGCACGTCGGCGTGGAGAACTACCGGGAGCTCGGCCGGGTTGCGCACAGCGTCCTGGATGGCAACGGCCGTGGCTTGATTCATTCCATCGGCCGCAACTATCCGGCGCAGTTGCATCCGTGGATCGAGCAGCGGATTTTCCCGGGCGCCTGCCCGCCTGCCTTGAGCGAGATGACCCAGATCTTCGAACCCTGGGATCTGTCGGTGCTGGACGTGGAGAATCTGCGGCTGCACTACGCGCGCACGCTCACCGACTGGCTGTCGCTGTTCGAATCCAACGTCGATCGGGTGCGCGGCATGTTCGATGACAAGTTCGTGCGCATGTGGCGGTTGTATCTGGCCGGCTCGGTCGCGGCATTCACCACCGGCACGCTGCAGCTGTTCCAGGTGCTGTTCGCAACGGCCGAGAACAACAACGTGGCGCTGACCCGTGATCATCTGTATCAACCGCTAGCCTGAAGCCCGCGTGATACACAGCGACGTACTGATCATTGGCGGGGGCCCGGCGGGTTCCTCGGCGGCGCGCCGCCTCAAACAAGGCGGCGCCGAGGTGCTGATCCTGGACAAGGAGGTGTTCCCGCGCCTGAAACTGTGCGCCGGCTGGATCACCCCGGAAGTGGTGCGCGACCTGGACATGGATATTGCCGCCTATCCGCATCGCTTCCTCACCTTTGGCCGCATGCATGCCTATCTGCGCGGCCTGCATCTGCCGCTGCCCTGCGTGCAGCATTCCATCCGCCGCTTCGAGTTCGATGCATGGCTGCTGGAGCGCTCCGGTGTGCGCAGCGTGCAGCACACGGTGCGTCATATCGAGGCTGATCCGGCCGGAGGTTACCGGGTCGATGGCGAGTACCACTGCCAGTACCTGATCGGCGCGGGCGGTACGCGCTGCCCGGTGTACCGGACGCTGTTCCGTGAGGCCAATCCGCGCGCCACCCAGCTGCAGACGGTGACGCTGGAGCACGAATTTGCGTACGACTGGCGTGACCCGGACTGCCACCTGTGGTTCTTCGACAAGGGCATGCCCGGCTATTCGTGGTACGTGCCCAAGGCCAACGGCTATTTGAACGTGGGTATCGGCGGCATGGCCGAGCGCATCAAGAAAAGCGGCGTGGACATCCGCCAGCACTGGAACAATCTCATCGCCAAACTGGACCGCAAGCTCGCGCGCGGCGCGCACTACGATCCGGTGGGCTACAGCTACTACCTGCGCGGCGATGTGCAGGTGGTGCGCATCGGCAATGCCTTCATCACCGGGGATGCCGCCGGCCTTGCCACCCGCGATATGTGCGAGGGCATCGGCCCTGCCATCCGCAGCGGTCACAGGGCCGCGGAGGCCATTCTCAAGGGTGCGCCCTATACGCTGGCCGACGTGACCGGCGCCAGCCTCGGCGGCGGCATCGCCAGTCGCCTGCTGGACTGGGCCTTCACCCGCGGTGTGGGCGCATCAGTACCCGCCTGATGGCCATGCCCTCGGACAAGCCGATCATCTGGGGCGCCGCGGCCGCGGTGGTCGGCGGGGCCATCGCGCTATATCTGTATGCACATCGCGGTTTGCCCGGCGCCGCCCCCGCTGCCTCGGCCCCGGCGGCGCTGAGCGCTCCGGAGGCCCCGCCGCCGGTGGCGAGCGCGCCGCCGATCGAACATCCCGTGCCGGCCGGCGCCGCGGACAGCGCGCCGCCGCCTCTGGATCAGAGCGATCAGAGTTTCCACGCTGCCGTCACCGCATTGTCCGGCGCCCAGGCGCTGGAGAAGCTGCTGGTTCCGGACAACATCATCCGCAACGTCGTGGTGACGGTCGACAACCTGTCCCGGAAGAAAGTCGCGCCGGACAAGCGGCCGATCAAGGCCACCAGCGGCCAATTCATCACCCGCGGCACGGGCGATCAGCTGACCATCAGTCCGGAAAACTACGCCCGCTACCAGCCCTTCATCGATGTGGTCAAGTCGGTCGACACCGATCAGCTGGTGCAGCTGTACTATCACTTCTACCCGCTGTTCCAGAGCGCTTTCGATGACCTCGGCTACCAGGACAGCTACTTCAACGATCACCTCATCGCCCTCATCGATCACCTGCTCGCCACCCCGGATGTGAGCGGACCGGTGGCGCTGGTGCAGCCCAATGTCATGTACCTGTACGCGGATCCGGCCCTCGAGGCGCTGTCCTCGGGGCAGAAAACCCTGATCCGCATGGGCCCGACCAATGAAGCGCTGATCAAGGCGCGCCTGAAGGACCTGAAGACCAAGCTGCTGGCACACCAGCGCCCGCGCACCTGAGGGCGGCGATGCGGCTGATCGGCATGCTTGATTCGCCCTACGTCCGCCGTGTGGCCATCAGCCTGCAGCTGCTGGGACTGGCGTTCGAGCATCGGCCGGTTTCGGTATTCCGCGGCTTCGATGAGTTCCATGCCATCAACCCCGTCGTGAAGGCCCCCTCGCTGGTGTGCGACGACGGCACGGTGCTGATGGACTCAACTCTGATTCTGGAGTACGCGGAAGCCCTGGCGCAGGCGCAGGGGCGGCGCTCGCTGATGCCAGCCGCTGTGGCAGCTCGATGCCGCGACCTGCGGGTGATCGGCCTGGCGCTTGCGGCCTGTGAGAAGAGCGTGCAGATCGTATACGAACGCGGTCTGCGGCCGCCGCAAAGGCAGCATGAGCCCTGGGTCGAGCGCATCACCGGTCAGCTGCTGGCGGCGTTCGCCGGTCTTGAAGCGGAACTCGCGCGCCGGCCACTCGCGGACAGCGCCGAGCAGATGACCCAGGCGGGCATCACCAGCGCCGTGGCCTGGCATTTCACGCAGGCGATGCTGCCGCAGATCGTGCCCGCCGCGCGCTGCGCCACGCTGGCGGCGTATTCCGCCACGACGGAGAAACTCGCGCCCTTCATGGCGGCCGCGCATGGCGATGGCTGCTGCCGGCCGGGGTGAAGGGCGGCTGTCAGCTTCGCATTCTGTTATACCGCGTCGCGGTCAATAGTGTTTTAGCGCCGCCTTTGTGTGGCAAAGTCGTCCCTGATTTCCTCGCGCGGCAGGTGCAAAGTTGATACCTTATGCCGCCGAAAAAAGTTCATGGAGGAACTGAATGGCGCAGACAAAACGTGGTGCAGCAGGTCGCAAGGGCGTCGTTGCCATGATTGCGGGAATTCGCGAAAAGGCGGGGCTGTCGCAATCCCAGTTCGCCAACCTTCTGGGCGTGTCGGTACGCACGCTGCAGGACTGGGAGCAGGGGCGTCGCGCACCCTCCGGCGCGGCGCGCATGCTGCTGCTGGTGGCCGCCAAGCGTCCCAAGACGCTGCTCGAGGTTGCCCGCTAGGTGCCCGAAATCAAACGACTGCATGCCGCTGCGCGCTTAAGCGAGGGCAGCGTCCACGCGGGCATTGTTTACCTGGCCGGCCAGGTGGCGGTAGGCGGTGGCACGACCATCGAGGCGCAGGCGAGCGAAGTGCTGGCCAGCATCGACAAACTCCTGGCCGAGGCGGGAAGCAGCAAATCCCGCATCCTGATGGCACAGATCTATCTGGCAGACATGGCCGACTTTGCCGGCCTGAACGCGGTATGGGATAAATGGGTCGCCCCCAGCCCACCAGCGCGCGCCACGGTGGCCGCCAAACTGGCCAAGCCTGAATGGAAAGTCGAGATCGTAGTGACTGCAGCGCTGTAAGCGCAGCAGGCGCCATGGCGCCGGCAGCGGAGCGCTGCCCGCGCTGCGGGCAGCCTAACCGCTGTGCGGTCGCGGCGGGGTCCGACGCGCAGCGCCGCTGCTGGTGCATGGACCAATCCTTCCCGGCGGCACTGCCGCAGGGCGGCGGCCCGGCCTGTCTGTGCCAGGCCTGTGTTCAGCAGCTGGCCGCCCTGGGATAGGCTCTCCAGCATGATCATCCGCTATCGGGACGACGCCCCGTTGACGGTCGCCGCGGCGATCGAGCTGTACAACCGTTCCACGCTGGGCGAGCGGCGGCCGGTGCAGCGTCCCGATATCTTTGCCGGCATGCTCAAGAACGCCAACCTCACGGTGACGGCCTGGGACGGGGCGCGCCTGGTCGGCATTGCCCGCACCCTCACCGATTTCACCTACTGTGCCTACCTCGCCGACCTGGCCGTGGATCTGGCATACCAGAAATCAGGCATCGGCCGCGCGCTGATCGCCGAAACCCGCGCCCGTCTGCAACCCGAGTGCATGATCGTGCTGCTGGCGGCGCCGCAGGCCAATGACTACTACCCCCGGGTGGGTTTTGAGCACAACCCGCGCGCCTGGGTGATGAAGGGCGCGTTCGACTAGGCGCTGTAGCGGCCCGAGGCCAGAGTGTCCGCCGGGACCCACATGCCATGGAAGGTGGAGCGCACGCGGGTGGGCATACGCACCAGGGCCAGCGGTCCCGCCTCGAGTCTTTGTGCATCCAGGATCGCCAGATCGCTGCGCAGCTGCGCCAGGCGATTCACCAGCACCAGCAGGTACCCCTCGCCTTCCGCCGCGCCCGGCCCGCGCGCCACGAACACCGGTTCCTGGACGCCACTGTCCGCGCCGGGTGACCAGGTGGAGAGAGTTCCGGACTGATGATCGATGCGTCCGATCGCTCCCATGCCAACGGCGCCGGCGACCGCATCGGGCGGACGGCAGATCACATAGCCGTAGCGATAGGGCTTGCCCATCCAGCGGTCATCGATTTTCGGCATCTCGCAAGGCGTGCCCAGCAGCCGGCGCATGTCGAGCTGTTCGCTTTTGAGATTGAAGCTCATTCGCGTCAGCAGTGGCGGGGCCGGTTTGAACGGCGAGCCGTCACGGCTGGGGAAGAAATCGAAGCAATTGCCGTCGTAAAGGCACAGGTCCAGGTGCACCGTGTCGCCGGCGGTGACCGCGTTCATCATATGGCCGGCGCTGACCGCGGGGCCTTTGAACCAGCGCGCCTCGCGCGCGCTGCCGCGTCGCGGCACCACGACGTAGTAGCTGTTCTGGTCGGGGTGCCACTGGTAGTACGGACCACCGGCTTTGATGACCTCAAGGTCGGTGATCAGCGGAAAGAAGGGCACGATGATGTGCGAGTCAGTGACGGCGAAGTCGTGCACCATCCCCGGGTAGGGCATCTGCAACGGGGTCTCATGCACGATGCGGCCGTCGACATCGGCGATATAGATGACCAGGTCGCGGGTGGCGTCGCCCTGCGCCTGGTATGAAAAGGCGATGAGTTCATTGCGATGCAGATCAAGCTTAGGATGCGCGGTCAGACTGACCGACTTCAGCTGCCCCCCGAAATCAAACTCCCCGCGGGTCGCCAGCGTGTCCGGATCCAGCTCGATCGGGCGCGAATCCTCCTTCAGCACCAGCAGCCGCCTGCCATGCCACACCACGTTGGTATTGGCGGTGCCGTTGCTCTTGCCGGCCACGGCCGGATCATTGGTGTAGCGGTTGCGGTAGCGGCCGAACAGCGAGCGGCGCGCGGCCTCCTGCAGCAAGAAGCGCTCGTTGCGCACCCAGCGGTTGCGGTAGTCGGCGCGGCCATCGGCGATGCGGAACAGGTGCACCATGCCCTCGCCGTCGATGAAGGTCTCGTGCACCGAGCGCGAGGGGTACTGACGGTCCGGCCCGCAGCGGTACAGCGTGCCCGACAGATCCGCCGGGATCTCGCCCTGGACCACCTCCAGGTCGCGGATGTCGGATTCGGCGCGATGCGGCGCCCCCCACCCCTGGTACAGCGGTATCTCGGGAAATCGCACGACTTCGGGCATGATGGACCCCCCCAAAGGTAAGCGGTGACCCATGATGCTCGACTCGAACGCGGAGCTCAATGAACCGGGGCTGCAGAAGGCTCTGGCGGACCTGCATTCCATCCTGATCCCAGGGGAGAACGTCGAGGCCTGGGCCACCCAGCGCCGCCTGTTCGCGCTCACGCGTCGCAGGGTGCTGCTGGCGGCCACCAGCGGCCGGCTGATCTGGCTGGTGCGTCACCTGGTCAGCGGTTTCGACGTGGTGAACCTGCGCTGGCAGGATCTTTCCGAGGTCAGCCTGCGGGTGGGAATATTCGCCGCCGAACTGGTCATCCGTGCCGATCTGGCGACCGATCTGGCCATCAATGCCCAGCCCGGCACCCGGCTGATTAACATTAATGGCCTGCGCAAGGATCAGGCCCAGGCGGTGTACCGCATCTGTCAGGCCCAGGACCAGGCCTGGCGCGAGAAGCGGCGTATCCGGGAGCTGGAGGAGCTGCGCGCACGTTCGGGCGGCATGCAGATCAGCCAGAGCCCGGCGAGTGCGACGCCGGCCGGATCCTCCGATGCGGTCAAGCGCCTACAGGAAGCCAAGCAGATGCTCGATTCGCGGCTCATCACCGACAGCGAATACGAGTCCATCAAGGCACGGATCCTGGCCGGGGGTTGATCGGTGTATCGTCGCAGCCTGATGTTCGGGCCCCAGACGGAGTGAGTGATGAGCATGCGCAAGATTGCAGTGGAGGAAGCGTTCTCGATTCCCGAAGTGGCCGAGGCGCTCAAACAGGTGGCGCGGGCGCCTGGGGAGAGCTCGGATCTGCCGCTGATGCGCGGCATCTATGACAGCCAGGGCGGCTACGGGAGCATGAAGTTCCTGGAGGGCCTGCTGGACCTGGAAGACCGCAGGCTCAAGGACATGGACGCCAATGGCGTGGACATGCAGCTGCTGTCCCTGACCGCCCCGGGCGTGCAGATGTTTGATGCAGACACCGCCTGCGAGCTGGCCACGCTGGCCAATGACCGCCTTGCGGCCGTGATCGGCCGGCATCCCAGCCGCTTCGCGGGTCTGGCGGCGTTCGCGCCGCAGTCACCCAGGCGCGCCGTTCGGGAAATGGAACGCGCCATCCGCAACCTGAAGTTGAACGGCTTCATTCTCAATTCGCACACCAACAGCGAATACCTCGACGACCCGAAATACTGGCCGATTCTCGAGGCGGCCGAAGCCCTCGAGCGCTGCATCTACATCCACCCGCGCGGCCCCGCCGATGGCCTCAAAGGACCCATGGGCCACTACGGGATGGATTCGGCGATGTGGGCCTATGGCGTGGAGGTCGGCACGCATGTGGTGCGCATGATGGCCTCGGGCCTGTTTGACCGCTTCCCTAAATTGAAGATCTGCATCGGCCACATGGGCGAGGCGGTGCATTTTTGGATCTGGCGCATCACCTTCATGAACAGCCGCTCACAGCTGATCGGGCGCGCGCCCAAGACCAGCCTCACCATGGCCGAGTACTTCCAGCGCAATTTCGTGATCACCACCTCCGGGGTGGAGGATCCCCTGGCGCTGGAGTATTCGATCAAGAAGCTGGGCATCGACAATGTCATGTGGGCGATCGACTACCCCTACCAGCCATCGGCGCCGGCCGTGGCCTTCATGGATGCCGTGGAACTGGATCCCGCCGACAAGGCGAAGCTGTACCATCGCAACGCCGAACGGATATTCCACATCAACAATAAGCACACGGGTTCTCAATGAGCGCACGAATCATAGACGGCAAGGCCATTGCCGCGAAGATCAGAGAAGAACAGAAGCAGCGGGTACTGCGCCTGCAGCAGCAGCACGGCGTACGGCCGGGACTGGCCGTCATCCTGGTGGGCAGTGATCCGGGGTCCCAGGTCTATGTCCGCAACAAGGTCACCGCCTGCAAGGACGTGGGCATCCGCTCCGAGCTGGTGGAGATGCCCGCCACCGCGACCCAGGATCAGTTGCTCAGCCGGATCGATGCGTTCAATACGGATCCGACCATCCACGGCATCCTGGTGCAGCTGCCGTTGCCGCCGCAGATCGACGTGCACAGCGTCCTGGAGCGCATCGACTTCCACAAGGACGTCGATGGCTTCCACCTGTACAACGTCGGCGGCCTGATCACCGGCAATACGGTGTTTCCGCCGTGCACCCCGTACGGGGTGCAGAAGATCCTGGAGCACGAAAAGATTGAAGTCGAGGGCCGCAACGTCGTGGTCGTCGGCGCCAGCAACATCGTCGGCAAGCCGATGGCGCTCATGCTCATGCAGCAGGAGGCCACGGTGTGCATCTGCCACAAGAAGACCCGCGACCTGGGCATGTTCACCATGCTGGCCGACATCCTGGTGGTGGCGGCAGGGGTTCCGGGGCTGATCGTCCCGCAGATGGTGCGCACCGGCGCCGTCGTCATCGATGTGGGCATCAACCGCCTGCCCGACGGCCGTATCGTCGGCGATGTGGAGTTTGAAGGCGTCAGGCAGAAGGCCTCGGCGATCACGCCCGTGCCGGGGGGCGTGGGTCCCATGACCATCGCCATGCTGCTCTACAACACGGTGCAGTCGGCAGAGCGTTCGGTCGCCTGAGCCCTCAGAGCAGCTGCTTGCGTCCACCACGGGGGTGCGCGGCGGGCCGCTCATGCCCACCTACCAGGCACTCAGGCTTTGGTTGCGCGGGGCGCAACTCGGCGCCACGGTATGCGGTTCCTTCACCTCGCCTGCAACCTGCGGCAACAGTGCCCAGGGCAGCACGCGATCGCACGCTGGCGGCGGCCCGCCGGAGATTGCGGAGTCCGCGGCGCTGTGAGCTCCTCAATAGCCGATGGTGAAGCGTTGCCGCAGGTGTGCGGGCATCTGGATTTCATCCAGTACGGCTACGGCGTAGTCCTCCATCGAGATGTGGCTGCTGCCATCGGCAGCCACGATGAGCTGGTCGGTGCCCAGGCGGAATTTTCCGGTGCGCGTGCCCTGGGTGATGCTGCCGGCCGGGCTGAAGTAGGTCCAGGGTGCATCCTTGATGGTGCGCAGGTAGTCCAGCGCGTCCTTCTGTCCCAGCACCTCGCCGCGGTAGGCCGCGGGCATGCTGTCGACCAGCAGCACCCCGGGTCTGACTTCCAGACTGCCGGCACCGCCGACAAAGATCAGATGCGGCGCCGCGGCGCCCAGCCTACGCAGCGCCGCCACCAGCGCGGCGGCGGCCTTGGGGTAGGCGGCAGGATCGGGCGGCCTGCGGAAGGAGACGGCGCACACCACCGCCCTGGCACCCCTGAGCAGGCGGGCATCAGCGGCCGCATCCAGCACATCGCCCTTGACCACCGTCAGCTTCGGATCCGGCGCCAGGGCCGTGGCCGCGGGATCACGCACCACCACCGTCACCGCGGCGCCGCGGGTCAGCGCCTCCGCGACGATTCGCTGGCCGATGTTGCCGGTGCCGCCGAAGACCACGATATTCAGAGGCGTCGCCGCCAGTGCCGGAACGCTCAGCAGAAGCACTGCCAGGGAGAGTGCAGCGTGGCTGAGGAGTGAGCGTTGCATGATGGGGGTATTATTACATCCATGGCCATCAGACCGGTCCTGAAAATGGGGCATCCATTGCTGCGCCAGGTGGCGCAGCCCGTGGGCGCATTTGATGCGGCGCAGATGCACGAGCTGCTGAGCGACATGGAGGACACCATGCGGGCGCTCAATGGCGCGGGGATTGCGGCGCCGCAGATCGGCGTGAGCCTGCGGGTGGTGATCTTCGAGATGAAGGAGAACCCGCGCTACCCGCATGTGGCGCCCATTCCGTTCACCGTGCTGATCAACCCGGTGCTCAATCCCCTGGGACAGGAACTGGAGGAGGGCTGGGAGGGGTGTCTGTCAGTGCCCGGTCTGCGCGGCGTGGTCCCGCGCTACCGACGGCTGCATTACAGCGGACTGGACCGCAACGGACAGGGCTTCGAGCGCACCGTGGAGGGTTTCCATGCGCGCGTCGTCCAGCATGAGGTGGATCACCTGGATGGGGTGCTGTTCCCGCAGCGGGTGCAGGACATGACCCTGTTTGGTTTCGAGGACGCCCTGGTGGGCCAGATGGTGCCCACGCCGGACTGACGCGCCGCTCAGGCCAGGTTGTGGAAGACGCTGTGGACGTCGTCTTCCTGCTCCAGCTTGTCCACCAGCGCCAGCACCTCGGTGGCCTGGTTTTCCGGAAGCTCCACCGGAACCGTCGGCAGATACTCGTGCTCGGCGGAAATCGGAGTCAGGCCGCGTGCTTCCAGGGCCTCCTGCAGCTTGCCGAAATCCGCGAAGGCGCAGCGGATCAGCAACTGCGGTTCACCTTTCTCGCCGCTGCTGTCGCCCATTTCATCCAGGCCATGGTCGATGAGATACAGCTCCAGGTCATCATGATCAATACCGGTCGGATCCAGACGGAATACGCCCATCTTGCGGAACTGGAAGCTGACGCTGCCGCTGGTGGCCAGGTTGCCGGCATTCTTGGTGACCAGATTGCGCACGGTGGCGACGGTGCGCACCGGATTGTCGGTGGCGGTTTCGATCAGCAGGGCTATGCCGTGGGGTGCGTAGGCCTCGTACAGCACCTGCTGGTAGTTGGCGGCATCGCGCCCCGAGGCGCGCTTGATGGCCGATTCGATCTTGTCCTTGGGCATGTTCACGGCGCGCGCGTTCTGCACGGCGCGGCGCAGGCTCGGGTTGCCGGCCGGGTCGGGGCCGCCCGCCTTCACGGCCATGGTGATGTCCTTGGCGATGCGCGCGAACTGCTTGGCCATGCGGTTCCAGCGCGCGAACATCGTGGCTTTTCTGACTTCGAATATGCGACCCATGTGAAACTCTTCAGCCGGATGTAAAAACCCCCGCTTGCGGCGGGGGTGTTCGATCAGATGATTTCCTTGCGCCTGCGCTTCAGGCCAGCTCGGCATGCAGCACGCGCAGCCGGCGACGCTGCACCTTCAGGCGCTGCTCGATCTCGCGCAGGCGGGTCTGGAAGCTCGCCTGTTCCCAATGTTCGATGACCGCGCGCTTCTTCTCTTCCAGCCACTGTTCCTTGACGCGCGTCCAATCGGCGACCGCGGTGGCCAGGGCCTCGTATTCCTGCGTGATCTTGGTGCGCAGCTGGTCGATATGCGTCGGTCGGCGATGCGCGTCCGGCAACAGCGCCAGCTTCTGCTGTGCGCGGCTCAGCTGCATGGCCAGCAACGCCCGCTGGATCTGGAATGCGGGAGTGGTCTTCAGGCGGCGCGCCAGCCCCACCCAGGAGCAGGCGGAGATCAGCCACTTGGTCGGATCCCACTGCCACCAGCGCGCGCCGTTGCGATAGTCGTGCGCAAAGATGTGATGGAAATTGTGGTAGCCCTCGCCGAAGGTCACCAGCGCCAGCACCGGGTTGTCGCGCGCGGTGTTCGCCTCGGTGTAGGGACGCGAGCCCCACATGTGTGCCAGGGAGTTGATGAAGAACGTGAAGTGGTGGCTGAGGACCAGGCGCGCGACGCCGGTCAGCAGCAGTGCGCCCCAGAGGTCGCCCAGCGCCCAGCCCACCAGTGCCGGTAGACCGAAGTTGATGCCAATGGCCAGCGGCGCGTAGTAGCGGTGCTGGAAGGCCAGCATCTTGTCGCGTTTCAGATCCGGGATGTTGCTGAAGTCCACTTCCCCGCTCTTGTAGTCCCGCAGCATCCAGCCGATGTGCGAGAACCAGAAGCCGCGACCCGAGGAGTAGGGGTCCTTCTCATTGTCATCGACGTGCAGGTGATGGCGGCGATGGCCGCTGCACCAGACGAAGGCGCTGTTCTGCAGCGCCATCGTGCCGAAGATCAGGACGAACACGCGCAAGGCGGGATGCGCCTCATAAGCCTTATGCGCCCACAGCCGGTGATAGCCGGCGGTAATGGACATCTCGTTGGCCACCAGAAAGAACACGGCGAACGCCCAGATGCCCGCAGAATACCCGTGATGGATGCCGTACCACGGCACCAGCGTCAACGTCACCAGCGCCGTCACCACGAAGATCGTCACGTTCAGGACGATCAGTGGGGGCTTTTCACTTTGGACTACATCAACGTTAGACATGCTCTGATAGTGCCTTCTTGAAGGGCGGGTGATTTAGCGGCGGAACATTACCATGATCGGCTGCGACATGCCGGTTCGCCATTCGTGATCTGTGGAACAGATTCAGCTGCTGCAGCGCAGGCTTTTACCGGACCGCAGGCCGCGCTCAAGGCGTTGAAGGCGGTGTCCCCACTCAACCATAATGAGTCCTGCCCCGATGATTGCAATCGGGCTCCCGGGTGGATATCCGCCTTTGAGATATTTAACATAAGGCGGATCCCTCTCCATGCGTGACCGACGCGGCGGCAAGATGAATCTGGCCCATCTCCTGTTGCTGGCTTTTGTGGCCGGCGCTTTGCTCGTTTCCTGCGCCCGCACCGCAACAGAAGTGCTCTCGCATGGGCGTTTCAAGGCCGTCACCGTCTATCACCCTGCCGGAAATGTTCAGCAAGTCGTTCTGTTGCTGTCCGGGGATGGGGGCTGGCAGGCCGACACCGACCGGATGGCCAAAGCGCTGCAGACCCATGGCGCCCTGGTTCTGGGGCTGGATGAACCGGCGCTGCTGGCCAGTTTCACCCAGGAACACAGCGAATGCTTCTTTGCCGACGGGGACCTGGAGAACCTGAGCCACTACGTCCAGGCCTACTACCGTCTGCCCACCTACATCACGCCGGTGCTCGCCGGCTATTCCGCGGGCGCCACCCTGGCTTATGCCACGGCGGCCCAGGCGCCAGCGGGGCTGTTCAGCGGCATCCTCACCCTGGGATTCACTCCCGACTACGAAACCACCAAGCCTTTCTGCAAGGGCGAAGGGGTGCATTTCCAACGCCGGCCTGACGGCAAGGGCCTGACGCTGCTGCCGGATCCGAAGCTGGCCCTGCGCTGGGTGGACGTGCACGGCGCCGCCGACACGGTCTGTCCGGCACCGGCCGCCGCGGCCTTCCTCCATGGCATCTACAACGCGCGGATTTCCCTCATCCCGGGTGTCGAGCATGACTTCGCCGACCCGCGCCAGTGGTCGACGCAATTGCGCGCGGCGCTGGATAGCGTGAGCGCCGGGTCGCGCAGCGCACAGCCGAGCGCGCCGCTGAGCCTCAAGGAGCTGCCGCTGGTGGAAGTGCCCGCCACCGGCGGCGGCAACGGGGATCTGTTCGCCGTGCTGCTGTCCGGGGATGGTGGCTGGGCCGGGCTGGACAAGGAAGTGGCCCGGGCTTTGGCCGAGCGCGGCATACCGGTGGTGGGCTGGGACAGCCTGCGGTACTTCTGGACCGCGCGCACCCCGGATGGCCTGGCGCATGATCTGGAGCGCACCCTCGACTACTACGCCACGGCGTGGAATCGCCCCCGCGCCTTGCTGATCGGCTACTCGCAGGGCGCCGACGTGCTGCCCTTTGCCGTGAACCGCCTCTCCGAAGCTGGGCGCCGCAAGATTGCCACGACCACGCTTCTGGGACTGGGCCGCAACGCCGCCTTCGAATTTCACCTCTCGAACTGGGTGGGCCCGGCCGCGGGCCTGCCGATTCTGCCTGAGTACCAGAAGCTGTCCCGCGCGGCGACACTGTGCGTATTCGGCGCCGGAGACCAGGATTCACTGTGCACCGATTTCCCGCCGGGAACCGCCGGCACCGTGGAGCTTGCCGGCGGCCATCATTTTGATGGCGACTATGATGGACTGGCGCGCCTGATTCTCAAGTTTGCGGGCCGTGATGACCCAGCCGCGGCGTTGCAAACCTCTGCACCTCGCTCAACATTGCCCTAAGGGGGAGCCCACATGATCACCGTCAACGTCCTGTACCGGAACACCGATGCGCTGCAGTTCAACATGAACTATTACCTGGGCACGCACATACCGCTGGTCAAGAAGCTGCTGGGCGCGGCGCTGAAGACGGTCATGGTGCAGCATGGCAGCAGTGGCGGAGCACCCGGCTCCAAGCCCGAATTCCTGGTGATCACGCAGCTTGGTTTTGATTCACTCGAGTCCTACCAGGCCGCCTTCGGACCGCATGCGCCGGCGGTGATGGGCGATCTGCCGAACTTCTGCAGCGAACCACCCAGCATCCAGATCAGCGACGTGCGCCTGGGCTGATGAGCATCGACCAGGACCTTGCGGCCCTCGCGACGCAGGAAGCGCGGCTGCAATTCGACAGCTTCGATGCCGGCAGCGCCTGGCGCCTCGGCGCGCAACTGCGCGCGGCCGCCGAGGCGCGCGGCGCAGCGGTGACGCTGGATATCTGGCTGGGTGCGCAGCAGCTGTTCCTCAGCGCCATGCCCGGCACCTCGCCGGACAATGCCGAGTGGGCCCGTCGCAAGCGCAATGTGGTGCTGCGCTTTCATCGCAGCTCCTATGCGGTGGGCCTGGAGCTGGCGCAGCGAAAAACCACACTGCGCGAAAGATACGGGCTCGAGGAGCGTGACTACGCGGCGCACGGCGGTTGTTTCCCGCTGCTGCTGCGCGGCACGGGCTGCGTGGGCACCATCGCGGTGTCCGGACTGCCGCAGCGCGAGGATCACGAACTCATTGTCGCCGCGCTGGCGCGCGAGCTTGGCGTGCCGGCTGCGCCGTTGGCACTGCCGCCGCCATGAGCGCGCTGGAGGGATTTCACCCGGCGGTCGCTGCCTGGTTTCGCGATCGATTCGCGGCGCCGACGCCGGCTCAGGAGCAGGCCTGGCCGGCGATCCAGGCCGGACGCAATGTGCTGGTGGCCGCGCCCACCGGATCCGGCAAGACCCTGAGCGCCTTTCTCGCCGCGCTGGATGAGCTGGTCCGAGAGGGTCAGGCGGGGACGCTGCCGGATGAGACCCGCATCGTCTATGTGTCGCCCCTGAAGGCGCTGTCCAATGACATCGAGAGCAACCTGGCGGCACCGCTGGCGGGAATTCGCGCGCAACTCACCCGCCTTGACCTGCCCGACGTGGAGATCCGCACGGTGGTGCGCACCGGGGATACGCCGCAGTCCGAACGCGCCCGGATGCGGCGGCAGGCGCCCCATATCGTCGTGACCACGCCGGAGTCGCTGTACATCCTGCTGGGTTCGAAGTCCGGCCGCGCCATGCTCAGCACCACCCGCACCGTAATCGTGGATGAGATCCACGCGCTGGCCGGCAACAAGCGCGGCGCGCACCTGGCAGTATCGCTGGAACGCCTGGCCGCCCTGTCAGGCAAGCTGACACGCATCGGCCTGTCCGCCACCCAGACACCCATCGCGGCGGTGGCGCGCTTTCTTACCGGTGATGCGTCCGACTGCATGGTGATCGATGCCGGCCATGTCCGCGCGCGCGATCTGCAACTGGAACTGACCGGTGTGCCGCTGGAGGCGGTGATGTCCGGGGATGCCTGGACGCTGGTCTATGACCGGCTCGCAGCCCTGGCGGCGGCCCATCGCACCACGCTCATTTTCGTGAACACCCGCAAGTTGAGCGAACGGCTGGCGCGCCAGCTGTCCCTGCGGCTGGGCGAGGAGCAGGTCATGGCGCATCACGGCAGCATGGCGCGCGAGAAGCGCCATCTCGCCGAGCAGCGCCTGCGCAAGGGCGAGCTCAAGGTGCTGGTGGCGACCGCATCGCTGGAGCTGGGTATCGACATCGGCGATGTGGACCTGGTGTGTCAGATCGCCTCGCCGCGTTCCATCAATGCCTTCCTGCAGCGGGTGGGTCGCTCGGGCCATGCGGTGGGCGGAGTATCCAAGGGCCGGCTGTTCCCGGTGTCGCGGGATGACCTGGTGGAATGCACGGCGCTGCTGCTGGCGGTGCGGGCCGGGGCGCTGGATGTGCTGCAGGTACCCGCGGGCACGCTCGATGTGCTGGCCCAGCAGATCGCGGCCGAGGTCGCCTGCCGCGAATGCGACGAGCGCGAACTGTACGAGCTGATGCGGCGCGCAGTGCCGTTTGCCGGGCTGTCGCGCGCTGACTTTACGGCGACCGTGCAGATGCTCGCGCAAGGCTTCAGCACCCGCCGTGGCCGCCGCGGCGCGCTGATCCATTACGATTCGGTCAATCACAAGCTGCGCGCCCGGCGCGGCACGCGCCTGACCGCCCTCACCAGCGGTGGCGCCATCCCTGACACCGCCGACTACAAGGTGATGCTGGAGCCCGAAGCGCTGCTGGTGGGCAGTGTCAACGAGGACTTCGCCATCGAGAGCAATGCCGGGGACATCTTCCAGCTGGGCAATGCCTCCTACCGCATCCTGCGCGTGGAGCGCGGCGCGGTGCGGGTGGAAGATGCCAGGGGTCAGCCGCCCAGCATTCCGTTCTGGCTGGGCGAGGCACCGGGGCGTACCTGGGAACTGTCCGGCGCGGTCTCGCAGCTGCGCGCCGGCATTGCCGCGCGCCTGGGCGCCGCTGCGCAGGCCTGGGTGATGCAGGTGGCGGGCATCGAAGCCGCCGCCGCCCAACAGCTGGTGGAATACCTGGCCGCGGCGCATGCCGCGCTGGGCTGCCTGCCCACGATGGATACCCTGGTGCTGGAGCGTTTCTTCGACGAGGCGGGGGGCATGCAGCTGCTGCTGCATGCACCGTTCGGCGCGCGTATCAATCGGGCCTGGGGATTGGCGCTGCGCAAGCGTTTCTGCCGGCAGTTCAACTTCGAGCTGCAGGCCGCCGCGACCGAGGATGCGCTGATCCTGTCGCTGACGACGGCGCACAGTTTCGAGCTGGCGGAGGTTGCACACTACCTGCACTCCAACACGGCTCTGCACCTGTTGACCCAGGCCTTGTGCGCCGCGCCCATGTTCATCACCCGCTGGCGCTGGGCGGCCGCCATCGCGCTGGCACTGCCGCGCTTTCGCGGTGGCCGCAAGGTGCCACCGCCCATTGCGCGCATGAATGCCGAGGACCTGCTGGCCGCGGTATTTCCCGACCAGGTCGCCTGCGCCGAGAACCTGCCCGGGGAGATCGAGATCCCGGAACACCCGCTGGTCAGGCAGACCATCGCGGACTGCCTGCGCGAGGCGATGGATGCGGATCGCTGGCTGGACCTCCTGCGCCGGATCGAGGCCGGTTCGCTCAAGGTGCTGGCGCGCGATCTCACCGAACCCTCGCCGCTGGCGCTGGAAGTACTGTCGGCGCGGCCCTATGCCTTCCTGGACGATGCGCCACTGGAAGAGCGGCGCACGCAGGCGGTCATCAGCCGGCGCTGGCTGGATCCGACCTCGGCCGCGGACCTCGGTCGATTGGATCCGCAGGCCATCGCCAAGGTGCGCGAAGAGGCCTGGCCGGATGCGCAAAGCGCGGACGAGCTGCACGATGCGCTCAGCTGGATGGGCTATCTCAGCGCGCAGGAAGTGGCGGCCAATCCCACCTGGCAGGGGCTCATCGGCGAGCTGGAGGCACAAGCGCGGGCGGTGCGCCTGGATGGTGCCGGCGGCTCCTTGTGGGTGGCGAGCGAGCGACGCGCGCAGTTTGATGCCCTGTGGTCCGACACGCCGGCGCGGCCGCAGACGCTGGCGGCCATCGTGCACAGCCGCCTGGAGGGTCTGGGGCCGGTGACCGTGACCGCGGTGGCGGCGACGCTGCCGCGGATCGGGCGCGGCGAGCTTGAGGCGGCCCTGCTGTACCTGCAGGCCCAGGGCGTGGTCATGCGCGGCCGCTTTGGCGGCGGCGCCGAGGAAGAGTGGTGCGAACGGCGGCTGCTGGCACGCATCCATCGTTACACGGTGCGCAGCCTGCGCGCCGAGATCGAACCGGTGGCCCCGCGCGACTTCCTGCGCTTCCTGCTTGAGTGGCAACGCGTGACGCCGGCGATGCGCATGCAGGGTCCGGATGCCATGCTGCGGGTGCTGGATCAGCTGGAGGGCACCGAAGTTGCGGCCGGCGCCTGGGAGAGTGACGTCCTGCCCGCGCGTATCACCGGGTACGAGCCGGCATGGCTGGATGAGCATTGCCTGGCCGGACGCTATGTGTGGGCACGCATCGGTGAGTCATCGCGCGATTCTGCTGCAGTGCGCGCCGTGGCCCCGGTGCGGGCGACGCCGATCTCGCTGCTGGCGCGGCGCAACCTCAAATACTGGGCGGCGCTGGGCGCCCAGGAGCCGCAGCCGCCGCTCGGTTCGGGCGCCGCCGCCGTCGCCGCCGTGCTCACCGGCCACGGCGCGAGCTTCTTTGATGAACTGCTCGATGCCACGGGCCTGCTGCCGGTGCAGGTCGAGGAGGCGCTGGCGGAACTGGTGGCGCTGGGGCTTGCCAATTCCGACAGCTTCGCCGGGTTGCGTGCCTTGCTGCTGCCCGCGGACCGGCGTCGGGCGGCCAGCGCGCGCGGCCGGCGCCGGGTATCGCTGTTTGGCATGGCCGACTCAGGGCGCTGGTCGTGGGTGCGCCGCCAGCCCGGGGAGACCCGCGAGGCGGTGGTCGAACAGGTGGTGCGTACGCTGCTGAAACGCTGGGGCGTCATCTGCTGGCAGCTGTCGCGGGCCGAGGCGGCGTGGCTTCCCCCCTGGCGCGAACTGGTCGGCTGCCTGCGTCGACTCGAGGCGCGCGGCGAGATCCGCGGTGGGCGCTTCATCGCCGGGCTGTCGGGCGAACAGTTCGCGCTGCCCGAAGCCGTGGGCGCGCTGCGCGAGATCCGTCGCCAACCCCTCCAGGACCAGCTGGTCTCCTTGTCGGCGGTCGACCCGCTTAACCTGACTGGTTATCTGATAGCAGGGCCGCGCCTGCCGGCGTTAACTGCCAATCGGGTGCTCTATCGTGACGGGCTGCCGGTGGCGACGCTGAGCGCGGGTGAGGTTCACTTCCTGGTGGACATGGACTCGGCCCAGCGTTGGCAGGCCCAGACCGCTCTGATCCGTCGCCCGGCTCCCGCCGTCACTGCGTAACATATACTTACACTGGGTTAGCGCATTGTGTGACCCGGAGATTCCGACTTTTCACGGGGACAGATTCGAGTGCGTGCGCGTCATTGGATAGTCGGCGGGGTCGCAGTGCTGGCATTGGTGGGAGCCTATGTTCTGGGCGACCACTCGCGCTCCCCGGCGCCCGCGGGCAGTGCGCCGCGCCCGCGCGAGGGCCTCTCGGGGATGCTCGATCGCACCCTGGCCGCGGCCGCCGGCAGTTCGGCCTCCAGCACCGCAGCGCCGGCCAGCCCGGCGCCCCTCAGCGCCGCGCCCACGGCCGATGCCGGGTTTGGCTTTGCCGACGTGGAAGCACTGGCCCTGCAGCGTTCGCAGCAGGAGTATGCGCCCGGTTCGTCCAAGCTGCCGAACAGCATCGCCCACCTGACCTACGATCAGTACCAGAGCATCCACTTCCGGCGCGCTGACGCGCTGTGGCGCAATCAGTCGCTGTATGAGGTGCAGTTCTTCCACCGCGGCTTCAATTTCGATCGGCGCGTGGGGATTTCCGAGGTGGTCGACGGCGTGGCCCACCCGGTGCTCTACAATCCCACCTGGTTCGACTTCGGCAAGGTGGTGCGCCAGCCGGGCAAGCTGCCACGGGATCTGGGCTATGCCGGATTCCGGATCCACTATCCGCTGCATTCCCCGGGCTACAAGGATGAGCTGATCGTATTCCTGGGCGCCTCCTTCTTCCGGGTGCTGGGGCGCAACCAGGACTACGGCCTGACCGCGCGCGGCCTGGCCATCAATACCGCCTCCAAGGCCGGCGAGGAGTTTCCCTGGTTCACGGATTTCTGGCTGGTGCGCCCCACCGATCCGGAGCAGCGCACGCTCACGCTGTATGCACTGCTGGACAGCGAAAGCATCAGCGGCGCCTATCAGTTCAAGGTGCGACCCGGCAGCATCACGCAGGTCGAAGTCACCAGTACCCTTTATCCGCGGCGCAGCATCGCAAAACTGGGAATCGCGCCCCTGACCTCGATGTTCCTGTTCGGCACCGACCCTTCGGGACACCGCTTCGATGACTACCGGCCGCAGGTGCATGACAGCGACGGGTTCATGGCCCAGACCGGCGCCGGGGAATGGCTGTGGCGGCCCTTGAACAACCCGCGGGAACTGCGCATCAACCGCTTCATGGACCAGCAGCCCCGGGGCTTCGGGCTGATTCAGCGTGACCGCGACTTTTCGCACTATCAGGATCCGGTGGCGCGCTTCCAGCGCCGCCCCAGCTACTGGATCCAGCCGCTGGGCGACTGGGGCAAGGGTGGCGCCGAGCTGGTCGAAATCCCCAGTGATGAGGCGATTCACGACAACATCGCCCTGTACTGGGTGCCTGAGCAGGCGATCAGCGCCGGCAAGGAGCTGAGGTTCTCCTACCTGCTGTCCGCGCACCTGGACTCGCCGATGTGGCCGCCGGGCGCCAAGGCGATCGCCACCCGGATCACCGCGGCCACGCCCGACGAGCAACGCGACCTGGCCCACAGTGATGCGCGCCGCGTCATCATCGATTTCGCCGGCGGTGACCTCGACGGCCTGGATGCCTCGCAACCGCTCAAGGCGCTGCTCACCGTTAACGGCGGTACCAGCGAGAACGTGACGGTCGAGCGGGTGGTGGAGAACGGGGTGTGGCGGGTGTCGTTCCTGGTCGTGCCGGCGCATCCTCATGACACGGTCGACATGCACTGCTATCTGCAGCTCTACGGCGAGTCGCTGTCCGAGACCTGGACCTACCAGCTCGCCACATGATGGATGCCATTGCGCGCCGTCGCCGACTGCTGTTCTTCGGTCTGACCCTGACCTCCAGCGTGCTCGCAAGTTTGCTGATGCTGGACATCCTGCGCGCCAACAGCCTCACGGTGCTGGAGGCGATGAGCCTGGTGCTGTTCTTCGGGCTTTTCACCTGGATCTCCGGCGCCTTCTGGACCGCCATCGCCGGCTTCATCATCCGCCTCAAGGGCGGCGATCCGCAGGTGATGCAGGCGCACGACGCCGACGGGCTCGCCATCCACAGCCGCATCGCGCTGGTCATGCCGGTGTACAACGAGGATCCCCGACGCACCACGGCGGGACTTGATGCCATCTGGAGTTCGCTCGCCAAGCAGGCGGAGAGCGCGGCCTTCGATCTGTTCATCCTCTCGGACACGCGTCGCAGCGAGATCGGGGCGGCGGAGGAGGCCGCCTGGCGCGCCCTGGTGGCCAAGCACGGCGCTCAGGGACGCATCTTCTATCGACGGCGCGCGCAGAACGTCGGACGCAAGTCGGGAAACATCGCCGACTTCGTGCGCAACTGGGGCGCGGCGTATTCGCACATGATCGTGCTGGATGCCGACAGTGTGATGTCCGGCAAGGCGCTGGTGACCCTGGCGCGGCTCATGGACGCCAATCCTGATGTGGGCATCATCCAGACCGCACCGCTGCCGGTGGGACGGGACACGCTGTTCGCGCGCATGGTGCAGTTCGGCGCCCGCCTCAACGGGCCGATGCTCTCCAGCGGCCTGGCCTTCTGGCAGCTGGGCGAGGCCAACTACTGGGGCCACAACGCCATCATCCGCCTGCACGCTTTCGCCGCCTATTGCGATCTGCCGCGCCTGCGCGGCCATGCCCCGCTGGGCGGTGAGATCCTGAGCCATGATTTCGTGGAGGCCGCCTTCATGCGCCGCGCCGGCTACAAGGTATGGCTGGTCCCTGATCTCATGGGCAGCTGGGAAGAGCTGCCCTCAAACATCATCGACTTCGCGGCGCGCGACCGGCGCTGGGCCCAGGGCAACCTGCAGCACATGAATGTCCTCATCATGCCGCAGCTGCACTGGCTGAACCGCCTGCACATGGTCACCGGCATCCTCTCCTACGCCACCTCACCGATGTGGTTCGCGGTGCTGGTGCTCAGTTCAATCATCACCTGCCAGGAGGCGATCCACGGCTATCAGTACTTTGAGTCCGGCACCCATACCCTGTTTCCGGTGTGGCCGGAGTATCGCGATGGCGAGATTGCGGCGCTGCTGCTGGCGACCATTGTCGTATTGCTGCTGCCCAAGGTCCTGGGTGCAATCCTGGCGTTCATGAACCCCGCCCGCCGCCGCGCCTTCGGCGGCGGCCCGCGCCTGGCTGTCGGCCTGCTGCTGGAGCAGATCTTCAGCATGTTGCTGGCGCCGCCGATGATGGTGTTTCATACCACTTTCGTGCTCACCACCCTGGCCGGCAAGCCCGTGACCTGGAACGCGCAGGACCGCGGCGATCGCGGCGTGACCTTCGGCGACGCGCTCACCCGCCACCGCTGGCAGATACTGCTCGGCATCGTCTGGGGCGCGGTGATCCTGATGTTTGCGCCGCGCTTCATCTGGTGGATGATGCCGGTGCTGGCCGGGCTGCTGCTGGCAGCCTTTCTCACCATGGTGTCCAGCCGCGTGGATGTCGGCCTGTGGCTGCGCCGGCGCGGCCTGCTGCTGACGCCGGAGGAGAGCTCGCCACCACCGGAGCTGGCCGCCATGCACCGCGCGCTGGATCAGGGGATCAGCGACAGCGCGCCGGTGGCGGCGAACCTCGCGCTGGTGGTCCGCGGCGACACGCTGCAGACACCGGCACTGGCGCCGCTGCGCATGGAACCGGCTCAATAGTCCGTGCCGTCGAAGAACTCGACGATCCCGCTCTCCAGGTTGTATTCGGCACCGACGATGAGCAGCCCGGCGCGCTGGCTGAGCTGCTCGAGCATTTCGGAGCCGTGACGCAAATGATCGGCCGACATGCGGATGTTCGCGCGCACCGCCTGCTTGATCAGCGCTTCCGGATCGTTGGCCAGGGAGGTCGACAGCAGCGGCTGCACCGAGGGTCGCACGCGGTTGACGATGCTGCGCAGGTTCGGTGACTGCTCGCGCGAATTGCGACCCAGCTCCTCCAGCGTGGCGATGATGGCGCCGCAGCTGGAATGCCCCAGCACCACCACCAGGCGGGTGCCGTAGCGTTCCGCCGCGAACTCGACGCTGCCGATCTGTGAGGGCGCGACGATATTGCCGGCGACGCGAATCACGAACAGGTCCCCCAGTCCCTGGTCAAAGATGATTTCCGCGGGCACCCGCGAGTCCGAGCAGCCCAGAATGATGGCGAAGGGAAATTGCTGCGCGGCAAGCTCGATACGGCGGCGGGTACCGGTGGCGTCCCGGTCGTTGCGGCTGTCGGAGACATAACGGGCATTGCCGTCGCGCAGCCGCTGCAATGCCTCTTGTGCGGGAATCATCCCCGGCAGTGTCCTTGGCCCTGTCTTTGCTGTCAATTCGACGCGCACAGCCCAAGGCTGTCAGAATCCCAACCCCTGCAGTTCTTGGCCTGATTGCCTTCCAGGATCCCACGATGACTGTGAACCGATACGCCCCGAAGCACCGCCTGATCATGCTGATGAGCGCGACCCTGGGACTGCTCGCCTGGCTGGCACCACCGCTCGCCGGTGCCGCGGATGAGGCGGTGCCGGCCATTCCCACCAACCTCGGCAATGCGGTGGTCAAGGTGTTCGCCACGCTGCGTCTGCCGGATCCCTACCGGCCGTGGACCAAACAGGCACCCTCCGACATCAGCGCCTCGGGGGTGGTCATCGAAGGGCATCGCATCCTCACCAATGCGCACGCCGTGCTGTATGCCAGCCAGGTGCAGATCCAGGGCACGGCCTCCGGCGACAAGATCTCGGCGACGGTGGAGGCCATTGCCCCGGGCATCGACCTTGCGGTCCTGAAGCTCGATGATGACAGCTTCTTCGCCAGCCACGCGCCGCTCGCGCGCGCCAGTGCCCTGCCGCAGATCAAGGACGCCGTGCTTGCGTACGGCTTCCCGACCGGTGGCACCTCGCTGTCCATCACCAAGGGCATCGTGTCGCGCATCGAGTTCGTCGCCTACAACTATCCGACTTCGGGCCTTCGCATCCAGATCGACGCGGCGATCAATCCGGGCAACAGCGGCGGTCCGGCGATCGCCGGGGACAAGATGATCGGCCTGGCGTTCAGTCGCCTCGGGGACGCGCAGAACATCGGCTATATCATTCCCAACGAAGAGATCGAGCTGTTCCTGAAGGATATCGCCGACGGTCACTACGACGGCAAGCCCGCCATGTTCGATGACTTGCAGACGCTGGAGAATCCGGCGCTGCGCGGTTTCCTGAAACTGGACAAGTCGGTGTCCGGCATTGTCGTGCACCAGCCGTACGAGGACTCCGCCGGCTATCCGCTCAAGGAGTGGGATGTCATCACGCGCATCGGCGACACCGCGGTGGATGATCAGGGCATGGTGAATGTCAACGCCGACCTGCGGGTCAATTTCCGGTACATGATCCAGAAGATCGCGCGCGACAATCACGTGCCCTTGAGCATCGTCCGCAACGGCAAGACCTTGAATGTGTCGCTGCCCCTGGTCACCCAGCGGCCGCAGCTGGTGCCGGATCTGCACGGCGAGTATCCGTCGTATTTCATCTACGGTCCGCTGGTGTTCTCGCGGGCCAGTTCGACCTTCACCGCCTTCCTGAATGGCAACGCGACCCTGATGGGCGTGTTCGGCTACATGGGCAGCCCGCTGGTGACCGAACGGGGCGCCATGCCCAGTGCCGAGCGTCAGGAGCTGGTGGTGGTGGCCGGGCCGTTCTTTCCGAGCAAGCTCTCGGAGGGTTATTCGAACCCCACGGCCATGACCGTGCTGACGGTCAATGGCATCCACATCCGCAGTCTTGCGCACCTGGTGAGCGTGCTGCGGGATCTGAAGGACGACAACGTGGTGCTGGAGTTTGAAAACCGCAGCGGCGAGGCACTGGTGTTCCCGCGCGCGCAGATGGTCGCGGCGACCGAGGGTATCCTGACCGACAACGGTGTGCGGGCCCAGGGCTCCACCGACATGCTCGCCATATGGCAGGGCAAAGGCGCGAACTGATGTCCACTGAATCAACGCAGCGCGGCGCGGCGGGCAACCGCGCGGTCACCACCGCCAGGCTCACGCAGATGAAGGCGCAGGGGCACAAGATCGCGGTGCTCACCGCCTACGACTACAGTTTCGCGCGCATTCTGGATGGGGCGGGGCTGGATGTGCTGCTGGTGGGCGACAGCGCCTCCAATGTCATGCATGGGCACGAAACCACGCTGCCCATCACCCTCGACCAGATGATCGATCACGCCGCCGCGGTGGTGCGTGCCGTATCCCGGGCACTGGTGGTCGTGGACATGCCCTTCGGCAGCTACCAGGGCGACAGTCAGCTGGCTCTGCAGAGCGCGGTGCGCATCATGAAGGAATCCGGGGCCCACGCCGTGAAGGTCGAGGGCGGTGCCATCATTGCCGAAAGCATTCAACGCATCCTCTCGGCCGGCATCCCGGTCATGGGTCATCTGGGCCTGACGCCGCAGTCGATATACAAGTTCGGGACCTATGTCGCGCGTGCCACGGCGCAGGAGGAGGCCGAGCAGCTGGTGCGCGATGCGCAGCTGCTGCAGGACCTGGGGTGCTTCGCGATGGTGCTGGAGAAGATCCCGGCGCAGGTGGGGGAGCGGGTTTCGAAGATGCTGACCATTCCCACCATCGGCATCGGCGCCGGTCCGCACACCGACGGCCAGGTGCTGGTGACCCAGGACATGCTGGGCATCAACAAGGAGTTCTCGCCAAGATTCCTACGCCGTTATGCGCAGCTTCACGACGTGATGACCGAGGCCTTTCGTCAATACTCGGCGGATGTGAGGGCGGGAAGGTTTCCGTCGCCGGATGAGAGCTACTGAGCAAAGAACCGCGGTGCGCCCCTGCCGAGAGGGGGTCACGACAAGCGCGCACCGCGTTGCTAGCAACCTTGCGATCGTTCCGATCGCGCGCGTCATCCTGTGACGCCTGGAGTTCTTATTGCAAAGGGGATGCCAGGCACGGGATGCGGCGGCCAGGCGTGTAAGTGACTGATTGTCGGTGAACGTGACCCTGGCGGGCCACCCGGGTTGCACCGAATTAGGACAGCGCGTGCACAGCGAGTGCGCAAGACTTAGGTCTTCGATGAGGATGAACCGATGGATAGACGAGACATGTTGCAGCGGGCCGGCGCCGCACTGTTTGCCGCCGGGGTGCCGTTCGCCGCCATGGTTGAAGGCGCGTTGGCGGCCACCCCGCCCGCGGGCCTGCGCCGGCTGGGCAAGCCCGAGCCTTTCGACTACGCGAAATTGAAGGGCACGGCGCGCCAGCTGGGCAGCAGCCCCTACAAGGCGCGGGCCGACGTGCTGCCACCCGTCATCGCATCATTGAACTGGGATCGCTGGCAGTCCATCCGCTTCCGCAACGAGCAGTCGCTGTGGGCGGGGGATCACCTGCGCTACCAGGTGCGCTTCTCGCATCTGGGGTTCACCATGAAGAAGCCGGTGCGCATGTACGTCATCGAGAACGGCCAGGTCCAGGAGCTGGGCTTCGATCGGGACATGTTCGATTACAGCCACAGCGGCCTGAAGCCGGCGGAGGTGCCGGAAAACCTCGGGTATGCCGGCTTGCGGGTGAATTTCCACACCGACTGGCCCAGCGACATGGCTTCCTTCGAAGGCGCCTCGTATTTTCGGGCGATAGACGGCGACCTGCAGTACGGCATGTCGCAGCGTGGGCTGGCGGTTGACACCGGCATGCCCTATCCGGAGGAGTTTCCTGAATTCATCGCCTACTACCTGGAGCGCCCGCAGAAGGACTCGGACCTGCTGACGATCTATGGCCTGCTCGACTCCCCCAGCGTGGCCGGTGCCTACCGCTTCGTCATCCAGGTCGCCGATACCCTCGTCATGGATGTGGATGCGGCGCTGTACCCGCGCAAGTCGATCGATCGCATCGGCATCGCCCCGGGCACCAGCATGTACCTGTACGGACAGAACGACCGTCGGGCGGCCTTCGACTGGCGTCCGCAGATCCATGATTCGGACGGACTGCAGATCTGCACCGGCACCGGCGAGTGGCTGTGGCGGCCGCTGATGAATCCGCCGGTGGTGCGCACCAACAGTTTCGTGGACAACAGCCCGCGCGGGTTTGGACTGATGCAGCGCGAACGCACCTTCAGCCAGTACGAGGACGACGGCGCGTTCTACAACAAGCGGCCCTCGGTATGGGTGGAGCCCAAGGCCCGTTGGGGCGCCGGCCAGGTCATGCTGGTGGAGATCCCCACGCCCGATGAGACCTTGGACAACATCGTCGCGTTCTGGAATCCGGCCGAAAAGCCGCAGAAGGGCCAGGAGCTGCTGTTCGGCTACAAGCTGTACTGGTGCCGCGAGATACCCGTGTCCTCGGGCCTGGCGACGGCGCGCGCCACGCGCACCGGCATCGGCGGCATTGTCGGTCAGAAGCGCACGCACTTTTCATGGCGCTTCGTGGTGGACTTCGCCGGCGGGGATTTTGGACTGTTGGGGCTGGGCGAGCACGTCATGGTGGTGCCGGTGATCTCCGCCTCGCGCGGCAAGATCGAGATCGCCTCCGCTCGGCCGTACCGTGAACTCAATGGCTGGCGGGCGATGTTTGATCTGAATTTGACAGATGAAAGCCCGGAGCCCATCAATCTGCGACTGTTCCTGAGCGCCGACGGCCAGCCGTTGACCGAAACGTGGCTGTACCAGTATTCGCCGCCACCGCCCGATGAGCGTGATCTGGAGCCGGTTGAACTACATTTGAAAGGGCGCAAGACGTAAGATTGCGGGCGCGGACCGCACTGCCGATGTGCGGCCCTTCATGCGGCTGCACCAAATGCCGGCGCTGCGTGGGTGGCCCGTCGGGAAATCCCCGCGTGGCGCCTGAGCCTGCTCTGGCACACATGTTGCTGCTCTCTCCGGTAGAGGTGGGCATGACTGTGAAGAATCCGGATCTGACTCCCCAGGGCGATTTGCCGCCCAAGACGACCGCGCCCTCGCTGTCGCGCAGCGAAGTCATCGATGCCGTCGCGCGGGTGGTGGCCCGCCAGGGCCCCGGGGCATTGCGCTGGGCCGCGATTGTCAAAGAATCCGGCAGTCCCAGCGTGTCACAGGCCTGGGAGTGGTATCCGGATCTGCAGGCGCTGCTGGATGAGTGCTACTCGCGCACCGCGCAGGGGCTGGAGGAAAGCCTGCTGGTCGGGGAGACCGCGCCGGGCACGGCGCTGGAGAAACTCGCCGCGTTTCTGGTGGCCGCCCTGGATATCCGTCGCGAGCGCGGCTCGTTCCTGTCATTTCGCGTGGGCGACGATCTGCCCGAGCGCCAGCGGCGTCGCTTGCGGGAGCGCGAACTGATGCTGCTGACCCGGCTGAAGCGCATTCTGATGAAGGGCCAGCATGACGGCTCGCTGGCCCTGCGCCACGTGGATTCAGCCTGCGCCATGATTTTCGCCTGCCTTGAAGTGCCGGCCACCGCGGGCGAGGGTCCCGAGCAGCGCATGTGGGACGGGGAGCTGATCGAGCTGCTGCTGGCGGCACTGGCGGAGCCGCATGCACCCGAATCGGTGCTGCGACGCGAGATCGAAGTGGCGCAGGGCAGCTGCCGCTGTGGCGCGGTGAGCTACGAGATCGATGGTCCCTTCGACGTCATGTCCGACTGCCACTGTTCCATCTGCCGCATGCAGCAGGGCACGGCCTTCGCCACTTATGTGTCGGTGCCCATGGGGCGGCTGCGCTGGATCGCGGGCCAGGAGCAGGTGACACATTACGCCGCCCCGTCGGGGCAGCCGGCCGAGCAGCGCTCATTCTGCAGGCACTGCGGCTCACCGACGCCATCGTTGGATGGCGTCGGTGGCACGGCCTACTGTCCGGCGGAGAACCTGCAGCGGGATCTGGGGATCAGACCCCAGAGCCACGTCTTCGTCCGACCCTAGCTACTGATGCCGTGGTCCGCTCATGGCGGCACCGGGAGCCACCGCGGGCGCGGCGCTGCCGGGTTTCACGCTGAGCAGTTCGACTTCGAACTTCAGCAGCGCATTCGGGGGAATGGGCTGCGGCGGGTTCGTGCCGTACGCCAGCTCCGGCGGAATGAACAGCTCGATCTTGGAACCGGGCTTGGCCATCTGTAGCCCTTCGCCCCACCCTTTGATCACCTGGTTGAGCGTGAACTCCGCCGGCTTGCCGGTCTTGTAGGAACTGTCGAAGACGGTGCCGTCCAGAAAGGTGCCACGGTAGTTGACGGTCACCTGGTCGGTCATCTTCGGCGCCTCACCACTGCCCGGACGGTCCACTTTGTATTCAAGACCACTGGCCGTGGTCACGACGCCCGGCTGCTTGCCGTTCTCGGCCAGGAATTTCTCCGCGGCGGCCTTGTTGGCAGCGCCCACCGCCTCTCGGACCTGCCCGATATAGGCCTGTACCTTCTGGCCGTCGTCCGCCGCGGCAATGACCTTGCCGGAGAGGGCGTCGCGCAGTCCCTGCACGACGCGCTCGTAGGCGATGGCGTCCGCGCCCAGGCTCAGGCCATGCAGCTGGGTGCCGACCGACAAGCCTATGCTGTAACTGGCGGCGGACTTCGCGTCGGTGGCCGCGGCCGCGCCAGCCTTCGGCTTCGCCTTGTTGGGCGTTACGGTCTTCGCCGGTGTGGTATTGCCACCGGTCTGGGCCTGGGCCGGCAGCGCGCCGGCCAGCAGGATGAGGGTGCCCACGGCGAGGGCGCCGACGCTGGCGCCATTGAAGCGGGGCGCGTTTGTGGCTGCGCAGTGCCTTGATTTCACGAAACACCTCAGGTGCTGGAGTGGATTTTCGGGCGGCTAGTTTCGCCGTTCGCGGCCGCTCGTGCTTGGATTTCGGTACGGGTACACTTGCGCCCCCCGTCACTACTTGAAGCCCAGCCATGTTTGAGCGTCTCGAACGTGTTCCCGACGATCCGATTCTCGGCCTGATGGCCGCGTTCCGTGCCGATTCTGACCCGAAAAAGGTGGATCTGGGCGTGGGGGTGTTCCGCGACGCCAAGGGCGATACTCCGGTCCTGGACAGCGTGCGCAGGGCGGAGCGCTCGGTGCTGGAACGTCAGACCAGCAAGACCTACGTCGCACCGGCCGGCAATGCCGCCTTCAACCAGGCCATGGAAAAGCTGGTGTTCGCTCCTGGACACCCGGTGTTCGCGGCCCAACGGGTGCGCTCCATCCAGGGTCCGGGCGGCTGCGGGGCGCTGCGCCTGGGGGCCGAACTGGTGCGCCTGGCCGCGCCGCAGGCCACCGTGCATGTCAGTACCCCGACCTGGGCCAACCATGTGCCGCTGATGACGGGCACCGGATTGAAGCTCGGACGTTACCCCTATTACGAGCCGCTGCGCGGTGTGCTGAACTTTGGCGCCATGTGTGCGGCACTGGAGGCGCTGCCGGCGGGTGATGTGGTGCTGCTGCACGCCTCCTGCCACAACCCCACGGGCGCGGATCTGTCGCGCGAGCAATGGCAGGAACTGGTGCCGCTGTTCCGGCGCCGCGGTCTGCTGCCGTATATCGACATGGCCTACCAGGGCCTGGGCAGCGGGCAGGATGAGGATGCCTTCGGCATCCGGCTGTTCGCCGCCGAGCTTCCTGAGCTGCTGGTCGCGGTGTCGTGCTCGAAGAACTTCGGCCTGTACCGCGAACGTGTCGGGGTGCTGCATGTCGTGACGGACCAGCCGGCCATCGGCTTGGCCGCCTTGAGCCACGAGGTGCGCGTGGCACGCAGCATCTATTCCATGCCACCGGATCACGGCGCCGCCATCGTCAATGAAATCCTCGGCGACGAGGCGCTGCGTGCCGGCTGGACGCAGGAGCTTGGCCTCATGCGCGCACGCATCAACGACCTGCGCCGACAGCTGGTGGCGCAGCTGCGCAGCGCCTGTCCGGGACGCGACTTCGGGTTCATCGCGCAGCAACAGGGCATGTTCTCGCTGCTGGGCCTGTCGGTGGAGCAGGTGAAGCGCATCCGCGCGGAACGTCATGTCTACATGACCGACGACAGCCGCATCAACATCGCCGGCCTGCGCGAGGACAACCTCGAATACTTCGCGCAATCCGTGGCGCATGTACTGGGCTGAACATACTGCGCGGCTGCTGAGCAGGCTCGAGAGTCTCGCGGCGGACTTCGCGCCGCACCTGGATGAGGCCGAGCGCCAGGGGCGCATGCCGCGGGCGGTTTTTGGCCCGCTGTTGCGCGAGGGATTTTTCCGGCTGTGGATTCCGGCCGCCCATGGCGGTCTGGAACTGCCGCTGGGCGCCGCGCTGCGCATCTACGAGGCGGCCGCCGCCCTGGATGGCTCGCTGGGTTGGGCCGTGATGATCGGCGCCGGCGGCGGCATGTTCGCGGCCTGGCTGCCGCCCGCCGCTGCCCAGGAGCTGTTCTCGGCGCCGCTGGCGCTGGTGGCCGGCTCCGGCGCCCCATCCGGTTTCGCCGAGCGCGTACCGGGCGGCTATCAGGTGCGCGGCGCCTGGCGCTATGCCAGTGGCGCGCACTATGCCTCGGTGTTCACCGCCGCCTGCGTCATCACCGAAGGCGGCATCCCGGTGCCGGATGCGGCCGGCAGGCCTTTGGTGCGGGCCATGTCGATCGCACCGGCCGACGTGCGCATCCTTGACAGCTGGGATACGACCGGCATGCGTGGCACCGGCAGCCACGACTTCGAAGTGCAGGCGGCGCGGGTGCCCGAGCATCATTCCTTCTCCGTGATCACCGATCAGCCACGCGCGAGCGGCCCGCTGTACCGGCTGCCCTTCAGCGTCCTGACGGAACTGCCGGTGAGCGCGGTTGGGCTGGGTATCGCGCGTCACGCGCTGCAGGAGTTTTCCCAGGCACTGCCGGCACAGAAGGCCGGCGCGGGCGCCGCGGCGATCGCGACGCGCTTCGCGCAGGCCCAGGCGATGCTGGAATTGGCCGCGGCCGCCATATACGCCGTGGCCGAAGAGGCCTGGCAGAGCGTGACCCAGGGCGGCCGGCCGGATACGCGGCAACTGGCGCGCATCACCGCAATCTGCTGTGTCTCCCAGGAGCAGCTGCGCGAAGCCATCGGCGCGGTGGCGAGCGTCGCAGGAATGCTGGCCATCGATCGGCGCAGCGGCTTCTCACGCGCCTGGCGCGACCTGCAGACCCTGGGCGCGCACGGCAGTCTCGCCCCGCAACGGCTGATCGGCGCCGGCCACGAACTGCTGGATCAGGGCCCGCGCAATGACACGATGAGCTGAGCCAGCGTGTTGATCGGCGCAGCGCACACGCTGCCCGTGCACACATAGGCCAGCGCCGCTTCGCGTGCCGGCTTGTCCGCCAGCCCCGGCGGCAGATCCGGGGTATCCGCGGGCACCGCCAGCACCATGCGTCGCGGCGCGTACAGGCGCGCGAGCTGGCCGCGCCATTCCTCGATCTGCGCCGCCGGGCCGCGGATCACGATGATCTGCGGCGGGTGCAACAGCTCCTCGAGCGCCGCCAGCAGGGATACGTGCGCCTGGGGACGCTGCACCAGTGCGTGCCAGGCTGCCCGCAAGGTGCCTTCGGCTGCCGCGAGCCACTCCGGACGGCCCAGCAGGTGGCCGAGCCGCTGCAGCGCCAGCGCCGCAATCGCATTGCCCGAGGGCGTGGCCTCGTCCGCAAACACCTTGGAGCGGTGGATCAGCTGCTCATGATCGTCGGCGGTGAAGAAAAATCCGCCCTGCCGTGCATCGTGAAAACGCTCCATCATCACCTGCGCCAGTTCGCAGGCGAAGTGCAGCTCATCGGTGCGTACCCGCACCTGCTGCAGTTCGAGGATGGCATCCAGCAGGTAGGCATAATCGTCGAGGTAGGCGCTCAGATGCGCTTCATCGCCCAGTGCGGTCGCCAGCAGCCGGCCCTCGCGCCACAGGTTGCGGCGGATGCAGTTCAGCGCATCGGTGGCTGCCGCGGCCAGCTCCTCGCGGGCCAGGGCGCGCGCGGCGATGGCAAGGCCGCGGATCAGCAGCGCATTCCAGGAGACCAGCACCTTGTCATCGCGCTCCGGGCGCACGCGCGCGCCGCGCGCCGCCAGCAGCGTGGCGCGGGCCGCGTCGATGTCCGCGCTGATCTGTGCTTCATCACGGTTCAGTTCGCGCGCGATCGCATCCAGCGGCCGCCACGCATGCAGATGCCACAGGCCTTCGAAATTCGCTTCGCGGTCCAGCCCAAAGCGGGCCGCGAAGGGCGCAAATTGCGCGGGCGGCAGCAGTTCGCGCACCTGTTGCACATCCCAGGCGTAGAACTTGCCCTCGTGGCCTTCGGAGTCGGCATCCAGGCTGCTGTAGAAGGCTCCCTGCAAGGAGCGCATCTCACGCAGCGCCCACTGTGCGGTACCCGCGGCGATGCGCGCATAGAAAGGATCGCCGGTGGCGATGGCGGCCTGGGCGTACACGGCCAGCAGCGAGCCATTGTCATAGAGCATTTTTTCGAAATGCGGGATCATCCAGAACTGATCCACCGAGTAACGGCAGAAGCCGCCGCCCAGCTGGTCATTCAGGCCGCCTTCGCCCATGCGGCGCAGGGTCAGTGTCGCCATGAACAAGGCGTGCAGGTCGGGCGAGTCGCCGGCACTGCTGGCATGCCAGTCGCGCAGCAGCCGCTCCAGTGCATTGGCGTGCGGAAACTTCGGTGCGCCGCCAAAGCCGCCGTACTCGGCATCGAAGCTGGCGGCCAGATCGCGGCGCGCAGCCTCCAGCGGCAGCGCGCTCAGCGGCTCATCGGCCCCGAGCGGCGGCGGCGCCATCTCGTCCAACACCCGCACCAGGGATTTGCCCTGGTTGCGCAGTTCATCCAGATGGTCGCGGTAGTACTCCAGGACCCGGTTCAGGACCAGCGTGAAGGGCGGCATGCCATGGCGCGGCTCGCGCGGAAAGTAGGTGCCGCCGAAAAACGGCCGCTGATCGTCATGGCAGAGGAACATGGTCAGTGGCCAGCCTCCGCTGCGCTGGGTCAGCAGCTGCTGTGCGATCTGGTAGATCCGGTCAACGTCCGGGCGCTCCTCGCGATCCACCTTGATGTTGATGAAGTTATCGTTGAGCAGCTTTGCGGTGGCCTCGTCCTCGAAGCTCTCCTCGGCCATGACATGGCACCAGTGACAGGCTGAGTAGCCCACCGACAGGTGCACCGGCCGTCCCTGGCCGCGGGCGGCGGCAAAGGCCTCCGGCCCCCAGGCGTACCAGTCCACGGGGTTATGCGCGTGCTGGCGCAGATAGGGGCTGGTTTCGCGACTTAACCGATTGGTGTAACGGGGCGTACCGTCGGGGTTCAAATGGTGGATCCGGCTCATGCGGGCAAGGATACACCGGGGCATCCGGTATAATTCGGCGCGGATTGAGCCGTTTGAATGCGACCAAGGAAACATTGACAACTGCAACCGGACCGCAGGGCGAGGCCGCTGCCGTGCCCGAGCTGCGCCTGAAGCGCGCCGAGGACCGGCGCATCAACGCAGGCCACCCCTGGGTCTTCAGCAATGAAGTGGACATCGCGCGCACGCCGCTGGTGGCGCTTGCGGCCGGCGCGCAGGTGCGTCTGGTCTCGGAGCGCGACCGGTTCCTGGGATTTGCCTACGTGAATCCGCACTCCTTGATCTGCGCGCGGATCATGAGCCGCGATCCGGACCGCCCCATCGATGAGTCGCTGCTGATACAGCGTTTGAATGTGGCACTGGCGCTGCGTCAGCGCCTGTCGGAGGAGCCCTACGGCCGGCTGGTGTTCGGCGAGTCTGATAACTTGCCCGGGTTGGTGCTGGACCGCTTCGACGATGTGGTGGTCGGGCAGATCGCCACGGCCGGCATGGAGGCGTTGCGTCCGGCGGTGGAGTCGGCGGTGCGCAAGGTTCTCAAGCCGCGACTGCTGTACTGGAAGAATGACTCCGGTGCGCGGGAGCTGGAGCAGCTGCCGGCATTTTCGGGGGCGGCCTTTGGCGAGCCGGTCGCGCAGCTGCGGATCCGCGAGGCGGGCATCGAGTTCGCCGCGCCGCTGGCGCAGGGACAGAAAACCGGCTGGTTCTACGATCAGACGGCGAACCGCGCATTGCTGGGACGGTTCCTGCCCAAGGGCGCCCGGGTGCTTGATGTGTGCAGTTACGTCGGCGCCTGGGCCGTCACCGCGCTGAAGCATGGCGCAGGCAGCGCCAGCTGCGTGGACGGCTCGGCGGCGGCACTGGAATTCGCGCAGCGCAATGCGGCGGCGGCCGGGTATGAACTGCAAACACTGCGCGGGGATGCCTTCGATGTGCTGCAGAGCCTGCAGCAGGGCACCGAGCGGTTCGATGCGGTGATTCTGGATCCACCGGCCTTCATCAAACGCCGCAAGGACATCGCCCAGGGCCAGGCGGCCTACCGCAAGCTCAACCAGCTGGCGATGAACCTGATCGAGGGTGACGGCCTGCTGGTGTCCTGCTCCTGCTCCTACCATCTGGAAGAGCAGCAGCTGCTGACGGCGGTCCAGGCGGCGGCCCGGCATGCCGCGCGTTTTGCCCAGGTCCTGGCCTTTGGCGGCCAGTCACCCGATCATCCGGTGCACCCGGCCATCCCCGAATCCCGCTATCTCAAAGCGCTGTTCTGTCGCGTTTCGCGCGAGTGACAGTCGAAACCGATACAATTTCCCCATGCTGCACTATCCAGTCTTCAATCCCGTCGCCGTAGAGCTTGGACCGATCAAGGTCCACTGGTACGGCATCATGTACCTGCTCGGCTTCGCCGCCGCCTGGTGGCTGGGCCGGATGCGCGCCAAGGGCGCCAATTCCAGCTGGCGACCCCTGGACGTTGATGACCTGGTGTTCTTCGGCATGATGGGCGTGATTTTCGGTGGCCGCACCGGCTATGTGCTGTTCTACGGCATGGAGTACTGGTCGCAGGACCCGTGGTATCCGCTGAAGGTCTGGGAGGGCGGCATGTCCTTCCACGGGGCACTGCTGGGGACGCTGGTTGCCATGGCGGTGTATGCCTGGCGTCGCAAGCGGCGGATTGCCGATGTTTTCGATTTTTCGGCGCCACTGCCCGAGCTTGGATTATTTTTCGGACGTGTCGGCAACTTCATCAACGGCGAGCTGTGGGGCAAGCCGACCAGCAGGCCCTGGGGATTCACCGTCGATCCCGCCAAGCTTTATCCCGTGCAGTCGGATAACGCACTGTCGTACTGCCGCCGCTTCAACCTGAACCCTTGCATCCTGCATGTGCACGCCTCCCAGCTCTACGAAGCGCTGCTCGAGGGCCTGGTGGCGTTCATCATCCTGTGGCTCTTCACCCGCAAGCCGCGTCCGCGCCTGGCGCCCTCCGGGCTGTTCCTGGTGCTGTACGGCACGGCGCGTTTCAGCATTGAATTCGTGCGCGTCCCGGATGCGAACCTGGGTTACCTCGCCGCCGGCTGGGTGACGATGGGCCAGATCCTGACACTGCCCATGATCCTGGGCGGCATCATCCTGCTGCTCATCGCGTACCGCCGGCGCGCGCCGTCCGGCAATTTCCTGGCCGCGGCCTGAGGGTTCACAAGCCCGTGCGACAGTATCTGCAACTCATGCGCCAGATCCGCGAGCACGGCGTCGCCAAGGAGGATCGCACCGGCACGGGAACCGTGTCGCTGTTCGGCCAGCAGCTGCGTTTTGATCTGGGCGCCGGCTTTCCGCTGGTCACGACCAAGAAGCTGCATCTGCGCTCGGTGGTCTATGAGCTGCTGTGGTTTTTGCGCGGTGACACCAACGTGGCATGGCTGCACGAGCATGGCGTGAGCATCTGGGATGAGTGGGCGGGGCCGGATGGGGAACTCGGGCCGGTGTACGGGCACCAGTGGCGCGCCTGGCCGGCACCTGATGGCCGCGCCATCGATCAGATCAGCAAGGTGCTGCAGCAGCTGCGCCAAACGCCCGATTCGCGGCGCATGATCGTGAGCGCGTGGAACGTCGGTGAACTGGAGCAGATGAAACTGCAGCCCTGCCATGCGCTGTTTCAGTTCTATGTGGCCAACCGGCGCCTGTCCTGCCACCTGTACCAGCGCAGCGCCGATTTCTTTCTGGGCGTGCCGTTCAACATCGCCTCCTATGCCTTGCTGACGCACATGATGGCGCAGCAGAGCGATCTGGAGGTGGGTGAACTGGTGTGGACCGGCGGCGACTGCCACCTGTACCTGAATCACCTGGCACAGGCGGACGAACAGCTCTCGCGCACGCCCCTGCCGCCGCCGCAATTGCGGATCAGACGCCGGCCGCCGGACATTTTCAGCTATGACTACGAGGATTTCGAATTCGTGAATTACCAACATCACGCGGCGATCAAAGCGCCGGTGGCGGTTTGACCGTGGCGACCCGCAAAGCCAAGCGCACGGCAAAGCCGGCGCAACTGATCAAGGTGCGCCGCTCCCGGGTGCATGGGCAGGGCGTGTTCGCGCTGCGGCGCATACGCAAGGGCACGCGCATCATCGAGTACGTGGGGGATCGCATCTCGCATGCGCGCGCCAATCGCCGCTACGATGATCATGACGAGAACGACAACCATACCTTTCTGTTCGCCGTGGACCGCAACGTCGTCATCGATGCCACCGTGGATGGCAACGACTCGCGCTTCATCAATCACAGCTGCGACCCGAACTGCGAGTCGAATATCCACAACCGCCGCGTGTTCATCGACGCCATCCGCACCATCGAGGTGGGCGAGGAGCTCAACTACGACTACCAGATCGGCCGCGAGCGTGACGATCCGCCCAATGTCGATCTGATCTATGCCTGCCGCTGCGGCGCCAAGAGCTGCCGCGGCACCATGCTGTGGCCCGCCAAGCGCCCGGCGGTACGCAAGAAGAAAAAGACCGCCGCCCGCAAGAGCGCGGCCCGACGCGCGAGTCCGCGGCCCCGCCCGTGAGCCAGGGACACGCCGAAACTGACCGCAGGCCGCCGCTTGGTGCCGTAGTGGGCGCCCTCGGCATCGTCTACGGCGACATCGGCACCAGTCCCTTGTACGCCTTTGATCAGTCGCTGAAGGTCTCCGGCGCCTCCAGCGCCGATGCGATTCTCGGCGTGCTGTCGCTGATCTTCTGGGCGCTGGCGATTTCGGTCACGTTGAAATATGTGGTGGTGATGATGCGCGCCGACAACGAGGGCGAGGGCGGCATCCTGGCGCTGCTGGCGCTGGCACAGCGGCGTTTGAACCAGATCGGCTTGTGGCCCCGGATCGCGATCAACCTGGCGCTGATCGGCACCGCGCTGTTCTTCTGTGATGCGCTCATCACGCCGGCGATTTCGGTGCTCAGCGCGGTGGAGGGCCTGGAGCTTCTGGATCCGACCTTCAGCCGCGCCGTGATCCCGGTGACCCTGGGCGTGATCGTGGCGCTGTTCTGGATTCAGCGCAGTGGCACTGCCAAGGTCGGCCGCGCCTTCGGCCCCATCATGGTCGTGTGGTTTGTGGCGCTGGCGGTGTCCGGGGCCGCCGCCATCATCACCGCGCCGGTGGTATTGAAGGCCATCAACCCGCTCTACGCCGTCAAGGTCCTGATCAACAGCCCCGGGACGGCGCTGGCGCTCATCGGCGCCGCGTTTCTGGCGGTGACCGGCGGGGAGGCGCTGTACGCGGACATGGGTCATTTCGGCAAGCAGCCGGTACGGGTGGCGTGGTTCTGCCTGGTGTGGCCGGCGTTGCTGCTCAACTACATGGGGCAGGGGGCGCTGCGCCTGCACGGCGGGGGCGCCGACCATGCGATGTACGCCCTGGTGCCGCAGACCCTGCTGCCATTGATGGTGGTGCTGGCGACCGCCGCCTCGGTGATCGCCTCGCAGGCGGTGATCTCCGGCGCCTTCTCGGTGGCCCGTCAGGCCATCCAGCTGGATCTGCTGCCACGCATGCGCATCCTTCAGACCTCGGCCGCCGAGCAGGGGCAGATCTATGTGCCGGTGGTCAATGGGTTGCTGCTGATTTTCGTGTCCATGTTCGTGCTCGGCTTCGGGTCCTCCGATGCGCTGGCCGGTGCCTACGGCGCCGCCGTCGTCGGTACCATGTTCATCACCACCATCCTGGGCGCCTTTGTCGCAGTCACGCAGTGGGGTTGGCCGCCGCTGGCGGTCGGCGGGCTGTTCAGCGGCCTGCTGGCCCTGGATGCGGTCTTCGTCGCGGGCAATGTGACCAAGATCCCGGCCGGAGGCTGGGTGCCCCTGACGCTTGCGGCCTGGCTGTATGCGGTGTTTTCGACCTGGCGCTCCGGTCGCGTCGATCTGCGCCGGGCGCTGGCGGCCCTGGCGCAGCCGCTGACCACGCTGCCCAAGCTGCTGGAGGATGCGTACCGGGTTCCCGGCACCGGTGTGTTCCTGGCCAGTCATCCGGCCTACATTCCTTCGGCCCTGATCCGCAACTACCAGCACAACAAGATCGTCCACGAGCGCATCCTGATCCTGAATTTCCAGATCGTGGACACTCCGCGGCAGAGCCAGACCGACCGGGCGCGGGTGCAGGAACTGGGCCCCGGTGTCTATTCGATCACGGCGCGCTTCGGTTTCATGGAAACCCCTGATGTGCGCGAGGCCTTGCGCGCCTGTCGCTCGCGCGGACTGCGTGTGTACCTGGAGGACTGTTCGTTCTTCATCGGCCAGCACGTGGTAGTGGCCCGGCCGCGCCCGGGCTGGCAGGGGCTCAAACGCCGCCTGTTCGCGCGCCTGCAGCGGCGCAGCGGCCAGGCCACGGAGTTCTTCCGCATGCCGGTGCGCGACACCGTGATTCTGAACACCTCGGTCGAGATCTGATGTCTTCCGGTGCCCCGCTGATCTCGTTGCTGGTGGCGGCGACGCAGAACGGCGTCATCGGCCGCGACAACGGCATGCCGTGGCATCTGCCGGATGATCTGAAGCATTTCAAGGCCCTGACGCTGGGCAAGCCGGTGCTCATGGGCCGCAGGACCTATGAGTCCATCGGCCGGCCGCTGCCGGGCCGGACCAACCTGGTGCTGACGCATTCGGCGCAGTGGTCGGTTGCGGGGGTCACCGTGGTCGCGGACCTGGATGCCGCCATCCGCGCGGCCGGCTCGGCCCCTGAACTGGTGGTCGCCGGAGGGGCCCAGGTCTACGCCCTGGCGCTGCCGCGTGCGTCTCGGATTTATCTGACACGGATCCACGCCATAATCGAGGGCGATACCCGCCTGCCGGAGCTGGATATGCATTGCTGGCATGAGGTATCACAAGAGTTGCACCCGGTCGACGCGCGTCATCCTTATGCGATGAGCTTCGTTACCCTGGAGAGGCGTCCGGCATAACAGCTGTCAAGAGAGGTCCTTCCGGCCATGCAAGTGTTGTTCGTTCATGGCATGGGGCGCTCGCCGCTATCCGGCTGGCCTTTGCTCAGACGCCTGCGGCGCGCCGGGTTCCACACCCATAACTTCGGCCATTGGGTGTGCACCGAAAGCTTCGGATCGATCGTTGCGCGCCTGAATGAACGGCTCACCCAGATGGCGCATGCGGGCGACTATGCCCTGATCGGCCATTCCCTGGGCGGAGTGCTGCTGCGCCAGGCCTTGCGAACCCTGCCGCGCTCGGTTTCTCAGCCTAAGCACCTGTTCCTGCTCGGTTCGCCGGTCCAGCCCTCCAGCATTGCCGTACGCATGGGGTCCAATCCACTTTACCGGCTGCTGACCGGTGACTGCGGCTTGATGCTGGGCTCGACCGAGCGCATGGGCGCGATCGGGACGCCGCCGGTGCCGGTCACCGCCGTGGTCGGCGTGAAAAGCTGGTCGCTCATGGCCGGCATGTTGCCCCGCGAGTGCAACGACGGCGTGGTCACCTTGTCCGAAGCCACCGCGCCTTGGCTGACGGATGTGGTGCAGCTGCCCGTGACGCACACCTTTCTGCCCACGGATTCGCGGGTGACCGCGGTAATATTGGAGCGTTTGCGGTCTTAAGGGCTTCCAAGGTCCCATGAAACGCATCCTGGCGTTGGGGGGTGGCGGCTTCCTGATGGAAAACCGTCATTCGCCGGTCGATCAATACATCGTGCGGCTCACCGCCAAGGTGCGACCGCGGATCTGTTTTGTCGCCACCGCCAGCGGTGATCTTCCGGAAAACATCGACAGATTCTACGAGGCGTATGGCTCGCTGGAGTGCGAACCGTGCCACCTGGCCTTTTTCCGCAAGCCGCTGCCCGGGGCCCTCGCCCTGTCCAGCCTCGAGGACTCACTGCTGGGCATGGATGCCATCTTCGTGGGCGGCGGCAACACCAAGTCGGCGCTTGGCGTATGGCAGGAGTGGGGTCTGCGCAGCATCCTGCAACGGGCGCTGGCCGCCGGGGTGCTGCTGGCCGGCGTCAGCGCCGGGGCGATCTGCTGGTTTGAGGGTGGAATCACGGACTCGTTCTGGGGCGCCGGATTCCAACCCATTCGCGCCCTGGGGTTTCTGTCCGGTGCCTGCAGCGTTCACTACCACTCCGAGGCGCTGCGCCAGGAGCGGCTGCACGAGCACGTGGAGGCCAGGATGTTCCACGAGGCCATCGGAATCGATGACTATGCGGGGGTCCTGTACGAGGACGGCCGTATTGCCAAGGTCCTGAGCTGGCGGCGCGGGGCGACCGCCTACCGCGTCGGCTATCGCGACGGGCGGGTGGTGGAAGAAGCGCTCGGCAGTGAAAACATCCGCGCCAAGCGCATATAATCCCACCCATGCAGCTCACCCCTTTCCTCATGTTCGCCGGCAATGCGCAAAGCGCGCTGCGCAGCTATGTGGCGCTGTTTCCCGATTCGAGAATCCTCTCCCTGGAGCTGTATGCAGCCGGTGAGCGCGGCAGCGAAGGCAGCGTCAAGCGGGCGGTATTCGAGTTGAACGGTGCGCGCTATATGTGCATCGACAGTCCGGTGCAGCACGATTTCACCTTCACCCCGTCAATCTCGCTGTTTGTCGAGTGCGACTCGCTGCCGCAGTTCGAACAGCTGTTGGCGGCGCTGAGCATCGAAGGCAAGGTGCTGATGCCAGCCGGCGCCTATGGATTCAGTCAGCGCTTTGCCTGGATACAGGACCGCTTTGGAGTCTCCTGGCAGTTCAATCTGCCTTGAGACGCTGAGGTTCCGCGCGCTGTTCGCGGCGGATGGTGCTGATCACGGTCGCCGCAGCGATGCTCACCAGTGCGAGCATCGCGGCCATGAGCACCACCAGTCCTCCCGCCAGTCGGTAACCCTCGTACAGACCCAGCACCACACCGACGGGCGTGGATACCAGCAGAATCGGTTTGGCGATTTTCATGCGCTCGCGTAACGGTAACATAGGCCCCGTGCCCGGGTATCTCTCCAACCCCATGAGTTTCCTCATCCGCAGCTATCGTGCGGAGGATTGGCCGCAGCTGTGGTCCATCCTGCGTACCACCCTTGCCAGCGGGGACACCTATGCATTTCCTCCGGACAGCAGCGAAGAGGAAATCAGGAAGCTGTGGATTGAAGCGCCGCTGGCCACCTACGTGGCCTGCTCCGAGGGCACGGTCATCGGCAGCTACAAGATCCAGCCGAATCAACCTGGCCTTGGTTCGCATGTATGCAATTGCGGCTATGTGGTATCCCCGGCGGCGCGCGGTCGTGGTGTGGCCGCGAGCATGTGCGAGCACTCCCAGGCCGAGGCGGTGCGCCTTGGCTTCCTCGCCATGCAGTTCAACCTGGTGGTGGTGACCAATGTGGACGCCGTGCATCTGTGGAAGAAGCTTGGCTTCCAGATCGTCGGCACGCTGCCCAATGCCTTCCGCCACCGGCAGCTCGGATTTGTGGACGCCCACGTGATGTACAAGAAACTGCCGCCACGCGGCGCCTCCTGACGCATGCGCTCGCCCTGGCTGGATATTCCGCTGGCGGACTACGAGGGGCACATGGCGCTGCCCGGCGTGGGTCAGGCCGACCTGCTGGCGGCACAGTTTGCGCAGCTGCTGAGCACCTGGACCCCCGAATCCGCCGCGGTGATCGGCTGCGCCGGGGGCAATGGCTTCGATCGGGTGCGCGTGGAGATCACCAGGCGCCTGGTCGGCATCGATATCAACCCGCAGTACATCCAGGAACTGGCCTACCGCTATGCCGCCAGAATCCCGGGCCTGGAGCTGTACGTGCGCGACGTCCAGGAGCCGCTCGGCGCGATCAAGCCGGTGCAACTCATCTATGCGGCGCTGGTGATGGAATATGTGCAGCCGGTTGCGGCGCTGCGTAACCTCGCACTGCTGTGTGCTCCGGATGCCATCCTGGCGACGGTGCTGCAATTGCCCGCTGCCGCCCCGCCGATCTCGGAGTCGCCCTTCACCCGTTTGACGGAGCTGGCCGCGGCGATGCACCTGGTGGCGCCCGAGCGGCTCGCGGTGATGGCATCCGAACAGGGCTTCGCGCTGCTGGCGACGCGGCAGCTCAGTTTGTCCTCGGGCAAGGAGTTCGCGCTGCAGCTGTACCGGCGCCGGGTCACAGGCGCTCGGCGATGAGCTGTGCCGCGTACCCGAGTTCGGCCGCATCCAGTTCGGCTCCGCCGGCGGATTGCTGCCGGCGCGCCTCCAGCAGCTCCAGGATCTGCTGCTGCACCGCGCCGCGACGCAGCGCCTGGGAATAGGGGATCTGCGGGTGGAACATCACCATGGCGTAGCGCGGAATGAAGCGCTGCGGATGCAGGCGCTCCAGCTGCAGGGCCCAGCCCTTGTGGCGCAGGTAGCGCTCATCGAGCACGGCTGAGCGCATTTCGGCATAATTTTCCAGCGCCATGCGGGCGATGGCCTCGGCATCCTGGCGTCGGCCGGCATCGAAGCGTCGCAACAGCGCCGGCCAGTCGGGCTGGCTCGCCTCACTTTCCAGCATGGCATCCAGCACCGAGCAATCCTCGAACGCGGCGTTCATGCCCTGGCCATGGAAGGGCACGATGGCGTGGGCGGCATCGCCCATGAGCAGCACCGGACCGCAGGCCCAGGGTGCGGCATGGATGGTGCCCAGAGACCCGAGCGGATGGTCGCGAAATTGTGCGGCGAGATCCGGAATCAGCCGCGCCGCGCCTGGAAACTCGCGGGCGAAGAATTCCTGCACGGCCGCAGCGCTGCGCAGCGCCTCGAAGCTCGACGGCCCGGTGTGCGGCAGAAACAAAGTGGCGGTGAAGCTGTGGTCCGGGTTCGGCAGGGCGATGAGCATGAAGCCGTGCCGCGGCCACACATGCAGCGCCTCCGGTTCCAGAGCATAGGTGCCGGCGCACGCCGGTATGTGCAGTTCCTTGTAGCCATGCGCCAGCGGCTGTTCACTGACCGTGATCACACCGGCGCGCGCCAGGTCGGTGCGCAGGGCCGAGCCCGCACCGTCGGTGGCGAAGGTGATGCCGTGGTGAGTGGCCGGCGCGCCGCTGCGATTGTCCAGGGTGTGCAAGGTGCCACTGCGCGCGTCCACCGCGGTGCAGGTGGTGTCGAAAGACAACGTTACCTGCGGCAGGGCGGCGGCGGCTTCGATCAGCACCCGGTTCAGCGCGGCACGGCCGACCGAATAGATGACCTCGCTGTCGCGCTGTCCGTAGGGCTGCAGGTGCGGCGGGGTGTCCGAGTGCGGCTCGTGGATCATGCGCCCGCGCATCGGCAGCAGCAGCGCACGCACCTGCTGCATCAGGCCGGCCTGCTCCAGGGCGTGGATGCCGCGGGCCGCCAGGGCCAGATTGATGGAGCGGCCCGCCTCGGCCGGGTGCCGGCGCGGGTCGGCTCGGCGCTCGAACAGGTTCACGCTGAAGCCACGGCGCGCCAGCAGCACGGCCAGCAGCGCGCCGGCCAGTCCTGCGCCTGCGATATTCAGCCTCGGTTGCGGCATCTAGCTCACCGCCTTGAGTGCCGCCTCCAGCGCGGTCGCGAACCGGAACACGTCTTCGAAGCTGTTGTAGAGCGGCACCGGGGCCGCGCGTATGACGTCCGGCTCGCGCCAGTCGCACACCATGTCGGCGCCCCGCAGCTGTTCGAACACGGCGCGGCCGTGGCGCGCGTCCCCGCCCATGCGCAAGGACAGCTGGCAACCATGCGCGGCCGTGCCGGTGGGTGTCAGGATTTCAACCGGCAGCGGATCGAGCAGGAAGGCCAGGTATCCGGTCAACGCCACGGACTTGGCGCGCAGGTGCGTGAGCCCGGCCTGTGCGAACAGTTCCAGCGAGGCCAGCAGCGGCGCGGCCGACAGGATCGATGGGTTGCTGATCTGCCAGCCCGCGGCGCCCGGTGCCGCTTTGAAATCCGGTCCCATCGCAAAGCGCGTGGCGGGGTCGTGGCCCCACCAGCCGGCCAGCCGCGGCAGGCTCTGCGAGTGCGCGTGACGCTGGTGCACGAAGCAGCCGCCGATGGCACCCGGTCCCGCGTTCAGATATTTGTAGCTGCACCACACGGCGAAGTCGGCGCCGCTGTCGTGCAGGCTCATGGGAACATTGCCGATGGAGTGGGCGAGATCGAAGCCCACGGCGCAGCCGGCCTTGCGGGCGGCCGCGGCGATGCGTGCCAGGTCGAACACCTGGCCGCTCAGATATTGAGTTCCCGGCCACAGCACCAGAGCGATCTGCGAGCCGCGATGCTCCAGGAAGTATTCGATCTGTTCGCTCGTGACCGTGCCGCTGGCGTGCGCCGGCTGCAGCTCGAGCAGTTCGCTGCGCGGATCCAGTCCATGCCAGCTGATCTGCGAGGTGAGCGCATGCCGGTCAGAGGGAAAGGCATTGGCTTCGATGAGGATCCGGGTGCGCCCGGCGGCGGGCCGATAGAAGCTGGCCAGCATCAGGTGCAGGTTCACGGTCAGGGAGTTCATGGCGACGACTTCGTCGCTTCGGGCACCGGCAAGGGCCGCGAGGCCGCTGCTCATGAGCTCGTGATACGGAATCCACGCGCGCCGTGCCGACTCATGTCCCAGAACGCCCAGCGCCGCCCAGTCGTCGAGCTCTTCGTTGACGCGCTGCCGGGCCGACAGGGGCTGCAGACCCAGTGAGTGGCCGCACAGGTAAACCAGCGGCCGGCCCGCAGCGCTCACCGGATGCGCGAACTGATCACGCAGTCGCGCCAGGGTATCGGCGCTGTCGCGGCTTCTGGCATAGGCCAGGGTGCGCTCAAAGGTCATGGGCGCGCTGCCACCGTACCGCAGTGCCGGCAGGTGCACAGCTGCGGATTGCCGAAGAAGCGCTCGAATACCGGCGGAAACTGGGTCTCGATGTTGGTGAGTTCGAAGAACTCCTCATACAGCTTGGTTCCGCAGTTTTCGCAGTACCACTGCAGGCCGTCCTGCTCCCCGGGCCGGCGCTCGCGTTCCAGTACCAGGCCTACGGTATTGGCGCCGCGGCGCGGGGAGTGCGGGACCCCGGCGGGCAGCAGGAACAGGTCGCCTTCGCGGATCCGGATATCCACCACCCGCCCGTCCTGCACGGTCTTCAGCAGCACATCCCCCTCGATCTGGTAGAAGAACTCCTCCCCCGGGTCCACGTGATAGTCCTTGCGCGAATTGGGGCCGCCGACCCCCATGACGATGAACTGGCTGTCGCGGAAGATCAGCCGATTGCCCACCGGGGGCTTCAGCAGGTGGCGGTTTTCCTCGATCCAGCGCTTGAAATTCAATGGACTGGGAACTGGCATGTGCGACTCCTCGGGTCCATTGTAAGCCGGTGGCAGCATTGCGGCCCGACTGCGGGTAGGCTTAGCCCATGAACACCAGAAAATCCGGTTCCGCGACCGCCGCGGCCATGGGCCTTCTCGTCTCAATGCTCACCCTCGCGGGCTGCGCGTCCGTCACGGCGCACCTGCCCTGGAGGCATCGGGCGCCGCCGCCGCCGGAAGTATCGACGGCACTGACGGTGGCCGCCGCGGATGGCAGCGCGTTGTCCTGGCCGCAGGTTTGGCAGCGCAATGACGTGGTGCTGGACCTGTCCGGCGTCGCTGGCAGCGGCTCCGCCGTGGTGATGCCGCGGGCCGGGTTGGCGTGGCCGGTGCGCGTGGCGCTGCGGGTCACACCGGGAAGCATCGGCGCCATCGACGTGAGGGGTGCCCAGCGACTGGTGATGCCGGTGCCGGCCAGCGGCGCAGCAACAGTGGACCTGGAGCTGCCCCCGGGGGTGTATGTGGCCGCCACCAAGCAGATCACCCTGAACTGGGGCCCTGCAAACGTCCCCGCGGAATAGTCCTCATGAGCGATGCTGCCAACACTGCGGCCCTGGCCCGACGGCTGCTGGGCATGCTGGATCTGACGACATTGAATGACGGCGACACCGGCCAGGTGGTGCGCACCCTGGCGGCCAGTGCCGCGACGCCGGTGGGCCGGGTCGCCGCCCTTTGCACCTGGGCACGGCTGATCGGTGACGCCCTGGACAGTCTTGGCGGCACCGGGGTGCCGGTGGCGGCCGTGGCCAATTTTCCCGCCGGTGAAGCGGATGTGCAGGCGGCCGCGGCCGAATGCACCCAGGCGCTGGCGGCCGGTGCCTCGGAGCTGGATGTGGTGTTCCCCTGGCGGGCGCTGCTCGCCGGTGACCGCAAGACTCCGCTGGCATTGGTTCGCGCCTGCCGCGAGGCCTGCGGGGAGCGTGCCCGCCTCAAGGTGATCCTGGAATCCGGTCAGCTGGCGAGCGCGGCCCGCATCCGCGAGGCCGCCGACATCGCCATCGCCGGCGGCGCACACTTCCTGAAGACCTCCACCGGCAGGACGCAGCCGGGTGCCACACTGCTGGCGGCGCAGGTCATGCTCGATGCCATTGCGCAGGCCCGCACGCGCGCCGAACCGGTGGGCTTCAAGGCCTCAGGCGGCATTCGCACCCTGGCGGACGCGGCCTCCTACCTGAGGCTGTACGAGCAGCGCTTCGGTGCGGGCAGCGCCGTGGCGTCGGTGTTCAGAATCGGCGCCTCGCAACTGGTGCATGAGCTGCTGGCGGTCGGCGCCGGTACCACGGTCAACAACCCCTCCGCAGCCGCGGACACCTACTGAGGAGCGCGCGTGTACTACAGCCACAGTCTGATCGGCCTGCTGATTCTGATCGCAGATATCTGGGCAATCGTAAACATCTTTCAAAGTTCCGCGGACACCGGTCGCAAAGTCCTATGGACGGTGCTGGTGGTGGTGCTGCCGGTGCTGGGCTTCATCCTGTGGTTCTTTCTCGGGCCCAGGACCGGACGCAGCTAGCTCAGGTCCAACCCGGTGGCCGCTGCAGCGCCAGCGCGGCTGCGACGCCGCTGCATCCCACCACCAGGGCCGCCGTGATGGCTGCCCTTTGGGCCGCATCAAGCGGTGAATGTCCCAGCAGGCGGCACGCGGCATAGGCGCCACAGAAGCTGTCGCCGGCCCCGGTGGGATCCACCACCGGGCAGGGGTCTATCGGCAGCAGCTGCAGCGCGCGGTCGTGGGCCAGTACCACGGGCAGTTCGGCGCGCTTCAGCACGACTTCAGGGATGCCGCCCTGATGCAGCTGCATGACCAGAAGTTCCGCCGGCACGTCCCGCAGCTGGGTGCGCAGCTCCAAGGTGCTAGGCAGCAGGGCGCTGGCGCCTTCGACAAAACGTACCAGCTCGGCGGCGCTGCGGCCGCGACTGTAATGCGGCGACGGGTCGACTGAAATCCAGTCCGCACGATCGCGCAGCCAGAGCAGGTTGTCGGCGTGACGCTGTCCGACCTGGGGACACAGATGCAGGGCGCGGGCCGGCAGCCAGTGCTCCGGGATTTCGGTCGCCGCGGGGGCGATTTCCAGCAGCTTGCGCAAATACGGCCGCATATCCGCGGCGCCCTCGGCGCTGACGTCGAGCAGGTCGGTGTTGCGCGGCACCGAACGGCGGCTGCCGTCGGGCTCGTAGATCAGCCACTCGATCAGATGTTCGGCGTCAAAGCGCGCCAGGGAATAGTGACGCACCTGCGCCTGCCGCAGCAGCGCTTCGATATCAAACGGGTAGTCGCGTCCCAGACGGGCGACCAGCCCGATGCGATCGGCATCGAGCCACAGTTTCGCGCCGGCCAGACAGTACAGACTGCTGCCGCCGATCTGCCGCTGCCAGGCCCCCGGACTGGCCGGAACCACATCATCGATGGTGATCTGGCCGAGGATGACCAGATCCGGAGCGCGGCCGAGGGTGCCGCTGCTGAGGGTCGCGCCAACGCCGGCACCGCTCAATTCAATCCCCCGACGCGCTCTCTGACAATCCCCTTGCAGATCAGCCATGTGCCGTCGTGGCGACGCAGTGGGATATGGGGAATCCCGGCGCGTACGGCCATATGCAGCACCAGCAGTTGCGCGGGCAGGTGAAAGGTCAGCGGCGAGAGCCATTCGTCGATGTCGTGGCCCAGGTCCACGCTCAGGTGAGCCTGCGCAAATCCGGCCGCTGATGCGCTGTGTATCACGATGGCACGGCCGCCGGCCGTGGCAATGCCCTGCACCAGCTCCTGGGCGCGGTCGAGGCTGTTCCCCGGGGGTGCGATCACCATGACGACACTGCGCGCGCCCCACTTGAGCGTCAGGAAATATTCAAGGTGTGCCCACTCCTCCAGGTCACAGGAGACGCCATTGATGGGCATCTGTTCGTGATACTTCGCCGCGCAGTAGCGTGCGGTTCCCTGGCTGGGTCCGGAGCCGATGGTCCAAAGCGTGTCGATGTCTCCGAGCTCCTGGCACAGCTTCATCATGGCCGGTTCGATGCGCGCGGCGATGGCGCCCTGGGCCGCAATGGCCGCTTCGATCCGGGTCAGCTGCAGGTGCTGGAATGCAGCGCTGATATAACCGCGGCGCACGCCGAGGGCGAGCGCCAGGCAGTACAGCGCGTACAGCACGGCCATATACTCCGCGAAATTGCACAGACAGCGGCCGTAGTAAGGCGGCAGACCGATATCCTCGCGGATGGGTCGATGGATGATGCGCGCCGCATTGCGCGCCAACTCCCCGGTCAGGCTGCCGGTGATCCCCAGCGTCATGGCACCCCGATCCGTGGCCAGCTGTACCACCTCCCGGGCCCGCGATGAGCTGCCGGAGTTGGAGATGCTGATCACCAGATCCGCAGGAGTGAGCAGGGTGGAGTGGTAGCGCGCCTGGTCCATGGCGCTGCGGCCCTCGGTGGCAATGCCGGTCCAGCGCCGGAACACGTGTGCCAGCCCGATGGCCGCGAACAGGCTGTCGCCCGAGCCGGTCAGGACGATCCGTTGAGCGTTGGCGACCCGCTCATCGGCAACCGCCGCGGCGACCTGTTCGCTGACGACGCGACGCAGGTTCGGCAGGTCCACCGATGCGCTGACCGCCCTGGTCACATCGGCCGCAAAGGTCTGTCCCGGGGGGAATGGATGCATGGTGTTTTCTCAGCTCGGGTGCCGCAATACCTCAGTTATTGCCAGTTTACCGAGCATGTGCGGTTGTGAACAAACTGATGAGCAATTGCTCGCACATTGTGCACAATCCGCTGCAAGCGCACCAAGCTATGGCAGCCGGACCGCGACGGCGGCGCCTCAATAGCGGGCGCGAAATCATCCGGCGAAACCGCCAGTTCTTTCATTATCCGCCACTTTAGCCACGCGCTGCGCGGGCACCGGCAGCCGGTACCTCCCGGCTGGCACAGAAGCTGCTTGAGTCCGCAGCAGAGAAGTCCAACCAAGCTGTCAGCTGCGTCGCGCGACCGACGGGGGTTAGTCCTATGCACTTGTCTTGCGGAATTCCGGGTGAAGGCTACCGCCGTTTGGTGACTGCCTGCCTGTGCGGCGCGCTCACGCTCGCGGTCCAGAGCGGGCACGCCGACAGCAACTCTGCGAGTCAGCCTGGCGACGGCGGTGCGCTGCAGGAGATCGTTGTCACTGCCCAGAAAGTGGAGCAGGACATCATCAAGGTCCCGGCGAGCATCTCGGTTCTCAGCGGCAACACGCTCAGCGACGAGCATATTCTGGACTATCAGGATATCACCCGCGAAGTCCCCGGGCTGGCGTTCAATGCCGGCAATACCGTGTCAGGCGGCAGCGTCGGCCCTGGTACCTCGAACATCGTCATCCGCGGCGTCAGTTCCGCCTCCGGGTCGGCGACGGTCGGGCTGTACATCGATGATGTCTCGATAACCGAGAGCAACCTGTACGATGGAGCGGCGGAACCGAAATTCGTCGATTTCGACCGCATTGAGGTGCTGCGCGGCCCGCAGGGGACCTTGTTTGGCGCCAGCTCCATGGGCGGCACGATACGCTTCATCAGCAATCAACCGGCATTCGATCAATTCAATGCCGATCTGAATTCCGATCTGTCGTTCACCCGGCACGGCGGGACCAACTACGTTGATACGGCCGACATCAATATACCCATCGTAAACGACGCACTGGCGGTGCGTGTCGCCGTGCAGGGCGGCGGCAACAGTGGCTACATCAACCACTACGACCAGGACGGCAATCTTACGCAAGCGGGCACCAACACCGAGAGCTGGTACGTGCTGCATGCGACTGCGAAATACCAGGCGAATGACGCTCTGACCGTGACCCTGGCCACTTTCCTGCAGAGCGGTTTCGCCGCAGACACGCCGGTGTTCTACCCGCAGCTCGGCACCTATGATCAGGATAAACTGGTCAAGGAGCCCAGCAACGACAATCTTCTGGTGGAGAGCCTGACGATCGCCCAGCACTTCACGGATTTCGACCTGACGTCCATCACCGGATACTTCTATCGGGACTTCAGGTTCCAGACCGACGGTACCTTCTTCAACGATACCAATCTTGCCCTATACGTCCTTGACCCGGCTTATCCGGCGCAGGCAGCCCAGGACGATGCCATCATCGGCAATCTGCCCTCCTACGTTCACCGCGAGAACCTGACCTATCAGATCTCTCAGGAGATTCGGGCAAATTCGCAGACCGCCACCCTGTTCGGGCATGCGCTGACGTGGCTTGGCGGTGTGTATATCGAGAGCCAAAGGCAGGTGCGGCGCGATATTCAATATTCGCCGGGGCTGCAGGCGGATTTCCAGAACATCTACGGATTCAGCATCAATGATTCAGTGATCGGCCCATCGCAATTTGCGGCGAATGACAATGTCACCTACGCCAACGATCTCATCTACTTTGACCATCAGCACATCACTCAGAACCAATACGCGGCGTTTGGCCAGGCCGAATTCTCGATTACACCGCAGTTCCGTGCGGCGGTGGGCCTGCGTGAACTGTACGCGACCGCCGATTACAACCGCGACTCCGGCGGCTTCTATGCCGGTGGCACCGTGCTCAATCCATTCTTCGTCTCGACTCACAACGACGCGACCACACCCAAGGCATCGCTCACCTACGATGTCACGCCGACCGACAGCGTGTACGCCTCGGCGACCAAGGGCTTCCGGCTTGGCGGGCCGACCGGCCCGGTCACATCGGCGCTGTGTACCGGAGAACTGCAATCATCGTTCGGGATCTCCAAACCGCCGTTCTCCTATACGCCGGACAATCTGTGGAGCTACGAGCTCGGCTCCAAGAATCTTCTCTTTGACAACAGAGTGGCCATCGACGGGGACGTGTTCTACGTCGATTGGCACAACATCCAGCAGTCGGTGAATCTGCCGATCTGCGGCGCGTCCATCACCTTGAACGTCGGGGCCGCGGAAACCTACGGAGCGGAGACGCAAATCCGTGCCAAACTGTTTGGCGGGCTCAACGCGAGCGTGGTCGGTGGCATTACCCGGGCGAGCATTACCGAGAGCCCCAATTTCGAAACCGACACGCCAGGTGAGTGGCTGCTGAATGTTCCGCGCTGGAGTCTCACCCCGGCGCTCGAATACGACTGGCCCATGGGCGCAGCGCTCAGTGCCTTTGTGCGCACGGACTACGACATGGTCGGCCAATCACATGGTTCCTTCAGCACCACCGATCCGGCCTATTACCAGCCCGGCTATAACGTGCTCAACGGCAGTTTGGGCTTTAGCGGCGCCAGCTTCTCGATAAGCCTCTACGCGAAGAATCTGCTGGACAATTCCAAGATAATTGCGCAACCCTCCATCAATTTCATCGAGGAGGGCTATACGCTCAGGCCATTGACCATCGGTCTCATGGGGTCGATGAAATTCTAGCGGGGGCAGCATGAGGGGCGAGGTTCATCGGCTCGAAACCATCGTCGCGCAGGGGTTGTGCATCGGCTGCGGTCTTTGCCAGAGCATCGCCGGAAAAGCCAACGTGCGGATGGCCATGAACGCCGAGGGCGGCGAGCGGCCGGTAGTGATCGGGACGGTGGCCGAGCCGGCCCTGCGCCTGATCAATGCGGTGTGCCCCGGTATTCACTGCGTCGGCTATGTCCATCAGGATTCGCCCGAGGCCGAACAGCCGCCGCCGCAGGTGCATCCGATCTGGGGGCCGACGCGACTGATGTTTACGGGCCATGCCGGGGACCCGCAGGTGCGCTTTCATGCTTCCTCCGGCGGAGCCCTGTCGGCGCTGGCGCTGCATCTTCTGAAAAGCCGTGAAGTCGACTTTATCCTGCATGTAGCCGCCTCCAAGGATCGGCCGGTGCGGACCGTCAATACCCTGAGCTTCGACTCCGCCCAGGTGATTGAGGCGTCGGGTTCACGTTACGGACCGGCGGCTCCGCTGACCGATTTCAAAGCCGTGCTCGATCGTGGCCGGCCTTTCGCCTTCATCGGCAAGGCGTGCGACATATCGGCGATCCGCAACTATGCCGCTTCGGATCCGCGTGTCGATGAGTTGCTTCGGTACACGCTGAATTTCTTCTGCGGGGGTGTCTCCAAGTTCAGCAAGACGATGGACTATGTACGCAAGGTCGGATTGACAGAGAGCAATGTCGCGCATCTGCGTTATCGCGGTGATGGTTGTCCGGGACCGATGGTAATCAAGTCGCACGCCGGCGCTGTCCACACCTTCAGCTACAACGAAATGTGGGAGGACGAGAATCGCTGGGAATTGCAGTTTCGCTGCAAAATCTGCCCGGACTCCATCGGCGACCTGGCCGACATAACCGTGGCCGATGTCTGGCCTGGCGGCAAACCGGACACGGAGGGCTTGGGCTTCAACGGTTTCATCGCGCGCACCGTGCGCGGCGAGCGGCTGCTGCAGGCCGCGGTTCGGGATGGCGCCATCAAGATCACGGAGGATCTTGGTTACGACGGGCTGGAACTTGCCCAGGGGTCGCACATGCTCAAGAAACAGGCGCTGACTTCGCGACTGGCTGCCATGCGCGACGCGGGCTTGATCGTCCCGGAGTTTGACCACCTGCGCCTGCGTGAGGCCGCCGCCATGTCCGATGAGGCAAGCCGCCGCGCCAACTATGAAGGCATGCGCGATCGGCTGCAGCGCGGCGACAACCTCGAACCGGTTCCGGTGGTCCTGGAGGATCAGGATGGACCCTAATCCGGCGCAGCGGGCCGGGGGCGTGGAGCTGCGCTCGATCGACTACGTCCAGGAGCATGAGCGCCACGGCAAGGTCTCCGACCAGGGACGGTTCTGGTTTCTCAACAACTTTCAGGTTTTCGCAATCGCGATCGGGTTTATCGGTCCGAGCCTGGGGCTATCGCTGGCCTACACCGCCCTGGCTGCTACCCTGGGTACGATCATCGGCACCACCTGCCAGGCGTTCCACGCCTCGCAAGGCCCTGAAATGGGGCTGCCGCAGATGATTCAGTCGCGCGCGCAGTTTGGCTACCGCGGGGTCATCGTGCCGCTGATCGCGACCCTGATCAGTCTGGTTGGCTATAACGTGGTCTCGACGATTCTGGTGGCAGACGGCAGCACCGCGCTGTGGGGCGCCAATCGCTTGGTCACGACTCTGGCCGTCTCGATGCTCGCCGCGGGGCTTGCGATCTGGGGTTATGACTGGCTGCACCGGGTATTCAAGATCCTGTTCTGGCTCAGTCTGCCGCTGTTTTCGCTGCTCAGTGTCGCGGTTCTCTTCGGCAAGGCTGGCGGGGCCGCGCACGTCCAGGGACATTGGTCATTGGTTGCATTTGGTACCCAGCTCGCCTCGGCGGTTAGCTACAACGTCACCTGCGCGCCCCAGGTCTCGGACTACTCGCGCTATCTGCCCAGCCGCACCCCGCGCAGCCAGGTCATCGCGCACGTATTCCTCGGCTCGGCCGTCTCGGCGATCTGGCTGATCGTCCTGGGGGCCTGGCTTGCGACACATTTGAGCAGTCAGGACGCGTTGCTGGCCGTGCAGCAGGCCGGCAACCTCCTGCAATCCGGTTTCGGTTCGCTGCTGGCAGCAGTCTCCATCGCCGCGCTCGTGGCCGGCATCGGCGCGACCACCTACAGTGCGGCGCTGGTACTGATCTCCACTGTGGACTCGCTGCGCGCGGTCCGGCCAACGCGTTCATTGCGGGTCATCGTGACCCTCGGGCTGATGGTGGTGTCCGGTGGCCTCGCCGCCTCACCGAGCGGGAATGCGGTGACCTACGTCAACGCAATGCTGGTGATGATGCTGTATTTCCTGATGCCTTGGACGGCCGTCAATCTGGTCGATTACTTCCTGGTGCGTCGCGGTCGTTACTCGATCGTCGACCTGTTCAAGGCCAACGGGATCTATGGCGCATGGGGCGCCCGGGGACTGGTGGCCTATGCGGTTGGCTTCAGCGTCAGCATCCCGTTCTTCGTAGTTCCGGGTGTCTATACGGGACAGTTCGCCGCGCGGTTTGGAGGGGTCGACTTCGGCTGGCTGGTGGGCGGATTGGCGGCCGCGGCGACCTATCTGTTGCTCAGCCGGCGCTTTGACGGTGCCACCGAGGCCGGTGCCGTGGCCGCGAGCGCGACCGCTTTGCGGCAGGTTCTGGAATAGGCGGCAAGTCAATTGACCCGCTGATCTTTCGTGGGCTGACGCGGGCGCAGCTGGATTGCGCCTACGACAGTCGCGCACAGGTCCCGGACTCGGCGGCCTGTCTGGTGCGCTGGGCCGAAGACAGTGCGGCGTTGTATCAAAGCTGGCCTGTGATCCGGGACCTGCGCTATGGGAGCGCGCCGCGCCAGCGTCTGGATATCTTTCCAGCCCGCCGGATTGGGCGGCCGACGCTGGTCTTCATCCACGGCGGCTACTGGCAATGGGGCCGCAAGGAAGATGAGGCCTTTGTTGCCGCAGGGCCGCTGGCGCACGACATCAACGTGGTCAACGTCGAATATACGCTGTGCCCGCAAATCAGCCTCGATGGCATGGTCGCGGAAATTCACGCGGCGTTGGATTGGCTAAGTCCGCGTCTTGCAGAATTGAACGCCGACCCGGGGCGGCTGATGGTGGGCGGCAGTTCGGCCGGGGCGCATCTTGCATCGATGATGCTGCACAGAGCGGAGGTCACCGGAGCGCTGCTGATCAGCGGCATATACGATCTGGAACCGATCGGCCTTTCCGGCCTGAATGACGCTCTGCGCATGGACCCCCCTACGGCGCACCGCAACTCGCCGATCCGGCATTTGCCGCCCGGTGCCGCGCCTGTTTGCTGTGCCGTCGGTGCGGACGAGCTGCCGGAATTGATTCGTCAGACGCACGAATATTGGCACGCCTGGGAAGCGGGTGGCTTGCCCGGATCGAAGGCGACGCTGAGCGCAGTCAATCATTTCAGCATCATGGACGAACTGGCCCGGCCCGATGGCCGGCTGACCAGGGCACTGCTGTGCCTGTGTGGCTCGCCGGCCGCAGCGGGTTGAGGTCTCAGGAGTCAGCTGGTTGCGTGGGCCGCCTTTTTCAGCGGATGCTGCTGCGTGTTGTTGTAGAAATTGTGATAGATCATCGATGAGACGTACTCACCGGCACGTACGGGCGGGTACTTGGCGGGGTTGCCGGGTCCGACGCAGCTGGGCAGCGCCTCGACCAGGGCGTCGGCGTTCGGGCCGACGAAGCATGGAATGGAGTAGCGTGACCGGCCGGACAGATTGGCGACTCGATGGAAGGTGGAGGCGAAGGCACCGTTGGTCCAGCGCGCCATCAGGTCCCCGATATTGACGACGTAGGAGCCCGGGATTGGCGGAGCATCGATCCACTCGCCACTGCGATTGCGCACCTGCAGCGCCCGGACGTCATCCTGGCGCAGGATGGTGAAGCATTCGTGATCGGTGTGGGCGCCGTTGCCCATGCGGGTTTCATCAAAGGGGCCCGGCTGGCTCGGGTAATACAGAACCCGCACCAGCGCCATTGGTGTGTCTGACAGGGCGTCGAAGTAGTTCTCGGGCAGCTCCAGCGCCAGGGCGAAAGCATGAAACAGCAGCCGTGCGAGGCGCTTCACTGCCAGCGCGTACTCGCTCAGAACCGCGCGGAAGCCGGGCAGGTCGTCGGGCCACTGGTTGCCGACCTTGCGAAAGTCCCCGACCCACAGCTGTGAGTCGACCTTCATATCCTCAATCACAAAGTCGAACGCCTCGTGCAGGTCGCCGGTGCCGACCAGGGGGTTGGCGTTCTCGTCGCGACTGGCGACGTAGCCGAGCTGATGCGGGGATTTCTTGACGTGCATCCCCATCTTCGTGTCCAGCGGGCAATCGAACAGCCGGCGCGCCTGCGCGAGCACTTTGCCGACGAGTTCTTCCGGCACCCCGTGGTTGGTGATGTAGAAGAAACCCACTTCAGTGCAGGCCTTGCGCAGGGCAATTGCGATACGCGCCTTGGCGGCGGGGTCATTCCCGTGCATCCCGGAAAGATCGATCAGCGGGATGTGATCGAAGTCGGTCAGGGACGCCGGCGTGGCGTTGTGTGTGCCCGGTGGGGATTCTGGGGTCATGGAGCACTCCTTGATGCCTCTGGTTGAGGGGTGGGCAGTGGTGAGGGTTGCGGCACGATTCTGAATCGCTGCCTCAGGCCCGCCACAATCAGCGCGACCAGGGTCGCGACATAAGGGGCCGAATCGGTAATCTGGTTGGGCAGTCCCTGGCCCTGCAGACGCAAACCGACGGCATCGGAAAAGCCGAACAGGGCACAGGCGGCCAGGACCAGCAGCGGCCGCGCGCGCCCCAGCATCACCGCCGCCACCGCGATCCAACCGCGACCGGCCGTCATATTCTCGCTGAAGAGAGTGAGGCTGCCGAGGGAGAGCTGCAGCCCGGCCAGGCCGCACAGCGCCCCTCCTAGCAAGGTCACGACGACCTGGTGCCGCTGGGCATGCACGCCGAAGGAGACGGCGGCCCTGAAGTCTTCGCCCACACCGCGCACGCGCAGGCCCCATGGGGTAAATCGCAGCGCACCGGCGCTGACTGCGACCAGCAGCCACGACAGGTACACCAGCGCGTTCTGCTCGCCCAGCGCCTGGCCGAGCAGCGGCAGCTGCGACACCCATGGCAGGTGCAGTCGCGGCAGCCCGGGCATGTTGGAATCACTGAAGGTTCCGCTGACCCCGAACAGTGAGCGCAGCAGGAACGAGGTCAGGCCGGCGGCGAGCAGGTTCAGGCTGATGCCGATCACGATGTCGTTGCCGCCGAACACGGCGCTGCCCAGTGCCAGCAGCCCGGAGAAGGCCGTGGCGGCCAGCACCGCCAGAATCACTGCATCGGCGAGGCTGCCACCGAAGTGCGCACCCGCAACGGCGGCGAATGCGCCCACCAGCATCTGGCCTTCGAGTGCGATATTGAACAGCCCCACGGTCTGCGACAGCGTTCCGGCCAGGGCGGCCAGCAGGATCGGTGTGATGCCAAGGACGACCTGGTCGAAGAACTGCGCGGTAAAGAATGAATTGGTCATCGCAGGCGGCGCCAGGTGGCTCCCCGCATCGCCAGAAACAGGATGACCATCGATTCGAGCACCATGGTGAGCACGCGTGGAATCTCCACCGAGCGTTCCATGGCAAAGCCACCGGTCTGCAGCGCGGCAAACAGAATCGCGGCCACGACGGCGCCCAGCGGCTCGCCACCGGCGAGCAGCGCCGCCAGCATTCCGGACCAGGAGTACTGCGGGGCCGTCAGGGCGCCATCAGTGAAGCGGTACTGGGAGCCCAGCACCATAATGGCGCCAACCAGGCCCGCCAGCGCACCGCTGGCGGCCATCAGCCACAAGGTCTGCCGACCCAGGGCGACGCCGCCATACAGGGCAAAGCGCTGATTCAGACCGCGCATGCGGATCTCGTACCCCACTGCCGTGTATCGGTCCAGGAGGACCACCAGCATGGCCAAGACAGCGATGATGATGAGGCCGTCATTGAGCGGCGTGCCGTGCAGGAGCTGCGGCAGGCGCGCCGCCGGCTCAATGCGATAGGAGGACGGCCACGCGGTGATCGGGTCGCGCAGCGGCGCGCGCACCAGATAGCCGCACAGGCCCTTCGCCGGATAGGTCAGAAGCCAGGTGGACAGCAGCAGTGGCACGCGTGCATAGAGCTCACCGAGAGCCGCGAGCATGCCGTAGGCGCCGCCGGCGGTTGCGCCAAGCACCAGGGCCATGGGCAGACGCACTGCCGCGGGAACCGGCAGGTAGAGCGCCACTATCGCGGCAGCGCACCCGCCGAGCACCAGCTGTCCGTCGGCACCCAGGTTTACGATTCCGGCGCGCAGCGGCACCGCAGCCGCCACCGCCATGCCTACCAATGGCATCGAACGTGCCACGGTCTCGAACACCTGCGGTCCTTCGACCGCGCCCTTCAGCCAAGCGCTGAGCATCAGGCGCGGATCGATTCCGACGCATAGCGCAATGCCCGCGCAGGCGGCGAACCCCAACAGCAGCGAGCCGCCCAGGCGCAGCATCGAGCGTAGCGGCCCCAGCCACGGCGCTAGGCGCATGGATATGGCCACTGATGCCGAGCTCATGATAGGGCCCGTCCACGCATCATGTAGGCACCGAGGGCCACCTCACTGGCTTCCTCGCGCCGAAACTGCGCGGCCACCGCCCCCCGGTACATGACCACAATGCGATCGCTGAGGGCCAGGATCTCCGACAGCTCCGCTGACACCAGCAGGATGGCGCGCCCCCGGTCACGTTCCGCGATCAGTTCGGCATGGATGAACTCGATCGCCCCCACATCCACCCCGCGCGTGGGTTGTTCGGCGATCAACACCGGTGCCTGGTGCGCGAGTTCGCGTGCGATCACGAGCTTTTGCAGATTGCCGCCGGAGAGCCGGCCGACCAGCTCAGTTTCGCTGCGAATGCGGATGTCGAAGGCGTCGATCAGGCGGCGCGCCCAGAGGCGCATCGCCGCGCGACTCATCAGACCGCGGCGGGCGATCGGGGCGCGGGCGTGAAATCCCATGGCCAGGTTGTCGGTGGCACTGGCCGCCGCAGCGCTGGCGGTGCGTGCGCGGTCCTCGGCGATGTAGCTCAACCCCGCACGTCGGCGCTCGGCGACCGAGCGACGCGTCACATCGCGACTGCCGACCTGGATGCTGCCGGTGGCGGCCGCCTGTAGCCCCATGATGGCCTCGATCAGTTCGGATTGGCCATTGCCGGCTACGCCGGCGATGCCGACGATCTCCCCCCCGCGTCCCTCGAGGGATACATTGGTCACGGCCCGATGACCTGCGGCATCGACGCTGAGGCGGTTTACCGCAAGCGCAACCGCCCCGGGCGTGACCTGCGAGCGATTCACCGGACGCAGGCTTGAGCGGCCGGTCATGGCCTGGATGATCTCGGCCGGCCCGGTGTTGGCGGTGACGAGCTCCGCGCTCACGCGCCCCGCCCGCAGAACGGTGATACGGTCGCTCACCGAAAGAGCCTCATCCAGCTTGTGGGTCACCAGCAGCACCGTGCAGCCCGCGGCGGCCAGACGGCGCATCACCTGGAACAGGGAGGCGACTTCCGGCGGCGTGAGCACGGCAGTGGGCTCATCGAGCACCAGCACACGCGTGCGGCGGTACAGCGCCTTCAGGATCTCCAGGCGTTGACGTACGCCCACCGGCAGCGCGGCGACGCGCGCATCAGGATCGATGGCGAGGTCGTGTTCCGCGGCGAGCCGCGTGACCTCCTGTCGCGCGCGGCGCGCATGGATGAACGGACCCCAGGTTGGCTCGCGCTGATAGACGACGTTCTCCCAGACGGTGAGCGAATCGAACAGCTTGAAGGACTGGTGCACCATGTTGATGCCCTGGTCGATGGCATCCAGGGGTGAGCGCAGCAGCAGGGTGCCTCCGGCCAGTCGTACGTGGCCGTCATCCGCGGCCTGCAGGCCGCACAGGATCGCCATCAGGGTCGATTTGCCAGCGCCGTTCTCACCCATCACGGCGTGGACCGTGCCGCGCTCGACGGACAAGTTGACACGGTCGTTGGCGAGGACGCCGGGAAACCGTTTGAGGATCTCGATCATCTCCAGGTAGGCCATCGCGCCATCCCGCCCCGGCTAGGGCATGATGCCGGCCGGATCCGGCACGTGGAGCCGGCCGGCGACGATGGCATCTCTGACGGCTGCCACGCGCGCCAGCAGTTTCGGATCCGTGGCAACCAGGCACTGACTGGATGCCGCGCCTGCCTCAAGCGCGGTCATGTTGACCACACCTTCCTTCAGTCCGTAGGAGACGTTGTTGGGCTGCTTGGCGCCGGCGATGCCCCGTACCGCGCGTTCAATGACCTGGTCGATGTGCCTCACGGCACTGTCGAGGATGTGCCCCGGGGCGTCGGGGCACTCATTGACGTCAAGTCCAATGGCCATTGCACCGGGGGTGCCGCGGACCATCTTGTAGATGCCGCCGTTGCCGGCCGCCACGGTCGCCAGAATGCGATCCACACCATCGCCGAGCATCACGGCCGCCTGGCTCTGGGCGCGCAAGGGGTCCGACCATGGGTTGTCGCCGCCGATCCACAAGGTCGGGTAGACGATGATGTCCGGTCGCACGTAGCGGGCGCCCGACGCGAAGGTGTCCGTGAAGCGCCGCGCGGCCGGGTAGTCCACCGGCGCGATGGTGCCGATGCGTCCGGTCCGGGAGCTCAGGGCAGCTTCCACACCCGTGAGGAAACCGGCCTCGTGGGTACGCAACATCACGCAGTAGACGTTCGCGGCGAGCCGCGCGGCGCAGTCCTCGATCATCAGGAACTTGACGCCTGGGTAGTCCTCGGCGAAGTCCGGGACCATGTCCACGAACTCCGGTCCGGGCGCGATGATGAGGGTGGCGCCGTAGTTGAGCGCCGAGCGGATGTTCTCGCTGCGGGTTTCCGGGTCGGTACTCTCGAAGATCTTCACCGCCGCGCCAATGTCGCGGGCTGCCGTGAGGGTCCCCACCCGGGTCATGTTGAGGTAGACGTCGACGCCGAAAGGCAAAGGAGTGACGAGCACCACCAGGCCACGGGCACGGGCAGTGGGCGCGACCGCGCACAGCACCAGGGCCAGTACGACAGCGCAGCCGGCGGAGCAAATCCGTGGCACCAATGATTCCCCGCGATGAACGACAGGGGAGTTCTGCAAGTTCCGGACCAGTTCAGTAATGGCCGACGAAGGGGCTGCGGCGGACACCGGCAGCCGCCCAGGCAGCCAGTGTGGTGATATCGAAAACCGGCCGCTCGACCGCCTCCTGCAGCGCGGCGGCGTAAGGGGGCAGGTCGACACATTCCAGCAGCAGCGCCGCCAAGCTCGGGTGTCGCGCGAGCAGATCGCGACCCACCTCAATGACCTCGGCGCGGACACGCTCGAAGTCCAGCACGCCACTCTCGTGCATCACTGCGTCGGCAAACGCCGCTCGCCCTTCCATGCTGCCGAGCACCGTGCGGCCTTGCGGTGCGCCACTGAGGCGCAGGTGCTCAGCACTGAGGCTCGTGCCACTGGAGGCGATGACGCCGATTTGCGCCTCAGGTCCGAGTGTGGCGGCGATCATGGGCAGCTGCAGCAGGCTGGAGGTCAGCACCGGCACCGGCAACGCGCGCGCCAGTTCACGCTGGTGCACCACCATCAGTCCGCACCCGCCGAGTATGGCGCACACGCCCTTGTCGACCAGCACCTGCGCGGCACGCATGAATGCCGCCAGCCCGCCTGGTTGGGTGGCATCGCGCAGCTGGGCCGCGCTGACGCCCGCGACGCATTCATAGATGACGGGAAAGGGGAAGGTGGTCGGATTGCCCGGGGTTCCCGGCGGACAGGGAATGTGCTCCTTGAGCACCAGAATGCCAAGCGGCCGCCCATAGGCGGTTTGCTGTTTGCGTACGGTGAAAAGCATCGGCCCATCCCGCCGGCATCGGCGCGCCTTTTCGGGTGCGGAACTCTAGCAGAACCGGTAACGGCCCACAGTGAATTGTGCGCAATATCGTAAACGATCGCACATGAATTGTGCACGATCCGATGCGTTGCACCATTTACGCCAGCGCATAGGCATGCTTGGCGATCTCCCCGGGCTGCGCTATCCACAACCTCTCCCCCGTCGCGAGTATGTGTTCGAGCGCGCGCCGCAGGGCCCGCAGGCGGAACGGCTGCCCGCTGATGAAGGAGTGAATCACCACACTCATGACCAGCGGCAGCTCGTCGCCCGCACGGCACATCTCATCGAACTGGTCGATGATCATGCGGCTGAACTCCTCGGCACCCGCGCCCCGGCCAATGATGGTGGAGCTGTCATTGATCTCCTGCGAATACGGCACCGCCAGCAGTTGACCGCGGCGGGTGCGCAACCATACCGGCTGATCATCCATGCAGAAGTCCAGTACATAGCTGTAGCCCGCTTCCTGCAGCAGATCCGGGGTGTGCTCGGTCTCGGCGATCCAGGGACTCGACCAGCCCGCCGGAGCCTGGCCGCTGAACTCCCGGATCTGCCGCGCCACGCGCCGCAGGTACTCGGCTTCCTCCTGCTCACTCATGCCCTGCAAGGTGTCAGAGTTCGAATAACCGTGGGCGATGATCTCGCAACCCTGGGCCTGGGCGGCCGTCACCAGATCCGGCGCCGACTCGCACACGGCACTGTTGAGCAGGATGGCCAACGGCAGCCGGTACTCATGAAATGCCTGCAGTACCCGCCAGGCGCCGACGCGGTTACCGTAGTCGCGCCAGGAGCTGTTCAGCACATCCGGGTGCGTTCCCGCGCTCACCAGGTTCTCGGCCAACCCCTCACCAAACGAGTACTCCTCTATGCCGAGTGCAAAATACACGGCCACCCGGGCACCGTTGGGCCAGCGAAACGGCGCTCGCTGGCCGATGGCGGAGTAGCGATAGCGCGTGTGCGCGCGCAGTGCGGCGCCCGCCTTGCGGTGCATTGCTGTCATATCAGAGTCTCCTTCGCCGGGGGCATGCCCGGCCCGGCCCAACGCGTCAATCCCACATCCTGGGCAGCCGCGCGCAGATACATCTGCCGGTAGTATGGCAGCCACTCTTTGGCGTCGTAGCCGCCGGGGCCACTGGCCGCGGTGCTGGCCCGGGTGGCAAGCTCACGCGCTTCAGCGCGGATGGCCGCCTCATCCACGGTCGTGAGCCGGCCATTCTCAAAGACGATCCGGCCCTGCACCATGGTCAGGCGTACTGAGCTGCCGTTCTCGCAATACACCAGTTGCCGGCGCAGGTCATTCAGCGGCGTGAATGGCAACGTATCCAGGTCAATGAGCACCAGATCCGCCTGGTGGCCCGGGCTCACCTGTCCGAGCGGGCGCGGCGAGCGCAGCGCCCGCGCGCCACCGCCGATCAGGCATTCCAGAACCTCATGCGCGGTCGGCCAGGCCAGGTAATCGGGTTGGGTGATGTTGTGTATGAGTCCGGTGAGCTTGCTGACATTCCACATGTTCACGGCATCATCCGTGATGGCCTCATCGGTGCCCAGACAAATGGGAATGCCGCGGTTGCGTGCGGCACGGAACGGCATAATGCCGCTGCCCAGGCGCAGGTTGCTGATCGGGTTGTGGGCGATGAGGCTGCCGGCCGCAGCAATGAGGTTCAGGTCCTGCTCATCAACCCATATGCCATGAATGATGTTCAGCCGCTCGCTGAGCAGGCCGAGGTCGTGGATATAACGCACCAGCGAGCGACCACCCAGGCAGGCCTCGCCGAATACCCGCTGCACCTTGGTCTCCAGCAAATGCACGAAGAGCGGCAGGTCATGCCTGAAGCTCAAGGCATCCAGCGCCCGGAAATATTCCGGCGTGACGCGCTGCGGGGCCGAGCAGGAAACCGCGGCGCGTAGCCGTCCGCCCTCGCTGTCATGCCAATGATCGAGCAGATGCCGGTAGCACTCGAGCAGCCCGGCCGCATCCATGCAGGGCGCCGCCGCCGCGGCCTGCCGTAGATGGGGGGGCAGAAGGTCGGCAAGATACGGGTACTTTTGCAGCTCAGGCACATTGGGCTGATCCAGCGCAACCACGGCACGGATGCCGCTGTCGGCGTACGCCTGCATCACGGCATCGATCACCGCCGGGGTGGGTACTGGGACGAAGAACGCGTCATCGAGCACCGCCGTGGTGCCGGTGCGCAGCATCTCCATCGCCGCCAGCATGGTACGCACGTAGGCCATGCGCGGCGTCACCGCCTGCGCTTCGGCGGGCGACTCATAGAGCATGAAGATCTCAAGCGGCAGGCTGTCAAGCGCGCCCTTGAGGTGGTTCACCGAGGAGTGGAAGTGTCCATTGATGAGACCGGGCATCAGCAGCAGGCCCGCAGCGTCGATCTCCCGGTCCGCGCTGCCCAATGCACCGGGCGCCAGCCATCCCGGGTGCAAGGCCTGAATCAATCCGTCCTCAACGACCGCCGTCGCACAGGGATGCTCGGTATCCGCAGCATCCAGCGTGAGGACGCGGGCATTGCGGATCACGATCCTCAAGCGGATCGCCCCATAACCTTCATTGCCTCATGATCCTTTAGAACTTCGCTCGCAACTCGATGCCCGCGGTCAGCGGACGCAGCGTGTAGCCCATCGTGACGGTGTTGACCACGGGTGACTGGAGTATGGTCTGGTTATTCAGCAGGTTCTTGGCAAACAAGGATAGCTCGTAGCGGCTGAAGGATACTCCTAACGCCAGGTTGACCACGTGGTAGGCCGGATTGAGGTAGGTGGGATTGGGCGCCGCGGGTGTTGAGACCAGGAAGCTGCCGTAGGACTTTCCGGTCTCTTCGAAGTCACCGCGCACGAAGCCCGTCAAGGTGTCGCTGATGTGGAAGCCGTAGTTGGCCACCGCGGTCGCCGTATACTCCGGGGTGTAAAGCACATCCTGGCCACTCTGAGCCGGGGCGCTGGCCGCCGCCGAGGTGATGTAAGCGTGCTCGCCGCCCAGGTTCACGCTGAGCTCCAATCCGGACAGGAAGCTCGGACGGTACCGCACTTCCAATTCCGAACCGATTGCCAGCGCATCACCGACATTGCTGTTGAAGCTGCCGCCGCAGACCGGGATTATCACGTTCTGCTGCAGGTTGCTCCAGCGGATGTAGTAGACATCCGCGTTAATTGACAGAGTCTTGTTCCATGTCAGGGTCTTGGCGCCAAGCTCATAGCTCCACAGCTGGTCCGGTTGGTATGAGCTGGGCAGAATACCGTCGGCATAACCGAGTTGCTTGGCACCCTGCTCGCATAGCAGGTTGTAGTTTGGAGTAGTGGCACCGCCGAGGCGGAAGCCCTTGCCGGCCGAGGCGTAGAGGCTGGTGTCCGGCGAGACATCGAGCGTCACGGTCGCTTTGGGCGTATTCCCGGTGAAGTTCGCCGACTGCGAATAGGGGGTTCCGTAACCGCCATTGGCCGCAACGCCCGCATTGCCGAAATCATAAAAGCCGGCGCCGATCTCGGTGAAGCGCTCCGTGGCCTTCACGTAGCGTTCGCCCAGCCCCACATGCAGGTTGGAAGTCACATCGAGATCGATTTGGCCGAACACCGCGTATTGCTTGACGTCATTGTGATCATGGATCACCCACACCAGATCGTTGGCCCAGAAATTCGGGTTGTAGCTTGCGCTGCCCACGGTGGGGTTCAGGACCGGATCGTTTTCGATGGAATAGCCGTAGATGTTTTGGAAGGCCGCGCTGTAGCCCGGCGCCGTCTCGTAGTCATAGTGCCCCCATTCCTGATCCGTGACGAAGACCCCGGTTACCCACTTGATGCGGCCGGCATCGGCCGGCGAGGACAGCCGCAGCTCCTGTGACCAGGTGTTGAAATGATCATCAAAGAGCACCACCGAGGGGATATTGCCCAGTATGTCGTCATTCTGGGTGAGATGGCTGGCATACGGCTCCTGACCCGCCTGACCGAGCGGATCGAGCACGAACTGCGAGATCGGGGTGGTGTTCAATTCGGTGCCGTCGCCCCAGCGGTTGATGTTGCGCCGCACGTAGCTGGTCACACTGATCAGATCCGCAAAACCCAGGGTTTTCTGCACTGTCAGGCTCGGAATGACGAGCCCGTCGGAGTCCGAGGCCCGAACCTGATTGAACTCGTTGTAGTACCCCAGCGCAGGCACAAAGGCATTGGTATCGGACAAGTCATAGCGCTGGAACAGGACTGCCGGGGTGACCGTGAAGCCATCTGTCACGGTCCACAGCCCCTTGACGTTCACCGCGAGCTTCTGATCCGAGTTGACGCCGCTTTGCAGCAACGCCCCGGGCCCGGCTGTACCATCGGCAAGCGATCCTTCCAGCGCATAACGGTTGATGTAGCCGCTCTCGGACCCGAACTTGGCCGAGACCCGCAATGCGAATTGGTCCTCCACCACCGGCAGATTGATCGCGCCGGTTGAATCGGAGTTGAAGCCGCCGTGGTCGGTGCCGCTCAACTGCTGGTCAAACCAGCCGCCCAGAGTGTGCGAGTCAGGCTGCACGGTGATGAAGCGTATCGTGCCGCCTTCCGAACTGGCCCCATACAGGGTGCCTTGCGGACCGCGCAATACCTCGATGCGATCGATGTCCACCAACATGGGTTCCGGACTACCTTCGTAGCCGGTAATGGTAATCACGGGCACCTCGTCCACGTACGTGCCCACCGTGGGATTGCCGACCGTGGAGCTGACACCGCGGATCGACAGTACGTCCTGGCCGGGGCCGTTGGCGGCGCCCACACTGGCATGCGCGAACGAGATGCCCGGCATCAGGCGGGTCACGTCCTCCACGCTGTTCACGTGCAGGTCTGCGAGTGCGTCGGCATCCAACACACCCACGCTGACGGGGACGTCCTTGGTGTCCTGGGCACGCTTCTGTGCCGTCACGATGACTTCGGGCAACTGGGCGTTGTCGTCAGTGTCGGTGGCGGCTTCAGCGTGGGCTGCGGATGGCAGCAGCCCAATGATCAGCAACCCGCTCAGGACAGCGAGGGACACCCGGGCGTTGGCGCAGCGAGGACTGGGTTTGGATGACATGCATTGCTCCCGTCGGCTTATTTCCTGGCAGTCAGCAGCTTCCATGCCAGCGCGCCGGGCCGCCCGTGCCCGGTGGCTGCAAGGCCGCGGATTTGCCGCGGAAAACCGCGGCGATTCATGTGGCTTGCGGCGCGCCGTCACGGCGCCAGGATTGCCACGGCGTGGTGCGCTCCGATGGTGTCGTGCACCACGTGCGCACAATTCAGTGAAGATTGTGAACAATTGCCGGAGCGGGCCGCGGCAGTGGCTTCCGGTGTAGACTTGGCGGGTACTCTCAGCACAGGGATCAAGACGACACCGTGGGTCCACCAGCCAAGCGCAGCAAAACTTCCCGTGTGCGCAAGACGCCAAGTCGCAGTACCCCAGCTCATCCACCGGAGGGTGATATCTACCGCCGGATCCATGAGGCGATCGCGGAGCGGCGCCTGCTGCCCGGTTCCCGGCTGGTTGAGGATCAGCTGGGCGAGGTCTTCGGCGTCAGCCGGATGCGGATCCGCTCAGTGCTGCATGCTCTGGCCCGCGACAAGGTGGTTACCTTGCACCGCAACCGCGGCGCCATCGTCGCCTACCCGTCGGTCAAGGAAGCCCGGGAAGTGTTTGCGGCGCGGAGGCTGATTGAAGTGGCCCTGGCGCATGAGGTGATCAAGGCGGCCGACGAGGAAGCGTTGCGCCAGCTGCGCGACCATATCCGCAAGGAACGCGAGGGTGAGGCCAGCGGCGACCGCTCCTTCGAACTGCGTGCTTCCCATGAATTTCACACCTTGCTGGCCGACATCGTCGGCAACAGCGTGATCGTGGCTGTACTGCGCGACCTCATGGCCCGCTCATCCCTGATCACGGCCATATACGAGCGACCCGACACCAGCGGCTGCTCGCATGTGTCGCACGCCGGCCTCATCAAGCTCATCGAACGCAAGGATGCCGAGGGTCTGGCCAAGGCGATGTTGCTGCACCTGGAGCAGCTGGAGGGCGACCTGATCCTGTATGAGCGCGAGGAGCCGGTGACCGACCTCAAGGCGGTATTCGCCAGGCGCTGAGTCGCGACGCCGCTAGCTCTCGCCGGGCGCCTGGTAGCCCGGGCAGGCCACGCTGACCGGCCGTATCGGCTGGTCGAGATTCACCGCGGTGAGCGTCCCGCCCCACACGCACCCGGTGTCCAGGCCGATGACGCCATGCGCATTCACGAAGCCCAGCGTCGACCAGTGGCCAAAGATGATGCGGGTGTCGCGGCTGGCGCGACCGGGCACTTCAAACCACGGCATCAGGCTTGCCGCGTCCTTCTTGCCCGGGGGTGGCGGGCCCTTGGCCTTCAGCGCCACCCGACCCTGCGCCGTGCACACCCGCAACCGGGTGAGGGTGTTGACGATGAATCGCAGCCGGTCATGGCCCTGCAGCGTATCGCTCCACTGATCGGGCTTGTCCCCGTACATGTGATCGAGGAATGCCTCCGCATCGGCCCGCAGGGCGGTTTGAACCTCCTGCGCCAGGGACAGCGTTCGCGCTACGGTCCATTGCGGCACCACACCGGCGTGGATCAGCAAATCACCATGCGCCGGATCCTGGTGCGCCAGCGGCCGCTCCAAGAGCCACTGCAGCAGCACCACCCGATCGGGTGCGCGCAGCAGCTCGCGCAGCGTGTCGCCGGGCTTGTCCTTGAGCTTTGAGCCAAAGGCCAGCGCCAGCAGGTGCAGATCGTGATTGCCGAGCACCACCACGGCGTTGTCGGCCAGGTCGCGGATCAGCCGCAGGCACTGCAGCGACTCGGGTCCGCGATTCACCAAGTCGCCCACGAACCACAGCTGGTCGCGGTCGGCGCTGAACTTCAGCGCCGCCAGCAGCGCGCGCAGCTCGCTGGCACAGCCCTGCACATCACCGATGGCAAAGCGTGCCATGGCCGGGTGCGCTTACTGGAGTACGCCGGGCATGGCCAGCCGGAACGGCGCGATGGGCGCATCGAAAGCCTGACCATCGTCGGCCACCATCTGGTAGCTGCCCTGCATGACGCCCACCGGCGTCTCGATGATCGCGGCGCTGGAATAGCGGAACCCCTGTCCCGGCTTCAGATGCGGCTGTTCGCCGACCACCCCGTCGCCGCGAACTTCCTGCACCTTGCCGTTCGCATCCGTGATCAACCAGTGCCGGCGCATCAGGCGCGCCGGATAGTCGCCATCGTTGCGGATGGTGATGGTGTAGGAGAACACGAAGCGCGGTTCGTCCGGGTCTGACTGTTCGGACAGGTAGCTGGTCTGTACGTCTACCGTGATCCGGTGTGCGGCTTCCTGCATCAGGACACCGCATCACCGCTGACACGCACGGCGAGTACGTCGCACGGCGCGGCGTGCAGCACGGTGTCTTCGGTGAGGTTCACGAATATCGACAGGCCATGGCGTTCGCGCGCGCCCAGCACGATCAGGTCGCACTGCATGGCCCGTGCCACACGCACGATCTCTGCCTTGACGCTGCCGACCTCCACCCGCTGATGGCCGCTGTCCACGCCGATATCGGCGCACAGGTTCAGCAGCCGCTGGCGCGCGGCGGCCGCGAGCTCATCCAGCAGCTGCACCGGCGGGGTCATCGCCTCGGCCGCCGGCTCGACCGGCACGAAGTCCACGACATGCAGCACGGTAAGTTCCGCGCCCATCAGCTCGGCGAACTGGCGCGCCCGCCGGCCGATCCCGATGCTGTCGGCATTGAGGTCAACGGCCAGCAGAATCTTGCTGTAGATGGACATGGCGGCATCCCGGTGCGGTAACCGGTCTCAAGGGTAACCGATCCCATGGCCAAGACGCATGGCCAGACGATTGAACAGTTCCGGGGCCAGGGTTTCGGCCCGCGCCTGCGGGTCCACGCCGCAGGCTTCCATGTCGCTCGCCGCGAGCAGATTGCGCAGCGCATTGCGCAGGGTCTTGCGGCGTTGGGAGAACGCCGCGGTCACCACCTGTGCGAACTGCGGGGCCACCGCAAAGGCCGGATGAGGCCGCACCGTAAGCCGCGCCATCGCCGACCAGACGCGCGGTGGCGGCCGGAAGGCGCCCGGCCCGATATCAAACAGCTGCTCAACGCTCACCCACGGGGCCAGCATCACGGTCAGACGCCCGTAATCGCCGCTGCCCGGGGCCGCCGCCATGCGCGCCACCACTTCCCGCTGCAGCATCACGTGCAGGTCGAGGATGGCCGGGGCCGCCTCGATCAGCCGGAACAGCAGCGGGGTGGATATGTTGTAGGGCAGGTTGCCGATGACCCGCAGCCGTCCGCCCCGATCCTTGGCCAGTGCCGCGAAGTCGAACTGCAGTGCGTCGCACTCATGCAACGCGGCGCTGCGCGCCGCAGCCAGGCCGGGGCGCAGGATGGCAGCCAGATCCCGGTCGATTTCGATGGCATCGAAACTGGCGTAGGGACCCGCCAGCAGCAACTGGGTGAGGGCGCCGCGGCCCGGGCCGATCTCCAGCAGATGGTCAGCGGGCCCCGGATTGACGGCGTGCGCGATGCGTTCGATGACGCCCGGATCGTGCAGAAAGTGCTGGCCGAAACGCTTGCGCGCCTGGATCACGCCGCGTGCGCCGCCATGGTTGAGGCCATGCGCACCGCGGCCGCGAGGCTCGCGACATCGGCGTGACCGGTGCCCGCCAGGTTCAGCGCCGTGCCGTGGTCGACCGAGGTGCGGATGATGGGCAGCCCCAGCGTCACATTCACGGCCTGGTCAAAGTGCGCGTGCTTGATCACCGGCAGCCCCTGATCGTGGTACATCGCCAGCACGGCATCGAAAGCGGACATCAGCCGCGGCACGAATATCGTGTCCGCGGGGAATGGTCCGCTGACATCCAGGCCGCGGGCGCGCATCTGGCTCACGGCCGGACCGATGACGTTGAGTTCCTCGCTGCCCAGATGGCCGCTCTCGCCGGCATGCGGATTCAGGCCACACACCGCGATGCGCGCATTGGGCAGTGCCCACCAGCGTTTCAGATCGGCAGCCAGGATGCTGAGCACCTGCTGCAGCAGTGTGCCGGTGATGGCCGCCGCGACGCTGGCCAGCGGCAGGTGGGTGGTCGCCAGCGCCACGCGCATGTTGCCCGAGACCAGCATCATGACCGGCAGCGGCGCAGCGCAGCGCTGCGCCAGGTACTCGGTGTGTCCGGTGAAGGCGAAGCCGGCCTCGATGATGGTGCTCTTCTGGACCGGGGCGGTGACCATCGCCGCGAATTCCCCGGCGAGGCACCCCTGCACCGCCCGATCCAGCATGCCGAGCACCGCCGCGGCATTGCGGGTGTCCAGCTTGCCCGCTTCGGCCGGCTCGGCCAGCGGCGCATTCAGGACGGCGAGCGTTCCGGGTGTGTGCGGGCTGACCGGACGCCCGGGTTCGTAGTCCCAGAGATTGACCTTCAGGCTAAGCTGACGGGCGCGCGCGCTCAGCAGCTCACGATCTCCCAGGCAGACCAGTTCGCAGGGCAATGGACCGGTGGCAAGCTTCAGGCACAGATCCGGGCCGACGCCCGCCGGCTCTCCGGAGGTGACCGCGATACGCGCCTGAGGCGCCATCGGTCAGGACTTCAGGTCGACGTACGCATCATCGCGCAGCCGTCGCAGCCACAGTTCGGTCTCCTCGTCGACCTTGCTGGCGCGAATCTGATCGGCCGCCGTCTTGCGCTGCAGTTCCTGGGTCTCATCGTACTTGCGCCGCCCCAGCAGCTGCACGATGTGCCAGCCGGCCTGGGTGTGGAAGGGCTCGGAGATCTCATTGACCTTCAGGTCATCCAGCTGCTTGGCGAATTCGGGCGGGAAGGCATCGGCGGTGCTCCAGTCAAGGTCGCCGCCGTCGGCCGCCGAGCCTGAATCCTGCGAGCTGACCTGGGCGACGGCCGCGAAATCCTCGCCGGCGATGATGCGTTTGCGCAGGTTGTCGAGCTTCTGTTTGACGGTGGCATCATCCTGCAGCTCGTTGGTGCGCATCAGGATATGGCGCGCGTGGACCTGCTCCACGACCTCCTTCTTGTCGACATTGCGCACTTCGTTGAGGCGCACGATGTGAAAGCCGGTGGCCGCGCGGATCGGCGCGGAGACTTCGCCGGCCTTCAGGCTGAGCACGGTGTCGGCCAGCACGGTAGGCAGCTCGGTGCCCTTGCGCCAGCCCAGCGCGCCACCATCCAGAGCCGTCTGACTGTTGGAGTTGGCAATCGCGAGCTTGGCGAAATCCTCGCCACCTTTGGCGCGCCGGTAGACGTCGTCCGCCTTCTTCTGCGCGGCTTCCAGCTGGGCGGTCGTGGCCTCCTGCGGCACGGCGATCAGGATATGCGACACGTTGTACTCGGCGCTGGCCGAGGGATGCTTGGACTGTCGATCCAGGTACTGGTCGATTTCGCGCGCGGTGACGCTGATGCGTTGCACGACATCGCGTTGCTGCAGCAGGCGCAGCGTGAGTTCGCGGCGCATCGAATCGCGATAGGAGGCGTAATCGATGCCCTGGGCGGCCAGTGCCTGCGGCAGCTGCTGCAAGGTGATGCCGTTGCGCTGGGCGACATCCGTCATGGCGTTGTTCAAGGTCTCATCGGAGATCTTCAGGCCGGCGCGATCGGCGCGCTGCATCTCGACCTCCTCCACGATCAGATGCTCGACGATCTGCTGGCGGATCACGGCATCCGGGGGCATCTCCTGGCCCTGGGAGTGCAGGCGATCCTTCACGGTCGCCAGCTGGTCATCGACCTCAGATTCCAGCACCACGCCGTCATTCACCACCGCCGCGACCCGGTCGAGCAGTTGCCCCTGGCCCTGGAATTCGCGGGTCTGGGCGCCGGCCTGCAGGCTCAAGGTGAGCGCGGCGGTGAGTGCCAGGGTGGCGCAGAGAGTCGATGGCTGTTTGAAATAATTCATGATCTTCAGGGGCTTACATTATTTGGGGAGTATCCCCGAATGGCGGTGCCAAGGAAAGTACCGGCTTCGGATCCGACACTTGCCAGGCCGTTGAGTTCCAGCTGTATGAATATACCCGTGTCCTGGCGTCCGGTGCTGCTGCTGAGGGCCCGACGCGCCAGAATTCTGATGCCCCAGCAGCAGGCGCGGTATTCGAAGCCGGCGAAGCGCTCCAGCATCTGGTGCTGGTCCAGGGCATAGACCACCCGCCCATAGGCATTCCAGTTGCGCAGGATGGGCCAGGCGCTGGAGGCCTCCACCTGGTCCAGGCTGTTGGGGGTCAGGTAGGCCTTGGACAGGGCCAGGGCCCGCACCTGCGCCTCGGCGGGGCTGAGGCCCTGGGCGAGTTCCGAGGCATAGATCTGCGCGAACACCAGCGACACCGCCTGGGACTGGGCCTGCTGCTCGGCCGGGTCGTCGCGCTGAAAGCGGTACGCCAGGTTCACCACCGCATCCTGCGCCGGTTTGAACTGCAGTTCGACGATGGTGCGATCGCTGGCGCTGGTCTGCGGGTCCCACTGCTCGCCCAGATTCACGCTCCAGTTCTTGTAGGCCGTGAGCGCCATCTCGCCCACCAGATCCGAGCGCAGTCCGGTGGTGGGCTCGAGCGGAATCTGCACCCGCGGCGGCTGGAAATAATAGGTCTGCCCCAGTGTGGCGGAGAGCAGTTGCTGGCCGCTGCCGGTGTTGAGCAGGCGGCTGGTCAGCGCGGCGGTGACCTGGTTGGCATCCCCGATCCGGTCGGCACCCACGAAGCGGTTGGTGCGGAACAGTTCGACCAGGTTGAGATCCGGCAATGCCGTATGGATGATGGGCAGCTGATCCTGGTTCCGATACGGGGTATAGACATACTGCAGCCGTGGCTCCAGCGTCAGTGTGCGCCGGGCGTCACGGCCGGCCGGCCGCTCGAACAGCAAGCCGGTGTCCAAACTGCCGGTGGGCAGCGAGCGGCGCGGATTGCGGTCCTGACCGGGCGCGGTATTGTCCAGCGAGTACTCGGTGATCTCGTAGGCCACGCCGGGACGCACGAAGTAACCCGGCCCTTCAAAATGCAGCGTGGCGTCGGGGCGCAGATCAAGCCGCCAGCCGGTGACGCCGATGTCGCGGTCGAAGTTCACCACCTCGGAATCAAAGCCGTAATGCAGGATGCCGGCCGGACCGACCACGAAGTCGCTGTCGGCCACGATCTGCGGCAGGCGCGCATACGGGCGCTGCGTGGGATCCAGCAGCTGCTCGATGGCATCCAGGGTCTGGTACTGCTGGAACTGGGCCGAGAGGCGCCAGTTCTGATCGCGATAGGACAGGGCGGCGGAGCGGTCCAGGTAGGCGACGCTGGTGCCTTCAGGACCGGTGGCAAAGTCCTGGAAATACAGCGGATCCCCCACATTCGCGGCATCGATGTCGAGGCGGAAGTCATCCGGCAGTTCGGTGGTCTGGGTCAGGTGCACGAAGGAGCGTTGGGGACTGTCCAGGCCCTCGCCGGCGGCCTGCGCGTCATACGGCAGGAAGTGCCAGATCAGTTCCCCGTGCTGATCGTCGGTCATGTAGCGCACATCCCCGCCGAGGTCGATGCCGCGGCGGGTGTAATAGGTGGGCGTGAGCAGCAGGTCCTCCTGCGGGGCGATGTTCCAGTACCACGGCGCCGCGAGCTCGACGCCGCTGCGGCTGTTGGTGCCGAGACTCGGAAACAGGAAGCCGGTCTTGCGCTCATCATCCAGCGGGAATGACAGCCAGGGCAGATACAGCACGGGTATGCCCTTGAAGTCCACGCTGGCATCGCGTGCCACGCCGGTATGCTCAGCGCTGTCCAGCGTCATGGTGGCGGCACGGATCTGCCAGGTTTCCTCGCTGGTCGGGCAGGTGCTGAAGGTCACGTCCTGCAGCCTCAGGATGCCCGCGGGCGTGAGGTCCACCAGCTGGGCCGAGCCGTGGGCATCGCGCTGTAGCAGTTCAAACTGCGCTTCATGGAAGCTGCCGCCACCGAGCGAGGAATATTGTCCGTCAAGGCCGGTGAGATGGATCAGCGGATCCTGGTACTCCAGCCTGCCCTGCACCCGCACGGTGTCGGTGTTCTTTTCATAGTCGGCATCGTCGGACTGGATGACGCGCTGACCCTGCGTGGCGGTGACATGGCCCTTGGCGGTTTCGTGTCCGTCCGCACCACTGTTGATCTTGTCGGCCTCGAGGACGATCTTGCCGCCCGCGGCGAGGCTGGGCTGATGCACCGGCTGGGTCTTCTGGCGCACCACCGAGCGTGGCGCCGGGCAGGAGAACAGGCTGTCGGCCCGGGCCGCCGGCGCCGCCGTGAGCGCCAGCAGGGCGGCGATCAGGCCCCAGGCCGCCCCCGGGCGCCGGGCAATCCTGAAACTGTGGAGTGGTTGCGGGTGCGGCCTGGGGCCGCACTCTATAATTGCCGGGCTACATCGCCGTAAGTACTTGTTATTCAAAAGTTTATCTGTCGTAACTTGCTAGCGATACAGGGGCGGGAGGCAGGGCTTGACGTCAATACCACTGACTGCCGACGAAAAACAGCGGGCCCAGCTGCGGCGAAATCATATTGAATCGCGACGGCGGATGCAGGCCGATATCACGGCTGCCGTGCGCAAGGGCGATTGGGAGCAGGCCCTGATGCTGGCCGCCAGCAGCAGCCGTCCCACCGTCCTGAAGCGTCTGTGGCCGCGCCTGAACATGGACCAGAAACCGCTGGCCATGGAGCTTGCCGTGGCCAACGGCGATCTGCTGCATCGTCAGCGCGCCTTCCTGGTGGCGGCGCTGGCCGAATTGAAGGCCGCGGGGCGCCGGGTCTACGACAGCGACATGGCGCGCCGGGTGTTCCGCGAGTTGCCCGACCGTATCCGCATCTTCCGCGGCACCGTGCAGCAGGAAGCCGACGGTCATCAGTACGGGGTGTGCTGGACCTTGAAATCCGAGACCGCGCGCTGGTTTGCCTCCCAACAGGAGCGCTTTCGGCGTCACGAAGTGCAGCCGGCAATCCTCACCGCCACCATTGCCCGTGACGATATCTGTGGCCTGCTGGTGGAGCGCCAGGAGAGTGAAGTGGTCATCTGCCCGGCTGACTGCACCGATATCAGCGATGGCAGTGCGCTGTTGAGCGAGGTCGTCTACCCGGTTTGCATGCCCTGATGACCGGTGAGCACCCGGGCCTGTCTATAATCGAGCGCTATGTCCCACGTCGATGAGCGATTCAACCTGGTCAGCGACTGGGTCACCCGCGAGCTGAAGCTGTCGCCCCGGCTGATTGAGCCGGCCTCCAGCGATGCCAGCTTTCGCCGCTATTTCCGGGTTTTCACCGCCATGGGCACCCATATCGTGATGGATGCGCCGCCGGGCCGCGAGGACGTGCGCCCGTACCTGAACATCACCGTGATGCTGGAGACGGCGGGGGTGCATGTGCCGCGTGTGTATGAATGGGACACCGCGCGCGGACTGCTGCTGCTGGAGGACCTGGGAACACGCCCCTACCTGCCGGAACTGAAGAGCGGCGCTGATGCCGACCGGCTTTATCGGGACGCGCTGCTGTCCCTGGCCGACATCCAGGTTCGCGGCCGCGAGTCGGCCTTTGAACTGCCCCCCTATGACCGGGAGACCCTGGTGCGGGAAATGGCGCTGATGCCGGAATGGTTCTGCGCGCGGCATCTGCAGCTGGAACTGACCCGCGCCCAGGGCGAGATGCTGACGGCGGCCTTCGAATTCCTGGTGGCCGAGGCGCTGGCGCAACCCCAGGTGTTCGTGCACCGCGACTATCACTCGCGCAACCTGATGATCACGCACGAGCGCAATCCCGGCGTCATCGATTTCCAGGACGCGTTGCGTGGGCCGGTGGGCTATGACCTGGTCTCACTGCTCAAGGACTGCTACATCAGCTGGCCGCGGGCGCGGGTTGAAGGCTGGGTGCGCGACTACCGCCTGATGATGCACGAGCGCGGCTCGCGCAGCGCCGGCACCAACGATACCCAGATGCTGCGCTGGTTCGATGTCATCGGCATCCAGCGCCACTTGAAGGTGCTCGGTATCTTCGCGCGCCTGTGGTATCGGGATGGCAAGGCGGGCTATCTGGACGACCTGCCGCTCACCCTGCGCTACGTGGTCGAGGCCTGCGCGCGCTTCCCGCAGCTGGCGGCGCTGCGCGAGTTTCTGCTGCACAGCGCGGTGCCGGCACTGCCGGGCGCCAATGCACGCCAGGCCCGGGAAGCCGCGCCGGCATGAAGGCCATGCTCCTCGCCGCAGGTCGCGGCGAACGCATGCGACCCCTGACCGATCACACGCCCAAGCCGCTGCTGCTGGCAGCGGGCAAGCCGCTCATCGCCTGGCATCTGGAAGCACTGGCGCGCGCCGGGGTGCGTGACGTCATCATCAACCTGTCATGGCTCGGGGCGCAGATCCGCGCCGCAGTGGGAGATGGCCAGGGCTTCGGATTGCAGATCCAGTACAGCGAGGAGGGCAGTCCGCCGCTTGAAACCGGCGGTGGTATTTTCCAGGCACTGCCGCTGCTCGGGCCGGAGCCCTTCCTGGTCGTCAACGGCGACACCTTCACCGATATCGATCTGGGCGCGCTGCGACTCCCGCCCGCCGCCGACGCGCGGCTGGTGCTGGTGCCCAATCCGCCGCAGCATCCGCGCGGCGACTTCGGCCTGGATGGCGCACGGGTGCTGGACCGCGAACCGCGACCTTTTACCTACAGCGGCATCGGTGTCTTCAGTGCGGCGCTGTTCGCCGGCTGCACGGCGGGGCGCTTTGCGCTGCTGCCGCTGTTGCAGCGCGCCTGCGCCGCCGGCCGGCTGCAGGGCCAGCGCCACGAGGGCCTGTGGCGCGACATCGGCACCCCTGAACGCCTGGCCGCCTTGAATCAGGAGCTGGCGCAAATCGGGGGGCCGCGCCGGCCGTAGTACAATGTAGCCATGTCTGACCTCAAGAGCATTCCGGTCATCCAGGAGGCCGCGCGCGCCCGCAGCGGTGAGAAGTACCTGACACCGCAGGGCTTCACGGCCATTCGCGATGGCGTCAAGGCCGCTGCCCATCCGGATCCGGCCGCCCGCCCGCTGCCACCGAAGCCGCCCTGGCTGCGCGCCAAGGCACCCAGCGGCGCGGCTTTCGATGCGGTGCGCGACATAGTGCGCGAGCATCGTCTGGCCACCGTGTGCGAGGAGGCCAAGTGCCCCAATATCGGCGAATGCTGGAACGCGGGTACCGCGACCATCATGCTCATGGGCGCGGTGTGCACCCGCGCCTGCCGCTTCTGTTCAGTGGATACCGGCAATCCGCATGGCTGGCTTGATCCGCAGGAGCCGGCCAACGCGGCGCGCACCGTTGAGCTGATGAAGCTCAAATACGTGGTGCTGACCTCGGTCAATCGTGATGACCTGCCCGACGGCGGCGCCGGACACTATGCCGCCTGTGTGCGCGCCATACGCGAACGCAATCCGGGTACGGCGGTGGAGGCCCTGACTCCTGACTTTCAGGGGGTGCTGCGTGATGTGCAGACCGTGGTCGACTCGGGCCTGCAGGTGTTCGCGCAGAATGTGGAAACCGTACGGCGCCTCACGCACCCGGTGCGCGATCCGCGCGCCGGCTATGAACAGACCCTGAAGGTGCTCGCGCATGCCAAGCAGCACCGGCCCGAGGTGCTGACCAAGACCAGCCTGATGCTGGGCCTGGGGGAGAGCGCCGCGGAGGTCATCCAGACCATGGATGACCTGCGCGCGGCCGGCGTTGACCTGCTGACCCTGGGCCAGTACCTGCGGCCCACCGCCCATCACCTGGCGGTGGAGCGCTTCGTGAGCCCCGCGCAGTTCGACCAGTTGCGCCACCAGGCCCTGCAGCGCGGCTTTGTCGAATGTGTGGCCGGCCCCTTCGTGCGCTCCAGCTATCGCGCGGAACAGGCGTTGAACCGCAACAACGCCGGCCTCAACAACGCGCGGTGAACGCCGCGCCGCGCCCGGGGATCACGGGGGAACCGGTGATCAGGCATCTGGGTCGGGTCGAGTATCAGCCGACCTGGCGGGCCATGCAGCAGTTCACCGATACGCGCACGGCACACACGCCCGATGAGCTGTGGTTCCTGGAACATCCGCCGGTGTTCACGCAGGGAATGGCAGGCAAGGCCGAGCATGTGCTGGCGCCGGGGGATATTCCCGTGGTGCACACCGACCGCGGTGGCCAGGTGACCTATCACGGGCCGGGGCAGCTGGTGGTGTATGCGTTGATTGATCTGCGGCGCGCCGGCTTGGGGGTGCGCGATCTGGTGTCCGGGCTTGAGCACTCGGTCATCCGCTATGGCGCGCAGCTGGGCATCACCGCGAGCGCGCGCCGCGAGGCGCCGGGCGTGTACGTGAACGGGCGCAAGCTGGCCAGTGTCGGCATCCGCATCCGACGCGGCTGCAGCTACCATGGATTGGCGCTGAACGTGAACATGGACCTCGAGCCCTTCGGGCACATCAATCCCTGTGGCCATGCGGGGCTCCAGATGACGCAGCTGGCGCACATCACCCCGCTGAGCGAGGTGCAGGCGGCCGCGCTGGGCCTCAGGCCGCATCTGCTGGCGGCGCTGCGGCTATAACCGATTTATAACCAACGCTTTACTGACAACCTGGCGACTGCGCTCTAGCATCGACTGTCTTGCTGACCGGAAATTTCCGCGGAGAGTCGTGATGAAGTCGAGACAGTGGCTGGCCCTGGTGTCATTGAGCGCGTTAGTGGCCTGCGGACCGGCGCCGCAGGAAGCCAAAGTCTCCATCCTGAACGTCTCCTATGACCCCACCCGCGAGCTGTACGTGGACTACAACAAGGAGTTCGCGCGCTACTGGAAGGCTAAGAGCGGTCAGGAAGTGCGCATCGACCAGTCCCACGGTGGTTCGGGCAAGCAGGCCCGCGCGGTGATCGAGGGCTTGCCGGCTGATGTGGTGACGCTGGGTCTGGCCGGGGACGTTGATGCCATCGCCATGCGCGGCAAGCTGCTGCCGCTGAACTGGCAGAGCCGGCTGTCGGATGACAGCGCACCCTACACCTCCACCATCGTCTTCCTGGTGCGCAAGGGCAATCCGAAGGGCATCAGGGACTGGGGCGATCTCATCAAGCCCGGCATCGCCGTCATCACCCCGAACCCGAAGACCTCCGGCGGCGCGCGCTGGAACTACCTGGCGGCGTGGGCCTGGGCCAAGCACCAGCCCGGCGGCAGCGACGCCACCGCCAAGGATTTCGTTCGCCGGCTCTACGCCAATGTTCCGGTGCTGGATACCGGAGCGCGCGATGCGACCACGACTTTCGTCCAGCGCGGCATCGGCGATGTGCTGCTGGCCTGGGAAAACGAAGCGTTCCTCGCGATCAAGGAGCTCGGCGGCGATCAGGTGCAGATCGTCGTCCCCTCGCTGAGCATTCTGGCCGAACCCTCGGTGGCCGTGGTGGATCAGAACGCCCTGAAGCACAGCACCACCACCGTCGCCACCGAATACCTCAAGCACCTTTACAGTCCGGAAGGCCAGGAGATCATCGCGCACAATTTCTATCGGCCCCGCGATCCGCAGGTGGCCCAGAAGTACGCGAATCAGTTCCCCAAGCTGCAGCTGGTCACGATTGCCGAGTTCGGTGGCTGGACCAAGGCGTCCAAGGATCACTTCGAGGACGGCGGCAGCTTCGACCAGGTCTACGGCGTGCGTTAGCGGCGGCTACTCCACCATCAGCTTGTAGCCTGCGCCGGTCGCGGTCTGCAGGATCTGCGGCAGGGACGGGTCGTTTTCGATCTTCTGCCGCAGCCGGTGCACCAGCTGCTTGAGCAACTGCCGGTCGCCCGAATTGCGATGGCCCCAGATGTGCACCAGCAGGCGGTCCGAGCTCACCGTGCGGCCTGAATTCACCAGCAGCATCTGCAGCAGCCGCAGCTCCAGCTTGGTCAGGCGCACCGCCTGCGCGGCACCGATCTGCACGGTGTGATCCTCGACATTGAGCTTCACGCGGCCCGCGGCCAACGGCCCTGAATTTTCCATGCCGGCGCGGCGCATCAGGGCCTTGATGCGGGCCAGCAGGGTGCGCGGACTGAAGGGCTTGGTGAGATAGTCATCCGCGCCCAGCTCCAGCGCGCGCACCAGATCCTCTTCTTCGTTACGCGCTGTGAGCATCATGATGGGCACGCCCGACTGCGTGCGGATGGTTTCGCACACCCTGAAGCCGCTGGCACCGGGCATGTTGATGTCGAGCACGATCAGGTCCGGGCCTTCGCTCGCGAACAGCGTCAGGGCCGCATTGCCATCCGGCGCCTTGACCGGCAGAAATCCCGCCTGCGAGAGCGTGAAGGCGATCAGGTCCAGCAGGTCGCGGTCGTCGTCGGCGATCAGTACTTTCATGGCGCTCCGGTCTGAATCGGAAGTGTAAAACTGAATCGGGTGCGTTGCTCAGGCGTGCGTTGCACGACGATGGTGCCGCCGTGACGCCCGATCACGGATTTGACGATCCACAGCCCCAATCCTAAACCGCCCGGCTCCGGCTCCGCATCCATGCCGCGACGAAAGCGCTCGAAGATGCTGCTCACATCGCCATCGGGCACGCCGGGACCTTCATCTTCCACCCAGGTTTCAATTTGGTTGCCGGCCAACCGCGCGCCGATGCGCAGCACCGAGCCATCCGGAGAGAACTTGTTGGCATTGGCGATGAGGTTCACGAACACCTGGGTCAGGCGTGTCTTGTCGCCGCGTATCAGCGGCAGCTCCTCGGGCAGCTGCACCGCCAGTTGCTGCTCGCGCTGCACCAGCAGCGACTCCAGCAGCGCGTGTGCGTCCTCGATCACCTCGGGCAGTGACACGCTTTGATGGCGGATGCTCAGCTGGCCTGACTCGATGCGCACGCTCTCCAGCAGATTGTCGATCAGGCGCGTCAGGCGCAGCGTGCCGCGTTCCAGGGACACCACCAGTTTTGCGCGTGCCTGCGGCTGCATGGTGTCCAGCCCGTCGCGCAACAGCTCGATGGAGGCCAGCTGCGCCGCCAGCGGCGTGCGGAACTCGTGGGAGATGTTGGCCAGCACGCTGTCGCGCGCGCGGCGCACCGCTTCGAGTTCGGTTTCATCGCGCAGCACCTGCACCTGCAGGCCCTCAACCATGCCGGAGCTGGTGATGATGGTGGTGCGCGGTGCTCCCTCCTTCAGTTCCAGCAGTTCCAGCGCCTGCGCGGTGCCGGCGGTGCGCGCCCGCAGGATGGGGCAGTCCGCCTCGCAGGGGCGCACGCCATTGACCCTCTGCGGCTTGAGCAGATCGCCGCAGAAGCGGCCCACCGCGGCCTGCGTGTCCACCCCCAGCAGCTTCGCCGCCTGGGGATTGAGGTAGCGGATGTTGCGATCGCGATCCACCGCGAACACCCCTTCGACGATACCGGCCAGCACCCCCTGGGCTTCGGCCTCGCGCCGGCGCAGCGCGCCGGTGAGGTTCACGAGGTTGCGGCGCATGTCCTCCATGGTGCGTGCCAGCGCGCCGACCTCGGCGGTGCCGCCCACCGGAATCGAGGTGGAGAAATCCCCCTGTGCAAGCCGCAGCGCCGCATCGGTCAGATCCTGGACCGGGCCGGCGACGAACTGGCCGAGAACCGCGCCGGCCAGTACCGCCAGCAGCGCCAGTACCAGAGCGGTGAGCAGCAGCCGATGGATGAGCGAGCGGATTTCACTGTCGATCTGGGCGGCCGGCAGGCGCGCCTCGATGAGCGCGATGGCCTCCCCGTTGCTGGTGAACAGCGGGAAGCTGGCGACGAACAGATCCAGTGGCTGGATATGCGCCACCGCATAGTGACCATCGGCAAGGCCGGCACTGTGCACGCTGGTCAGCTGGTCCACCGGCGCGGTGGTGAAACTGCGGTAATCGATCAGGCGTATCGACAGCCCCGCGGCGCGACTCAGATCGGCGCCCAGCTGTGCATTGAAGCTGCGGACCACGAAAATGGACAGCCCCTGGTGCCCGCTGACCGGCGCATTGGCCCCGAAGAGCGCGCTGGGACTGGCCACGGGCGCGGCCAGGAAGATGTGCCCCTGCTTGGCGACACTGAGCAAGACCTCGGTCCAGGGCACGTTGCCGCCGGCATGCGCGAACATGCTGGCGCCGTCAAAGAGCGCACAGGCATCGGCGTTGGCATCCGGGCACAGACGGCTCAGCAGCAAGTCCAGTTCCTGGGTGCGCGAGGCCGAGAGCGGTTCGGTAAGCGACTGCAGCGCCGATTGCATCGCAGGGTCATCGCCGATGGTGCGCGCGCTGGTGAGGGCATCCTCCTGCATCCGCCGCAGCGTCTCGCGCGCCATGGTGCCGCCCAGCTGCACGCGCGCGGCACCCTGAGCGTCGCG